>Ga0116184_10002268_pt1 | contig 17072 bp, 17 predicted proteins | sample AD_JPNNA5_MetaG_FD_89886 | JGI IMG/M metagenome (GOLD analysis project Ga0116184, IMG submission 89886) | Active sludge microbial communities of municipal wastewater-treating anaerobic digesters from Japan - AD_JPNNA5_MetaG | ecosystem: Engineered > Bioreactor > Anaerobic > Digestate | place... | reverse complement strand
TGGGACGACTTCCAGCCCGATGACATCAGGTGCTCCAAGTGCGGCGAACGGATGAACGTTCACAGGGAGCTGAAGAGAAACATCGACATCCGGGAGCATGGCGAGCCAGGCAAGCGCATCTACTGCCCGAGGTGCAGGGAGGTCATCAGCCGCAGGTGGTTCATCAAGTGCCCCCACTGCAACTACTGGTGCTTCGGCCCGTTCGCCTTCTACGACAAGCTGGGCGTGGCGCTGCTCATCGGCATAGCATACCTGATCTTCTCGGTGATCTACCTGATCTATTTCCACTAGGCCCGGTGGTCCGCGGGCGACAGGGCGCACGGGGTCATGCATGGGAGAGTCGTTCATCAGTCCGGACAAGGTAAGGGCGCTCGAACAGCGGATGAGCGAACTCGGGATAGAGGAGAAGGACATCGAGGAAAGGTTCGTCCGCGCCCAGGGCCGCGGCGGCCAGAAGGTGAACAAGACCTCGTCCTGCGTGCATATCCGGCATGTCCCCACGGGGATCGAGGTGAAGTGCCAGCAGAGCCGCGCACGCGCCGCGAACAGGTTCTTCGCCAGGCGGATCCTCACGGAGAAGCTGGAGGCCCGGCTCCTGGGTGACGGCTCCCCCAGGGCGCGGGAGGCGGAGAGGATCCGCAAGCAGAAGAAGAGGCGCTCCCGGCGGGGGCGCTCCAGGGACCAGAGGCCGGGGCCCGGCTCCCCGTGAGGGGCGTCACCTTGTTCGTCCAGGGGAGGGAGTATGAGCGGTGCGGACGGATATCTCATGGAAAACCCCGAGGAGGCCCTCAGGCTCGACGTGAAGACCGACCCTGAGGCAGTGGCTGCGCAGGCCCGCCTGTGCGGCATCGGCCCCGGCATGCGGGTCCTTGACGGCGGCTGCGGTTCGGGAAAGACCTCGGCCGTCCTGTCCGGGGTCGTCCGGCCGGGCGGGTCCGTGGTGGGCATCGATTTCGGCGAGGACCGCATCCGGTTCGCCCGGAAAACCTACGGGGAAACGGCGGGGGTGGAGTTTGCGTGCAGGGACCTGAGGCACTCCCTGGAAGATCTCGGGGAGTTCGATGCGGTCTGGATGCGCTTCGTCCTCGAGTATTACCGCCAGGGGGCCCTGGACATCGTGCGGAACACTGCGCTGGCGCTGAAGCCGCAGGGCCGCATGTGCCTGCTCGACCTCGACTACAACTGCCTGAGCCACTACCCCCTGGGACCCGGGATGGAGGCGGTCCTGCACAGGCTGGTGGAAACCATGGCGCTGAAATACAACTTCGACCCGTACGCGGGCCGCAGGCTCTACGCATACCTGTACGGCCTCGGGTTCAGGGACATCCGCGTGGACCTCGTCCCCCATCACCTCATCTACGGCGAACTCAGGCCCAGCGATGACTTTAACTGGATCAAGAAGATCGAGATGGCTTCCCGCAGGGCGCCAGAGCTGTTCCACGAATACCCGGGCGGGTACGAGGGGTACTTCAGGGACTTCAACGCCTTCTTCCATGACCCGGGCCGTTTCACCTATACCCCGCTCATCGTCTGCACCGGACTGAGGCCCGCGTCTCTTGCTGCCGGTTAAGCATTCCCCTCCCAAAAGACGATAAGTACCCCAGGAAAGGGGTGGACGTTTTTCCTCTCGTCTTCCCGTACAGGTTTACCCGGATCGGAGAAGAACCACCCAGAGCAGGGCATTGGCGCCATGGGAGACAGGGCCGGTACTACCAGTGGGCTGTACAACATCAGACTCGTGAAGAACTACGTCGAGTACCTGAAGAGACACTATCCCCATGTGGATATCGACGAGATACTGGACTATGCCGGTCTGACCAGATTCCAGCTCGACGACCCGGGGTACTGGTGCACCCAGGAGCAGACGGACCTCTTCCATCGGATCATCGACGAGAAGACCGGCAACCACGACATCTCCCGGGAGGTGGGACGGTTTGCGGCCATTTCGGCCACCTATGGGACCTTCCGGCAGTACGTCTTCGGGTTCATACGCCTCTCCACGGCCTACTCCATGGTGCAGAAGATCAGCAATCACCTGAGCCGGGGGATGAAGTTCCGGATCACGTCCCTGGAACCCGGCAGGCTGGAAGCAGTTTCCACCCCAACCAGCGGCACCGAGGAGAAGCCCTACCAGTGCGAGAACCGCATCGGCCTCCTGGAGGCCCTGGCAAAGCCCTACACCGGGGAGTATGCCAGGGTGGAGCACCCGGAGTGCTACCACCGGGGAGGCAGCTGCTGCAGGTACACGGTCACCTGGTACGAGCCCCCCTACCTGAGGGCCAGGCAGTATCGGAACCTCGTAGGCATCGCCTGCCTGCTTTTGCTCCTGGCCATGCCGGCCATGTTCGGGTTCAGCGTGTATACGCTGCTCATGCTCATGGCGTCCGTCGCCCTGGTTTCGGCAATGAGCACACTTGCCGCCCTCCATGAGAAACGGGCGATCTCTGAGCGGCTGGAACACCAGGGAGAGGCCGCGGAACTCCTCATGGAGGAGTCCAACAGGCGATACAACGAGGCGCTGCTCGTCCACGAGATGGGCAAGGCAGTTTCCAGGATCATCGATATCGACGTGCTTCTCGACACGGTCATGATTCTGCTCGAGAAACACCTGGACTTCCAGCACGGCATGGTCATGCTGGCCAACCCCGACCGCACGAGGCTCGTGTTCCGGGCCAGCTTCGGCTATTCCCCGGAGCAGGCCAGGGCACTCTCCGCCGTCGAGCTCCACCTGGACAGGCCCGAGTCCAGGGGCGCATTCGTCGTGGCCTTCAGGAAGCAGATCCCGTACCTGGTGAACAGCATCGACGAGATCAGGGACGATCTCTCGGAGCGGACGAACACCCTGGTGGAACTCCTGGGCGCCTCGTCCTTCATCTGCGTGCCCATCGTGTACGAGAGCGAGTCCATGGGTGTGCTCTGTGTGGACAACGACGCCACCAAGCCCCCACCCAAGCAGAGCGATCTGAATCTCCTCATGGGCATCGCCCCCCAGATCGCCATCAGCATCAACAACGCCCGGACCTTCGAGCAGATGCAGGCGAGCGAGGAAAAGTACCGGGTGCTCGTGGAGAACTCCAACAGCATCATCCTGAGGATAAACACCCAGGGGATCATCACCTTTGCCAATCGGTTCGCCAGGGAGTTCTACGGCTATTCGGAAGAGGAGATGCTCGGGAAGAACATCCTGGGATTCCTCGTTCCGGAAAAGGACGTGCAGGGAAGGGCACTGTTCCCGGTGATACGGGAGTTCCTCCTGAACCCTGAGGCGTATGTCAGCAGGGAGAACGAGAACATCACCAGGACCGGCGAGCGGGTCTGGGTGAGCTGGAGCAACAAGGCCATCTATGACAGGGACGCGAACCTCACTGAGATCCTGTGCGTGGGCAACGACATCACGGCCCGGAAGAAGGCCGAGTATGAGAAGCGACAGCTGGAGAACCAGCTCATCCGCGCCCAGAAGATGGAGGCCATCGGTTCCCTGGCAGGCGGCGTGGCCCATGACCTGAACAACATCCTGAGCGGCATCACCAGCTATCCCGAGCTGCTGCTCCTGGAGCTGCCGGAAGACTCCTCCATGAGAAAGGCGATCCTGACCATCAAGAGGTCCGGGGAAAAGGCCGCCGCCATGGTCCAGGACCTCCTCACCCTGGCGCGCAGGGGCGTGAGCATATCCAATCCCGTGGACCTCAACGCCATCGTGCGGGAATACTTCGACAGCCCCGAGTTCGAGAAGCTGAAACACTACCACCCCGCCGTCACCACCGAGATCGCCCTCGAAGAGGACCTGAAATACGTGCTCGGGTCCGAGGTGCACCTGGGAAAGACCCTTATGAACCTGGTGTCCAATGCCGCCGAGGCCATGCCCGCGGGCGGCACCATCTTCGTGCGGACCGAGAACAGGTACCTGGAAAAGCCCCTGAACGGATACGACACGGTGGCGCCGGGCGAATATGCGGTCCTCTCCGTCGCGGACACGGGCATCGGCATCCCGCAGGACGACCTGAAGAGGATCTTCGAGCCGTTCTTCTCCAAGAAGATCATGGGCAGGAGCGGGACCGGACTGGGCATGACAGTGGTGTGGTCCACGGTGAAGGATCACAATGGGTACATCAACGTGCAGAGCGAGGAGGGGGCGGGTACCAGGTTCGACCTGTATCTGCCCGTCACCCGGTACGTCATCAAGGAGAAGGCACTGCAGGAGTCCATCCAGGACTATGCCGGCACCGAGCACATTCTCGTGGTGGACGACGCCGAGGAGCAACGGGAGATCACCAGGGGCCTGCTCAGGCGGCTCGGCTACCGGGTGAGCACGGCACGGTCCGGGGAAGAGGCCCTGGATCACCTCCTGGTGCACGACGCGGACCTGGTGATCCTTGACATGATCATGGACCCCGGGATGGACGGCCTGGAGACCTACGAGAAGATCCTTCAGATCAAGGGCCGCCAGCGGGCCATCATCGTGAGCGGTTTCTCGGAGACGGACCACGTGCGCAGGGCCATGGACCTCGGCGTGGGTGCCTATCTCCGGAAGCCCTACTCCCTGACCGACCTGGCCCGGGCGGTGCGCTCCGAGCTCGACAAGGGCCGGGCCTGATCATTCCAAGCCGCTGCCGGGTCCACTATTTCCTTATCCTGGTCCTGGTTCTGTGGTATAGCCCCGGAAACCTCTCCTGCTGCAGGTGCGCAGGGACAAAGGCTGGGGCAAGGCATGGACACCACGGCACGGTTCATTCTCTTTCAAACACTGATCGTTGTGCCCTTCATCGCCGGCGCGGCGGCCAAGAGATCGTTCCGGTTCGACAACCTCCCCGTCTTCACGAAAGGTCTGGTAAGGATCAACCTCATCCTCATCGAACCGGTCATTGTCCTGTGGAGCACCTGGGGGCTCACCCTTGCCTTCGATCTCGTCTGGCTCCCCCTGTCGGGCCTGCTCCTGGTATGTACCGGCATGGCCTTCGGCGGTCTGTTCCGGCGGATGCTTTGCCTGTCGGAAAGGGGCGGCGCCACGTTCCTCGTCAGCTCGTCGCTCGCGAACCACGGATTCACCATGGGGGCCTTTCTCTGCTACCTCCTCCTGGGCGAGAGGGGGCTCGGGCTGTCGTTTCTCTTCCTTTCGTATTTCATGCCCTTTGTCTTCCTCGTTATCTTCCCTTACGCCAGAAGGGTCTCTACGGGAACCCCCTTCAGCATGACCATGGTGAGGGACTATTTCCTCAGCCTGCAGAACATGCCCTTGTTCGCAATGCTGGTGGCCCTTGCCCTCCTGGGAGCAGGCATGCGGCGGCCTGGAATAACTTTCCCGGTGGACCTGTTCATCATCGTGTCCATGGCCCTGTACTACTTCACCCTTGGTCTCAACTTCGCTGCACCGGTTTTCACCACCTCGCTCAGGCCGAACGCCGCCCTGGCGTGCGTGAAGTTCGTGCTGGTTCCCCTTGCGGCGATCCTCACCCTGCGGTACGTCACGCTCGATCCCCGGGTGGAGATGGTGATCCTGGTGCAGTCCTTCATGCCCGCAGCCATCTACTCAGTGGTGGCCTCGGTTCTGTTCGACCTCGATGCGGAACTGGCGTCCACCATGTTCGTGTGGAACACCCTGCTGTTTCTCATGGGAGTCCTGCCGGCGCTCTTCTTCTTCCGGTCAACGCTTATGGTGCTGATCAGCTGAAAGGAAACATGGACATGAAGCCAGATACGATCAATGTGGTACTTTTCGATTTCGGCGGCGTGCTCGCTGACGAAGGGTTCAGAAACGGCCTGTACCGGATCGCCCGGAGACACTCACAGGACCCTGAGGGGTTCTTCGAGACGGCGCGCGAACTGATACTGACCAGCGGGTACCTCACCGGCAATGCCACCGAGGCCGACTGGTGGAAACGGCTCAGGGCTGACACCGGTATCGCGGGGAGCGATGCCGAACTCAGAAAGACCATCCTGGACGGGTTCACCCTGCGGGACTGGATGCGAGATGTAGTGCTGGCGCTGCGTCATCACGGGGTGCGCACGGCCGTCTTGAGCGACCAGACCAACTGGCTCGATGAGCTCGACGCGAAGACTCCGTTCTCCGGGTGGTTCGAGGAGGTGTTCAACAGCTTTCACCTGGGCAAGTCCAAGCACGATCCGAGCCTGTTCGTCGACGTGACCTCCCGCTTGGGGGTGAAGCCGGGACAGGCACTGTTCATCGACGACACCCTAGCTCACGTGGAGAGGGCCCGGGCCACAGGGCTGCATGCCATCTGGTACCGCGACCGGGAGGGATTCCTGGCCGAATTGCGCGCCTTCTTCCCCGACCTGGTATGATCACGATCCGGGCTTGACGGCTGCCCACACCTCGTACTTCAGGAAGTCCATGAGGTATTTCCCGTAGGAGTTGTTCATGAGCGGCCGCGCCAGGCTCTCCACCTGCTGCTCGTCGATGAATCCCATGCGGTAGGCCACCTCCTCGATGCAGGCGATCTTCAGGCCCTGGCGCTTCTCGATGTTGGACACGAACTCGCTCGCCTCCATGAGGGATTCGTGGGTCCCGGTGTCGAGCCAGGCAAATCCCCTGCCCAGCAGCTTGACCCTGAGGGCCCCCCGGTTCAGGTACACCCTGTTCACGTCCGTGATCTCCAGCTCGCCGCGCTTCGAGGGGGTGAGGTTCTCCGCCACGCTCACCACTGAGCTGTCGTAGAAGTACAGCCCGGGAACCGCGTAGTGCGACTTCGGCTGGGCAGGCTTCTCCACGATGTCCAGAACCCGGTGCTCGTGGTCGAACTCCACCACGCCGTAGCGCTCCGGGTCGTGCACCCAGTATCCGAAGATGCAGGCCCCGGACTCCACGCGGGAGGCCTCCTGGAGGATGGACTTGAACCCCTGGCCGTAGAAGATGTTGTCGCCCAGGACGAGGCACACGGAGTCGCCTGAGATGAACTCCTTGCCGATGACGAAGGCCTGCGCGATCCCCTTGGGCTCGGGCTGGACGCGGTACGAGAAGGAGACTCCCCACTGGGACCCGTCTCCCAGGAGGTCTTCGAACCGGGGAAGATCGGTGGGGGTCGAGATGACGAGGATCTCGCGGATGCCTGCCAGCATGAGGACGGACAGCGGGTAATAGATCATGGGCTTGTCGTAGATGGGCAGCAGCTGCTTGCTCACCGCCTTGGTGATGGGGTAGAGTCGTGTTCCGTACCCCCCGGCAAGGATGATACCCTTCATGAACAACCCCCCTTCCACACAGAGAAATTTCCAGCAGTATAACAGCAGAGCGGCCCGGATTCAATTGCCGTGAGGGATTCCGGCATCAGGACAGGCCGTACCTCTTGAGCTTCTTGTGGAGCGTTGCCCTGGTGATGCCGAGCTTCCTCGCCGCCTCGCTCTTGTTCCCCCGGACCGCCTCCAGGGTCTTGAGGATGGCGAGGCGCTCCACCTCGTCGAGGCTCGCATCGACCTTCGCCTCCGGCAGGGCCGCGACCCTGGGCTCGTCGCGGAAGTTCGGGATGTCCTCCTCCCTCAGGTACGCCTGGCTGGACAGGACCACCGCGCTCTCGATGGTGTTCATCATCTCCCGGACGTTTCCCGGCCACGGGTGGCGGATGAGGCGGTCCATGGCCTGGGGGGTGAACCCCTTGAGCTGCTTGCGGTTCTTCTCGGCGAACAGGTTCAGGAAGTGGCCCGCCAGGAGGGGGATGTCCTCCCTGCGCTCGCGCAGCGGGGGAACGAAGAGGTTGATGACGTTCAGCCGGTAGTAGAGGTCCTCGCGGAACCTTCCCTCGCGCACCAGCGCCGGGAGGTCCTTGTTCGTCGCGGCGATGATCCGCACATCCACCCTGATCACCTCCTCGCCGCCCACCCGGGTGATCTCGCGCTCCTGGAGCACCCGCAGGAGCTTCACCTGCATGGCGAGCGACATCTCGCTCACCTCGTCAAGGAAGAGGCTGCCTCCGTCCGCCTGCCTGAAGCTGCCCTCCCTCCTTCGGAGCGCCCCGGTGAAGGCGCCCTTCTCGTGGCCGAAGAGCTCCGACTCGAGGAGGCCCTCCGATACGGCGGCACAGTTCATCTTGATGAAGGGCTGGTCCTTCCTGGGCGAATTGAAGTGGATGGCGCCTGCGATCATCTCCTTGCCCGTCCCGGATTCGCCGGTGATGAGCACCGTGGCCTCCGAGGATGCGGCGCGGGCCGTGGTCTCCAGGAGTTTCACCATGGCCGGGCTGCTGCCGATGATGGTGCCCGGGTCGAAGCGGTCTCCCACGAGCCTCTTCAGGCGGCGGTTCTCCTCCCTGAGCATGCTGTGCTCCATGGCCTGGTCCATCTTGAGGCGCAGCTCGTCGAAGTCCAGCGGTTTGGTCAGGTACTCGTAGGCCCCCTTCTTCATGGCCTCGATGGCGGTCTCCACCGAGGAGAAGGCGGTCATGATGATGACCGGGATGGCCGGATTGATCTCCTTGATGGCGGCCAAGGCTTGAAGACCCGAGACCTTGACCATGCGGATATCCATGAGGATGAGGTCGAAGGGCCGGCCCCTCACCGCGTCGATGGCCGCCTGCCCGTCGTCCGCCTCGTTCACCGCATACCCCCAGCCCGCCAGCAGAGTCGTGAGCATGGTGCGGTGCCCCAGGTCGTCGTCCACCACCAGGATGTTCCGTTTTCCCTGCGTGCCTGCCATGGGTCACGCTCCTTTCGCCGGGACGCCCACGACGACCCTCGTGCCCTGTCCCTGCGTGCTTTCCACCTTGATGTAGCCGCCGTGGGCCTCCATGATCTTGTGCGTAATGGCAAGGCCGAGGCCGGTGCCGGACTGCTTGGTGGTGAAATACGGGTCGAAGACGTGGTCGAGGTCCTGCGGCGCTATCCCGTGGCCGGTGTCCGAGACGCTGAGCATGATATGCGAGTTCTTGTCGTCCGGTTTCAGCGATACGGTGAGCCTGCCCCCGTTGTCCATGGCCTCCAGGGCGTTGAGAAAGAGGTTCAGGAGGACCTGCGAGATCTTGTCCCGGTCCATGTAGCACAGGAACGGTTCGCCGCCGAGGCCGGAACGGTCGATCTCCACGTGCCGCTCCTGAGCCTGGTTCTCCACCATGGCAAGGGAACCGTTCACGACCTCGAGCAGCGATGCGGTCTGTCTCCTGAGGTCCATGGGCCGGGCGAACTCCAGCAGCTGGGTGATCACCCGGTTGAGGCGCTCCACCTCTCCCACCATGATGCCCGCGATGCGCTGATCCTCCGGGATATCCCGGTAGCGCTCCTTGAAATAGGTCGCAAAGCCCTTGATGGAGCTCAGGGGGTTCCTGATCTCGTGGGCGACTCCTGCCGCCAGGCTCCCGATGGATGCGAGCCGTTCCTTGCGCTCCATCTCCCTCTTGAGATGTTCGATCTCCGTGATGTCCCTCAGCAGCACGATGTGGCCGAGGAAGGTGTTCTCGTCGTCCCTGAGGATGCTGGCGCTCGTCTCGAAGGTCATGGTCCTGTCCTGGACCGGGATGCGCACCTCGCGCACAGCCATGTCGTCGGGCCTTCGGATCTCCCCGACGAGTGAAGTGATCTCGGGCGGCAGCACCTCGCGGGACTCCCTGCCCGAGATCTGGTGAGCCGAGACGTGGAGCAGGCGCTCGGTGACGTCGTTCAGCGCGAGGACGGTGCCCTTCTCGCCGATCACGATGAGGCCGATGGGCATGTGCTCCACCAGGGTGTCCGACAGCGCCTTGACCCTGGACAGGGAGGCACGGGCCGAGAGGTAGTTCTGGGCGATGACGATGGCCACGATCCCGAGCAGGCCGTACATGAGCAGGCTTACGGTGAGGATGATCTTCTGCTTGATGCTCTCGCGGATGATCTGCTCCACGGGTTCCATGTCGAGGCCAAGGTAGATGGTCTGCACCGGGGGGCGTTCCATCTGGGGGATCATGTGGGGGGAGAACCAGTCCATGTGCGGCCGCCGGGACCTCTGCAGGAAGATGCCGCCCCGGGAGGGGTAGAACCTCCGGTATACCTCGAAGACCTTGACGCCGTTGTCCATGCGGACCACCTTGCCGTGCACTCTCCTCCCGCCGGGTTCGGGGGGCGTGCTGCTCAGGTACTTCTTTCCGATGTTCATGGGCTGGTTGTGGGCCATGATGGTGCCGTCATGGTCAGTGATCATGATGTACACGATGTCCGGGAGTTCGGCCGTCTCCATTATGAGCCGCTGGACGCGCGCCCCGCTCCAGTCCGCTCCCATCATGCCCGTCCTGGTGCCCGCCTCGAAGGAACGGATCAGTGCCGCCCCCTTTTCGGTGAGCATGATGTACATGTTCTTCCTCTGGGTCCTTATGCTCTCCATGGTGGTGAAGATGATGATGGGGACCATCACCACGAGCGATCCCATGATCACCCAGGGCGAGATCCTGATCCATGCCTTGCGGGGTTCTCTCCTCTTCATGCCATATCCCGGGGAGGGCTTTTCAACTCTCATGCCATGTGCTCCGGACGTGCGCTCATCACGGTCTTGCCGTATGTCAGGTTCTGCAATTGTTCAGATTATATACACCTGTATAGGGTGATTGTATACAATCTATACACCCCGGTGGAACATGCGGGCTGTATGCTCGAGGTGAATCAGGGTGAAAAGGAGATAAACCAAATGATAATAGATGCATAAACGATTTCCCGAGGAAATGGCACGGCGGTTGCTCAAGAGGGGGAGACAGCACAAGGAGGCACGATATGAAAGAGTACCGAACGATCGTCATGGTGATAGTCCTGGCACTCATAGCCATTCCCGTCATGGCCCAGGGGCCCCGGTTCTGGCAGGGAGAAAGACCTGGCGACTGCCCCAGGTGGGAAAGGGACTGGGAGGGACGAGGCTACGGTCCTGCGGGCCTGGAACTCACCCAGGAGCAGCGCGATCAGATCCGCAAGCTCCGTGATGCGCACATAGAGAAGACCAGGCCCCTGCGTGACGAGATGCAGAAGAACATGCAGGAACTCCAGACCCAGATGAACAGCAACACACCGGATGAGAAGAAGATCTGGGACACCCAGAAGAGGATCAGCTCGCTCCGGGATCAGCTGCAGCAGGAAAGGATCAGGCATCAGTTGAGCGTGAAAAAGGTCGCGCCCGAGGCGAACTTCCGTATGAATCTCGGGAAAGGCTATGGCTGGTACTCCGGCAGACGCGGCTGCATGGGGATCTGACCGGGTGAAGGGATCACTCAGGGACAAGGAACCTTCTTCATAACCACATATCTCCACACTACCTCCTCTTGGGATGGCGGACGCAATGCCCATACCGCCATCCTTTTTTTGTTCCTGACCTTGGGCGTTGCCAAGGGCTTCCGGTTTGGGGTAATCTGCTGCCCATCCGGGGTGCTGACATGTACAGACGGCATATAATGCGCCGACAAAACAGGACAATTCACCAGGCGGATTGACTCTCGGGCGTTTCTCATATACTAGAGGGGAGGTTGGGGGTATACATGTCTTTGACGTATCGTGATGCGGGCGTTGATATCGACAAGCAGAACCTGTTCGTCAAGGCCATCAGATCCAGCGTGAAGTCCACCCATGGTCCCGAGGTCATCGGTGGCATCGGCGGGTTTGCAGGCCTCTTCAAGCTGGACATCGGGAACTATACCGATCCGGTGCTGGTTTCTTCCACCGACGGCGTGGGCACCAAGCTGAAGATCGCCTGCATGGCAGACAGCCACGAGGGCGTGGGCATAGACCTGGTGGCCATGGTGGTGAACGACCTCGTCGTGGTGGGGGCCCAGCCGCTGTTCTTCCTCGACTACTTCGCCACGGGCAAGCTGAGCCTCGAGCGGGCGAAGACGATCATCGCCGGGATCACCAGGGGCTGCAAGGAGGCCGGCTGTGCGCTCATCGGCGGCGAGACCGCGGAGATGCCCGGCTTCTACCGCGAGGACGAATACGACGTGGCCGGGTTCGGCGTGGGCGTGGTGGACGGCGACAAGATCATCGACGGCTCGCGCATCGCGGCAAAGGACGTGCTCATCGGCATACACTCCTCCGGGCTGCACAGCAACGGCTTCTCCCTGGTGCGCAAGGTGCTGTTCGAACGCGCCAAGCTGCGGGTGGACGACTACCTGGAGGACCTGGGTAGGCCCCTTGCAGAAGAGCTCCTGACCCCCACGAGGATCTACGTGAAGAGCGTGCTCAACGTGCTGCGCGGCTTCGAGATCAAGGGCATCGTCCACATCACCGGGGGCGGATTCATCGACAACATTCCCCGGGTGCTGCCCGCCCGCTCCTGCGCCGTGATCCGCAAGGACGCCTGGGAGGTCCCGCCCATCTTCCGTTTCATCCGGGACATCGGCAAGATAGAGGATGCCGAGATGTACCGCACCTTCAACATGGGCGTGGGCATGGTCCTTGTCGTGTCTCCCAGGGATGCTGACGACGTCATGCTCCGCCTGAAGGGGCTCAAGGAGTCCGCGGATGTCATCGGGTTCATCGAGTCGAGGTCCAAGGGCGGTGAAGCGGTGGTCCTCTCCTAGGCGGCAGGCGTGATACGCATCGGCGTCCTGGTTTCCGGCAGCGGTTCCAACCTCCAGTCCATCATGGACGCCTGCGCCGCCGGTGAGATCGACGGCACGGTGGTCATGGTCATCAGCAACGTTGAGGGCGTCTACGCCCTCGAACGTGCGGAACGCGGCGGTATCCCCAGCAGGGTCATCTCCCATGCGGACTACCCGGACAGGGAGGCCTTCGACGCCGAGCTCGCCAAGGCTCTCCTGGAATGCCGCGTCGACCTGGTGTGCCTGGCAGGGTTCATGCGGGTGCTCACCCCGTCTTTTCTCAGGACGTTCCCTGGCAGGGTCATGAACATCCACCCGGCACTGCTCCCGTCCTTTCCGGGGCTCCATGTCCGACAGAAGGCCATCGACTACGGGGTGAGGTTCTCAGGCTGCACGGTCCACTTCGTGGACGAGGGCGTGGACACCGGCCCCATCATCATCCAGGCCGTCGTGCCCGTCTATCCCCAGGACACCGAAGAGGAGCTGAAAGAGCGGATCCTCAGGCTCGAGCACAGGATCTACCCCAAGGCCATCGGGCTCTTCTCCCAGGGCAGGCTCTCCATCGACGGGAGGAGGGTGGTCGTGAGGGGACTTGCAAAGGATGAGACCGCGTGCCTGATCAATCCCCCTTTGGGCCTCTGAGCGGTCCCGTCCTGGTGAGTGCATGCCTGCTCGGCGTGCGGTGCCGGTATGACGGCTCTTCCGAGACCTGCTGGTCCCTCCTGGAGATACCCGGCATCATACCCGTCCCGGTGTGTCCCGAGCAGCTTGGGGGCTTGCCCACGCCCAGGCCCCCCTCCCACCTGGTAGGGGGCGACGGCAGCGCGGTGATCAATGGTGCGGCGCTGGTCAGGGACGAGAGCGGCAGGGACGTGACCGCGGCCTTTCGTGCAGGCGCCACCGAGGTGTGCCGCATCGCCAGGATGGTACATGCGGAACATGCCATCCTGAAGGAGAGGAGCCCTTCCTGCGGGACCCATGCGGTGTGGCGGGACGGAGCACTCGTTGCGGGGTGCGGTGTCGCTGCGGCCATGCTGAAGGCCCAGGGTGTGGGTGTGATGAACGAGGACGGGACCAGGGGGTGAAGAGGCACTTCGATGTCATCGGCTCCGGGGAGGGGCTTGCCGGGCTTTTCGCCTGCAGCCTCCTGGCCTCCCGGAAGCTGCGCTGCCTGTGGGTCGACACCACCCCCAAGACCCCCGGCAGGGCCCTCTGGCCCGATACCCCGCTGCTGCTCACCGATGCCTTTCTCCAGGGTATTCTCGCCCCGGTATGCTCCCGGGTCGACCCCCGCATGATGGCGCGTCTCGATGTGCAGCGCCGCATCACCATCCGGCTGGTGGACGCCCCGGACGGACCGCAGGCATTTCCGACCGGGCAGGGGGTTATGCCACTCGCATCCAGGAGCCTCTGTGAACGCTACCTCTCCCTGCTCCGCACGTCCCTCGTAAGGCCCGGGCGGTACCTCCGGTGCCTGGGGCGGTCTGCAGACCCTGAGCCATGGGAGCTGGCCCTGGCCAGCGTCCTGGGCGGCACCGGTGCGGGCAGGGTAGCGCGCTGGAGGGCACATGCCGCTGCCATGGGCATGAGCGCGGTGGCTGCGGGCACTGTGAGGGATGTCCTGCGGGCGTGGATGGCAACGAACCGCAGCGAATGCGCCCTGTCCACGGACGCGCAGATCCTCATGCACGGCCGGGACGTGGTGGGTTTCCGGCTGGAGGACTCCGTCCACGCCGGACAGCGCTACCTCGCCGAGGACATGCCGGCCGAGCGGAACGACCGCGGATTTCACCTCTACGGACAGTGCAGGCTGGCGCCGGGCATGAAGCCTTTCGACGATGGGGAACTCCTCATCGTCTCGCCACCCCCGGAACTGGACTGTCCCATTGCGGTGAAAACAACCCGGGATCCAGACACACCCGCTGTCTCGATATGCACCCGGGTGATCCCGGACCCGGGGCTGACGTCCTGTACAGAAACAGTGTCCTGGGCATCGGGCATGGTGGTGAAGAGGCTCTCCCGTGTCCTGCCGTCACTCGCGCAGGCCCTGCAGACCTTCGAGGTTGTCGACCCGCTGGAGGAGGGGGCTGTACGGCCGTGGTTCAGATTCACCCGGAACATCCATGCCCCTTCCCTTTTCGGGGTGAGACGTTATATAAGACCTCTGGAGAAACTGTTCGCCATCGACCGGGACAAATATGCGTGCCTCGGCGACGACGGCGATTTCTTCTGGGGTATATGCATTGCAAATGCAATCCTGAAAGACCTGGGGAGGTCGGATCTTTTCACATCCACCGGAGCCTGATGCGCCCGAGGGGGATCACCATGACCGAACTCATGGTGTGCGTAGTCCTCGTCTGCATCATCGCCGCCTTGGCCCTTCCGGGCATGGGCTCACTCTCATCGCGTACGGTCCTGATCCATCAGGCCGACCGGATGTATGCCCTCCTGCACCAGATGCGGGAGCGGGCCATGCGGCACGGCTTCCCCTGGCGCGTGATCTTCTTCGCGGACAGGGGGGAGTGGATCTGTTTCGGCGACGCCAACCGAAACGGACGCCTGGACCCGGGCGAGCAGCGCTCTGGCCCGCATGCCCTGCCCCGGGGTATCGGGTTCGGGAGCAGGGCTCCTCGCGGGCCGAACGATTCCGCGGTCCCCGGGGACGGCATCAGCTTTGTGGACAACCGCGTGTGCTTCTCCGCGCTGGGGACCTGCAACAGCGGAACCATCTACCTGCGCACGCAGGAGAAGGAACTGGCCCTGAGGGTGCTCCCCGCATCGGGCACTGTGGTGGTATACGAATACAACAGGGCATGGAGGGTTGTCAGATGAGCAGGGGGTTCTCTCTGGTGGAGGTGCTCGTCGCCCTGTGCATCCTCATGGCGAGCACCGTGGTGATCATGCGGATGCACATGGCGAGCATCCGTGCGCAGTCATACGCGGAAGGTCTCACCCGCGCCGCAGGCCTGGCAACCGCCAAGCTCACGGATCTCGGAGGCCTTCCCCTTGACTCGGCGGATCTCGGCCAGTCATGGCACCAGGACCCGGACAACCCTGTCCGAGAGAGCGGCATGGCGTTCTACCGGTTCTGGAGCGTCCGGGACGGGGAGGCGGGCAAGGATGTCGCCATGTATGTAGCCTGGAGCGGCAAGGACCCGGCAGAAGCCCGCAATTTCGCCTCTCAGGAGGAGCTGCAGGCCTCCCGCTGCCCGAGGGTGGTGCTCCGGGAATTCCTGTTCACCCCGGACTGGTGAGCGTCATCGACCGATGACGGGTTCAGCAGCCCCCTCACCCCCCACCGGTGGCGCCGCCTCCGCTGGCGTTGCCATCGTGTCCGGCCGGGGTGTAATTTGAGAGTTCGTCCAGGGTGTTCGCCAGGTGTGCCGAGGCCTGCTCCGCGGTGCAGAGCCCCCGGGCTGCGGTCTCTGACAGCCCGAGGACGCTGTTGACGATGTCCACGATCTCCTGCACATGGGGGTCCAGGGCAAAGGACTCGTAGTTCTGGTTGAAGATGATGGCCATTTCGGGAATGGCGTCCTGGACCTCCTGATCGATGGTGATCCCGTTCTCCGGGTTTGCATCCGCATCGAGGGTGATGAGCAGGCGCACGATGTTGACCACTTCCTGGTTGTTCTCGTCACTCGCACCCGGCACAAGGTCCAGCGGCGTGATGACGTCCCTGCCGCGCGCGAACCCCAGGGGGAGCCCCCCCACGAAGAATTTCACCTGCTCTCCGGGGGAGAAATAGAAGGTCCCGCGGCCATCGGTGGTTCCGCTCAAGGTATTGGTCTCGTAGGTGAGACCCTCCACGGGGCTGTCGATGAAATAGCCCCGGTGGGAGCTCGATCCGTCCGAACAGGCGGACAGGACAAGCCAGAGGGCGAACATGGACCACGCCAGCGTGCTGAGTTTCCGTGATCTTCCCGGGAGGTTCATGGGTGCATCCTCTCCTTCATGACAGGGGATTCCCCGGCCGCATCGGGCGCAGGGGGTTCCGTTCTGCGAACAGTTCATAGCAGAATCCGGGCTCAGAGTCACTACGAAGACGGGCGCCGGAGCCCGTGCGTCAATGGACGATGACGTAGTAGATCACGTAGATCCAGGACAGGAATCCGTGGAAAATGGCCCAGAGGACCGACTTGTTCACTGACCACGAGATCACCATGGCGAGCGCGGTGCCGAAGGTGATACCGGTACGGATGGTTTCAGCCTGGAACGACATGGTCATCTCCTTTGCCCTGCGCAGAAAGAACGTGTGTAGTCACAGGGGGGCCGAAGCCCCCCTGTTCTTCAGACCCGGGACATCACATCATGTCATCCATGCCGTGCGGCATGCCGCCTCCGCCCCCGGGCAGGGGCTTCTTCTCCTCCGGGATCTCGGCCACCATGACCTCGGTGGTGAGCAGCAGCCCGGCAACGGATGCCGCGTTCTGCAGCGCGAAGCGTGTCACCTTGGTGGGGTCGATGATGCCGGCCTTCAGCATGTCCTCGTACTCGTCCGTGGCCGCGTTGAAGCCCTGGTTCCCCTTGAGCGCCTTGACCTTCTCCACCACGATGCCGCCTTCCAGTCCGGCGTTCTCG
>Ga0116184_10002259_pt1 | contig 17116 bp, 15 predicted proteins | sample AD_JPNNA5_MetaG_FD_89886 | JGI IMG/M metagenome (GOLD analysis project Ga0116184, IMG submission 89886) | Active sludge microbial communities of municipal wastewater-treating anaerobic digesters from Japan - AD_JPNNA5_MetaG | ecosystem: Engineered > Bioreactor > Anaerobic > Digestate | place... | reverse complement strand
GTTTCTTTGCCTAAATTTTTGATGAAATCCTCAACCTTAAGTCTTAGTCTGTCAAAATCTTTTTTGGAATAATTTTTAGTAATATAGGAGCCAACTAGAGCTCCAGTAATAACACCTAAAAATAAACCAATGGAAAATTTATCGTTATTTTTTTCACAATCACAGGACATATTATGTTTTAATTATTAATCTTTACGGCGAAATAAATTAAAGAAAGAAAAACCATTTTTAAAACCAGCCACAAAATTAGAAAGGGAATCGATGGGTTTTTGAACCGAATCAACAAATAAGTTACCCCGATCAACCATTGCTTGGACTTTCTCTAATAATTTAATTAAGTAATAGGCGATGGCAACAATAGTACCAGTGATAATAATCAAACAAGCGGCAATGATAATTTGTAAAGTATCCATGCTTTAATTATAGACTATTTGATATTTTTTTCATCAGTACTGATTACACCTGCCGGAGATTTTGCCTCAACAGTAATTTTAGCCTCAGAACTGGCAATATCAATGGTTTTTTTAAAATTACCCTTAGAATCAACAATAACCAATGAATCATTAATTTTAATGGTAGCCATAGGATCAGTATTTCCAGATATTTCTACAGTTTTAGTACTTAGATTATCCGGCCAATTTACCGTTAACTTGGGTGGACGATTAAATTTTAAATATTCATAAATCAAGTAAAGTGAAAAAATTATTATCAAAAGAATAATAAAAAGTTTAAGAGCTAGTTGAGGAGTGAAAGAAAAAAAAGAATGACGAGGGTGGAATTTTTGACTTTTTTGATCATAGTCTCGGCGAAAAATAGACAAAATTTCTTCTCCATTTAAGCCTAAAAACTCTGCATAGTCTTTAACCATCAAAGAACAATAAGGTTCTGAAGGAAAATCAGAAGTGGTTTCATTTTCAAAGGCAAGCAAATAATGGGTAGGAATACGGGTTCGCTTGCTTATTTCTCCAAAATCAAGTTCTCTATCAAGACGGGTGGATTCTAAAATTGCCGAGGCCCGTTTCATAATTATTCTGTCATGCCATCATCGGAAGTCCGATGTTCAATTAAAATATCTCTAGGTTTGGCTCCATTAACAGGACCAATAATACCGGCTTTTTCTAATTGATCAAGAACACGGGCTGCTCTAGCATAGCCTAATTTGAGACGGCGCTGAAAAAGCGAAGCCGAAGCTTTGCCAGTTTCCTGAATAAGTTTAATTGCATCATCAAACAGTGCGTCTCGTTCTTCACCATCTTCAAGAAAAATATTTTTGCTACCAGAGTTAGGACTTGCGATCGGTTGACGAACAATTTCATCATTATATTCACCACTTCTTTGGGTTTTAAGGAAGTCTATTAGTCGGTCAACTTCTTTGTCGGAAACAAAACAACCTTGGATACGCACTGGCTTGGCCAAATCTGGAGGGACGTAAAGCATGTCGCCACGACCAAGTAATTTTTCGGCTCCAGGGGTGTCTAAAATTACCCGAGAATCAGTCATTGAGGTTACTGCAAAAGCAATTCTGGTGGGAATATTGGCTTTAATTAATCCAGTAATAATATTGACGGAGGGTCGCTGAGTGGCTAATACTAAATGGATACCCACAGCTCTAGCCATTTGGGCAATACGACAAATGTTATCCTCAACTTCTGCCGGGGAAAAAAGCATTATTTCGGCTAATTCGTCAATAATAATTAAGATGTAGGGCATAGATTGGAAACCGGAAAGATTGTTGTAGCCTTCAATATTTTTGGCACCAACTTCAGTAAATACCTTATATCGATGTTCCATTTCATTGACTGCCCACTTTAGAGCAGAAACGACTTTTTCCGGTTCAACAATAACTGGAGTTAAAAGATGGGGAATGCCATTGTATCGGGATAATTCGACTCTTTTCGGATCCACCATAATTAATCGAAGTTCATCGGGAGAGGCACGGAAAAGAAGAGTAGAAATCCAAGAATTAATACAAATAGATTTACCAGAACCGGTTTGACCAGCAATTAAAACATGGGGCATTTTACCAATATCGGCAATTTTGGCCTGACCACTGACATCAAGTCCTAGAGGTACAGTTATTTTACTTTTGGCATTTTTCATAACATCCGACTCTAAAACAGAACGAATAGGAACAACTTCAAGGGATTTATTGGGCATTTCGATACCAACTAGGGAACGTCCGGGGATAGGGGCTTCAACACGGATTTGACCGCCGGGGGCAGCTAAAGCCATGGCTAAATCATTGCTCAAAGACAAAATTTTGGCTAATTTTGTACCAAGAGCAACTTCCAAGGCGTATTGAGTAACTGAAGGGCTATTGTTTACCTCTGCCACCCGAGCGGTAATACCGAATGAGTCGAGTGTTTGTTCGATAATTTGGGCATTTTTGCGAACATCTCCGCGGTCTGCTTTGGCCCCTGGGGTATCATCAAAAATTGACATAGAAGGATAAACCCAGGCTTGGTTTGAAGAAGAACTTAGTGCCGGACTAGGTTTTAAAATTGGAGCAACGCCTGTAACACCCAAGTCAGTCTTGGCTTCAGATTTTGATTCAATTTTGGGTTTTTTAGAAAAAAGGCCGGATAAGGGACTTGATGTAGAAATTGTTTTTGAATCTGGGGAATCACTTTGAAAAATGGTTTCTTGAGCGTTTTTGTCGGATTTTTTGGATTTAGTTTTTTTGCCTTCACCAACAGTGTATTTTTTAATAGTCGCAAAAATTTTACTGATGGTTTTGAAAATTTGAGCAATATTGGTATCAAAAAGGACAACAAAGCCCACAATAAAACTGAAAAAGAAAATTATAAAAGTAACAACTTCAGAAAAAATCTCCAAAAATTGTTCCCACAAAAAAATACCGACTGTCCCCTGTTTAAAGAGAGCCAAGGAGGAAATAAAAAGGATTAAAAAACCAAAAAAAACGTTGGCTTCTTTTAGAGGGCTTTTTATTTTGGCAAAAAGAAAGGAAATTAATAACAACAGGAAAGGAATCATGACTGAAGCAACACCAAAATATTTTTCTAAATAAAAATTTATTTGTGTAGCCAATGGGCCCTGCTGAAGAAAAGAAAATACGGTAATAATAGCTAAAATTACAAAGAAAATAAAAAAAATTGATTTTTTGGTATCTGTCTTTAATTTGAGACTGGGTAATATTTTATTTTTTTTGCGTCCTCGAGGCATAGTAACAGTATAACTTATTAGTGATGATTAAGTATAAAATTCAGATATTCTAGAAATTAAGGATTTATGATCAATTATTTGACTTTCATTTTTAGATCTTAATTTATACTCAATTCCTCCCTTATTTTGACTTCTCTTACTAATAATAAGACAAATAGGAATACCTATTAAATCAGCATCGGCAAATTTAGCACCGGCGGTAACATTGTCCCTATCATCAAATAAAACATCAATATTTTCGGACAACAGTTTTTGATATAAATCTTCACCAAGACCATCAAGACCAATTAGGTGGACCTGATAAGGAGTAACAGATTTTGGCCATATAATTCCCTTTTTGTCGTAAAAGTTTTCTACAATAGCCCCCATGGTACGAGAAGGACCTAAACCATAACAGCCCATTTGGACAATCTTTTTTTTGCCATCAGAATCAACAAAAGTAAAATCAAAAGCTTTGCTAAATTTAGTTTTTAGCTTAAAAATATTACCAACTTCAATACCCTTAATTTCTTTTAAGTCTGGATTACCGCATTCAGGACAAATTCTTTGAGTATCGATAATCTCTTTATTTACGGCAACTTGACATTTTTCACATAAGTAGATGGTATCTTCTCCCTGAGGAGTAATAGCTTGAAATTCGTGAGAAAACTGGCTAAAACTTCCACCTGAAGCATAGGTTAAAATAGTATTTTCACCTAACCCCAAGCGTTGATATATTTTAAAATATGCTTTTTTTACTTGTTCATAATAATTGTCTAAATCAGCCTCGTCTCGATGGAAAGAATATAAGTCTTTCATGCTAAATTCCCTGCCTCGAAGCAAGCCTGATTTCGCCCGAGGTTCATTCCTAAATTTTGTTTGAATTTGGAAAAGGGCAAAGGGTAAATCACGATAAGAAAAGGTGTATTTTTTTGCCAAAGGAGTTACTACTTCTTCGTGAGTCGGATTTAAAACCAAGTCGGCATTCCCAGACCCTTTTAGTTTAAAAAGAATATCTAAAGTATTGCGACCGCTAATTTGCCAATTTTCAAGCTGGGATAAAACCGGCATAAAGATTTCTTGCCCACCAACGGCTGTGATTTCTTCTCGAATAATGTTTTGAATTTTGGTAAGGACCCTAAAACCTAAAGGCAGATAAGTATAAATGCCAGATAGTTGCTTGGAAATAAAACCAGCTTGAGTAAGTAATTTGGCATTGATGCTATCAGCGTCAGATGGAATGCTTTTACTTGTTTTACCAAATAGTTGGGAATATCTCATGTCAGATTATACCTCAATTACCAAAGGTAGAACCATTGGTTGGCGACCGGTTTTTTGCTTAATTATCTCTTCTAAATGTGCTTGGAGCTGAGTACGGATATATTCAAAATTAGCCGGTTTACTGGTAAATTGACTAAATTTTTTGGTTACTTCGTCTTTTAGAAAATTAATTAAATCAGTATTTTCTTTCATAAAAACAAAACCTCGAGAGAGGATAACGGGTTCTTTATACATGGTGCCAGTAGCCTTGTTGACCATAACAACAACACTAAACATACCGTCTTCGGCTAAAGTTTTACGATCACGTAAAACTGTGGCACCAACATCACCTACGCCCAGTCCATCGATAAGAACCTTGTGGAGGGGAATGTGAAAATTAGTATCAACCTTGCCATTGGCATAAAAGGTAATGGCGGAATCAAAATCAGGGGTTATGAACTGATCATCGGTAAAACCCATAGTTTTAGCCATGGAAAAATATTTTTTGATATGCCGATAATTTCCGCCAATAGGTAAAAGATAGCGCGGAGTTAATAGACTAATTAAGAGAGCGTGTTCTTTTTGATAACCGTGACCAGATACATGAAGCTCTCCCTTTTCACCAAAGGAAACCTCAACAGCCATCTTGGAAAGAATGTCGATCATTTCATAAATATTCCCAGTAGTACCGGGAATATAATCAGGGGAAGAAAAAATCACCTTGTCTCCAGCTTTTATTTTAATTTTGTGCTTACCCATAACCATTTTACTAAGGGCTGAATCAGGTTGACCGGCAAAGCCAGCAACTAAAAACATAAGTTTGTTGTCGGCAAAATTTTTGACTCGATCAACATCAACCATATCCGCATCTGTTAACTTGATGTAACCTAATTCTTTGGCAATTTTAATCGCTTTATCTACTGAATAACCAACAACACATATTTTACGGCCAGCTGATTTTCCATATTCAATGGCTTGAGACCAACGAATAATGTTACTACTGATGGAGGTGATAAAAACGCGACCCTCGGCTTCTAGAATTTGCCGACGAAAATTGTCGGCTATGTCTCGTTCTGAAGGAGAATACCCTTCATGGTCAGAACCAAGAGAGTCTGACATCAAGGCGACAACTTTTTTATTGCCAACATTGGCAATTTTTTTAAGTTCTGATGGTTTATTGTCTAAAGGAAAGACATCGAATTTAAAGTCGGAACCGTGATAAAAAACTCCAATAGGAGTTGAAATAGAGAAATGAAATGTATCTGGAATTGAATGAGTTACCCGAATAGGTTCGACAGTAAAAACCCCTTTGCTGAGAATATCGCCTGGTTGATAAACATGAATAACGCCACGAATATTGTTCTCGGCAAGTCGAGATTCAATAAAAGCGGCAGCTAATTTAGGTGCATAGACGGGAATCTTATCACCTAGAATTGGAAGAATATAACGGACAGCACCAATATGGTCCTCATGACCGTGAGTAATAAAAATACCCAATATACGGTCTTTTTTATCTAAAAGATAAGTGGTATCGGGAATTTGTAGGTCGACACCAAAAGTGTCTTCTTCGGGAAAGCCCGCTCCACAATCAACAATTATAATTTGAGATTTAGAAAAATCCCCCCTCGGAGCAAACTCATATACAAACATGTTTTGAGTTACGTCTCCAAAAGAACCTAAAGAAGAAATGCGAAGAGCATCTTGACTTGTAGAAAATGAAAAATCCTTTTGAACAGCTGGATTAAAAGCTGGTTTTTGATATGTTTTTTGTTTAATCATAATTTTTAGTTTAATAGTTTAATAGTTGAATAGATAAAATAGTTAAACTGGCTATTTATTTTTTAAGAATTTACCAATAGTTAAAAAATCTTCCTGGAGAGATTTAAGCATAGAACCGTTTCTAAGTCCGGCTGATGGGTGGTAAACAGGAATAATGGTTAATGGTAAATCCTGCCAGACTATAGATCTGATTTGCCCACGGTTTCGGCTAATTAATTCATCTGGAAAAAAATAATTCATAGCGAAACGGCCCAAAGTGATAACGATTTTCGGTTGAATAATTTTTAACTGAGCTTTTAAATAAGGGACACAGACTTTTATTTCTTCAGGTAAAGGGTCTCGGTTTCCGGGCGGGTGATGTTTTAAAATGTTACAGATGAAAACGTCGGATCGTGGCACTTCAATCGTACTTAAAAGCTTATTTAGCAGTTTACCAGAATTACCAACAAAAGGCAAACCCTGAAGGTCTTCTTGTTGACCGGGGGCTTCACCAATAAAGACAATTTTGGCGTATGGATTGCCATCTCCGGGAACGGGATTGGTGGCAGTTTTGTAGAGTGGACATTTTTTACATTCCCCAACTAAATGAGCAATATATTCGAGTTGTTGGGCTTGGTTTAGAGTCATTATAATTTTTTCAACTGGCCATTTTTATCAACGCATTCCGGAAGCATTGATTTTGGAAAAGAATAAGGTTCGACCAATTCACAGGATACAGTGCCATTACCATCGGCAACAATTTTCCATTTATCCCCCTCCTTGATAGCTAAAAACCAACCACCTTCACCAGAAAAAGAGACAGTACCAGAGGCTTGGGTGGAATTAATTTCGCTAATAATCGTTTTTACTTCAGCATAGGCTAAATTATATTTAATGGCTAAAGCTTCGGTAATAAGTTCTTTATCGGGTCGTGTCGGAATGGGGGTTATAGTTGGAGACTGGGTGGTTGGAGCAAGGGTTGGAATTGATGTAGGGTTGGCGCTAATAATAACAGGTTCTTTTTTATTTTGATTGAAATAATAAAAAGTAATTAGAGCTAAAAAAAGCAATATCAGACCTAAGGCTATTTTTTTCATATGTTTTACCATTGGGGAACAAAATTTTTAATGTTATTTGCGTCAATAATAACTTGCTTTTGCCCAGAAAGAATCATAGTGGCAGCTTTTCGACAAAGTCCTTCGATATTTCTTTTTAAAGTCCGAACACCAGCATCAAAACCTAGAGGACGAACGATATTTGTCCAGACATCGTCGCTAATTTTTATGTCTTGGGGAGTAAGTCCACTCTCCTTTAGAGCCGAAGGCAAGAGATAATCCTTACCAATGACAATTTTTTCTTCGTCATTGTACGAAGGCATTTGGATCACCTCCAAGCGATCCATGACTGCAGTGGCAATACGATTGGTGTTGTTGCAGGTAGCCACAAAAAAGGCTTCTGATAAGTCAAAAGGGAAATCGATGTAATGGTCAACAAATCGGGAATTTTGTTCTGGATCCAGAAGCTCGACCAAAACGCCCATAATAGTATTTAGGGAGTCGTCGGCTACTCTATCGATTTCATCCAAAAGAATTACTGGATTTTTTGTCTGACACTTGGCTAAAGAACGAATGATGATACCCGGTTCAGACTCGCCGTGTTGACGACTTTGGCCACGGAGATAAAGAGGGTCTCCTAATCCGCCAAAAGGAACACGAACAAGCTCTCGACCCATAACTTGAGCAATGGAAGTGGCCATAGTAGTTTTTCCTGTACCAACTAAACCGGTGAAAAGTAGAATTGGAGCGCGGAGTTTTTCCCCAGGATTACGGTTTTTTTGTAAAGTTAGAACGGCAATATATTCGATAATTCTTTGTTTGACCTCTTGTAGACCATAATGATGTTTATCCAATTCTTCTTTGGCAAAGCGGACATCTAAAATATCTTGGGATCGTTTATTCCAAGGAAGAGATGTCACCCAATCAAAATATTTAGCATCAGACTGATAATAATTCCAAAAGGTATTTTCGGAATTGGCGTTGATTTCCAGTTGAGTAAAGATGTCATTTAGTTTTTCAACTAAATCTTGAGGCAAATCAGCATTTTTGACTTTATCTCGGAGTAATTCGATAGCCGCAGGGATGGTAAGTTTATTGTCCACAAGAAAAGTATACAGGAAAAATTATTTCTTCTTAAAGCTAGTGTGGTTAGTACCTGGGGAGAAGTTTTTAAACTCACGTCGAGGAGCTTCGAAACGAGGACGACCCGCCGACGCATAGCTTTGGCGAGGTGAACCCGCCGATGTTCTTTCGGAGCTTTGGCGTGGGACACCCGGATGGGTTGCTTTGAATTCCGGAGAACTAAGTTTAATCTGATGATTATCGTTAAAACCTGATATTTTGACTTTGAGTTTATCGCCTATTTTGATAATAGAAGCGGGATCTGAAAGAAATCCCCCACTCATTTCGGAAACGTGAAGAAGGGCTTCACGACCAGGGAGAAATTCAACAAAGGCGCCATAGGTCTCAACTCTAGTGACAATACCATCGTATTCCTCGCCGATTTGGACCTCTTTAATCATCGATTCAATTTCATAAGCAGCAGCTTCAATTTTACCCCTATCCAGGGAAGAAATAGAACAACGACCGTCATCGTCGATATCGATTTCAACACCATATTTTTCCATCAAAGCCTTGATAGTTTTACCACCCGAGCCGATAACTTCACCAATCTTGTCTTCGGGTAAGCTGACCATTTTAATCTTGGGAGCATAGGGAGAAAGTTCTTTTCTGGCCTCTGGCAAGACGGACTCAATTTTGTCTAAAATTTGAAGACGAGCTTTAGTAGAAGCTATAAAAGTGTCCCGAATCATATCCATGGAAAGACCCATTCTTTTTATGTCTAACTGTATAGCGGTAATGCCATTACGAGTACCAGTAATTTTGAAATCCATATCGCCACAGTGATCTTCAATACCAGCAATATCAGTCAAAAGTAAATACTTATTTCCGTCGGAAATCATACCTATGGATATACCAGCCACCTTATCTTTAATAGGAACGCCAGCATCCATTAATGAAAGGGTTGAACCACAGGTAGAAGCCATTGAGGAGGAACCATTTTGGGACAAAACTTCAGAAGTTAAAGTGATGGTGTAAGGAAATTCATCAATTGAAGGAATAACCGGAATTAGGGCTTTTTCTGCCAAGGCACCATGGCCAACTTCCCGGCGTCCAGGACGTCCAAAACGACCAGTTTGGCCGGTGGAAAAAGGAGCGGCAGAGTAATAATGGATATAGCGTTTGGTAATTTCGCCATTACTATCCTGGAGATATTGTTGTTCAGAGAGAGAGCCTAAAGTAGTCACCGTTAATGCTTGGGTTAAACCTCTTTCAAAAAGGGCGGAACCGTGGGTACAAGGGAGAACTCCGGCTTCAATATTGATAGGCCTGATTTCATCAAAAGCCCTGTTATCATAACGCTTCCCTTTTAAAGTGGCTTCCCTTAGATATTTACGAACTAAAATATCGACAGCTTCCATAAGAAAATTAATTTCGACTTCTTCAGCTTTTATTTTAGCTTCATAATGATCTTTCACTTTTTCTTTGATAGCTATTTCCGAGGCCATATGGGTACCATCACGGCCTTCAGTAACAAATTTTTCTAAGTCTGATTTGATAAATGTTTCGACTTCATCAACCAAAGATTGGGGAGGAGCAAGGGGCTCATATTCTATTTTTTTCTTGCTATATTTTTTGGCAAATTCTATTAATCTGGCGTTGATGTCATTGCCAGTGTTAAAACCAATTTCCATGGCTTGAAGGATGGTGCCATTGTCGACAATATCGGCATCAGCTTCAATCATATTAATCCCCTCTTTATCTTTGCAGACTAAAAGATCGAGAGATGATTTAAGTTGTCGAGAAATAGTGGGGAAAAGAGTAATATTTTTATCTTCCAAACCAAGACGAACAATAGATACAGGACCATTAAAAGGAACATCAGAAATCATTAAAGCAGCAGAAACAGCGGTAAAAGCGGGAATAACAACATCATGATCTTTATCATTGCTAAGAACTGTAACAACTACCTGGACTTCATATTTGAAATCAGAGGGAAAAAGAGGTCGAATAGAACGGTCAATTATACGGCCAAAAAGAATTGCAGTATCGGAAGGACCACCTTCGCGTTTAATCCATTTACCGCCTTTGATGAGGCCTCCAGCATAGAGCTTGTCGACAAATTCTACAGAAAGAGGAAAATAATCTTTACTTTTATCGATAGCCCCTAAAACTACAGTAGCCAGTACTACGGTTTTTCCCATTTGGGCTAAAACAGATGCATTGGCTTGTGGAGCTAATTGGCCAGTGGTAAGAGTAATTTTTTGGTCGCCAAAAGCGATATCGAAGGTATTTTTCATGAATCTTATTTTTTCAAGTTGAGGCTCTTGATAATTTTTGTATAACGTTCCTCGTTGTGGATAGACAAGTATCGAAGTAAACGACGACGTTTAGCAATCTTACTTAAAAGACCTCTCTTAGCTGGAGAATCGTGCTTGTTTTCACCTAAATGTCCCTGGAGTTTTTCAATTTCCTTGGAAAGGATAGCAATTTGGATCTCGGGAGAACCAGTATCACCCTTTGCCTGGGAATACTTTTCAATAATATCTTTTTTTTCTTCAGTGGTTAATGCCATGAATATAAACGCTAAGATTGGTAAAAAATAATATTTCAGAATGACAACTGAAAAACCAAACTTAGTGCAGGGTCATTATAACATAATGAAAAAAATTTAAGCGGTAGGTGTGAGGTTTGGTTGGCTAGATCCAGGAATTAAGTTGCCCGATTTTTCAAGATTTTCAATAGGAGGTGTTTCTTGATTTTGAGCCATAAATTCACTTTGGGTGGCTCGAAGACAAATAGAACCAGCCTCAAAAGTTTCAGGAGATACATTAATACTAAAGGATTGAGTAGCGACCCGAAGAGCAATGAGAAGATCCTTGCCAGAATCAGCATCCAAAGTAAGGCCCAGCATGGGGATTAAGAAAGTGAAAATTTCTGAAAAAGGAGCATCGGGGTCAAAAACAGTAGCTTTGGCCCAAGGTTTTTGAGCTTGAACTGGAGTGATTAAGACCCAATTACCATTGTTAACCATTTCAGCTTTGTCGCCTAGGGCGGATTCATCACCTAAAATAAAGGACAAATCGGCAACACCAGCACTATTGTTAATCTGGCTTTGATTAGTTTCAACTTTGTTGGCACCAGCTTTGATTTTGACAACCAAATTGAGACGACCACCATCATCGTTGTAGGAAACGGATTCAATCTGGGAAACTGGATAATCAAGAGAAACAATTAAGTCTGAATTGCTGTAATTATCACTTAAAAGTTCAAGACCACTTAATTTAGAGTAATTTTGGTCAGGTTTTTGAGGACAAAACACTTGTACCTGTTTACCAGCTTTTTTCAGAGATACAGCCAAAGCTAGAGCAGAACCCAAGCTGTCCACGGATAAGGTGGGCACAGCAATCAAAATAGATCTGGCACTGTCTACTAAGCTTTTGATTTCATTAACATTATAGTTTTTCATAGGTATAATATAGCTTATTTGCTATTCTTATAGGCTATTATATCATCATCTACCTTAAAGTCAACATAGGGCAAAAAAGTCATTCCACATTCATTACCAGTTTTAATTTTATCAACAATTTCTTTGCCTTGACGGATGCTACCTACCCGGGTATTTTTAATAATTTTTCCATCTCTCATTAGATGAACAATGTCGCCCTTGCTAATTTCACCCTTACTTACTTTTACTCCGGCAATACGCACTTTATCAATTTTAAATTCAGCGATAATTTTTCCTTCCCCCAAAATAGTGTCCTCAATGGTAGGGTCAAGCATTTTTAGAACTTGAGATTGAATGTTTTCGATAATTTCGTAAATGATTTTGGATTCAAAAATAGAAACGTTTTCATTATCGGCTAAAGTTTTAATAATTTTGCTTACTGGAGTATTGAAAGCGAAAAGTTGGGCGTGGCCAGTTTTGGCAGCAATAATGTCATTATCGTTGACCGGACCAACACCACTGCTAATGATACATACGTCATCACTCAAGCTGTTTTTAAGAGCCTCAAGAGTACCTTCAACATCAGCTTTTAAAACAACATTAAGGTGGGGCGAATTGGGATCAACAGGATTTTGACATTGAGGAAAATTGAGAAGAGGTTCAGACGGGTGATTGGTAACTAATGCCCCAATTACAGGAACTGTTTCGAAACCTAAAATTTCTACAGGGGTACTTGGACCAGCTTCGCTGATTGGTTTACCATCGGAATTGATAAGAGCTTTGACCTTGCCGCCAATATTTTCGGCAAAAATTTGATCACCAAGACGGAGAGTCCCCTTTTGAATAATAATAGAGGCAAGTGGACCACGATTTTTGTCGAGTTTAGATTCGATAATCATCGCTTGAAGCGGAGCGTCTGGTTCATTCTTTAGTTCCATAATATCGGCATTAAGTAAAATATTTTCCAAGAGAGTGTCTATCCCCTCTCCAGTTTTAGAAGAAATGGGAATAACGGTGGTTTGTCCACCATACTCTTCAGGAGTAAGATCCATTTCTACCAATTGGCCTTTGACCATTTCCGGGTTTTTGGTGTCCAAATCAATCTTAGTCATAGCCACAATTACGGGTAAATTACTTTTTTTTATCTGGCTGATACATTCTTTAGTTTGAGCCATAACCCCGTCAACGGCTGATATAACCAAAACAACAAGATCAGTAATACCTGCACCGCGAGTACGCATGGCACAAAAAGCAGCGTGACCGGGAGTATCAATAAAAGTAATTTCACGAGGACCGTTGGGAGTATCAACAGTGGTTTGATATGAGGAAATATGCTGGGTAATACCACCAGATTCTTTCTGAGCAACTCGAGCATGTCTGATTCTGTCCAAAAGAGTGGTTTTACCGTGGTCTATATGACCCATAACGGCAACTATAGGTGGTCTAAATTGATTCATATTTTTAGTTTTTAATGTTTATTCTTTGGCAGCGCTGACCTTTATGTCAACTTCAGTGAGAATTCCAGCCAAACGAACGTTTTCACCGCCAGAACCAATGGCTAGTGCCAGTTGGTCTTCTGGAACCTCAACAATAGCTATAGAGTCTTTAATCTCAATAACGTTGGCATTTTCCGCAGGGGAAAGAGCGTTTGCCACAAGTTGGGCCTTGTTTTTAGAAAAAGCGATAACGTCAACCTTTTCTTCGGGTGGTAATTCGTTAAGAATTGACTGGATGCGAGATCCTTTTTGACCGATACATGAGCCAACCGGGTCGATACCATTTTGGGTAGAAGATACAGCTACTTTGGTCCTTTGGCCACTATCACGGGCGATTTTTTCAATTTTGACGGTACGGTTGCCAACTTCTGGAACCTCTCGAGCAAAAAGTAATTTTATGAAATCTTCGTCATTGCGTGAAAGAATAATATCTTTGCGATCTGTAACTTCATCAGTGCGGATTTCTTTTATTAAAAAAAGTTTTTTATCACCGAGATGTAATGATTCATTTTTTATCTGTTCTTCTTTCGGATAAATACCTTCAGTTTTACCGATACCAGCAGTTATTTTGTAAGGATCGATACGTAAAATTACACCTAATGTCAGAGTATTTAATTTTTTTTCATATTCTGAAATGATCGTATCTCGCTCGATTTCATGAATTTTTTGGTCAATAACCTGTTTGGCGGTCATGGCAGCAATTCGACCAAAACCAGGAGGAGTAACATTTTTCCTTTTCTCACCATCGATTTCAAAGATGGAAAAGGAGCCGCTTTCAGGGGCCAGCTCAACTTCAAATTGAGTTTCTTCGTCAACTATTATCCCGTGCTCCTTTTGATCCCTTTTATAGGCAGATACCAGACCTTGTTCAATGGCATCAAGAATTTCCTGGGGATTAATATTGCGTTCGCCCGAAATTTGAGCAACGGCAGCAGCAAATTCTGTTTTTGGTAATTTTTTTATATCCATACTTTTTTAAATATATATTTTTATTCATCCTGATAAATCGGGATTGTATTTTTAGACAAAATTTTTTCGCATAGCTCAAAATTTCACCTAAAAATAACAAAAATGGGGACACGCCGGTCCCCATTCCGAATACCACAGATTTAACTTGGCTATTATAACACTAAATTGGCCTTAAAACCCTTCCGTCCTCCGAATCAGGGGAAATTTCCTCTTGAAAAAGGGGGAATGCCCGAAGCCGCTTTAGCGGGCGAGGGAAAAGGGTTTAAAGTCCAAGTTCCTTTATTAATTCTTTTTGTTTAGCAGAAAGACGGGAAGGAATATCTAAATTGAGGCGAACATAAAGATCCCCATAACCGTAGCCATTAACATCTTTAATACCTTTACCACGAAGACGAATAAGGGTTCCGGGTTGAGTACCAGATTTAACCCGAATTTTTAATTTTCCATCCAAGGTAGGGACTTCAATGACATCGCCTAAAATTGCCTGAGTTAAGGTAATGTTTTGATTTACAAAAACATCATTACCTTCACGTCGAAAAATTTTGTGGGGAAGAACGTCTATATATAAGCTAAAATTAGTGAATTTTATTTGTTGCCCATCATCAACACCAGCAGGAATTTTAATTTTCCTATTTTTTCCATCAATCTGAACTTCTTTTTCAGTTCCAAGAGCTGCTTCTAAAAAACTTAATTGAATTTTATATGTGGGAACCTGACGACGAGCTTGACCACCAAAAGACATTCCTCCCATACCGAAAAATTGTTCAAATATATCGAAAGGATTAGAAAAGCCTCCGAATTCAAAATCAGCTCCTTGACCGCCACCACTCTGCCAAGTGAAATCATAAGGACCATTTTGTTGACTATAAGTATTGCCACCAAAGTTCCCAGCATTGTTGGGATCAAAAGCGGCATGACCAAACTGGTCATAGGCAGAACGTTTTTGGTCGTTACTTAATACTTCATAGGCTTCGTTAATTTCTTTAAATTTTTCCTCAGCCTCTGGTGACTTATTCTTGTCAGGATGCCAGGCCATAGCCTGTTTTCGATAGGCGGATTTAATCTCCTCCTTCGAGGCACTTTTACCGACACCTAAAGTTTCGTAATAATCGTGTTTCATGATGGTTGTTATTTTAGCGAAATAATTTGAAAACCGTACTTGTTGATTTCCTCTTCAGTCCACATTCCCGCATTTTTAATATCTTTTGTTTTTAAAACATAAGAAACAGTTTTACTTAGTTCACGGCCAGTATAACTTTTAGTTTCAGGATTCCATTCCTGTAATATCAAAACATCACCGACATTACATTTCCAATCAGCTAAACGTAATTCAAAGGTTTTATCGCCTGATTTTATTTTTTCAAAATATTGAGGCCAAATTTTCTTTTTGATTTCCATTTTTATTTCTGTAGAGACGCGATTAATCGCGTCTCTACAGTAATTTTTAACAATTTTTATTTAACAACTTCGCCTTCCTCGGCTTCCTTTTTCTCGTCCGGTTCTTTACCGTCTGATTTTGGTTCTTCGCCAGAAGCACCATTTGCAGAAGCTTCAGGTTGACCGGGTTGTCCATAAACAGCTTGACCGATGATTTGCATCATTTGATTAAGTTCATCGATATATTTATCATAATCGGCTTTGTTACCATCAGATTTTTCCAAAAGTGTCTGACCTTCCTTGATTTTTTCTTCAATTTTGGTCTTATCTTCGGCTTTTACTTTATCGCCAAAATCATTGAGTGACTTTTGAGCATTGAAAATGGTGCTGTCGAGACGATTTTTGGATTCAACCAAATCATGTTTTTCTGAATCCTCGCGGGCATGCATTTCAGCATCGTTTTTCATTTTTTCAATCTCCTCGTTACTCAGATTGGTGGCATTTTGGATAGTAATTTTTTGCTCTTTGTTGGTACCTTTATCTTTTGCAGAAACGGAGAGGATACCATTACTATCGATATCAAAGGTTACTTCGATTTGAGGAGTACCTCGGGGGGCGGGAGCAATGCCGTCAAGAATAAAACGACCTAAGGATTTGTTATCGGCAGCCATAGGTCTTTCCCCTTGAAGAACATTGATTTCAACTTGAGGTTGATTGTCACTGTAGGTAGTAAAAATTTGAGATTTTTTGGTAGGAACAGTGGTGTTTCTATCAATAAGAGGAGTACGTACCCCACCGGCGGTTTCAATTCCCAAGGTTAGAGGAGTGACATCCAAAAGGACAACATCTTTTACTTCCCCGGTTAAAACAGCACCTTGGACGGCAGCACCGACAGCAACAACTTCATCAGGGTTGACGGTAGTATTGGGTTCTTTGCCAAAGAAATTCTTGACAGTTTCAACAACTTTGGGCATTCTGGTCATTCCCCCAACCATTACAACGTCAGTGATTTCTCCTTTTGAAACACCAGCATCTTTAAGACATTGTTCAACGGGACCGATAGTTTTTTGAATTAAATCATCAACAAGTTTTTCCAACTCAGAACGAGTTAATTTGGTGGTAAGATGGAGAGCTTCTTTATTTTTTTGAGTAATAAAGGGAAGATTAATTTCGGTTTCACCTGTGGAAGATAATTCAATTTTGGCTTTTTCAGCGGCTTCACGAATGCGTTGAAGAGCTTGGGGATCTTTACTAAGATCAACTCCGTTTTCTTTTTGAAATTTATCTAAAAGCCATTCAACAATACGATTATCAAAGTCGTCACCGCCAAGGAAGGTATCTCCATTAGTAGCTTTTACTTCAAAAACGCCATCGCCTATCTCTAAAACAGAGATATCAAAGGTACCTCCACCTAAATCATAAACCGCAACTAAACCCTTTTCTTTCTTGTCTAAACCATAGGCAAGAGCAGAAGCAGTAGGCTCGTTAACGATTCTTTTAACGGTAAGTCCGGCAATTTCACCGGCTTG
>Ga0116184_10002258_pt1 | contig 17119 bp, 14 predicted proteins | sample AD_JPNNA5_MetaG_FD_89886 | JGI IMG/M metagenome (GOLD analysis project Ga0116184, IMG submission 89886) | Active sludge microbial communities of municipal wastewater-treating anaerobic digesters from Japan - AD_JPNNA5_MetaG | ecosystem: Engineered > Bioreactor > Anaerobic > Digestate | place... | reverse complement strand
TGTCAATGGGCATGAAAAAGTGTACCAGTTTCGAGAATGAAAAGTGTACCACCCACCATGGTGCGATTAGGCGGGCGTGGTGGACACGGTTTCCCCTCCTTCCTTGGGATATGACGGTTTGCTGAAGCCGTGATCTTTAAGCCGATAGCTGTGACCTTTGATGTTGACGACCCGGGAGTGATGGAGTAGCCGGTCGAGGATGGCCGAAGCGATGACCGCGTCGCCGAACAGCTCCTGCCAGTCGACGAAGCTCTTGTTGGAGGTCAGGATCGTCGAGCTCTTCTCGTACCGGTAGGAGATGAACTGGAAAAAGAGATAGGCCTCGCGGCTGTCGACCGGAAGATAGCCGACCTCATCAACGATCACCAGGCTGGCCGAGAGGAACGCCTTCCCTTTGCTCTGGGGCTCCTTGAGCTTGCCGATCAACGTCGGCATGGTCGTGAAGTAGACCTTGAAGCCGTGACTGCAGGCCTTGATGGCCAGGGCGATGGCCAGATGGGTCTTGCCGACGCCGGGCGGGCCCAGGAAAACGACGTTTTCGTGTTTTGGAAGGAAAGTCAGGTCGAAAAGCTCCATAACGGTTTTCTTGTCCAGATGGGGGTGGAAACCGAAGTCGTACTCCTCGATGGTCTTGGCAAAAGGGAGTCCGGCGATCTTGAGAGCGGTCTGGAGGCGCCGTTTCTCCCGGGCTGCCACTTCCTCCTCCAGGAGATGATCCAGGAAGGCGAGGTAGGAGGCTTGGTTTTCCCCGGCCCGTCCGGCGACCGTTTCCAACACTTCCGCCGCCCGAGCCAACTTCAACCGCTGGAGGTTGTCCTGGAGACGTTCGCAAGTCAGCTGTTCCATGCGACACCTCCCTGGGCAAACGACTCGTATTCGGAAAGCGGGCGGTGATGAACCTCGGGCCAGAGGCTTCCGTTCATCAAGCCCCGGGTGGCCTTGCCCTTGGACCGGCCGTATTTTCGCCTCAGTTGCTCCCGGTCCCGCCGGAGCTCCTCGTAGAAGCGCGGATCGGCCAGGACGTTGCGCTTCGTCGCCGGTTCCTCGTAGGTGGCCAGAAGATCCTGGTCGTGGAAGATCCGAATCTGCCGATTTTTCATCTTCAGCATGACTTTTTGACCGACGACCCGGTGGGGAACAACATAGCGGTTGGCGTTGAAGGAGATCTGGCAGTCCCGGTAGACCTTGCGGAAAACCTTCAGCGACGTGTCGTAGTCGGAAGCCGGCCGCGGCCCCAGGCGGGGGAGCTCCTCTTTCCAGAGAACGTCGACCGGCTGGTGATGAGTTCCATGGATTCGGCGGTTGGCCGTCTCGTTCAGCCAGGCCAGGACGTCCTCGTTGGCTTTTTCAATCGATTCGAAGCGGTATCCCCGCCAGAACCGTTCCCGCAGGTAATCGATCGGCCGCTCCACTTTCCCCTTCGTCCAGGGGCTGTAGACCGGGCAGAGCCGCGGCTGGAAGCCGTAATGATGGGCAAAATGGAGGAACTCGACGTTGAACACGGGTTTTCCGGCCGCGTCCTGCCCGACGACGACGTTTTTCATGTTGTCGTAGAGGATCTCGGCCGGGACACCGCCCAGGTACTTGAATGCCCGGATATGAGCGTCCTGGAAGCTTTCCATCGTCCGTCGCCCGACGAACTCGGTATAATCGGCCCGGCTGAACCCCAGGACGAGCTTGAAGCCGAAGACCATCTCGGCTCCCTCGACTTGAAAATCGCCCCAATCGCACTGGGCTTGTTGCCCGGGTTCGGTTTCAAACCGGGCGTAAGCCAGCCGGTTTTTCCTTGCTTTTTCAGTCCGGACGAAGCGTTTAACCATGTCATAGCTTCCCGAATATCCCCGGTTTTTCAACCGGTCCCATATCCAGGTCGCCTGATAATCGTTTTCCTCAAGATAATCTTTGATCGTCTGAACGAAGGGCGCCAGAATCGAGTTCAGGCGCTTGACCTTCCGGTAGCTGGGGAAGTCCTCACTTTTCAGATGTTCCCGGACTGTTTTCCGATGCAGCCCCAGCTCCTTGGCGATCGCCCGGATGCTTTTCCCGTTCCTGTGCATCGCCTTGATGTCCATGAATACCTCCTTGGAGATCATCGGGTATCACCTCCTCTTCTCGAGGAAACGATACCACCCTTTCAGTCCCCAGGTGGTACACTTTTCATTCCCATGACTGGTACATTTTTACATGCCCATCGACACCGCGTCCATTTTCTTGATGATGCTGTCGATCCAGCCGAAGCAGAGGGCTTCCTCGACCGCGTCGTTATACGGGATGCGGGGCTTGCCCGAATCCTTCTTGTAATAGATAAGCCAGATGTCCCGTTCTTTTTTGTAGTTCTTCCTCAGCCAGGCCCGCCACTCCCGGCGGTTCGCGACGTAGAGGGTCTTTCCGATTTCCACGAGCGCGTTCAGCCCTTTTCCGGCTGGACGATCTGGATCAGGTTGCCGCAGGTGTCCTCGAAGATCGCTTCCGTGACCGGGCCGTGGAACCGCAGCTCGCCCCGAAAGACGACGCCCTTTTCCTTCAGCCGGGTGTACTCCGCCTTGATGTCTTTGGATTCAAACGAAGTCGCCGGGATTCCCGCGTCGAAAAGGGCCTTCTGATAGACCTTCGACGGGGGAAATCCCAGCGGCTCGAGGACCAGCTCGATGTCGTCCCTTCCCTCCGGGGAAACGACCGTGATCCACCGGTATTCCCCCACCGGGACGTCGGCCTTCTTCACGAATCCCAGGGATTCGGTGTAGAACTTGAGGGCCTTCTCCTGGTCATCGACCATGACGCTGTTGAGGTTGATGCGCATGAGATATGTCCTTTCAAGAGGATATGCGGGCGAAGAATTCATCCAGAGTTTCCGGCATGGAGGAAAACCAGCCGGAGTTTAGGCTAGAAAGACAAACGTGTCAATTTGGGGAGAGGGGGGAGCGGATGCGAAGCTATTTCAGGACCCGAAGCCAATCCGCTTTTTCGGTTTTGACGGCGGTTTCATAAGAGCGCGAATTGCGTCGAAGACAATCTTGAATCTCGTATCATACTTTTTCTCGAGCGCCGCGAGCTTTCGAGCAAGCTCGGCATTGGATTGAAGCATCTGCCTCAGGCGGACGAAGGCGCGCATAATCTCGATGTTGACCTGAACGGCACTCGGGCTGCGAAGGACGCTGGAAAGCATGGCTACGCCCTGCTCGGTGAAGGCATAGGGAAGATATCGACGGCCGCCATAACCATTTAAACTTGAGATCACAATTTGTGATCTCAAGTTTTCACACTCGCTATTGGACAACTGGAACATAAAATCATTTGGAAAACGGCCAATGTTGCGCTTAACGGCTTGATTCAATGTCCTAACATCAACCCCATACAATTCTGCTAAATCCTTATCCAACATGACTTTTTGGCCGCGCAGCATGAGAATCGCCCGCTCGATACCCTCGACAGGTACCAAGCTCTCAGCAACCATGTTTTCCCCCTTCAAACTTGAAATCGCAATTTGCGATTTCAAGTTTACAAACACGCTGAATCACGATTGTCGATAAAATCCATTAGTCTCAAGGCTTTTTTAAGATCACAGATTGTGATCTTAAAGAACTTGAGGTGCCAAAATGGCACCTCAAGCCACGCCCGCCATGTCTCCTGATATAAAAGACGCGATTTGTCTCCAAAAATCTCAAAGAAAATCCCGGGGGGAAATGCGGGGACAGATTATTCATTCCCTCATTTTTTTTGAGGGATGCGGGATAGATCTTGAGATCTGTCCCAGGAGAAAATATCTCGTCGATTTCCTTCAAACGCTTGAAACACGAGGTTTCTATGGTCGTAAATCATGAAATTGCGTCCGCGTTCCCGTCCGCGGAGCCATTTGCCGTCTCGGCCGCGGCACCCGGTACCGCCTCGGGCCCCCCGTCCGGCCCCTCATCCGTCTCCCGTCCCGGCGCGGCTGTCTTCCGCTCGCCGATCTGCTGGCGCCACATGGCGTAATACAGCCCCTTGAGGTCCACAAGTTCCCGATGCGTCCCGGTTTCGACGATCCGGCCCTTTTCCAGGACGAAGATCCGGTCGGCGTTCATGATCGTGCTGAGGCGGTGGGCGATGGAGATGATGATCCGCTGCTGCTCGGCCGCGATCCGGGCGACCGTCTCGGTGATCTCCTCCTCGGCCAGGCTGTCCAGCGACGAGGTCGCCTCGTCGAAGATAAGGAGGCGTGGATTTCGGATCAGGGCCCGGGCGATGGACAGGCGTTGCTTCTCCCCGCCCGAAAGCTTCGTTCCCCCTTCCCCGAGGATCGTGTCCAAGCCCTTGTCCGTCCGGGCCAGGACGGCGCCGAAGGAGGCCTTGTCCAGGGCGGCGAGCATCTCTCCGTCGGTCGCGTCCGGCTTGATGAACAGGAGATTGTCCCGGATCGTCCCGGCGAAGAGCTGCGTCTCCTGGGTGACGAAGCCGATCTGCCGGCGGATCAGGTTGTAGCGGATGTCCCGGACCGAGGTGCCGTCGAACAGGATGTCGCCCTCCCGGGGCCGGTACAGGCCGACCAGGAGCTTCACCAGGGTCGATTTGCCCGAGCCGGACGGGCCGACGAACGCGATCGAGTCGCCGAGCCGGGCCGAGAACGAGATGCCGTCGATGGCGTTCTCGGCCGCGGTCTTGTGCCGGAAGACGACGTTCTGAAACTCGAGGCGGTCGATCGGCCCGACGTCGACCGGCTCCTCGGGACGGTACTCGATCGGCTTTTTCATCAGGGCATCGAAATTGCGGATCGAAGCCTCCGCCTCCCGGTAGGAGACGATGATGTTGCCGAGCTCCTGGAGCGGCCCGAAAATCGTCGTGGTGATGAACTGCATGGAGATCAGCTCGCCCGGCGAGAGGACCTTGCGGAAGATAAGCCACAGGAGGATGAAGAGGATCGACTGCTTGAGGATGTTGATCGTCGTCCCTTGGAAGAAGGAAAGGGTCCGAACCCGGCGGACCTTGTCCATCTCCAGGCCGAAGATGTTCTCGGTCAGACCGCGGAAGCGGACGACCTCGGCTTTCACCAGGCCCAAGCTTTTCACCAGCTCGATGTTCCGCAGCGACTCGGTGATGATTCCGGACATCTTCGCGTTTTCCCGGAAGATGGACCGCTGGACCGTCTTGATTCTACGGCTCAGAAGGCCGGTCATCCCGCCGAGGAGAAGGACGCCGACGGCGAAAACCGGGACGAGGGCCCAGTGCTTCGTGACCGCGTACCAGATGAGGAAGACGAAGCCGACGATCGAGGCGAACAGGACGTTGATGAACGCGTTGATGAACATCTCCGTGTCGCGGCGCGTCCGCTGGAGTGTGGAGACCGTCTCGCCGCTCCGTTGCTCCTCGAATTCCTGGTAGCTCAGCCGGAGGGTTTGCTTCATTCCGTCGTTGAAGATCCGCATCCCGAATTTCTGGACGACCAGCCGGAGGACGTAGTCCTGGAAAGCCCGGGCCAGTCGGGCGGCCATGGCCACACCGACGGCCACGGCCAGCCAGAAAAGCGCCCCGGAGACGAGCTCTTTCTCCGGCTTATGGAGGGAGTTGAGGGCGTACTCGTCGATGATCTTGCCGAAAATCACCGGGTCGATCAGGGCTAGGAGCTGGGCCGCTCCGGCCAAGGCCAGGGTCAGGAGGACGAGCCCGCGGAAGGGCTTGAGGTAGCGCCAGAGAATTTTCATTTTTCTTAACTCCCGCCCTCCCCAAAAGATGAGAAGGGCGGGGCTTCAGTCGGTTTCTCCCTCGCCTTTAAGTCGATGCTCCAGGAGCTCGACGGGCGCGCCGTCGCGGACGATGAAGGCGACGACGACTCCAGGCGAGGGACTGTTCGGCCGGATGAGGACCTCCTCCCCTTCCAGGGCCTGGTCCAGGTCAGCCACTTCGAAAGCGACGTGTGGAACGGTCTTGACCAGGTCCGGCAGCGGGCACCGCGGCCCGTATCGCATCCACTGGATGCCGAACGGATTGCGCTCGTGGTCGGTGCAGTAGGTATCGAACGCCGGCAGGTATTCCTCGCTCTCGCGCGGGACGGACGTCGGGATGCCGAGATGATGATATTTCATGAAGGTCAAATCCTATCGGCCGGTAAGAAGTGTGGATATCATACCGCTAAACGCGATTGAAAAGGAATCCTCGCATTGCCCGCGGCTCCTTGATTTGTTACGATGGCTTCTTAAATAAAGAATTCGGAGGTGGCTCATGTCCAGATTTTTCCGTGTTCTGACCGCGATCGTCCTTTCCGTCTCGATCCTTCCCGGCGTGATCGGCGCCCAAACGAACAAAGACGGAAAACCGGCTTATACGTTCAAGACCATCCGTGAGATCAAGCACACCCCGGTCAAGGACCAATACCGCACCGGGACCTGCTGGTGTTTCGCCACGGTCTCCTTCCTCGAAGCCGAGCTGCTGCGCCTCGGAAAGGGCGAATTCGACCTCTCCGAGATGTTCGTCGTGCGCCACACCTATCCCAAGAAAGCCCTGAACTACGTGCAGCTGCACGGTAACGCCGTTCACCAGCAGGGAGGCCAATCCCACGACGTGATCGATCGGCTGCGCGAATCGGGCATCGTCCCCGAAGAGGTTTACAGCGGCCTGAACATCGGGGAGAAGCGCCACAACCACGGCGAGATGGTCGCCGTTCTGCAAGGCGTCGCCGACGCCGTCTTGAAACGCGGGGGCGGCCGCCTTACGCCCCGCTGGCTCGAGGCCTACGAGGCGGTCCTCGACGCTTATCTGGGCAAAGCGCCGGCCGAGTTCACCTGGAAAGAGAAAACCTATACGCCCCAGACCTTCCTCTCCGACGTTCTGGGTTTGAACTTGGACGATTATATTGAGTTGACCTCCTATGACAGCCACCCTTTCTTCAAAAAATGCCGCCTGGAAATCCCCGACAACTGGAACTACAATTCCGACTATTACAACCTTCCTCTCGATGACCTGGAAGCCGTCGTCGAGAAGGCGATTTCCGACGGCTACACGGTCGCCTGGGACGGCGACGTGAGCGAGCGGGACTTCTCCACGCGCGAGACCGGCTGGGCCCTGGTGCCTGATACGGACTGGGAGGACAAGACCATGGCCGAGCGCGAGAAAAAGCCGGCGGCGCCGGTGAAGGAAAAGGAGATCACCCCGGCGATGCGCACGGCCACCTTCCGCGACTTCACCACCACCGACGACCATCTGATGCACATCGTCGGCCTGGCCCAGGACCAGACCGGCGCCAGGTTCTACTTGATCAAGAACTCGGGCGGCACCGACCGCAAGTATGACGGCTACATGTACATGTCGCGCGCCTACTTCCGCCTCAAGACCACGGCCCTGATGGTCAACAAGAATTCGCTCGCCCCCGATCTGCGGGCCAAGCTGGGAATTTAATCCCGGCGCCGGCGGCCGCTCCGCCGCCCTGGTCTTACAGGCAATCCGGCCGGTCGAGGAGACAGCCGTCGCCGGCCGTCGGAGTTTCCACCTGGATCGTCGCGTGGGCGATGCCGAAGCGATCGTGCAGATGCCGCTGGATCCCGCACAGGGTGTTCGTGTCGAAGGAATCAGCGGCCGCGACCACGTGAACGGTGAGGGCGACCTCCGTCGTGCTCAGGGCCCAGACGTGGAGGTCGTGGATCTGGACGACGTTTTCCAGGCCGGCCAGGTAACCCTTGATCCCGGCGATATCGATGTTTTCGGGAACGGCGTCCAGGGTTAAGTCGAGCGAGCGGCGGAACAGCTTCCAGGTCCCCCAAAAGACGATGACGACGATCGCCAGGCTGATCGCCGGGTCGATCCACGGCCAGCCTTTCAGGGCGATGAGGATTCCGCCGGCGACGACCCCCAGGGAAACGCCGGCATCGGCGGCCATATGGAGAAACGCCGCCTGGATATTCAAGTCGTTCTTTTTCCCGGAGAAAAAGAGAGCGGCCGTGGCCGCGTTGATGACCGCGCCGATCGCCGCGACGAGGATGATCACCGGCCCCCCGACCGGCGCCGGGTGAAGAAGACGGCCGACCGCCTCCCGGGCGATCGCCCCCAGGGCCGCGAGCAGGAGAACGGCGCTGATGAAGGAGGCGACGACCGTGGCCTTGCGGAAACCGTACGTCCGCCGCTCCGTAGCCGCTCTCTGGGCCAGGGCGCCGGCCCCCCAGGCTAAAAGAAGGCTGATCACGTCGCTGAAGTTGTGTCCGGCGTCGGCGATCAGGGCCAGGGATCCGACCGCCGCTCCCACGCCGCCCTCGGCAAGAACGAACAGGGTATTGAGCGTCACGCCGGCGGCGAAGGCCCGGTGGGAGTCCGGGCGGCGATGGACGCGGCTTCCGGTCATGCCCGGCCTCGCTATTCCTTATCGACGACGGCCAGGCCGCCCGTCGAGGTTTCCTTGTAGCGCGGGGACAGGTCCTTCCCCGTCTGGCGCATCGCTTCCAGGACCTCGTCGTAGCTGATCCGGTGCCGTCCGTCCGAAAGCAAGGCGTACGCCGCGTGGCTGACCGCCCGGGAAGCGGCGAAGACGTTCCGCTCGATGCACGGGATCTGGACAAGACCGTGGAGGGGATCGCAGGTCAGGCCGAGATGGTGCTCGATGCCCATTTCGGCGGCGTTCTCGATCTGGGGGACGGTACCGCCTAGAAGCTGGGCCGCCGCCCCCGAGGCCATGGCGCAGGCCACCCCGATCTCGCCTTGGCAACCGACCTCCGCCCCGGAAATCGAGGCGTTGGTCTTGGCCAAGTTGCCGATCAATCCGGCCGCGGCCAGGGCCCGCAGGATCTCCCTGTCGGAAAAACGGTGCTCTTTCCGCAAATGAGTGAGAACCGCCGGAACGACGCCGGCCGAACCGCAGGTCGGGGCGGTGACGATCACCCCTCCGGCCGCGTTCTCCTCCGCGACGGCCAGGGCATAGGCGAACAGCAGCCCCATCCGCTTCGAATGGCCGGCGAACATCTTGGCCTTCATGAAATAGGACCGGGCTTTGCGAGAGAGACGAAGGTCTCCCGGCAGCGTGCCCTCGGTCTTTAATCCCCGGCGGACGGCCTCGGACATGGCCGCCCAAACCCCGGCTAGGAAATCCCAGATCCCGGGGCCCTCGACCTCCTCGACCGTCTCCCAAAGCGTCCGGCCGTTCTGAACGCAGGATCGGACGATCTCGTCCATCGAGTGCAAGGGGTAAATGGACCGGCGGACGGTGGCCGGCGTTCCGTCGACGATCTCGCCGCCGCCGATGCTGTAGGCCGTCCAAAATTCCTGGACGCGGCCCTCGTCATCCAAGGCCTCGAAGCGGAGGGCGTTGGGATGGAGGGGAAGGCGTTCGGCCGGGCGCCAAACGATCTCGATCTTCCGTCCGCCGAACTCCTCCCGGAGCGTCTCCTCCGTCAAATGCCCCTTGCCCGTCGCGGCCAGGCTGCCGTAAAGGGTGACCCGGTAAGCCGGGGCCGCCGGGACGCGGGCGAGGAACATGTCGGCGGCCGCCCGCGGACCCATCGTGTGGCTGGACGAAGGGCCGGGCCCGATGCGATAAAGCTCCCGGATCGTTTCCATGGATTTACTATAGCCGAGCGGGGGCGGGCCGTCCAGGGGAAGGAGCGCGTTGACGGACCGCGGGAACACGCGTAGGATGGAAGGCTTGGCCGGGCCGGGTTCCGGCGATCATGCGGAGCGAGGTGCAGCTCATGCGCAAGAACAGCGATTCCAAGCTTATTATCTTGGCGGCCGCCGGATTTCTCGCTTTCGCGGCCTTCGCCGCCGCTCAAACAGCGACGGCGCCCGATCCGAAAGCCGTCGCCCTTCGCGGCGCCTACGGCCCCTTTCGGGCGAATAACGACCTTCTGTCCTATGATCTCGACATCCGCGTCGATCCCGAGGCCAAGGCCTGGAGCGGTAAAAACACCATCCGGTTCCGGATGCTCAAGGAGGATGCCCGCATCCAGCTCGATCTTAAGGCCCACCTGACCGTCGAGAAAATCACCCTCGACGGCGCTCCCCTCCCCTTCACCCGGGAATACGACGCCGTCTTCGTCGATTTTCCGGAGCCGCTCAAAAAGGATTCCGTCACGGCGATCGATTTTTACTTCTCCGGGCGCGCCTCCGGCGAAAAGGATTGGGGCGGAATCACGTTCAAGACCGATCCCGCCGGCCGTCCCTGGATCACGACGGCCTGCCAGGGATCCGGGGCCATGACCTGGTGGCCAAACAAGGAGCAGCAGCGCGACGAGGTCGAGCGCATGGGCCTCCGGGTCGCCGTTCCCAACGGACTGGTCGACGTTTCCAACGGCCGCTTCGCCGGCCGGACCGACCTCGGCGACGGCTATACCCGCTGGGATTGGGAGGTTCACTACCCCATCAACAACTACAACGTCGCCCTGAACATCGCCGCTTACGTCCATTTCGAGGACCGGATGGACGGCCTGACCCTGGATTACTACTGCCTCCCGGAGAACCTGGAAAAAGCCAAGGTCCAGTTCGCCCAAGCCCGGACGACGATCGAATGCTTCGAGAAATACTTCGGCCCTTACCCCTTCCCCGAGGACGGCTACAAGCTGATCGAGGTCCCTTACGCCGGGATGGAGCACCAGTCGGCCGTGGCCTACGGCAACCGCTTCCTCAACGGCTACCTCGAGAGGGACTTCACCGGGGTCGGCGTCAGCTTGAAGTTCGACTACATCATCATCCACGAATCCGCCCACGAGTGGTTCGGCAATTCCATCACCGCGGCCGACGTCTGCGACGAATGGATTCATGAGGCCTGGGCGACGTACATGGAGGGGCTCTATGTCGAACACCTGTTCGGGTACGAGGACGCGGTCAAGTACCTGAACGGCTACCGGCCGAAGGTCAAGAACGAGAGGCCCATCATCGGCCCGCCGGACGTCCACTACAACGCGCCGCAGGACATGTATTTCAAGGGGGCGCTGTTTCTCAACACCCTCCGGCACATCGTCGACGACGAGGCGAAATGGCGGACGCTTCTGCGGGGATTCTACGACCGCTTCAAATACCAGAACATCGGCTCGGAGGACGCCTTCGCCTTTCTCAACGTCGAAACGGGTTTGAACCTGGGGCCGGTCTTCGACCAATACCTGCGCCGGACCACCATCCCGGCCCTCGAGCTGAAGCTCGACGAGGCGGCGGGGTCCGTGTCCTTCCGCTGGAAATCCGAAGTCCCGGGCTTCGACATGCCGGTCAAGGCCGGACGGCGCGGGCAGTGGCTGACCCTCCGGCCCTCGGCCGAATGGCAGACGATGAAAACGGACCTGAAAAAAGACGAATTCGAGGTCGCCGACGACCTCTTCTATATCGACGTCGTCCGGATCGATTGAGCCGGACGGCCCCGTTCCGGAGCGGGGAAAAGAGGGCCTCCCCGCCCCCCAAGAAGCCGGACGCTTCCGCCCTTCCAAAAGCCGCTTTCGTCATGTCAGGTGGAGCGGTCTTCCGCGACGATCGCCAGCGATGAAAAACGGGGCCGGACGCCGGCGCCTCAAGCCGCGCCCGGACGGCCCGGCCCGCCGAGATGATTCACGACGGCCGCAAGGCGGTCGTAATGCGACCCTTTCCAATAGACCCGCCCGCAGACGCGGCAACGGGTGAATTCGTGAAATTCGGCTTTCGTTCTCGGAGGCAGACGGTCCTCCACTTCGGACTTCGGGACGGGAACCACCGGGCCGTTGCAGGGCAGGCAGCGGGTGAACGGACGGAATTGACGGGCCAGGTCGAATCGCTCCACGATCTCCCGGACCTGTTCCTCGAGACGGCCGGAGCGCACCCAGGAGCCCCGGAGGACGCGGCCGTGCTTCAGGAGATTCCTATCCCGGGTCAAGATGATGCGCGATTCCCTCTCGGCTTCTCCGATCAGCTGTTCATCCGTGAAATCGTTGCGGTAGACCGTGTCGAATCCGAGGCATCTCAGGCGGCGGGCCAGCTTGCCCAGGTGGACGTCCAGGATGAACGACGGACGGCGCAGCGGTTCCGGCCGCAGCCGAAGGACGGGGGTGATGTCCAGCGACTCGAAAACCGGATAGACGGAGACCCGGTCTCCGGGTTCGAGGTGATAATGAAAATCCACCGACCGCCCGTTGACCAGGATCAAGTCCACTTCGGTGTGCGGGACGCCGACGGCCTCAACGGCGTCCTTCACCGAAGGGCGGCCCCGAAACGAATACGGGAAATCGGCCTGCCGCCGTTCCGCCGGGAGGAAATCGTTCAATTCCTCGTAGAAACGGAACCAAGCCGTCCGTGTCGCCGTCTCCATCGAAACGAATCCTTCGGCGGCCGACCTCGGGCCGCGGCCCGCTCCGGAACAACGCGCCGTCCGCCCGGCGGCGTCTCTTATTTAACCGGCTCTCGGGATCAGGTCGATTTCTGAATCCGGGAAAGGTCGTCCAGGACCCACATTCCCCGGCCGTTGGTGGCGATGACCATCATGTTGTCGCGGGGATGGATCCGGATGTCCCAGACCGGGCAAACGGGCAAGCCCTTCCCGAGATATTGCCAGGCGCTCACCCCGTCCCGGCTGACGAAGACGCCCTGATCCGTGCCGGCGTAGAGCACGCCCTTTTTTTTCGGATCCTCGCGGATGACGTTGACCGGTCCGCCGGGCATGTTCGCCGTGATCGGCGTCCAGGAGTTTCCGTAATCCGTGGAGGCGAAAACGTAGGGCGCGAAATCATCCTCGTGGCGCCCGACCAGGGCGCAATAGACGGTCGCCGGATCGTGCCGCGAGGCCTCGATCGTCCAGACGTGGGTGTTCTCCGGCAGGCCGGCGGTGATCTTCGTCCATTCCGCCCCGCCGTCCCGGGTCACCCAGAGATGGCCGTCATCGGTCCCGGCGTAAAGAACGCCGGCTTTCAAGGGCGATTCGTCCAGGGTCGTGATCGACGCGTAAGGGATGGCGTAGGGCAGGCGGCCCTGCTTGTCGGGATCGAACGCCGTGAGGTCCGGGCTGATTCTCTCCCACGTCGCTCCTTCGTCCCGCGACCGGTAGACGTACTGGAAACCATGATAGACGGTTTTCGAGTCGTGGGGCGAAAGGATGGTCGCGGCCAGCCACTGGCCGCGGTGCTCGGGCTCGCCCGGGGCCGGCCGGGGATAGATGTTTTTCGACTTCCATTCCCCGTCTTGGCGGACCGACCGCATGAGCCGGCCGTAAAACGACGAGGAATAGACCACGTTCGGATCGGCCGGGTCGACGGCGATCTGCGTTCCCTCGCCTCCGGCCGCGTACTCCCAGCGGACCGGGTCCGCCGCCCCGTTCTTGGCCGGGGCGAGGCCCATCCCCCGGATCGTGCCGTGGTCCTGGACCGAGCCGTGGGCGGAGAACGGCTCCGCCATGTCCAGGGCGACGTTATAGAACTGGACGGCCGGGATTTCCTTGATGAACGCCCGCCAGGTCTTTCCCCCGTCCCGGGACAGGGCGACTCCGCCGTCGTTGACATTGACCAGGAAGGCCGGATCGTCGGGATTGATCCACAGGCCGTGGTGGTCGCCATGGACGTCCCGGGCGATCTCGGTCCAGGATTTCCCGCCGTCCCGCGAGACGAACAGGCCCAAGCCCATGAGGTAGACGGTGTTTTCGTCCACCGGGTCGACCCGGATCTGGCCGAAGACCCAGCCGTAGGTTCCGCCGAACGTCTCCATCAGGGCGTCGGAGACGCTGACTTTTCGCCAGCTCTCGCCCTGGTCGTCGGAGCGGTAGACCTCGGCCCCGATGATTTTCCGGCCGGTTTTCAGACGCCCGTAGGCGTCGCGCTCGCCCGATTCGGGCTCGCGGCCGAGGTTGTGGTTGTCGACATAGGCATAGACGACGTCGGGCTTCGAGGCGCAGAGGTCGATCCCGATCCGTCCCGTCAGGGCCGTGTCGGGGAGTCCCTTCGTCAGCTCCTTCCAGGTCTTGCCGCCGTCGACGGTCTTGAACAGGCCGTCCTCCCCGCCCGGAACGGGATCGCTCCAGCGCCGGCGGATGCGATTGACCATCGAGGCGATCAGCACGTCGGGATTCTTCGGGTCCATCACCAGATCGATCGCCCCGACCGTGTCCTTGAGGAAAAGGACTTTCTCCCAGGTTTTCCCGCCGTCGGCGGTTTTATAAACCCCCCGTTCGGGATTCGGCGTCCATTCGTGGCCGGTGGCCGCGACATAGACGACGTCGGGATTTTCGGGATGGATCAGGATCCGGCCGATGGACTGAGTGGCGGCCAGTCCCATGTGCGCCCAGGTCCGGCCGGCGTCGACGGATTTATAGACGCCGAGGCCGGCGATGGACGCTCGAAAGTGGTTGGCCTCCCCCGTCCCCAGCCAGACGATATCGGGATCGGAGCCGGCCACGGCCAGGTCTCCCACCGACGGCGTCGGGAGCTCGTCGGTGATCGGCTTCCAGGTCGTCCCGCCGTCTTCAGTTTTCCAGACCCCCCCGGTGGCCGCGCCGACATAAATGACGTTCGTCGTCCCGCGGGGGACGGCGACGTCCGTGCAGCGGCCGCTGCAGATGTCCGGCCCGATGAACCGCCACGTCAATTCGGGAAAGGGCGTCTGGGCTTTCAGGGAGGCGAACGCCTCGGCCCACTGGAGCCGGAGGGACGGATCGGTCGACGGGGCGGCCTGGACCGCGGCCGAAGCCGCGGTCCACATCATAACGAGAACCGGGATCAGGGTCTTAAGCCGCCGCATGGCTTACTCTTCCTCCCACCAAGCCCAGGCGCGGCGCTTGTCCTTGCCGTTGACGGGATTGGCGTCCAAGACCCACATCCCCCGGCCGTGGGTGGCGATGACGATCATGTTGTCCCGCGGATGGATGATCAGGTCATGGACATACGCCGAGGGCAGGTTTCCGCCCAGGACGTTCCAAGTCGCTCCGCCGTCCGTCGTGGCATAGACGCCTTGGTCGGTGCCGGCATAGAGGATCTTCGGATCGACCGGATCCTCGCGGATGACGTTGACCGGGCCCAAGGGAATGCCCTTGGAGATGTCCACCCAGGTTTTGCCGAAGTCCTCGGATTTCCAGACATAAGGGGCGACGTCGTCGTCCCGCTTGCCGTTCTGGGTCATGTAGACGACGGACATCTTGTGCTGCGAGGCGACCAGCCGCGATACCCATTTTTGATAGGGCAGGCCGGCGTTGATCGCCGTCCATTTCCGGCCCCCGTCCTTGGTCACCCAGACGTTGCCGTCATCCGTCCCGGCGTAGATCAGGCCGTCTTTGAGCGGCGATTCCGACAGGGCGAAGAGCGTGTGGTAGGGGATGTCGCCCATTTCCGACGGGACGGCCGAGGTCAGGTCCGGGCTGATTTTTTCCCAGGTGTCGCCCCGGTCGAACGAGCGGAAGACATACTGCATGCCGTGGTAAAGGATGGAGGGATTGTGGGGCGAAACCAGGAAGGGCGCCAGCCACTGGCCGCGGAGACGCGGCTCGTCCTGGTACGGCACAGGAAGGATGTTCTTGGAGGCGGGATATCCCGGGTACCGGCCCGGCCGGCTGTAATCCGAGCGCGTGATCGAGCCGTAAAAGCCGGCGGAATAGACGATGTTCGGGTTCGTCGGGTCGACGGCGTGGTTGGAGCCTTCGCCGCCGGGCGCATCCTCGAAGTCCTGCGGGGCAATCTTGTCCCGGCCCCCGCTCACATCGACTTTCGCCCGGTAGCTTCCGTGATCCTGCATCGAGCCGTAAACGCGGAACGGCTCGGCCATGTCGTAATTGATGTTGAAGAACTGGCAGAGCGGGAGCTCGGCCTGGAAGTAACGCCATGTCTTGCCGCCGTCATAGCTGACGTTTAAGCCTTGGTCGAAGCCGTTGAGCAAGTAGAGGGAATTCGACGGATCGATCCAGAGAGCGTGGTGGTCGCCGCCGTTCGTCCGGATGCGGCTGAAGGTTTTTCCGCCGTCGCGGGAGACGTTGAGGGACAGGCCCATCGTGTAGACCGTGTTTTCATCGTTGGGGTCGACCCGGACCTGGCCGAACACCCAACCGTAGGTGTTGGAGTGCCGCTCCATGAATTTCTTTTGCTCGGGCGTCAGGCCGCTCGTCTGGACCCAGGTTTTTCCGGCGTCGTCCGAACGATAGACCGTCGCGCCCTTGATGATCCCGGCCGAGGGGAGGCCGTACCCGTTGATCTTTTCCTCCTCGCTGGGTTCGCGGGCTTTCTCGTAGTTGTCGACGAACGCATAAAGGATGTCCGGCTTGGAGAGGCACAGGTCGATCCCGATCCGGCCGCGGTAACGGGCTTCGGGCAGGCCGGCGTTGACCGGAGTCCAAGTCTTGCCGCCGTCGGTCGTTTTCCAGATCCCGCTGCCGGCGGAGACGGCGGTGTTGCGGGGATCGTTCCATTTCTTGCGGGTCCGCTGCCAGGTCGTGGCGTAGAGCGTGTCGCTGTCGCGGGGATCCATAACCAGGTCGTAAGCGCCCGTTTCATCATTGACGAAAAGGACCTTGTCCCAGGTTTGGCCGCCGTCGACGGTTTTGTAGACGCCCCGGTCGGGATTCGTCGTCCATTCCGTCCCGCCGGCGGCGACGTAGACGATGTCCGGATTTTTCGGATGGATGACGATCCGGGCGATGGTCCCCGTCCCGGCCAGGCCGCGGTGCGTCCAGGTCCGCCCGGCGTCGGTGGAGCGGTAGACGCCCACGCCGGATTGGGACGAACGGAAAATGTTCGCCTCGCCGGTGCCGATCCAGACGATGTCCTGGTTGGAAGGAGCCAGGGCCACGTCGCCGATGGCCGTGGACGGTCCCTGCTCGAACACGGGAGTCCAGGTCGTCCCTTCATTGTCGGTTTTCCAGAGGCCGCCGGAAGCGGCGGCGACATACATCGTGTAGGTCTTTCCCTTGGGCGTCGCGACGGCCACGTCGATGCAGCGGCCGCTGACGTTCTTCGGCCCGAGGAATTGCCATGTCAAATCCTTGAATTTCGATTCGCCCTTCATCTTCACATGTTGATCATAGGCTTGAAGGCGGAGGGCCGGGTCGGTGTTGGCGATCCGGACCGGCTTTTTCGTCTGCTGGGGGAAGAGGAGGAGGGCTAGAATGAAAACGGAAAAGGAGAGAGTCAGGATGCGCGGGAAGCGCCGGAGAGACATGAGAGAACCTCCGTCGTTGAAATCGCGGCCCTTGGATCGAGGATCCGAGGAAACGCGGTCTTTCGATTTTAACTCCTTCGGAATC
>Ga0116184_10002251_pt1 | contig 17159 bp, 24 predicted proteins | sample AD_JPNNA5_MetaG_FD_89886 | JGI IMG/M metagenome (GOLD analysis project Ga0116184, IMG submission 89886) | Active sludge microbial communities of municipal wastewater-treating anaerobic digesters from Japan - AD_JPNNA5_MetaG | ecosystem: Engineered > Bioreactor > Anaerobic > Digestate | place... | reverse complement strand
TGATTGCGGCACTTACGTTCTGGTAATCGCCAGTAGCAATTGCAACTTCCTTGATCGTGACAGTCTTGCCAGTTCCAGTAGCCACATCAGATGCAACGACACCCACGAATGCGTATCCAGTATCTTCCTTGGTGCTGAGGTTCACACAATTCACTGCAACGCCAGAGTTAGCAAACTTCAAGCGAGTTCCAGCCTTGAGGTCTGCAGTTCCGATGGTAGCGGTGAAGCTGAATCCATCCTGCCAGACGGTAGGCATGGTGATATCGGTGATGGTGACCGTGGAGGTTCCGTCGATGGTCTTAGGACCGAGCAAGCCCGAAGAGTACATGTCGTAGCCAGCGTACTGACCAAGCAATCCAGTCTTGTAGGTCTTGTCTGCACCAACAGAGTGGAACACAGTAGCCTGCTTAGGACCGAGCTTAGGAGCAACGGAAGGATTGACAATCATGGACTTCTCGCCCTGAGGAGCAACTAGACCACGAGCTTCCATTATCGAGTTTGCTTCGTGAGCATTGACAAGCCACTCGTCACCAGTCGAGGCCTTAGCCGGACCCGATGCACCAGCAACGTACTGACCCGAAACTCCATCAAGAGCATTGATGATGAGCTTGTTGATCTTATCGACCATACGAGTCATTGCAGGCTTGATAGCACGTTCGTAAGCCTGCTCTGCAGTCAAGTTGAAAGTGAGATCTTCCAAGCTGTACTGCATGTTGGTTTCGATACGATGGGTGATCGCGAGAGGGATAATAGGCTCAGTGTGGGTCTTGTAACCGACAGTAGGCATCCCAGCCGTATTAGGCTGTCCAACGGTGTTAACTGTGCCGGGTAGAGACTCGTCATTGCCCAAAGAGGTGACCGTTGCAGCCATCTCGGTAGGACGACGTAGGGAAATCGATGCACCAAGGTTGTTCTGTGCAGAGAACTCGTCACTGCGCCAGTCAATCTTGTCAGCGATGCCAGCCTGCTCTTTGAATGCGAAATATAGAGCCTTGTCTACCTTCGACTGGGTCTTAAAACTGTTATTAGCCATTTTTACCTTTTTTCCAGAGAATCTGCCAGTTGAGGCGGTTATTTGAGGCTCTGGATTCCTCTAGTGTCTGTAAGAACTGCAGTCTTACAATCTGCGGCGGACTCTACTACTCTGTATCTGCCCGCCGACAGCACCAGAGAATGGATCTAGGCTTTTACGTGTCCTATGCACGATCTAAAAAATGTATTTAGAGCACATAAACAAAAAGACTCTGAGATTTCTCCCAGAGCCTCCCATTTTCTAGAATTGCTATCAATTACTCCCAAGGCTTTTTATCAATCTTACCTTTTACATACTGTCTGTAGTATTCTGCTGGAGATAGATTATCTATATTCTTGGATCCAGTTCCTGCCTTAGGTACTGAAGGAATCTTTGGTTTTGTAGTTGTACCACTCGCCTTAAATGCAACAGGTGCATTTGGTGCAGGCTTTGCAGTAGTTGCAGGAGCTTCATCGACATCATACTTTGCACTGAGCTTAGCGAGCACCTTAATACTATTCACAGGGTTCTGACTACAGACATAATCTAAGAGTTCCTGATTAGTTGCAACTTCCCATGCAAGTTGTGCCGCATTTTCATCAGTCAATAGAGCCTGTCTAACTTCAACAGGAATATACTGTGCCAGTTTATTCAAATGCTCAACTGCCTTAGGAAGATCTGGATTTGCCTGTGCCGCAATCTGCACCTTCTGCTCAAATGTACCGACGATCTCCTGCACATATGCAGTCTCTGCACGTTCAGCTTCAGCCTTCAATCGTGCCTGCTCATTTGCCTTCAGTGCGGCCTGCACCTTAGCTTCTGCAAGTGCATTGACATAATCCTGCATAGTGCTGAACTTGCTTGGATCAGGCATTTCACCTTCTGCCAGCTTATCAATTTCCTGCTTACGCAATTCAATATCTCGCAATTGCGCTTCAAGCTGAGCGGCTCTAGATTCTGCCTGCTTCTTAGCCTCATTCAATTCACGAATGCGCTTATTTGCACGAGATTCATGTTTCTGAGATTCTTTCTTCTCCTCAGTTTCACCTTCCTTGGACTCTTCGTGCGGCTCAGACTCACTTTCTTCAACTTCTTCAGCTTCTCCCTGTTCTCTAGATTCTACATTCTCCGGTACTGGAGCTTCTTCAGGCTTTGGAGTCTCTTGAGGCTCTGTGGTATCTGTGTTTTCAAGATCAGCAAGCAGATCTGCCATTGAGTTGTACGTGTCCATTATATTGTTCCTTGCTTTTTACGTCTGTGCTGACGCTTGTTATTATTTATCTTAGCATACAAAACATTAGAATTTTCTAGCAATAAGTGCATCAAACACATCTTGCTGGATTTCTCCAGCTTCTAATGCTCTAGTAGCTACTTCTAACACTACTGCAGATTTGGTTTTAGAATACCATGATGTCAATTGCTTTATGCAGGAGACAATCTCTCAATCTTCTCGGACATTCTATTGAGACTATTGATATTTGCTAGAGTGCCCCGATTCTCGCCATCTACTAGAGAGAGCAATAGCTTGATTTGACCCTCCATCTCAAGCAGTCTCTTCTCCTGATCATGATCAGCTTCTTGCTTAGCGAAATCAGCCTTGATTTTATCGTCGTTCATCTGCACCTTAGCACGATTCTCGATCTCCTTAGTCTGGATGATTTGCTGAGCCTGCTGGAGTTCTTGGGCCATCATCTGGATCTGTTGTTGCGCCTGTTGTAGTTGCTGTTGCAGCTGCACCATCTGCATCTGTTGCTGCGCAGAATCATCACTAGAATCCTGCATAATCACCTGTTGGACTGCAGGTGGTAGCATGGCACGGAATCTATCCGCCAACTGCTCAGACCCCGGAATGCTACTATACCTAATAACAATATCTGCAATGAGTGGGGCTAACTCAGGATTTCTTGCACTGAACTGCATCAACTGCTCAGAGAATTGCTCTTTCTGAGTAGAATATGTAGGACCATTACTAATAATTACACCATATTGATTAAATGTCAGGTCTATATTATTGACGCCCGGAACATTCTGAGGTCCAATGCTCACATGCTGGTAGTTATTATCTACACCCATGCTGATGCGAATATCATCATCATTGTAATAGACTGAAATCATATCAAGCAGAATCTCACCAGTGCGCTTAATACCGTAATTCAGGGCATCAACAAAATGGTAAGTCTGTATCTGAGAACCAGCCTGCTGGTATGCAATTGCCTTACCAGATGCATTAGACAATGCAGCCTGAGTGCTAGGATCTGGATAAATTCCAGTGATCTGACGTGCCATCTCAACATTGGAGTTGCTGAGTTCCATATAGCCGCTAGGAGGTCCGGGTGGCACAATAGGAGTTACTTCAGATCCTGGTTTCTTCCTAAGAAGCACATCAGGATCTGTTGCCGCATTAGCCCATGCATCCTCGTCAGTTTCAGAAATTGCATTGTCGTCAACAATGAAAGATGCTTTAGGTGCTTGAGAAACGGTGGAAATAGCCTCACTCTTGAGCCAGTTGATTTCCTGCTGAGGTGCTCTAATCTCAGTAGTCAGACTCTTATAGCTAACTTCGCCATCCGCATCAATCTTGTCGCCTGCAATTACTATAAAAGGCAACATAGTTAATTCTAGCTCGTCATGCACTAGAACTTCATTTTCGTCAAATACTACAAAATCAACTAAGCCATTTGAGTTGAAATACCAGTATTCGTATACAACAACGCAATCATTTTCCACAGATGCAGTTCCATTTGGATAGTCTTTCCTATAATCTACTTCAGATAATACATTCTTGTAGATTACCCAATTAGCATCAGAAAAGTCAGGCAATTTAGCAGATGGATCAAAGAAAACATTTGTAGGATCGTCAATTTGCTCGATTGCAAGTTCGACCTTATCTTCTAGAACAATCTGCTTGCTTGGAACCATCTGCACTCCATAAGGAGTCTGCATAGGTACATTCTCGTACTTGGTAGTCTTGCGCTTCTTAGTTACTGGAGTTACTCTCCATGCACCTAATCCACCTTCTGCAATCTGCTCTAGTGCGTGGGTATATGCTCTCTGTGCATTTGAGCAATATTCAATATGTCTAATTACTCCAGCAATTATCTTTGCCGAATTCTTATCAGTGTCTGGAGAAACTGGATAAAGCGAAATGCTGGGAGGTGCTTGCTTGACTGCATTGACTAGTGGGCGAATAAAGCCCTGCACAATGTTATAGGTCTTACAATCGCGCCTTGCACGTCTGCGCAACTGCTCAATATCAGGATCCCATTGCTTATGTCCATGTGCAAATAGGTAGTCATCGTGAAACTTCTTATGTGGAGTATCCCAATATCTACGTGCCTTGTCGAGCATAGACATGCAATTGGCATGAGTCAATTCAACTCCATGCTCATCAAGCATATGTGCAGTTGCATTGTCATCTACAGTTGCAGTCATCAATTCGGTTTGCATTAATAGTACCTCATTACCCTATTTATTTAGTATTAACCAGATTGAAAATCTTGACCTTAGTGTTTCTTTGCTTCTTGCACCTTGACCCAATTATCAAGTTGCATAATTAACTGTCCTCGCAAGGCATCTCGAAACTCCTGTCTCTTGAGCATGAGATCATACCTATACAGTGCATTCATGCACATTAATTCAATTCCTGCAATTATTACCCAGTACATCATTCTGCACCTCCTGCAGTGAAGCAGTCGCTTCGCTCTCCAAGTAAAATCAATGTCAACATCTCAACCTCCAACTCTATTTATCAAGAACGAGTCCTTGACTTGTTTATCGTAACTTAGACTCATCAGAATGATTCGTCATTCTTAGACTCATCAGGATGATTCGTCATCCTTAGAAACTACCAGTAAATCTGGTTCTCGGACGAACAGGAGCTTTAGATTGCGTAGGTGTATAGTAACTGATATACCTAACAGCGTCAGCTAAGTCTTGGTGTATCGGATCTCCATAGGTCTGAGTTAAGTTGTCGAATTTGCGTCTGTATTCGCGCAGTTGGTCGATGACATCTAGATCCTTGTCCACCCACAATCTTGGAAATATTTCTCTAGTCTTATTAATTCCATCTTCTACACCTAATCTAGGCAGAACCTCAACCCTACTTAATGCTTTTTCGAGGGCTTGCTGTCGGGTTAATCCGGTTTGTAACTCATGCGCTTTTGCATCGTGCGGGACTAGATGCATAGCGTAATCATACCCTAAGTCTCTACCCATCTTCAAAACTCTCCCCGCATATTCATCTAGCTTCTTATTATTATCCTCTATCTTATTGATTATGTGGATTTCCTTACCTACGTACTGGACAAACAGAACTATCATATGATCTCCGTACCCCAAATCCCAGAACGTATATACTGGTAAACTTGGTTCATATGGCACTTTACAAAGTCTATGTTCCTCCATCAGCTTATCAATTTCAGCCTCATATACCATACCCGGAATCTTAGGAGCACTCCATTTACCGTATAGAAACTGGTCTCGATTTATCACATCTTGATCTAATGCGGCTCTATAATCTGCACTTAGATGTGGATTACTGTCAATATTCATTTGAATAAATCGCAGAGTCTTCACAATATCTGTATTAGTAAATTCGTCATGATACACTGTTTTCTGAAAAGTATCATTTCCATAATCATCAACCTTGCACATTTTTTTAACCCACATACATGGATTAGAGGTACCTATCATCCTATTAGGGTATCCACTTGAATTACGATTACATGATTTCAACCAATTCCAAACATAATCATTATCGAACATCGACAATTCATCCACTAATATCATATTGTATTCGTGCCCACGATACTGCTCAACCTCTACATCTCTTTCACATGATGCAAATTTTATAAATCCTCCGTTTGAATATTTGAACGTGTTTTTAGACCCGTCAAATTTAATATCTTTTATTATCTTAGGATATAGATCTTTTGCTCGTGCGATTAGTTCAGTTAGCTGTGGGATTGTACGACGTAGTACAAGTGCTTTCCACGGCTTAGAGTCTGGCAGATGAGCACCATAAGCCAGTCCAAGCACCTCAATCAGAGCACTATGGCTCTTACCGCTACCGCGACTCCCTGCACATATGATGTAGTCATCACTACGACTATGGAAGTATTTTTGCCGCTCTGTCGGTACATACACATAATTCAGGTCAGACATTTTTACCCCTAATTGGATCAAGCCCCCTCTGGATGTTATTACACACAAGAGATGGAGATCCATTACTAAAAATGTGAATATCAGTTGCCCGCCTATACTTAGATACTCTGTTATGCGACCCCTGCCCTACATATATAGGGGTTTCATCGACTTTCCAAATGTATATGTACTTATTGTTCATCTTCCGGTACCTTAGCTTCTTTTTCTGGAAGTATAATAGCAAACTTAGCACCAGCTTCAACGGCATCAGAGAGATTTCCCTTAGGCTGATACTGTTTCATCCTACGCTCCAGTATCCACTGCATCCTCTTCATATGCAATTCGGCCCTCTTCAAATGCCCACCTGCAAGGTCTGCATTACCATACTTGTCAACCTTCTCTGGAATATTCTCTAGAAATGCACCAGTAAGCAATTCCTCTTCTGCCAGCTTGACGTACATCAAAAGTGCATTCTCATATTGCTTTGAGAACTCTAGATCGTCACATAACAATTTCCAGCACCTAGCTAGTAGATCTGGTGCTCGATCAAATCTGCGTCTGAGTGTTGTGCCATCCAAGACAGTTTGTATCATCAATGCCTTTAATTCGTCATCAGACATCTTGCGTACTTTAGCAAACTGCACTCTATTATCAGGAGCGTCCATAGTATTTACTTATTTAGTTTTCTTTACTGATTGATTTTTTAATCTTCTTCCTAATATCAAGTATAGGTAATCCAGTATCTAAATCAACACCCCACTTTTGCATAATATATGTATAAACTCTTTTTCTCTCTTTAGGATGTTTTTCCAGATACTTATTAGCCGCTGCAATTGCTGCATCGGAATACCTCTTAATTCGATCTTCTAGATTCTGCTTTCTTCGCACCTCTAAAGGATCTATTTCCTCTCCCTCTTCATCAGTAAATTCTATTGAATTATCGTAATTCTTCAAATTGTAATAATTAATAACTTCTTCGTCTAGCTCTAAGGTATTCAACATACGATCTTCACCTAATCCAACTTCATCCTTCTTCTCAAATTTCTCATTCAGCTTTCCTACTGTGGAGGATATTGCTGTGTTTGCTGTCCATGACACGTAATTAAATGCAATTTTGCCATCGTCTACAGGGGCTAATGGCTTTTTTCTCTTCTCATTAAGCTCAAGTCTGCGCCTCTTTGCCTTTTCTGGATCATAATTGTGGCAGTACTTGAGCAAATATAGGAGTGCAGTATGCCTCATTGCCTCACGCCACTCACTAGTATATCTCTTGTAATTTAATCCCTTCATAATATTATCTACTATGAGAATATACATCCTGGCTAATTCATTAGAAACTGGCTTACTAGGATTATCTCGATGCTCTAGAAGCAATTCATGCAGACGATTGCCATCCACATAGTACTCTCCATCTGCATATACTGACTTTGTTCGCGGTGTGTATAGTTTTGGTTGCTTAATCTGTTCTTGTTCTGGCATTTTTTACCTCTAACTCTATTTATCTTAACATTTCATTCTTTGCATGATTTACAATAAATATAGACATGAACAAGAAGCCAATCACCACAAATGACATGCTCAAGCTAATCAAGGCCAAGCCAAAGAAGCCACGCAAGCCACGAGCTAAGAAAGTTGAAGAGATTCTACCTCTTACTTTCGGAACTCTCATTAGTGAGGAAGACGCAAATAAGTATTACGGATTTCTTTACGTAATTGAAATACCATATACCAAATATACTACTCGTAGATATTATGGCATGAAAGCATTTCGTGCTGGAGAGGATTGGACTACCTACAGATCGTCCAGTAAGATTGTGCAGAGAATGATCAAGGCTGGTATGCCTGCTACCTACAAGGTGTTAGGATACTACAATACGAGATCAGAACTCGAATATGCAGAAGCTCGTACAATTGAGAGATACTGGGCACAATGCAAAGAAGCAAATTGCAGACACTTGAGCTTAAACTATAACACTTACGGTGTTAAGAGAGGTAAGAAATGAGCGGGAATACAAATAAGCTAACTTCTGAAGAGGTTATCGAAATCAAGGAAATCATTGCAAAATGTGCAAGTGATGAATCAGGTAAGGTGAGGATTGTCAATAATGGGTTAGTCGAGCAGGGTGCTTGGGTTATCGGGTACAAGAATACTTGGTACCATGTTCTCCAGAATCATGATCTGGTTAGTGATGAGATTACATATCAGATTTCCTTGATCTATTCAGTCGGAGTGTGTGGCGATAATGTTGTATCTATCGACAATGATGGTAATATGGAGTACGTGGTTGTAGAGTCAGACGAAGAAGATTGCGATTAAAACTTACGAGCTACTAGAGCATCATATACATCTTGCTGAATATCCCCAGCTAAGAGTGCTCTATTAGCTACTTCACGCACTACTGCAGTCTTAGTATCTGAGTACCAAGTCGATGCTTCTTCAATAGTTTTTTATTCTTTATTCTCATTTGCTTATCCTAAATGTTAAAGGGCACCATCACATTTCTGCAATGGTGCCCTCGTGACGAGTACAAAGAGGCAGAAGTACTAATCACAATTCTGCGAACGGATCCTTCTCAGCAGGCTTCTGCTCAGGTGCTGGAGTTGCAGGTACCACAGAAACATTCTTGTAGTAAAGGGGCCTGCCCTTCTCGTCGTTCTTGCCCTGGGCCTTAGTGGTGACCTGCACTAGCACGTCCTTACCGAGCTTGAGGCACTTGTTCGTCTGTGCAACAATGCTCTGGATCAGATCGTCGTAGTCTGCAACGTCGTCCATCAGCTTTTCCTTGCCGACCAGCTTCTCAAGTGTGACCTTCCAAGGCCCAAGGTTGCGGACAGTGAGCTTATCGTCCTTAGCAACAGTCAGGTACAGGTTGCTGATGGCTCCGGCCTTATCGGGAGAATCTCCAACAGAAGCGATTACCTCTGCCTTGATTACCCCCTGCTTGGCAGTACCAGCCTTATTGCTACCATAGGATGCTTCGGTGGCCTTGCAGATCCAAGTACCCTCGCAATCGAGGTATGGACGATTCCCCGTACCTGCCGATGCAATCGCTTCGCTAAACAGTGCGTCGAAATTTTCGTTAAAGTTGCTCATGTTCTCATCTACTTTCTTTTTTTTACTGGATTTTTGGTTGATCCTCTGAGATACCAGCACTCTCAGATTCTATAGGTGCTTGTATTTATATAATACTTTGCACTCAGGAAAAAGTCAACAACTTTCTTGCATCCCTCGACAGGTGCGACTGATCGTCAGGAGTCACAAGGATAGCAGTCCATCCATCGATCTCTACCTTGACACTAGGCCAGCCCTGAGCCTCTAGAGCAGGCCAGTTGGTGTCGAGGTGCTGGTAGATAGCCCCTGCGATCCTAGCGGCCTGTAGCGACTCTGAGCCATACTGCATGACAGCACCTTCGGATCCAGCCACCATGACCTGCAGTGGAATATACTTTTCGTAATGAGTGCATCCAAATACATTGTTGAATTCGCACACTAGCTCAAGGGTGTTTTCAATTAGTTCTGGGAAAAATTCACTGTGTTGCATTTGTGTTACCTGTAGAAAGTATTGCAGGCTTTTTCTAGAATTACGTACTCAGGGGTTTCAGGTTTTGCAGGTTTACCAGAAAACTCTAGATTTGTACAATCCAAGGATTCACGGTAAGTATGTACTACAGTATCCAATACTCCATGCCGATCAAATTCAAAAGTAGTTAATCGCACCCAAATATCTACATTCTTAGAATCATATGTCCTGCGCAGATTAGCAATACTCCAAAAATCTGCATATCCATATGTAGTACTCATTGCATTGATCCATCGCCCGTTAGTAGGTACTGGACCAGACATCATCAGACTCATCAGCAGTGCGATCATAGACACCTCCTCTTCATGTGTAGAAGATACGATGCAGTAGTGCAGATGTCAACTACTGCTTGGGTAGGACGACCTAGTACCCCCTACTAGTGTCCCCTAGTACCCCCCAACCACAACATATTGTGTAGTCTAGTCTATATCTACTACTAGTACTAGTATATTATTATTAGATATACTAGGGGTACTAGGGGTACTAGGGTCTATAACGAGTCAAAATGCAGAAGTTTTTTCCCCGCAAAAATTTCTTGCGCTGAGCTATAGAGTCTAACACCGCAAAACACCCTAGTACCCCTAGTACCCCCCATATCTTGTGGTGCATGTGGGAGCTACACACAAGAGTTTTCGATTTTTCTGCTCCCCAATTTTTTTTGGTAAATATAGGTACAAGTCTGCTAGAATAAAGGTACGAGCAGACAATGGGTTCAGGAGGCCCGACTACCATGGAACAGAAGAAGAAAATTAAGGACATGACGAGAGAAGAGAAAGCAGAGTATCACCGTAATTGGTATGCTAAGAAACTTCAAAAGGCTAATCCTGACTTGCACATTACAATTCATAATTGCCCTGAAGATCTGAAACTTGCAATTATTGCAGCAATTAAGGAGAGCAAGTAATCATGGAAAATACAGAAATGACAATTGCAGATGCAATCAAGAATGGACTATTTCTATTAGAGTCCATTAAAGAAGATGAGAAGTCTATCAAGGCTGCAGATAAACTACCATCTGCGATGCGTGATGTTATGCTTCGCACTATGGATTACAAGTCGTACAAGTACGCCAAAGAATATAAGGGGCTGAAGATCGCAGGTTCTGTCGGTGAAGTTCTAGCTTCTCTGATTTCGGTGAGCGAGACTGAGCTGATATACGCTGGAGTGATCTATAAGGCAAGTCAAGCATCTAAGGTAGCATCTCTGGTTGCCGTTGTCACTACACTCGACGTGGCTAGGGTTGCTGAGTGGATCAAGTCAGCACTTGACGCGCTGAAGCCACCAGCACCGACTCAGACATTTGATCGGACTGCACTGGTTGCAATTTATGAAGAGGTATTAAGACAAGAGAATGCATCGTACATCCCCAAGACCGATGAGTGGAGAGTGACTGACCCAGAAACTGGACTGTATGAGATCAAGTCAGATTCATTCATCAGGGATAAGATTGAGATCAATATCCACAGATACCAATACACTGTAGATAATTCACTCAAACCTGCATATGTACTGTCTGAATTCAAGGACTATAAGCTAACCGTTAAGCAGAACAAGTTCTTCAGTCTTCAGCGTGGAATCAGGTATGTCGAGGGCGACGATGCATTCCGCGAACAGTATCTTACGGTATGGCACAAGGTATTCAAGATTGAACAGGATCTTGATATTTGGGTGGCACTAATGTCACACTTCTTCTGCCAGATCAAATGCAGAATTTATGACATTCCCACCAAATGGCAGATGATGATCGCCATATTCGGAGAGCAGGGAATTGGTAAATCCCATGTATGTAGGCAGATCGTTGGTGAGATACTCGGAGACTACTACGACTCGTCAGTTACTCTTGATCGCCTATGTGACGAACGAAATGCCAAGATACTGATGGATAATTACTGCTTGAATATCGAAGAACTAACTCAATCAGGCTCAAATGATGTACAGAGTGCTATCCGTAACGGAGCAGCAGGTAAGCTCAAGACTATCATCACTGAGGTCAAGGGTTCTTACCGTCCCATGCGAACCAATGACTCTGAGAAAATTCGCATCAATGCGTCAATACTGTCTAACGCAAACTTTCATATCTATGACATCGTAAATGACGAATCAGGTATGCGTAGATTCTTCGAGTTCTCGTCTAAGCAACCAAAAAATGTATCAGTGCATATCACAGATCCAGAAGATGTTCAGTTCCTATATGATAACTCGATGCGCTTCATTCGTAGTATCAATGAGAATAATATGGAAGGGTATTTCAATCCGAATAGTGAGATTGGCGCTAAGGTAATGGCTATCCAGAATTCGTACATCAAGGTGAATACTTTCTCTGAGTTCCTCGCGGCTACATATGTGAGTGCAAGCCTAGATACTCCAAATAAAGAGTGGATTACCAAAAAGGAAATCGTTGAAGAATATCTTGCATATCTCAAGTCACAGGGTATTGACAGCAAGTTCGCAATTAAGAACATCGACAGTAAGCTACGAGATGCATATGGCGTTGAGGCTTGCAAGAAGGTCAACAATCTGAATCGGTTCTGCATCCGGAAGATTGATACATTAGGGTTCGGAGAAGATGGCGCGTCTAGCTTCCAGACCTCTAGTGTCAGAGTGCATAATGCAATAGACAAGTACTGCAAGAGGAGTGCATGATGATCGTCAATCGGTACTACAGGCGCGAGGGTGAACCAACGCGAATCGACATCAAACTCAACTTAGACCATGCGAAGATCATGCAGATCCTTGAGAACCCAATCTATAAGGATCTAAAGCAATATGATGGTGACGTTGACGAAGCTAAGTCTTCGTTACCTCTTTACTTCTTCGGCGAACTTAAGGATAATACTACAATATACCTCAAAGATAACTATGGAATTAGGACTGCACTAATTCTGGACTACGACAAGAATATGTCGATTGGTGATTGGCATGAAACTCATAAAGGTAAATTTGAGTATTACATGTACACTTCATTTAAGCACAGTGACGCACAGCATCGCTTTAGGGTGATAATTCCGACACTGCAACAATTCTACATGACTGCAGAGTTGAAGGCGTGCTTGTTTGAAGATTTCCCCAACGTCGATAGCACTACCTTCGATAATCGTGGGTTCTATGGACCGGGATACTACACCGATAATTATGGATACCTATACAGCGAAGGCCCCGTGTTCAACATAGCTAGAGTATATGCTGATAGGATGCAGGCGATCATAAACAGGTATCCTACCATAGAAGATGTCAAGCAGTCTAGAGCTATATGCACTGAGGCCGACAGAGCATTCCATGCTAAGTGTATACTGGATAAGGCTAGAGCTAAGATGAATAGCGTGTCGTGGACATCTAAGGGTGGCAGATTCGTGACTCTCCGGAGCACATGGTACTATCTCTGGCAGAGGCGAGACGTTGTTGAGCAATGCGAGGCACAGGAGATGTTTGACGAATACAATCTACAACCTAAGCAACTGAAGGATCTGAAAGGATACATGAGATCATGGTAAATTACGATAATTACAAATACAGTGAGGATGACATACTTGTTTCAATATCCAACATTGAATGCAGGTATGGTAGTTTTAACATTACCATTACTAATGCATGGTACGGTCCTAATAAGAATATGCTAGAGTATGAGACTACCGTCATTCCTGCTGCTCTAGAAAGAGGTTCTCTAAAAGACTTATTCTATTTCCTAGATCAGTTTATAGATGAACATTATTGCTCTGTTGGGGATTATGAGGACGATGAGATTTTGGACATGGTAAATAACAAGATTAGAAAACTAGTAATGTTATATAGTTCAGGAATTACTATGCCTTGGATTAAATTAAAATCTCCCACTATAAGGTATGACGAAATCAAGATATACAATAAGTGCTCAAATCTCCAAGAGCTTATTGATTGGAAGAATAAAGCAACTCGTAAATGCATGGAGATTACATGACTTACTATAAGAAGAAAAAGTACAGACAATATGAGCCATCGTATTACTATGATAAGAACTTCTTAACTAGTAGAAAATGGTTGGAGTTTAGGAATTTCTTGATTAGGACTAGAGGTAGTAAGTGCGAATGTTGTGGGTCTTCGAGTGGATTGAACGTACACCATCGGGATTTAAGACCTGAAATGTACACTAATTTATCGAGAGTTGAAAATTTCAGAGTTTTATGTTTCAAGTGTCACGAAAAAATACACGAACTAAAGAAACATGAAACTCCAATAGTGTGTCCGATAGTTCGAGCACAATTGAGACTTAGTTTCATATGATGTACTAGTAGCTCGTAAGTTTTAATGCTAGAATAATAGTAGAGAGTGCTAGTTTCTTTTGTCCTGTACTCCTCTCGGTAGGCACTCTCAAAATTGGCTGGAAGAGGTTTACCTTTTTTCAGCCTTTTTTCTTTTCATAAATAAAGCTAGAGGTTGCAAATGAGCAGTAAAATACCGGAACGATTTGTATACCAACCAGCAACACACACTTACATTGATACTGTTACTGGGTGCATTGTTCCTGCAGAATACTTCAAACAAAAGGAGAAACCAGTGAGAAAGTTGTCAGTAGAAGAACAGAAGAATCTAATGTGGCTCTGGTTAGAAGACAAGAATCTAGAGCTTATCTATAAGAGCTTCGAAAAGTTCGTAGAAGCAAGAGTAGGCAAGTACATTAGGGAAGGAGATATTTGAGATGATCTACATAGTAAGTGCATTGATTGTTGTTGCAGTCTTATCCTATTTTGCGGGATTTAAGACTGAGTATAGTTGCAAGAAGATAGACTCTGCAAACGAAGAACCTATTGACTGGGATAAGTGGGCAGAATAACATCATGAGTCTAAATTCATATGCAGGCTCAGCACGTAAATATACACCTATTAGAGCAAAGAGAAGCTGGTTGCATCGGATGCTTAGCAAGATCTTTTGATAGCGGAAAGATGACATTTGAGATAATCTAAAGTAGTTTAATAACATGACAAAAGATGATCAAAAAGAATTAGTGAGACGTGCAAAGGATGGAGATAAGACAGCAACAACAAAGCTGTATCTCCAGTGCGAAGACATGATTAGAAACTACTGTAGAAAATATAAGAATCTCAATTGTCTAGATCCCGAAGACTTGTTGCAATATAGTACTATCTATTTCATGAAGGCTATTGAGAAGTTTGATTTATCTAAGGATTTGAAGTTCACCACGTTCTTATACACACAATTGCAACAAGTATACAGAGACGTGCTATATCACGATTTTGTAGTGCGTCGTCCAGCAACTCATATTGAAGAATTAAAAGAAAATCCAGATATTGGATACAAGTCTCTAGCACTTGATGCAAAGATGAATGGAGATGGCAATCAATTCCATGAAGTGTATGCCGATAGTACCGCAAATGCTGAAGAGTCAATGATAGAGAGTGAAGAAAATAGTGCAATAAACATAGCGTTCAAGAAGGAACTCGATACTTACAATGCACTAGATCGCACAATTATTGAACTACTAATCTATGCAAACTACGGCAACAAGCAAGTACGTGAAGAACTAGACCTTAAAATGGGGAAGGTAGAACGCCTGATTAAAGAGTTTCGTGCAGTTATGCGAGATAAGTTGCCAAAAGTGCTCGCGTAAAGTATAATATATAAATAAAGATGATCGTCAGCACAGACGTACAAAAGCAGGAGAAATAAGATCATGATAAAATACACAGATCTACCAGAAGCAATCAAAGAAAAACTACCACCAGAATCAATATTTGATATGGTGCATGGTGAAGTAAATAAGGTATTCAAATCTGAAGCAAACGGAAAAGAGTATTTGATTATGGATTGCACTAAAAATCCAGTGATTGATCTACCACGACCTGATACGATTGAGGATTTTGATAGATACTACCACCCAGCACTTATGTCTATTTTGAATAAGATGCTAGATAAGTAGTAATACCAAAACTTAGAATTATCTAGTTCGCAAAAGAAATAAGTCGTAAGCTGAACAAATAAAATGTGGGAGTTGCTTACTCCTGTTTATGGCTCTGCATTAGGTTGCAGAGCCTTTTTTATTTGTAGAAGAAATTAGCAGGTGCCTCATTACCAAACCTGCTCTGATACAACTCACGGTCAGAATACCGCTCAGCGGGGTCGTGAGGCCAGCTTGTCCACCCACCTGCTCGTACTGCACTCCAGATGGTCTTAGCCCGTAGAAGCCCTATGCCATTGACACGCATGGCATCGTATAGGATCTGGTCGCATATACTACGCTCGAATAGCTCGATACTGTAGCACCAATCATGGGCAATAGATGCAGGGGCTATATCATTCACTGCATTAAATAGACCTTGGAAGATCCGGGGGATCGATGCGAAATCTGTGCGATAGCCTTTTGGTACTTTAATCTGGTAAATAGGACTTTCATATCCTTTCAATAATCCTTTATGTTCCCAATTATAGATAAAGTCATCTGCCAATTCAAATGGATATTGAGATCCATCTGCATGATTAATTACTAGAATTTGTTTTGGAAATGCTTCTTCTTTTGTCATTAAACATTCTCCTTATATCTCGAAGTGCGGAGAATCTTTCATCCTCCAATAGTGACCAGCACGAATCTCTAGTTCTTTTGCAATCTTTGCCATTTGCTCAAATTTCTTTGAGTCATTCCATAGAATTACACCGTTTGCATCTACTGGAACAGCATCCCATGCTAGTCCAGATTGATGATTTGACTGCACCTTATATCCGTCGCAATTTGTAACTTTCTTTCCGGGCTTGCTTCTGCCAATCTGATACAGGCTATTCTGATACTCAGCATCTCTTAAAGTCTGAATAATCAACACTTTCAGACCAGCATCTTCGCATTCTTTCATGAACTGCAGACATTTGGCCTGTGCAAGTGGCTTCAGATCCTGTATTTTGCGTGAGTTAATCATTATGCACCTCCAGAAAGACTAGCCCATATTGGAGCTAATTGCACAATTGGTAATCCTACAGATGTCAAGATTATATTCACTAGCATCATTAGCAACATAAATGAAATTATTGGGTGATTGAGTATGAATTGTTTTGCGAAATCCTTGAAACTCTGAACATCATTTAGCGATTCACGAATTAGACGAATATCTTCGGTGTGTGCAGTCTGTACTGTCTGGATGCTTGCAATATCTTCCTTAATCTCATCGACAGATTTAGATAAGTGCTTTTGCTCAACTGATAATTCAGTTTGTTTTACAAGGATTTCAGATTGCTGATCCTTGACTTTTTCAATTGTGCTTAGCATTTGAGTAATTAGCTCCTTATCTACCATCTCTATTTACTCCTATTAGATAATGCTAATTACCCTTGTAATATAGATCCAGCAAGTCCTACTAGTTTAGATTCTGCTGTTGGATTAACTGTTAAGCTAATATCAGCTTCTTCATCCCAATCAGTATATTCAACACTTGTTATTTCCATA
>Ga0116184_10002245_pt1 | contig 17174 bp, 10 predicted proteins | sample AD_JPNNA5_MetaG_FD_89886 | JGI IMG/M metagenome (GOLD analysis project Ga0116184, IMG submission 89886) | Active sludge microbial communities of municipal wastewater-treating anaerobic digesters from Japan - AD_JPNNA5_MetaG | ecosystem: Engineered > Bioreactor > Anaerobic > Digestate | place... | reverse complement strand
CACCTAACTTCGACAATGCGTCACCCAAATCGGTGGTGCAAAATTTTTATCCTCCTGGTTTTTCGTATATTACAAAATCTTGCTTTTTAAAGTGTCGAAGTCAGGAACTTGTTTTTAAGCAAATTATTATATCGCCTAATTCTTTTTTTAAATGAACCTTTATAGAGAAAAAATGTTTTTTTGAAGAAGAAAAATAAGTTTATTTTCCCATATATACCGCACCACCAATATTATCGCAAGATGCTCCGGTTACACTTTTTAAGCAGTTGACTTGGTTTTTCATACGTAAAACACCCAAAAATGCAAATATTAAAGCTTCTTTATATTCTACAGTTAGGTTATTGGGAATTTTTATTTCTATTAAGCAATTTTGTTCTATTCGAGAAATTAAAAATGTATGAAAAGCACCTCCTCCGGTAATTAACAGTTGTTTGTCCTTTCCTTTAGTAATAACATTGGCTATCTGTAACGCTATATGTTCGCAAATAGTTCTCAGTTTATCTTCGTTTGAAATTGGAAAAGAATCTAATATCGGATTAAAAAAAGTTTTTACCCATTCAATCCCGAGCGATTTAGGGTTTTTCTGATTATAAAAATCAAGGGCATTTAATTTATTTAATAATTCATGGTTTAATAAGCCCTTCGATGCTTTTTCACCCTTATTATCATATTCATAACCCATTTCTCGTGCAATAGGGTTTAAAACGATATTAGCCGGACAAATATCGAAAGCTATTCTTTTATTATTTTCTTGAAAAGAGATATTGGCAAAACCGCCTAAATTCAAACAAAAATCATATTCATTAAAAAGAATTTGGTCGCCAATAGGAACTAATGGAGCACCTTGTCCTCCTAGAGCGACATCCAGCGAACGGAAATCACATACAACCGGCAAACCACATGCGGCAGCAATAGCAGCACCATCGCCAATCTGACATGTAAATCCGAGTTGTGGCTGGTGAAAAATAGTATGTCCGTGAGAAGCAATAAAATCGGGACTGAGTTGGTTTTTCAGCATAAAATCGCTTACCAATTTCCCTAAATAATGACCGTATTTAACATGTGTTTTAAAAAAATCTTGTGCATTAAAGTTGGCTACTTTTGGTAATGTTTCTTTCCAAAAATCGTTGTAGGGAATTGTTTCAGCAGCATGAATCTGAAATGCCCATGTATTATTGTTTTCAGAAAAATGACAATACGCCAAATCAACGCCATCAAGCGAAGTACCCGACATTAAACCTATTACGTTATATTCGTGCATACTTAAAGAATATCGATTAATTTTTCCAGATGAATTCCGTGAGAACCTTTAAGTAAAATATGGTACCCTGAAAAATTATTTTTTTTAATATACATCGCTGTTTCATCTACCTGATGAAAACAAATAAAATTAGATGGTTTGGGGATATCATAAAAAATAGGTCCTACCAAAATTATTTTTTCAAAGCCGGATGATTTTAGCAATTCTATAATTTTAATATGCTCGTTCAAAGAATCATCTCCTAATTCGAGCATATCACCGATGATAGCTATTTTATTTGGAAATTCGGATTGCATAAAATTCCGAATACACGCATCCATGCTGGTAGGATTTGCATTATACGCATCGATTAGTATTTTATTATTAACCGATTCCTTAAATTGCGAACGATGATTAGACGGAGTATAAGAGGATATGGCCTGTATCATTTTTTCCGGTTCTACCTCAAAAAATTCGCCTACACAAATGGCAGCCATCACATTTTCAAAGTTATATGAACCAAAAAGTTTTGTTTGAATATGGAACCATTTATTCATTTTCCGTGAAAACCACTTAAGCTGCAGGAAAGAATCACTATTTACAATTTCTCCTAAACATGCGGCTTGCGCGGTTTTTCCGTATGTAATTCTTTCAATACCCTTGGAGATATCCATCAATAAGGGATTATCGGCATTCACAAACAGTTTTCCATTTTTATTTTGAATAAAGTCGAATAATTCTTTTTTGGTATTAATGACCCCTTGTATATTTCCAAAACCTTCTAAATGAGCCTTTCCTATATTAGTAATCAGTCCAAAATCGGGGAATGCTATAGCCGATAAAAATTTTATTTCTCCCGGGTGGTTGGCTCCCATTTCCACAATTGCTAATTCTGTTTCCGTAGTAATTGATAATAAAGTTAAAGGAACGCCAATATGATTATTTAAATTCCCTTTGGTAGCTAATGTATTATATTTTTGAGAGAGCACTGCATTTAATAACTCCTTGGTAGTTGTTTTCCCGTTAGTTCCTGTAATACCTATAAAAGGAATATTTTGTTTTTCTCTATGAAAATGGGCTAATTGTTGTAATGTTTGCAACACATTTTCAACTAAGATATATGCTTCCCCTTTATCATATTCTTTCTCATCTATTACAGCATAAGAACAGCCATTTAAAAGCGCTTGTTCTGCAAATTGATTGGCATTAAATGATTCTCCTTTCAATGCAAAAAAAATAGCTCCTTTTTTAATTTGTCGCGTATCGGTACAAATATCAGGGTGTTTTAAAAAAACAGAATAAATTTGATCAATTGATTTTTGCATACGGTTAAAATAAAAACCCCACTTACCATAGTAAATGGGGTTAAAAAAAATGTTTTCATTATTAATTTCCTGCGATTGAGCTACCTACTCTAGTCATAGCACATCTAAAACCGATGAAATTCGTACTATGTTCTTCATCTAGGAATCTTCTAGTTCCTGCCACTAAATAATATGCTCTGTCGTTCCAAGAACCCCCTTTATAAACGCGCGCTTTATCATCTACTAAGGATGTCTTTCCAAATTCGTACATAAATTTGGAGGTACTTGAACTATCTTCAGGAAGCGCCATCCAATCGTTTGTAACAGTAGAAGCAAAATCACCATCTAAATAATTGATATTATCGGCTACTTTATAATTTGATCTTGTAGCAGCTTCTTGAACAGTAACATCTCTCCACATAATTTTTCCAAGACTATCTTTTTCAGCAATATTACCCTCATCATCAGTAACTTTTGTTTTAAAAACATTTCCTCTATAAGGATTAAAATCGGAAACGTCTTCTGGAGATAAAGGTCTGTAAACATCCATTACCCATTCGGCAACATTACCGGCCATATTATACAAACCGTAATCGTTCGGCCAGTATGCAAAAACACGGGTAGGAATATCAGCGGCATCGTTTAAGTTTCCGGCAACGCCCATATTATCACCTCTTCCTCTTTTAAAGTTAACTACAAATTCGCCTAAATTACGATCCATATCGGTACGTAAAATATGACCATTCCAAGGATATAATCTTCTTTCAACAACACGTTCATATATGGTATTTCCAATAAGACCTAAAGAAGCAAATTCCCATTCCGCTTCGGTTGGGAGTCTGTATTTAGGTAATAGAATACCATCTTCCATTCTAACTTTTCTAGTACCTTGTCCGTTTGGATTTAAATCGATTAAATCGTTTTTAACCAAACCTTCGTATTGCCCTACTAAATAAGCTTCGGTATTAAAATTTTCTTCGTTCGATTGGCTGGGGTCCATTTTTAATATGCCTTCTCGAATTAAAATATATTCGTTTACTCTATCGGTTCTCCATGCGCAATAATCACTTGCTTGAAGCCAAGAAACGCCTACCACTGGATAATCTCTATATGCAGGATGGCGAAGATAAAGTTCAACTAAAGGTTCGTTATAAGCTAATCGGTCTCTCCAAACAAGCGTATCGGGTAATGCTTTTTTGCATACCTCTGGGTAATCGACTCCAAAAACGCGATTCAGCCAATAAAGATATTCTAGCCAATCGAGGTTTCTGACTTCGGTTTCATCCATGTAAAAAGAAGAAACGGTTACTCTTCGAGGAATATTATTCCAATCGTAAAGTACATCTTGTTCTGTTCTTCCCATAGCAAAGGTACCCCCTTCTACAAAAATTAATCCGGGACCTGTTTCTTGTTCGAAATAAGGAACAACTTCAAACCCCCCATTTTTGGGTTGATTATATTCCCATCCGGTAGAAGATGACTGTTCTTTTTTACATGCAGCAAATAGTAGGATGACTGCTATAAAAAATAATTTTGAAAAAATTTTATTCTTTGTGACCATAATGAATATATTTTTCTTTATGTTTAATAACTAAAAAGACGGACAATTTATTGCCCTGATACGTTTCTTTTTTGGGCGACAATCAAATTGTATTGCAAATGAAATTTCATGAGAACCACCCGACTCATTCGTAAGCTTAGAAACTGTAAAATCATAGCTGTAACCCATTTTAATAACAGATGTTTGAAATCCAAGCATGGCAATAAACGCATCTGAATTATGATTTCCAATTACTCCATGTCGATACCATACGCCACCCACCAAAGGATACTTATTGTAATACATTCCGAAATTTAATTCTGAAAAATCGCCTTGTTTCATAAATAAAATATTAGGAGAAATAGTAGGATCATCAATACGTCTTCTGCGACGACCTTGTTCTAAATCTATTACAGCTCCCCCATGTGCAGTTAATTTAAAAGGCAATTTACTCATTCCAAAAAAACCTTGATCCGGCTGTGTTAAATGATGTACTGCTAAACCGGCATAAATACTTTCGCTATATCCTAAAATTCCGGCACTAAAATCAACCACGCCTTTAGTCATGTCGGCAGGTTTTGTTTCTTGTGTAAATTTTATAAAACCATATCGTGGATCTATTTGATCGCCGAATGTGAGTTTACTCCAATCTATTGCTTTTTGAAAATAAGACGCTTGAAATCCAGCTTTAATAGAAAAGAAACGATTAACTTCTAATCGATAAGAATAAATACCACTTACCATATTGGTTTTAACAGTTCCCTCTCCGGCTCTGTCGGAAGTAAGCACTAAACCAACACCTCCTGCTATTCCTTCAATATGCTGATCGAATGAAAGGCTATAGGTAACAAAATCACCTGGAATGGCCGGCCATTGATTTCGATAATTCATGATTATTCGTGGGCATATACTGGTTCCGGCAAAAGCTGGGTTTAAATACAGCGGGTTTGCATAAAACTGAGTAAAATGCGGGTCTTGTGAATATACCGTTGTTTCTGCAAACAAAAATATAATGAAAGGCAGAAATATTTTTTTAATAATATGAATCATAAAAAACTTCTTCAAATAAATGTTTTTTTAGATTTTACAATATTACATATATTTTTTTATATATAATGTATGTTTTTTTAAGAAATCAGTAAATATATTAAATAATAAATAATGATTGCCGCCTTAATATTAATTTTATACTTCTTATTTTTTAAAAAGTTACATCCCTTTTTAAAATTATTCAATAATAAAACTTTATTTACTTCAATTTTATTGTTTGAATTCAATAAAACATTTTTTTCCTGCAATAAGATGTAAAATTAATAAAACTTTAGGGCTTTTTATAACTTTTTTTTAATTAAAAAAAAACTGATTGAAAAAAAAACGAACTAAAATTCATATATTATTGAAATCCTTTATATTGTATAATTAACTTTTTTAAAAAATTTTAAATCGAACATGATTTTTATATTTTATGTTTTTACGTATTTATACGGACGTTTTTAAGTAAAAACCATTAATAAAAATAAAATTTTCTACGTGTTTTTACGTATCTGATTTTTTATTTTTTCTTAAAAAAATGGAATGATTCTTTTTTTTGTATTATTTTGTAATCGTTTTATTTAATTTCTGTTAAAATCACATACTATTTACAACAATAAAATTAATTAAATTACGTTTATATATAGATTATTAAAATTATGTTTTAAGCTTTTTATATGTATTTAAAAATTAACCTATTTTTCATCTTGTTTCTTTTTCTTTGTTCTCCTTTTAAAGGCATAAGTCAGTCTTTTGAAAAGGAAGCAGAAAAAAAACATACTATTACATGGACCGGTGTTTCTCAACTTAAGGTGAATGATGTTGATTCTATTTCGTTTATTAGTTTTAACAACGCCATTTATAAAAATAACCTCCCCTATTATTTATATAGAATAAATTTAAGTGAACCTTATTCTTATACTGCATCTATATTGAATGAAAATTTTATAGAATGCACATTAGAAGAAGAAAAAGTGATTGAAGGAAGTTATCTTACAGAAGAATTTCAAGTTGTTTCGGAAATATTATATGAAAAAAAGGAACCTGTTTTAGGCGTTTCTATTCTCCCTATTAGAAAGAATCCATTTTCCGGGAAATACGAAAAGCTTATTTCTTTTCAAATTAATTTAAAAAAAACCTCCTTGCTTTCTACTGAAAGAAATACACGTATATATGCTGCAAATTCTGTATTAGCTACTGGAAAATGGTATAAAATAGGGGTTTCCCAAAACGGAATTTTCAAATTAACATACGAAGATTTAACAAAATTAGGAATGGATGTTTCTTCCATAAATCCAAAAAACATTCGAATTTATGGGAATGGAGGGGGAATTCTTCCCGAAAATAATTTTATTCCCCGTCATGACGACCTTATTGAAAATGCCATTTTTGTTAGCGGAGAGTTAGATAACAAATTTAATAGTGATGACTATATTTTGTTTTATGGAGAATCTCCTAAACAATGGAATTATAACCCATCGCAGAAAAAATCATTTCATCAAACAAACTACTATTCTAACTACACCTATTACTTTATTTGTGCCGACCTCGGACCGGGCAAAAGAATTACGCAACAAGCATCCGTTTCTGCACCGGCAAATAAATTTGTTTCTAAATTTAATGATTATTTATGTCATGAAAAAGATTCTTTTAACCTTATTATATCGGGGAAAGAATGGTATGGAGAGCTCTTCGACATTCAAACGGCCTATACATTTCAATTCTCTTTTCCTTCTATAGATATAAACTCAAAGGTATTCTTAAGAACTGATATAGCCAGCCGTTATGGCGCTCCAAGCTCTTACAAAATTAATGCAGACGGAAATACGTTTTATTCTATGATCAATGCTTCTTCTAGTACCAATGTATACGCCAATAGTAGTATTGATAGTCTTTCGTTTTATCCTTCGGGGTCTCCCATAACGATTACAATTACTAAAAACACCACAAATGCGATAGGTTGGTTAAATTTTATTGAACTTAATGCTGTCAGAAATCTAGCATTAAGCGAACCTCAACTTATTTTTAGAAATTATGAAACCGTAGGAATAGGGAACATCTCGGAATATACAATTACTAATTTTTCATCTACTTCAAAAATTTGGGACATCACAGATCCCCATCAAATAAAAGAACAACTCTATTTAACCGCTGGCAATAATGGGGTTTTTAGCGCCGCAACAGATACATTAAAAACGTTTGTCGCTTTTACAGGGCAAACGTATTATTCTCCTAACCTTATAGGATTGATAGCTAATCAGAATCTTCACGGACTTCCATTAAGCGATTTTATTATTATTACTCATCCCGATTTTGTGAGTCAGGCGAATGAAATAGCGAATATTCATTCAACACATGACAATCTTTCATCGGTTATTGTAACGCCAAATCAGATATATAACGAATTTTCTTCTGGAATGCAAGATGTTTCCGCCATTCGCGATTTTATAAAAATGTTTTACGACAGAGCACAACAAGCAGATGAAATGCCTAAGTATTTATTGCTTTTTGGAGATGCCTCGTACGATTATAAAGATAGAATATCAAAAAATACGAATTTTGTACCTACCTTTCAATCGTATGATGGATTAGGACAATCTGTATCTTGGTGTTCCGACGATTTTTTCGGATTTTTAGATAATACCGAAGGAGCTTATGTAAGTTCGTTATTGGATATAGGAATAGGACGTTTCCCAGTAACAACAACAACAGAAGCAAACACAATGGTGCAAAAAGTAAGAACCTATCTTGAAAAAAATAATCCATTAGCTATAAATAATAGTTCTGTTAATTACACCTCAACTCCTTCGGGCGATTGGAGAAATACCGTTTGTTTTATTGCCGACGATGAAGATGGAAATATCTTTTTTTCTTCATCCGAAAGTATAGCCAATGAAGTAGACACCAGTTTTAATCTAATTAATATTGATAAAATATATATTGATTCATATTTACAAGAAACCGGATCCGGAGGACAACGTTATCCTCAGGTAAATGATGCCATTAACAAAAGAGTCGGTAAAGGAGCTTTAATTATTAATTATATCGGGCATGGTGGAGAAGTTGGTTGGGCATTAGAAAGAATATTACAGGTTTCCGATATTCAAAGCTGGACTAATATAAAGAATATGCCGTTATTTTTAACTGCAACTTGCGAATTCAGCAGATATGATGACCCTTCAAGAACTTCTGCAGGTGAATACGTTCTTTTAAATAAATCCGGAGGGGGTATTGCCCTTTTAACAACATCACGTTTGGCATTTAGTAATAGTAATCATAATTATAATACCCGCTTTTTTGAACATGTATTTAAATTAAACGAGGGAAAATATCCGACCTTGGGAGAATTAAATATGTTATCTAAAAACAGTGGACTAACCGTAGATTATCAGATTAGAAATTTTGTATTATTAGGAGACCCTGCACTTCGTTTATCATACCCTGAAAATAAAGTTATTACAACTCAAATTAACGGGCACCCCGTTGGTACAATTAAAGACACCCTTAACGCATTTAACCATGTTACCGTTTCAGGAATAATTCAAAATACGTTGGGAGAAAAGCTTACTAATTTTAACGGTGTTGTTTATCCGAGTGTTTACGATAAAAAAACCATAACGACAACACTGGGAAATGACCCCGGCAGTTATCCAGCGACCTATAACATTCAAAAAAGTATTTTATATAAAGGGAAAGTTAGCGTAATAAACGGCGAATTTACATTTTCGTTTATTGTCCCTAAAGATATTTCTTATAATTACGGGGTGGGAAGAATTAGTTATTATGCAGAAGATGGACAAACCAATGCCAATGGTTATTATGAAAACGAACATTTTATTATTGGGGGAACATCAAATCTAATATTGAACGATTCGAAAGGGCCTGATATGGAATTATATTTAAATGACACCAATTTTGTATTTGGAGGAACTACCGACGAAAACCCTGTATTAATTGCTCATTTAAATGATATTAGCGGAATTAACACCGCCGGTAATGGAATTGGACACGACATAGTTGCTGTAATTGATGACAATACGGATCGTTCGGTCGTTTTAAACGATTATTACGAAGCAGATTTAGATAGCTATCAGACGGGGAAAGTAAGATATCCTTTTGCTAAACTAAGCGATGGAATGCATACATTAAAATTAAAAGTGTGGGATATTTACAATAATTCATCTGAAAAAATAATCGAATTTATTGTTGCCGAATCGGGAGAAATAGCCCTTACACATGTTTTAAACTATCCAAATCCATTCACCACGAATACGTCATTCTATTTCGAACATAATCAATCCTATTGTGAGATGGATGTTAAAATAGAAATTTTTACGATAAGTGGTAAATTGATAAAAACAATCGATAAAAAAATTCAAACAATGGGCTTTAGACCCGATCCTATTCCTTGGGACGGTTTAGATGAATTTGGAGATCCTATAGGAAAAGGGGTTTATATTTATAAATTAAAAGTTAAAGACGAGAACGGAAAGACAGCCGAAAAAATAGAGAAATTAGTTATTATTCGTTAATTTTTATTTTTAACAATGTACTACGTAATTTAAATTTATGAAACATCTTTTACTATTCATATTATCCTCTTTTTTAAGTTCAGCCTCCTGTTTTGCACAAGCGAATGTTGTTAAAAACACCTACCATTCCTATACTTCTAACTCCGTATTAAAAACAGGAAGCTGGATAAAGTTACGTGTTTCAGAAGAAGGTATTTATAAAATTACATACTCCGATTTAACGCAATATGGCTTAAACCCCGCTATTATGAATCCTAAATATATACGCATATTTGGAAATGGAGGTGAAATGCTTCCTGAATATAATGCACTATTAAACCCCGATGATTTATTAGAAAATGCGGTTTATGTAAAAGGAGAAGAAGATGGCGTTTTTAATTCCGACGATTATATTTTATTTTATGGACAGTCTCCCCATAAATGGTATTACGACACTATTCAAAAACGATTTTATCATAAAAAAAATTATTATTCAGAGAGCACCTTTTATTTCTTAACTTATGATAATGGTGAGGGGAAACGTATTGAAGCACAAGCTTCGTCAGGACTTCCTCCTACGCAAGTTTTTACCACCTTTCATGATTACGCTTTTCATGAAAATGATCTATACAACCTTATAAAATCGGGAAAAGAATGGGTAGGTGAAAAATTTGAAAATTCAAATCCGCGCATATTTCCTTTTCTTTTCCCTAATATTCAACCCAATTCGACTTTATTTATAAAAACGCAACTATTCGCCAAAAGCACTATTGAAACAGAATTTTTATTACAAGTAGCAGGAGAAACACATTCTATTAACGTAGATCCTTTACCAGATGGATTTTCAGGGGAGTATGCAAAAATTGCGGAAGACACCTTTGCTGTTAAAACTTCCAATTCAACTATTCCCATTACATTGCAATTAAATACCCCTTCTGCTATTGGGTGGTTAAATTTTATAGAACTAAACGCAACTAGAAGCCTTACTTTTTCGGGAGAAAATATTTTTTTTAGGAATATACAAAATACCGATTCTGATAATATATCGCAATACATTATTCAAAATGCATCGTCCTCTTATCAAATATGGGATTTAACAAACCCATTCCAAATAAAAAAACAAGAAACATTATTAACGGGGACTGAAATGAGTTTTTGTATATTAACAGACACCATAAAACAATTTGTATTAATAGACCCCTCCGTATGTAAAGCACCTGCTTTTGTTGAATCTGTAAAAAATCAAAATTTACATGGACTTGCAAATACCGATATTATTATTATTACACATCCTAATTTTATTAATGAAGCCAATCGTTTAGCCGACCTTCATTTAAAATACGATCAATTAAATTCTGTAGTAACAACGCCGAACGAAATATATAATGAATTTTCGTCCGGGAGTCAAGATGTTGCGGCTATTCGTAATTTTGTAAGAATGTTTTATGAACGTTATAGCGCTAGTGGCAGTTATCCGAAATATTTATTATTATTCGGCGACGCTTCGTACGATTATAAAGACACAAGCATTCAAAATACGAATTATGTTCCGGCATATCAATCACTGAATTCTTTAATTCCAACTGTTTCTTATGTTACAGACGATTTTTTTGGCTTATTGGATTCACTTGAAGGTTTTTTCTGTAATGGCGACCTAGATATTGGCATTGGACGTTTTATAGTACGTACCAAAAAAGATGCTGAAAATATTATTAATAAAATTGAAATTTACATTAAGAAAACCGATTTTTATACAAGTTTAAATGGGTGCACCCCTATTGAAAAAGAAATTAAAGGAGACTGGAGAAATAATATTTGTTTTATTGCCGACGATGAAGATAACAACATACATCAAATGCAGGCAGACGACATTGCAACCTATGTTGACACGAATATAAACCAACTTAATGTTTATAAAGTTTATTTAGATGCGTATACCCAAATTAATGGAGCAAGCGGAACTTCCTATCCTGACGTAAACCGACTTATTAATAAATATGTGACAGAAGGTGCCCTTATGATAAATTATACCGGTCATGGAGGAGAGACTGGCTGGACAGGAGAAAAAGTATTACAAATTTCGGATATTCAGAAATGGACTAACTTATATAATTTACCTATTTTCATTACCGCTTCTTGCGAATTTAGTCGCTATGACGATCCTGACCGAATTTCTGCCGGAGAATATATTTTACTTAATGAAAAAGGTGGGGGTATCGCACTTTACACAACTTCCCGATTATCCTTTTCGAACACTAATTTCGGACTAAACAAAAGCATGTGTAAATTTGCTTTTGAGAACGAAAATGGACATTATCACCGATTAGGAGATATTATTAGATTGGCGAAAATAGACAATGGGTCTATTCCGAATAACCGAAATTTTATACTCCTGGGAGACCCTGCATTAAAACTTTCAATTCCGGAAAACTCGGTTAAAACCACACATATTAATGGACTTCCTGAAAGCTCTGCAACAGATACCTTAAAAGCATTAAATAAAATTACGATAAATGGAATAATTACAAATTATGATGGGGGTAAATTATCCAATTTTAATGGAAAAATATACCCAACAGTTTATGATAAAAAATACACAACCACTACCTTGTCAAATGATCAAACATTCCCTCCATTCATTTTTAAACAACAAGAAAATATTTTATATAAAGGGGTTGCGAATGTTACTAATGGAGATTTTTCTTTTTCATTTATACTACCAAAAGACATGAATAAAGATTTTGGAGAAGGGAAAATTAGTTATTATGCCAAAGATAGTATTACCGATGCGAGTGGCTATTATGAAAATACTAATTTTATTATAGGTGGAATTGATAGTCTGGCATTAACCGATAATATGGGACCATCTATCAATTTATTTTTAAACAACACCCAATTTAGTTCAGGAGGAACTACCGATGGGAATCCGATTCTACTTGCTTTTTTATCCGACTCGAGTGGGATTAATCATACCGATATTGGATATGGACATAATATAAGTCTTGTAATTGATGAAAACACAGAGAATTCAATTATTTTAGATAATTATTATATGCCCGATGCCGACACTTATCAAAGTGGAATTTTGGCTTACCCATTATCTGAATTAGCAGAAGGACCCCATACCATTTCGCTAAAAGCATGGGATATTTACAATAATGCAAGCACTTCTACCATCGATTTTTTTGTTACCACTCCTTCAAATCTTAAAATTAATTATGTTTCGAATTACCCCAATCCGTTAAATGATATAACCTATTTTAATTTTAAACATAACCAACCTTGTTGCGATTTGGATATTGAAATAAATATATATTCCATGAATGGTAGTTTAGTTAAAAGTATCTCTGAAAATGTGGAAACAATCGATTCTGATATTACCCCAATTGCTTGGAATGGGTGTAATGATAAAGGCATTAGGCTTAGCAATGGAGCTTATATTTATCGGGTGAGGGTTAGAACATTAGAAGGGACATACTTAGAAAGTTCAAATAAATTAATTATTATTAAATAGCGTATAATAACTTTTTATTTTTTTCGTTATATTTGCAACCATAACTATTTATTTAAAATGAAAAATAACAAAAACACATACTTTTTTTTAACTATTTTATTATTCCTTTTTTTTGCTGGAGAAATCTATGCACAGCCTAAATGGGACTATACAGGCCGAGAATTAAATACCATTACAACCTCGGTTCCTTTTTTAATTATTTCTCCCGATGCCAGAGCTGGATCACTAGGCGATGCCGGTGTTGCTTCTACTCCGGATGCCAATTCATTGCACTGGAACCCTGCTAAATATGCTTTTATTGAAAAAGACATGGGGTTTTCCGTATCATACAGTCCTTGGTTAAGAGCACTTGTAGACGATATTAATTTAGCTTATCTTTCTGGTTATAAAAAATTTGGAAAAGATCAAGTATTTGCTGCCTCTCTGCTTTATTTTTCCTTAGGCACAATTACATTTACCGATATTACGGGTCATACACTACATGATTATCGACCTAATGAATTTGCATTAGATGCTTGTTATTCTAGGAAATTCTCCGAAAGCATTTCCGGAGGAATTTCGTTGCGTTATATTCATTCAAATCTCGCAAGTGGACAATTTGTTAGCGGTTCGGAATCGCACCCCGGAAATTCGGTTGCAACCGATGTCTCTGTTTACTATCAAAAACCCCTTGAATTAGGTCAAACACCTGCTAAACTAGCAATAGGGGCTAATATTTCCAATATTGGAACAAAAATATCGTATACAGAAACAACTGAACGCGATTTCATTCCAATTAATCTTCGTTTTGGGCCAAGTTTAAAAATCGATCTTGATGATTACAATTCACTCGAAATATTATTAGATATTAATAAATTACTTGTTCCTACTCCTCCCATTTATGATAATGACACAAACGGTTTAGTTATTATTGCCGGAAAAGACCCCAATGTTGCCGTTGTTCAGGGTATGTTTCAATCGTTTGGAGATGCTCCCGGAGGATTTAAAGAAGAATTAAAGGAGTTTACTATATCTACCGGTGTAGAATATTGGTACGACAAACAATTTGCATTAAGAGGTGGTTTTTTCTTTGAAGATGCTACCAAAGGGAATCGTAAATTCTTTACACTGGGTGCCGGATTAAAATATAATGTGTTCGGCTTAGATTTTGCTTATTTAATTCCAGTTGAACAACGTAACCCACTTGGAAATACACTTCGCTTTACGCTCTTATTCGATTTTGATGCGTTTAAAGAACAAAACCAACAAGATTAATGAAAATACGTGTAGGGTTTGGTTATGATGTTCACTCATTAACAGAGAACAGAAAACTTATCCTTGGAGGTATTCTGATTCCTCACACCAAAGGTGCTCTTGGTCATTCCGATGCCGATGTTTTAATTCATGCAATATGTGATGCTTTGCTTGGAGCTGCTAACTTAGGAGACATAGGAACCCATTTCCCGGACAACTCCGCAAAATATAAAGATATTGACAGTAAAATTTTACTAAAAGACGTTATTTCGTTACTTACAGAAAACGAATATACCGTAGGAAATATTGATGTAACTATTTGTCTTCAAAAGCCTAAAATAGCCCCCTATATTCCCAAAATGAAAAAAATGCTATCTCTTACCATGCATATTCCCGAAAACGACATTTCTATAAAAGCAACTACAACCGAAAAACTAGGCTTTGTTGGGAGAGAAGAAGGTATTTCAGCTTATGCAGTCGCATTAATTAATAAACCCTCCAGTTTGTAAATATTCCCCTTTTTGGTAGATAATAATATTATTATCATAGATGTAAATAAGCTAGCTGTATAATATATTATGTTTGGCTTATTATAGATATTATCTTTATTTACAACAATACTATTCCTTAAATATTTTGTATTCCATTTTTAATTTAACCTAAATAAGCTTAAATTTACATGCCCTTTTTTAAAAAATATATGCAATCTAAAAAAATTCCGGGAATTGTAATTATTCTTGCTCACATTATTTCATGGATAGGAGTTTTAACATTATTAAATTTTTTATCTCCTCCATTTCCAAAAAGAAGTCAAAATGATATTTATACACAAATATTAATAATACTAACAATTATTAGCTTTTTTTATTTAAACTATTTTTTTTTAATTCCTAAATTTTTAGCCAAAAGAAAATTTATATTATACATTATTATTATTCTTTTTACAATTCCATTATTTACATATACTGGTGAATTTATTTTATATTTAAATAGAACCATAAATACGGAACAAAATGCTACACAAAGGGAATCGGAATTTAAAGAATTTAGAGAACAACATCCCCATCCTCCCAAAAAGTCAAGTGCTTCGAGAGGTTTCTCTATTTTTTTAATTACATTTTTAATTAGTACCGGCATAAAGATGACTCATGAATGGTTTAAATATGATAAACAAAAAAGAGAAGTAGAAAACGATAAATTAAAAGCGGAACTTTCGATGCTAAAAGCGCAGATTAACCCTCATTTTTTCTTTAATGTATTAAACAACATTTGTTCTCTTGCTCGCAGTAAGTCCGACAAAACAGAAACTGCTATTATAAAACTTTCGCAATTAATGCGATATAATATTTACGATCAAAAAGAAGATAAAGTAAATTTAAAAAATGAAGTTCAGTTTATTGAAGATTATATCGATATACAAAAAATGAGAATAGCCGGTTCTGTTAAAATTTCATTTACTAAATCCGGAAATTTAGATTTGTTTTCAATAGAGCCCATGTTATTGTTTCCTTTTGTGGAAAATGCGTTTAAACACGGTATTAGCTATGAAGAAGAATCAAAAATAAACATTGATTTAAATATAAAAGAAAATCAACTCTTTTTTTATGTGTATAATACTGTAAACGAAGCAAATAAAAACGAAGCGGGGAAATTTAAAGGAATTGGATTACAAAATGTATTAAAACGGCTCGATTTACTTTATGCCGATCGTTACTCCATTAATATTAAAGAAGAAAATAAATCTTACGAAGTACATTTAACTATTAAATTATGACAATGAACTGCATTGTAGTTGACGACGAACCTTTAGCACTTGAATTAATTGAAGATAACATAAAAAAAATATCTTTCCTTAAATTAATTAAAAAGTGTAAAAGCGCTACCGAGGCACTAAAAATTGTCAACTCCGAAAAAATTGATTTAATTTTTTTAGACATTCAAATGCCCGATATATCAGGGATTCAATTTATAAAAAGTCTTAAGAATAAACCCATGGTTATTCTCATTACTGCTTTTGAAAAATATGCCTTAGAAGGGTTTGAATTAGATGTAATTGATTATTTATTAAAACCGGTTCCTTTTGAACGTTTTTTAAAAGCGGTTAACAAAGCGCACGAATATTATAACTTTATTAACATAAAACCACAAGCAAACGACAATCTAGAGCCTTTTAAAAAATATATTTTTGTTAAGTCGGAACATAAAATTATTAAAATTAATACCGAAGATATTTTATTTATTGAAGGATTAAAAGATTATGTAAAAATCTATATCGGAGAAAAACCTATTTTCACTCTTCAAAGTCTTAAATTTTTTGAAGATAAGCTACCCCCTTCTCATTTTATTCGAATACACCGCTCCTTTATTATTGCTGTTTCTAAAATAGAATATATTGGAAAAAGCAAAGTTAATATAGGGAACAACAGCATTCCGATTAGTAATTTTTACAGAAGCCGATTATTTGATTTTATCAATAACAATCCTTCTGCAAAATATGATTTAGCAAGCGAGGAACCTAATGAGAATGAAAATTAATTAGGTCGTATATTTTTGTTAAAAATCACTTAAAAATTTGAAAGATAAAAAACGCAAACAAATAGGTAATAATTAACTAATGGTATATTATTATTAAATAATTATTAATTTTTCGTTAAATATTCAGTATATTTACATATTAAAATTACGTTTTATTTAGCATCTGTATTTTAATTAAATTGAAGCAACCATTTTATAAAAAATAATCGTCTATTAATTATTAACCAATACCCCCTCTATGAAAAAACAAATTTTACTCCCTTTT
>Ga0116184_10002243_pt1 | contig 17179 bp, 22 predicted proteins | sample AD_JPNNA5_MetaG_FD_89886 | JGI IMG/M metagenome (GOLD analysis project Ga0116184, IMG submission 89886) | Active sludge microbial communities of municipal wastewater-treating anaerobic digesters from Japan - AD_JPNNA5_MetaG | ecosystem: Engineered > Bioreactor > Anaerobic > Digestate | place... | reverse complement strand
TCTGTGCTTTGGCTACTGCCTTGTCTCCCGCGTCTTCACCTGTTCCCAGGGCTTTCACTACTAGGGATGCTCCGGTGGTGGAGTCGATGAGGTAGACCTCTACCGCAACTGTAACTACTGTTGCTATCTGGCCTGATCTTTGAGTCTTCTGGATATCATCGGTCTTGGTGAACCTCGGGATGCATGCTACTCCCTGAGCCACGCAAGCTTTGTTCAGAGCAGCCATGACGTCAGAAGCCATGACGTAGCTGTACTTGTGGAACTCGTTCAAGCCGTTCTTCTGGACATGACTACAGGCGTCCATGATGTTCACAAGCTTTCCGGCCAGAGAGGCTATGTCCAGGGGTGAGCCGGTCATAACCGGACCCGAGAGGATATCCATCCTTCCAGAACTTTTCTCTTCTTGGTAGAGCTTTTCTGCCGTCTTGAATGCTGGTTGTTCCTGCTGAACCAATTGTTGCGCTGATCCTGCCATATCATTCCTCCGCGCTAATTAGCCATCGCCATAGCCATCGCCAGAGCCATAGCCATCGCCATAGCCATCGCCAGAGCCATAGCCATCGACATCGCCAGAGCCAGAGCCATAGCCAGAGCCAGAGCCAGAGCCATCGCCATAGCCATAGCCAGAGCCATAGCCAGAGCCAGAGCCATAGCCATAGCCATAGCCATAGCCAGAGCCAGAGCCATAGCCAGAGCCAGAGCCAGAGCCATAGCCAGAGCCAGAGCCATAGCCAGAGCCAGAGCCAGAGCCATCGCCATAGCCAGAGCCTTCGCCATAGCCAGAGCCTTCGCCAATAAGATCTACTTCCGCCATATAGGAACTCCTTTGATTGACTTCTCCGCCTTCGGTGTTACAGCCAGAATTTCTATGGCTTCTGTTAGAATTACCTCATCCACCGGAACTGGAAATTTGCATTTTTCCGGCGCACTGGTGCCGTCCATCGCCAATTGACTCAGGCTGGCTGCTCCTTCCCAGTACCAGATCCTGCGGGCGTTGGTTAGAGTGACTTCCTTTCCATCCCTTGATTTGAGGTTGCCAGCAAAGACGCCTGCAGAATATGTTCTCACAATAACATACTTTCCTTCACATACCGATTCGCTCTTAGGGACGTATTCAATCCCATTTACACTTATAGTATCCATATCTGTCACTCCTGGTGTTGCTGTTTGGTGTTAAATCCTATAGGTCTTTATAGGTATATATAGTTTTTGGTAAAAAGAGTTGGCAGAAGAGATGTCATCGTTCTCTTCTGTCTTCAATGGAAGCCACGGCATGTTTGAAGATTAGCTTCTCGATTGGTTTGTTCATGCGAGTGCCTTCTTCTACCAGCAGCTCGTAGGCAGAGATCTTGATTATCTTGCAGTGCATTGGCCGACCATTGGTTAGGGTGAGGGAAACCTCTTTGCCGAGGTAGCTGTCAAGGAAACTGAATTGCTCGATAGTCGTTACGTCGTCTTTCTTTTGGAGATCACTCTTGGATGTCATTCTTGTCCTCCGTTGGGGTCCAGTTCTCTTCTCGCTTGTCTATGTTCGAGCCTCCGCAGTAGGGGCAAATGGTTTCGTCTGTAGGCGTAGGGGTATATACATCGAATCCCCATTTGCAGTCGTCACACCAGAGTTCCATTGGGGCGTTCAGGACAGCCTTGCTCGGATCTTTAGGTTTGGGTTTTGAGGCTGAGCCGGAGCTGCGGGATTCTTTGCGCTCCTTGACTACCTCCTTGATAGCTGCTGGCCCTGCTTGGATTACTTCGACTAGCCTCCTTGGCGGCAGTTCTTGAGCCAGATTGACTACCTCTTCAACGTCTGATTTGTTTAGTGACGCTTTGGACGAGAGGATCCCAGTAGCCAGCTCCGGGTTATGCTCTCGGATGGTGTCTATCCCTGCGGCGAACTTGGCGTTGCGGCGAACCGTCTTCTCTCCGAGGCCCTCTGAGGCTGCTTGCTTTTTGGCGGTAGCGTTCGTAGCCGCGAGGTCATTTTGACCTCTTGGATCACTGGTATCGAATTTGCCTTCGTCGTCTCGGATAGCCTCTAGCCTCTTGGCAGATTGATATCTCCGGCCACTGTTGTAATCGAGCTGCTCTTTGGTGGCGTTCCTCCGGCCTCGCTGGTTGTCTATGATCCAGATTATTGCTTCATCGAGGTTCTTGATGTCGATGGTTGTGGTATCTGGATCTGGTAGGCCCGCCTCTTTGCAGATCTTGAGCCGGTTGTGGCCGTCGAGAAGGATAAGCTCGCCGTCACGATCCCAGACCTTGAGGGGGTCGAGGCAGCCGTCACGGAGGATTTGGGTTTTTAGAGTCTCGAACTCTTCTTCAGTCGGTGGGAGCCAGACTTTCTCTAGCTCCTTGTCTATCACTATCTTAGTCATTCTTTTTTTCCTTCTTGGGTACGTTCCAGTAGGGGCTCTTGCATTTTGGGCAAATAACCGGATTGTCTCTTCTTGGTATCCATTCATGGTTGCATCTTAGACATTTTTTTGTTTCCATTACAGAACACCTAACTAACTTTCGGCTAGACATATGGTATCAGTATAGTTTATGGTATGTGTATATGTATATTTAAGGATTTCGCTTTGGTTGGCTTTGCATCTAAAGTCGATTCTGCATCTAAAGTTTCAATCCTGCATCTAAAGTGACAGAAGGTTATGGTGAATTAGTTATATTACTGATAATCAGTTGAGTTAAAATTATATTAGATTCTTTCCCTTTCCCAAACTAAGAGATATATTTAAAGATTTTCAATAAGTACTTTGGATTAGTATTACCGATGCCGCTATTTGGTGTTACTGTTTCTGTTATTATATTAGAGAATAAATTTAGTATGTGGACTGAATAGCTAGATTTGGTCCGAAAATGCATTATAGCTAGTGTGGTTGTGGGCATGGTGGACTGGAGTGTTACTCATCGTTGGGATGATTGGAGGTCGGAAACTAGAAATTGCTGAGGATTGGTTGGTAGCCCGAAGGTAAAATTTTACTTTTACCGTGAAAGAGAGGGTTTAAGTGATTTGAGATTTAAAATTATATTAATTAGATTCTTTCCCTTTCCCAAACTAAGAGATATATATAAACACCGAAAGTCACGGTGTTTTTTCCATCCTTTTAGGGGAAACCGCCGCCCCTTAAATTATGTGGCTAAGAGGTAAAAGGTAAAAATTTTACCTTGCCTCACCCTTTTTAAGAAGGTGATTATAATAGTCCACAGACAAACAAACCAGCTTACCACCACTGGTTTTATTCTCTCTGACGATAAACCTTTTCTTGTCTTGCTCAAGCAGCTTGCCGAAGTAGTACATATTCTGCTTCCTGGTGTTCGTTTTACCGCTTGCTGAGCGGCTACCTAGCTCCAACATTTTACCGACTTCAACAAACCTCATAGGTACGTTCTTTCGGTTAAATAGAATAGAAGCCAGCCGCTCCTTTCTCTCCTCAGTCTTTTTCCCTGGAGTCTGCTTGACTTTGACAGATCTGAGTGAATTAATCTCTTCGCGGATTTCGTCTTGAGCTACTTCTAATTGAAGAATGCGAGAACCAAAATCCTTAGCCGCACCAGCCCTTAACCTGGCTGCCTCGGTGTCCATTTTATTATCTGGGTGATGTAAATCGACTACCGCAGGGCTTGGGTCAATATACACTTCAACGATACGTTCCAGCTTGGCTATCCTCTCATCTCGCTCTTCTATCGCGACTTTTAGCTGTTCCACCGTGTCGAGGAGCTGTAAAACTGCCGACGCTGGATCAAAATGCTCAGTATCAGGAAAGCTTTTTATACCTTCGGATGAGTCTTTCATCTAGGGTCACTCCTGAAATCGGTGCGGGGGTATCCAATTCGGGGCTGGGGTTCCTTCCCCCAGTTCCTTTCATTCCTTCTCATGACTTTTCCTTCCTCCATTTATTTGTGAGTCCTTATTATCTTTGTAGTTATTTAATTGTTTTGGTTGCATCTCTGCCTACATCCTGCAATGCCGCTTCAAGGGCTTTTGCTCTTGTGCCGACATCCTGAAGTCCGAAGGCAACGACACCCTCATGAGCCGTCACAAACTCCTCTGAGGTGATTAGGCCCTTCGCCTTCAAGAGATCAATAGTAGCCGCCTGGATGCGCCGGATCTGGTTGAGCAGCGAGAATAGGTCCTGGATGTTTGATACTATCACGTTCAAGTCGAAACAAGTTCCCTTAGATGAGCAATCCTCTGAATCTGGCATAACTTCACTTCCCTCTTATGAGAAGAAAACTAAAGGTCCAGATATAAAAAGATAGCTCACGCTGGCCGGTAGTAAAAGTCCAAAAACGAAGAAGCTACTGATACCTATTTTTTCTGATAAACGAACACCCTGGAGCCAAAAGAGTTAAGCTCGATCTTACGATCTACGCGCTCGTGATACCTCAGGGATGTCATGGATACGCGGATCTGCTTAGGACGATAAGTCTCACCCTCCTGAGCAGAGAGCCGCAATGCTATGTCGGCTATAGATAGCCATTTATCGGATTTTTCTAGGATTCCTATGATGAGATCCTGGAGGCTACCCACTTACTACCTCCTGTTGAACCTGGCTTCAGGCGGCCATTGCTCGGACCACCTTAGCTCCTCCTCTGCCTGGAGATAAGTCATATCGGCCAACTCGAAGTAATACTGGATTACGTCGGCCCCGCTCATGAGGCTTGGCAGCCTGTCTCTTATGGCCTTCTCCCTCGTAACTCGGTATAATCTGTCTCCATTCCTCGTAGCTCCTTCCACCCGGATAAACCTCGGAAAGGCATAGGCGTTTCCGTCTAAATTCCGCCCAGGGAAAGCGTGGAAGGTGATCTGGACACCGTCTTGGAGCCCACCTAAAACACCATCCATTTCTGTCGCACTCATCAGCCTGAATGAGCCCATCATCCCTGATAGCCTGGGATAATGCTGCTGGAAGTATCCTGAAACTTGTTTGAAGTCGTAAATATCAATCTCGGAAAATAACATTTCTGATCCCACCTCACTTAATTCTCATACCACCGAACGCCGGTGCTATGCTTGTAACCGATGCCAAGGACTCCTGCATGGCTTCTATGGCCTCGTCGGAAGCTTTCTTCAGAGCAGCCAGCTTGGCCTTCATGTCTAGCCTCGCTGGCGGGTCGGCTACAGGATCCCAGTCGCCTTCGTCATCAGTCTGGCCGGGTAGGTGGTTCTCTGGCATGTCACAGTACGCCAGATAAGCGTAATAAGCAGCGAGCCGGAGCTTAGCCACCTCAACTATACCCGCGCTTGCCCCGCTCCTATTTTTGGCATCTACGAGGGCGGAAGCCATCTCGATATGCAGTTCGACAGCCCCATCCTCAAACTCTGTGCCCTCCATGTTCAGGATCTTCAAAACCTTAGATTCAGTTACCGCCATGATCTAATCCCCCGCCAGCGTTGCCTCAATTGTCCCTGGCTCAAACCGCCCGTCTTCCTCAATAGTGAGCCTATCTCCTACATCGGTGATGGTGTCGGTTGATGTCGAGATAACCAAGCTCGCTATTTCATCTATCCCGATAAACGGTCTGCCAATATTATCCTCGGCTGTCGGATCGAACTCGTTAAAGATGAATCGCTGGACATCGGAGTATTCCAGCCTCTCGCCGATCCTAAGAGAATCGATGAAGTTGGTGATTGATGTCTCGATGCTCGCAAGTAGATCCGCTTCAGGCGTATCTGTCTGGTAGATCTGTAGAGCTACATCAACAGCAATAAGCTCAGGTAGGTTATAGAGTCTACCATTTATGCCCATGCCGATGAGGATATCATAGGCATTATTCCCCGAGGGCGTCACGGATATGATCTTCTTAGCCCGGCTATCAGCCGATGCCATGGTGGCCTTGATCATCTCTCCCCGGTGAGTCCCGGCGGGAATGGTTACGTTTGCTGTCTGAGTAGCCCCGTTCATGTCAAGATACGTCAGGGAAAAGGTGTCTTCATCGCCAGTATGGACTGTCGGCCTGACCCATATCTCGCCGCCGTAGGCATCTTTCACCGAAACGATTACAGTAGAGCCAGATACAGAAGCCCCATAACAGCCCCTTGATTGGACACCGCCCCCGAGGTTCTCTTCCAGGCAGTCGGTGATATCATCGCTCACCTCTTCTATTCCCCCGGTGTAGTCCACGACGATCTCGACCTCGCCGAAGCCCCGATTAATCAGCTTAACCTCTCGAACGTCAGCCAGGTTCAGAAGAGCCCTCTCAAGCATTATCGGAGTAGCCTTCCCCGGAGCTATAACCGCGTCGAAGTACCTCTGCCTTAGCTCGGCGTCGGTTTCGTCTTCAGTACCGCCCGTTATGGCCAGCCGATTCTCGACTTCGGCGATACCAGAGATGAATCCCTCAAGCTGCCGGATTGTCATCGGCCCGGTGTTTGAGTCCAGCCCCCTTTCTTCGGCCACTATGGCGACTGTTACCTCCGTCTCGCCTATACCTAATGTGGCCTCTACTGTGGTTCTGTACCAGAGCTTTTCCGTCGATAACTCCGGTATGGCGTAAACCCTAGTGCCAGCCGGAATAGTGATGGCTGCCGTAGGGGGATAATCCGGCAAGAAGGTAACATAACCTGTAGCATGATCCCCCTCCAGCCGGCCAGCCGGCAGAGCATGACGAACCAGCTCAACCAGCCTCTCACCAGAGGCCCTCATTACGTCCAAGTACTCCAAGACCTTTTCGTTTAGCTTATAGCACTCCTGAAGCTGAGCCGCCCACGTCCTATTCGTCAGGTAATGAAGAGTGAGCCTGTCCATCGAGATCTGGTCTGGCAGCTCAAGGGCCTGAGCGTCTTCAATCCACTGAGTTATCTCTTCTACTGAAGGATAAGACATTAAATCAAACTCCGCTGAATACATCTAACAGATTAATATCTATCAGATTCTCCCTGGAGATATTGAATATCCAGGTATTGTAGCCGTAAATCGTAAGCTTGATGCTGTTCTTGTCTTCTGCTGCTAAGACCTCTACGAATTGTGTCCCTAGCTCTGGTAGTTGGTTTTTCAGTTCATATTCCATAACCACCCGAATAAGGACCAGGTTGTCGGGCGTCAAAGGCATAAAAATAAATTTGTGAAGAGAACAGCCGACCTCCGGGTCGTTTATTACCTCCCCCGGCGGAATGGCAAAATAAATAATGAGCTTCTGTTTAAGGTAGTCAGCGCCAAAAACCCGATCCCAGTCCATGTTCTTGCCACGGACGATATCGCCCCGCCCGTGACATAAAACTCGGCCCGGCCTAGTATCGTTATTGAACCGCCAGTCCGAGCCCCTTATAGCCGCCGTTACAGCAGACATTTAACCGATCCTCCAGCCGTTTTTTCTGATCTATCAAGCAGAGTTCTTGTCTCCTTAGCAGAGACATCTTAACCGCCAGAGCCCTTACGGCTTTCATGTCCTTGGCCTTGTGTTTTTCAACTATGGCCTGTTCTATCCGGGCCCTCGTAGAGGGAACCAATAAGATTCCCTGCTCCACTCGGCTGAGCATCTCTCGGTACATCTCATCAACCTCTCTCTGGTCGGTTGGCGGAACAAACTTCTTCATGGACATCAGCTCAGTAAAGCACACCAAACAGGTACACCTGGTTCCCAGCACTTCCGGCATGAGCACCTACGTCGGCTTGAATTACTGTTCCAGCCGGATAGGATTTTACCTTCGCTGGTGTCGAGTTTGGTACAGGTTGGATCCAGACCGAATCATACTGAGCATCGAGGTTACTTAGTGTCTGAGCGGCCACAAAGTCCGTCAGAGCCCCTACTTGGCCTATCGACATCGTAGTAGCCCCGGCGTCAGCCGCCGCAACGACAAGCGCACTACGAATAACACATCGCTTCTCAGCCGGAACGGTGAATAAGGTTGTCTGCCCATCTGCTCCAAAGCTGACCGTGGCAACAGCCAGCAACGAAATTGCTTTTTCTTTCAAATCTACCATATCTTACCACCTTTAGATGCAACCAAGCCAGTCGCTACCGTATGTGACAGGCTCATTTTCCCAGCAGCAGGACATAGCCTCAAGAGCCGCCCTATCGCTGGCACTAAGTTCTTTAGTTGTTACAGGCATATTATCGGAGAAGACCATCTCCCCATCTATCGAACAGCACGAATCCCAAGCCCCATCCATGCTTTCTGATCCGGATGAGCCGGTGCTGCAAACACTTCCGCCAGAGGTACAAACCTGGCCATCGCTGATACAGCAATTGCTCAACGAACCAGAACAGCTTGATTTAGCCGCATTGGATTCTTGGATAGCTTGAATGGTGGCAACAACCTCTTCCATAGAGCCAGAAGCCCCTCCGCATCCGCCGCCCCCGCATGGACAGGAACAACTACCATGAGCGCAATTCCCACCGATAGCGTTATTTCCTGTGATGGTGACATCCCCTTCAAGAATTATGTCAGGCGCTTTTAGCCGTATTTCTGAAGGGCTCTCGATCTTGATTTTTCCGTCCTTGAAAGCCTGAGCATAGGCATTCGTCAGGAAATCCTTAATCTGCCAGGCATAGTCGGCCTCGCTGTCTGGCCCGGTTACTATGCACCTAGCCCCGGTGGCCTCAGCTAGATAATCGACCAGCTCGGTAGCGGAATGAATCTCTATCGTCCCATCCGGATAATGCCGGATATGGCCTTTGAGATCGCTCGTAGAAAGGGCTCCCTGGATGGTCCAGAATCCCCGGCCTTCGGTGAACAGCTCAGAGCAACAAGTAGTCTCGGAGCATTCGGAACAATCCCCGCAGCACTTGGCATCGAACATCCAATAAGAACCGCTCTCGTTAAAGAACAGGTCTCTGAGAGGATGGGCTACCTTGGACTCGGTTTCATGAGAATAGAACTTAAAGCCCCTGTTACCATCTCTGCTTATCGAGTCAATGGTCTTGCAGAGGTCACACTCTGGCTTACCGTCACCTTCCTGGCAGTAGTCAAACAGCCAAGCCCAGTCACGGCCTTTGCCCGTGCTACCTGTAACCGGCCCATGGAACCATCGAAAGCAATAAGGCTTCTTGAGCTTAGGGTAAGGCTGCCGAATAAAATCCCCTTTAATGTCTCTGAACGGCTCCAGCCATTGACTGTTCTTGTCTGCTATGTCGTAGGGCCCAGGCCTGCAAACTGGATATTCATGCCAGCCCCATGCATTCGCCAGGACAATCCCCTGCCGCCCCGCGTAGAAAAATACCCAAACTAAATCTCCGACTCTAGGGGTCCAGTTATAACCGCCGCAGTGACCACCTAGCATGTTCTGGAGTACCGGGAGCTGTTTCCTGATCGGGTTCGGGTCGTCTTTATCCGCCCGATCACGCATGACAACATCGACTGTATTGAACTTCTTATCGTAAGGTTCTTTATGGCAATGGACTTTATCGACTGCACAAAGCTCTAACCTCATGAACCTTCGGACTATGCGTAGAACCTCGTCCATGAAGCGATTCTTAAGTTTAGGCATCTCAAACCTCAAATATCAACTGTGAACTCTCTGATCTCGCTTTGGCCTACTTCTGTCTCCATATCCAATGCACCGGGGGATATTGTTAGCTCAGTCTTCAGTCCGGTAATGTCATAGGTGATGTTCCTGGCTATAACTATACCGCTTACTGTGGCCTTGGTTGGCGTAGAGCCATCGATGGGCAGAAATACATCATAAGATACAAGCGAATGGAGCGGCGGAACTATCCCCGCCACAACAGGGCTCGTAGTGGCGTTCTCAAACATCTTGTAGAAGTTTAAGAGAAGTTCAGCCCGTTCTTGAACTTTGTCCATGCTCCCAAGCCAAATAGCTCTGTCTGTCGGTGCCTCCAAAACGCCGTACTCGTCAATAGAATCCTGGTCTTCGGCGGTGTACATGAGCGGCTCCGATCCAGGAGATTCTCTACCCATCTCTCCGTCAGCGAGGGTTTGGTCGCCGATTACAGTCACCCGGTTCCTATGGCCTACTATAGAATCCATATCGTTTGGATTCAGTACATACGGGTCTAGCACTATTGGGGCATCGGATCTGATCGCTCTTGGGTCCCGGAACTGTAGAATACCGTCCTCGTCAAAATAGTAGACTGCACCCACATCGGCAGCTAGGTCTTCTAAGACTTCCTGGAATGTTGTCTCAGAGTTATAATTTTTCTCTTTGGCGTATTCAATCGTCCGAGCTTGGTAATGTAGAGTTATATCCAGCGATTTGTGGAGCGCGAGAACTCTAGGCAACACCTCATGAGTCCAGCCCTTAAACGTACCTGACTTGAAGTCCGGGCTGTCACGTTGTTGGGGGCCATACACAACAGCACTCTTTGGCCCAGGCCCAAGGGCATCTGCAAGGTGGCCTAGATCGCATTCAGCCAAAACAGTAATTTCTGATGGAGATGGATTCGACCTGGATATGCCAACCAGGTGTCCATAAGCCACAAGATACGATTCTTCCGACTTTTTAGCATACCGTGAGTATGCGTACTCTGAGTACTCATAGTCTTGACCTGAACCATAAACCCAGTTCTTGAGGATAATCTCAATTGGCGTGGTCTGGGGTTTCCAGGAGGCTACCTGGGCCATGATAGAAGGCCTGTTGGCTAAGACGACCTTAATCTTGCCTGGATCACTGCTGGTGTCAATCTGGTCAACGACCTCAATGGACACCACCGAATTGCTAATATCTGAGTCTCCCCCAATGGTCACAATATGGTCTATCATAAGATCCTCGACAATCTAATCATTCGCTTCAAGGAGAGTAATTACCCAGGTTGCGTGATTAGACAAAGGCCCTAAGTTGCTAGTAGACAAACCTTCGATCCCTTCTCTTAATGGGAGTTCTTTGTCTTGCTCAGTATGCGTAACTCTACGATCTGTAATATACATCCAGTAGACGCCGTGGTTACACCAGACCTTATAAGGCCCGCCGTCATCACAGAGCATCTTTAGCTGCTGATAGCGAACATCAGTAACACTCCTAACCGTAAGAGTACACTCCTCGAGAGTTCCAGTTGTTTCGGTGTTCTTGTCCGACGTCCTAACCGTAACGAACTTCTTTCCTTTTCCTGGGATCTGCTCGACGTTTACGACATTGGCCCGGTGCCATTCAGCGTTATTCGGCCCAGGATTGCCTTCATCATCAGACTGAGGAGTGAGAACTAGCCAACCAATCTGGAATATCATAGGTCGTTCACTCCACCACTACTTCAACCGTTCCGCCAAAATTCTTATTCTCTGCAATCACATAGCCAAAGTGGTCGTCGTGGATTAAAACAAACCTCTTATCTCCTTCCAAAGCTTCCCATTTACCACTCCTTTTTATCCAATCAAGCTTCTCTGGATGCTTGTGGCGGCTAACCTGAAGGTTGATCTTATCTAAGAACTCTCTTGGCAATTGCATCTTCAAACCTCTCTGAATCTAGTTACATTTATATGCAAGAACTTGAGCGTTATATAGCTCTATGAAATGGGGATTTGCGCTCGTTGGGATCCTGCTCTTATTGAGCGGCGGGGTGGCTGAGGCCAGGTTGCCTCAAGTCGGTGATGTTGTCACAATTTCTACAGACTTGGGGATGTACTCGATGGTGTATTTTGGAATAGTTACCAATGTCACCGAGAACTTGATTGGGCTAAATTGCTCAAACAGACACATCCAAGCACCAAGCGGCAACATAGGGAAACCAGAAATAATCCACGAAGACGTTGCGTTGGGAGTGGCCTCTATCCGATCTATTTACTGGGGAGCTTAAGGCAGGACTAACCTACGTCCTGCCTTGACCTATAGCCCGTTCTACAGCCTTCTTGCTTCCGGCTTCAATTCTTTTATCCACCTCTCTCAAGAACCCTTGGATATCGAAAGACGAGTCCATCTTAGCTCCGGAGAAGTCAAACCTGTTATCGTTGTGGATGTGGATCTCAGGTCGAGCTGCAAATCCTTGATTCACGGCAGATCGTGTTGTTATATCCAGAGCATCCATGGCTCGGGCTATGATGCCGGGCCCAGACCGAACTGCATCTATGCCGAGAACTTCTTCATTACGATGGAACCTGGCGGTGTAAATGCCTGTTCCTTGGAATGTTCCGCCTATCGCGTGACTTCCTACCGGATACCACCGGGTGATGTCGCTACCAAGCCGGATCCTTTCAAGGACGCCTTCTTTGTACTCTGTGACCGTCCCATTGGTGTACTTTACACCTTCCTGAAGTTCATCGGTAGAAGTAAGGTATGCCGGTCCAGCCTGGGGGGGGTTACCACCAGCCGGAGGATTGCTCTCACCACCACTATCTGAGTCACCACCACCACCAAACCAGCTAGGAAGAGATGGCATATGTTCCTCTAACCAATCTGTGAGTGTGGTCAAGGGCGCTATCAGTTCGCCAATCTTCTCTTTCAAGCCGGAGAAGTCTGGCATCTTGTCTGCGATCTTTTGGGCTATGGTTTCGCCTATAGACGTGATCCCCTTCTTTACTGCATCTGCAATCTGCTCAGCGAATCCGGGGAGGTTCTGATATTTTTCCTGAAGAGCCAACAGCTTCTCAGAGGGTTCGGATGGCCCTATATATTGGCCCTCCCCATCCACCATCCTTGTAAGGAAACCTCCAGCAGAGACGTTGAATTTCTCTTTTTCAGCCTGCTTTACAAACTCCAACCGGGCCTGTTCTTTTCTGGCCCCCGGTATAGCGTCCATAAGCCAGTTCCACATACCTTTGAGATTGTCGATGACCAGCAGCAGGGCATCAACTATCTTCAGGACATACGGCCTGACCTTGTCATAGATGGCCGCTATGAGCCATAGGACACCCATAACCGGGCCGGATAAGATGTCGAGAAGTCCTTCCAAGAGCTTAACGATTATAGGCCCTATCACCTCCCAAATCTTACCTACCGTCTCCGTGGTTGCTGAAATGGCTTTACCGATGTCTTGTCCGAGGTTGGTTCCCATGAACTTGCCGATAAGCTTATCGACCTGCTTAAACAGCATATTCTGGAGGAATATGGCCAGCTTAGCTACAGGCCCCAAGAGCCCATTGAACACCGCCAGAAGGAGCGTGAGGGGTGGCAATAAGAAGCCGCCAACGACCTTCGCCAGAGCCCCTATAATCTTTGTAGTCTGGCCGAAGGTATCGATTACGTTATTGGTCTGCCTCTGGTACTCTTCCTCCATCGAGGTTCCTGCATCGAAGCCCTTCCGAGCCTCTTCTGTCATCTCGGCCAGGTTCCCCCGCTGGCCACCGAGCTTTAAGAAGCCCATACCATAAGAACCGAAGGCTGCTTCGGCCATCTGCTGAGCTAGGGAATTGTCTCCACCTGCCTTCTCCAATACAGCATCTACTGTAGCCAGCATGGTATCTGCCATGTTGGTGTTCAGCATCTCCTGGTATTCTTTACCAGAAACCCCTAACATAGACCCTGCTATGTCATAACCCATTTCACCTCTGGGCCTGACACCTGCTTTCTTGAATGCTTTCGCCTGGTCTTCCGTCAAAGCCCGCTTCTGAAAGATACCGGCATTGAGGGCAGACCGGAACATAGTCTCACCCTCAGAGGCTTTGATGTTCACCGTCTCCAGGAGAGAACCTATTGCAGCAGTTTCAGCCACATCCATGTTCCAGGTTTTAGCAAGGCCTCCCGCTTCGGAAAGGAATTGCAAGATATTGCTTTCTGTGGAAGCGTATTTGTTACCCAGGACGTTTACGGCTGAACCGGCCTTTTCCATCATTACGATGTTCCCGCCGACCAGCTCCGACTGCTCAGCCCACATCTGATTGACGACACCGAGCATCCTCATGGCCTCGCCAGTCTCGATCTCAAAAGCCGCGCCGGCCTTAGATCCGACAGTAGCCGCCCCGATGGCCTCCTCGTTCTGGTAGCCAAGCGATCCCGCCCGGCCAACAGCGTCGATAAGGTCTTGCTGATTGATGCCCTTAACATCCATCAAGGTATTCAGCATTCCAGCCGACAGGTCGCCCTTAGTGTAGCCCGCAGACTCGTCCAGAGCGGTCTTGCTGGCCCTTCCGACTTGCTTCTCCCAGGTGGCCGCTGAGGGTATAGACATCACCGCAGCGCCCGCTACAGCCCCTCCTGCTAGGAGGGCCCCGGTGCTAATCCCTAGCCCTGCGGCCAAGCCCCGACCAGCTCCGGACATCATGGAGCTACCCGACCTGGCAGCCCCTAATACGTCGCCCTGAGCCAGGCTACGAGTCATGTTACTGAAGTCATCGGCTACGTCCAGAAGTCCCGAGAATTTGCCTTTCAGGGCATCTAGGATTCCTCCAAACCTGCCATGTGAGCCAGCCGCCCGGTCCATGGAGTCCGCAAGGTTCCTGAATCCCGCGCTGGCCTGATCGAGGGCCCGCTTCTGGCTCCCGAACTCCGTGGTAGACTTCTTGACCGCCCTAGTAACCCGGTCGGTAGAAGCCTCTATGCGGGATATGGCCCCCGAATCGACACCTATATCGATCTTATGGACCATGTTTGTCAGCTTATCTAGCTTGGCCAGAATCTCGTTAAACTTTCCCGAGAACCTGTCTGCGGCCTCAAAGCCAATAGAGTAAGTCTTGAAGTCTGCCATTATCCCTCTAAAAGTCTAAAGCGGTTTGTAGCACTCGGCCAATTCTTCTTTCGTGAACTCTTTGGCTCCGTTCTTGACCAGCTTATTAATAGCCAGCCGCTCACCGTAAGGATCAGATTCTTTGCCATTTTTACCCCTCAGAGCCTTGGCTCGACCGCCCTTCATCTCTCCGCCAGCGAGCTTAACCTGGTACTCGATCATCTCTTCGGCTATCAGGGCTACTAATAGCTCTTGGTCTTGTGTGAGTTGGTTCAGGTCGCCACCGGCAAACCTGTAGCCGGCTAAATGAGCCAAAAAGGTTAAGCGGCCATTTCGGCCTCGGTAAAATCCTCGACCTGTTCCTCCTTACCTCCAGATACATCAAGGATCTCGCCGCCGATTTGAAGGATAACATCATGTGGCATCTTTGGGACCATCTTAGCGACACCCTCTGTAAGGATTGCCGTAGCGCAGGCCTCTTGGCAGGCCAGGAAATTTGAAGCCACGTTACCTCTTACGAGCTTGGTCTTGGTGGCTAGCTGCCTAAACTCCATACCGGTAAGTGACCGGATTCTGAAGGCCTTACCGTCATAGATCTTATTTGCTGAGTGGACTACTACCGTCCTCTCGAAAGATGCTCCGGCTGGAATATCATCTACATTAAACTCTTCTGCCATCTCTGGATTCAAATCACATTCGTTAGACATATCTCAAAACCTCTTTAATTTTTTCAACTATTCGGTAATTCCGAAGGGTTCAAAAATTGAAAATAGCCAGGGCTATTCGGTGAAAAAGAACCGCCCTGACTAAAACTGGTTTTTCAACTACTGCTCGGCGTGGTCGCCCCACTTGGCCCGCTTGGCCATCCACTCATAAGACCTCTTACCCTGAGATCCCTGGGAGATGCTCCAAGAGTGATGATTGAGCTTGCAGCCGGTGAACATGGCCCAAATCTCGCCACCTACGACCTTCTCAGCCCCGGATTCGACTGTGAAGCCGGTGTACTCACGCTCATGGAACTCAATGGTGAAAGGCACGGAAGAGCCCTGTTCGCCCGGAATGATGAGGAATTTATAGAGAAGGTACTCCCACTTCCTTGCATCCCTGGCTGTGTAGCCCTGCTCCTCCCAATCTGGCGGCAAGCCCTCTACGATCCACCCACTTTCGAGTGTCCCCTTGTAGTCGATATTACCCTCGGTGATATTGGCCGGAAGCCTTGAACCGGAGTAATGCTCGGCAATCATTTCTTTGGTCACATCATAGCTGGCCCCTACGAATGGGACGTAGACATGACCGCCAGGCGCCTTAATCTTTACCTGGATATCGCTCGGGTACTTGGAAAAGGGGTGAGATGAAACCTCCGCACCACCAATAGGACCTGTTGTATTTACCATATACTTCTCACCTCCTACTCCACGTTGGCATTAGCGATAATGCCGTTGTAGTAATCGACGAGGACCTGTTTGATATGGCCCACATTCTCGGCTTCCAGCTTGACCTTCATCAAGCCCTTGTTGCCGATATCCCGACCAGAAGTTACCTGGAGGGTATAGGCATCCATGACCTTATCGGCCTTGAGCCTGTCAAGGACGTTGGCTATGTCTTCCCTGAAGGTAGCCCGAACTTCTGGAGTGTTCTGAGCGAAGTAGATCCGGTCAGTGAAATACTTGATAATCCATATCACGTAGTTCATTGTCCGAACGTCTACGTTCTCCATGTACTGAGCTTCTCTGGCGGTGTTTCTGCCGTAGAAGGTGAAGTTCCCGGCCTCGGACTTGATGATTACGTCAAGCCGGTTGTTATGGATTGCTCTAACAGTCTCCTTCCTGTAGTAGTTCAGGAACCCGAACGGAGATATGCCCTGGATAGACATATTGCTGACGCGCCTGGCGGTGGAAACACCGAGAGGAGCTGTAGCCTCCTGAGCAGCCCTGGCCACAGCACCGTTCAGCCTATCGGGCTGAGTGGTGTCCCAGGGATTCATTACGATAGTCAGCTCGTAGTTGGCGAAGTTCCTGGCGATCTTACCAGCCCTGTCGGGATCCTCGTTCTCCTTCAGGCCAATGAAATGGCAGGCAGGATAGAAGTTCCGCTTCATCTCGTTTGCCTTGCCGGCGATAACCGGGATCAGGTCATAGGAGCCCGCCTGGACCTCGTTGTCGCAGTAGACGACAGTTGTTACGTTGGTCAGGGTGTCCTCCATGTACTGCATGAGAACATCATGAGCCCGGCCATAGTCGGCAGCGGTTATGGCGGAGCCATCAGTACCTCCTGTCAGCCTGTACCTTCCGTTGGCGGGAAGGTGAGTGGCATAGGCATCGGGCGTGAAGGTGGCTACGGAGTCGTATGTCAGAGCCGCCTGAATGGCTACCAGGTCCGGCAGGCTGTCGATGACTGGAGAGGTTGTATCGCCATCGGATAGCTGAATGGCCTTAGAGGTGTACTCATAGCCGACCTCTATTACGTCGTTCTCTCCAGGTTCCTCACTGGCGAAGAACGTCAAAGAACCGGCGGCCTTGTTCATGTAGACCTTACCAGCCCCAAGCTCGCCGACGGTATAGACGATGGTCTTTGCGGTGTTGTTTACTTCGACCACGTTATCGTCGTCTTCAATCAGCTCATGGAACTCCAGGTAATAAGGCCCGACTGTGCCGTCTCCACGGAACTCTTCTTTGTTCTGGCCGGG
>Ga0116184_10002242_pt1 | contig 17181 bp, 13 predicted proteins | sample AD_JPNNA5_MetaG_FD_89886 | JGI IMG/M metagenome (GOLD analysis project Ga0116184, IMG submission 89886) | Active sludge microbial communities of municipal wastewater-treating anaerobic digesters from Japan - AD_JPNNA5_MetaG | ecosystem: Engineered > Bioreactor > Anaerobic > Digestate | place... | reverse complement strand
CACTACATCCGTCGCAACGTCTGACCCCACATCGGGTTCCCCATCGATACCGCCGTCGGTATGCGCATCCGCATCACTTTCCCCGTGGCTATCCGCAGGCGATGAGTCGGACGTCGCATCCAACGTCGAGCTTTCGGTCGAGGTTCCGTCCGGAGCCCCACCAAAGTCATCGGTGGCATCATCGGAGCCGCAAGCCGCTAGCCAAAGGACGAGAACGACGGAAGTTCGGTAACGCATAGCGATCACTTGGGTAGCCGTACCATATGGAAAAGTCGTGGCAAGTGTTGCCGGTCGAAGCCACGGGAACCAAAGAAGCCTGGAAGTTGCGCACCTGGGAGCCGTGCCTCGACTTTTGGGCTACGACAAGGCCCATGTGTGGATAAGTAGCCGAAAGACGGTTCTTTTTCGTTTACGTTTGGAACACCACGGTTTCCGTCTTGTAATGATTGACTTCAACAACACCAGAGGTATTAACGATTTCTACTGTCTTTCACGTGCCTCGCGCGCTGATCCGTATCCGCGGATTGACCTGCGCGGCGAGAAGAGGTGCATGGTGCGAGTTTCTCGATCGGTGTGGATCTGGCTGGTCTGCGTCGCTTTGTCGATATTGGCGGTCGATGAGGCTTCGGCGGAACCAGCCACCCTTGTGTTTTTGAATAATGTACCCGCGGCGGTTACGTTCAACGACGGTGATAGTTTTCGCGTATTGGAGGGACCAAACACCGGCTCCAAGGCGCGTCTCGCCGGATTCAACACGCTCGAAAGTCACGGTCCCGTGCATCAATGGGGAGGTTGGCATTACAAGGAGCTATACGCGTTGGCGAAGATGGCCACCCTCAACGCTCGTCGCGGCGTCTGGCACTGCGAATCGAAGGATCTCGCGGCGGATGGCTACGGCCGGATCCTTTGGTACTGCCTTGACCTGGCGGAAGATCAGATCCGTCATGGGTTCGCCCATGCCATGACCGTATCCGATGAACCGGCCAATCCGCGATTGCTCGCCGCACAACACGACGCAATTCGCCATCGTCGAGGAATGTGGGCCAAGGGCGTGCCCACCTACGTCCTTACCTCCATTCATTCCGCCGACGAGGGCTTCGGAAAAAAAACCTACAACCGACTCGTCAATACGGTCGATGGCCATTCCAAGCGTTGGTATCACAACGCAATTTTTTCCGAGTGCCAAGACGTATGCCATCATCCGACGGAACTGCCCATGAACGAGGCTTATCGCGTCGTCAGCGAACTGCGCGCCGATGCCGCGGTGGCACCTTATGTCCGCGGTATCGATGACATCCTCGTCGCTCTTTCGGTCAATACCTTCATTCAGAACGGGTTCGTTCCCAAAATATTTGGCGACAACGCGAAAGTGCAGGCCGCGCTCGAAAGCATGAAATCCAAAGGCCGTTTCGCTTCTGTTCGCTCCATCAAAGGCGCTTGTGCCATTCATGTAGACTTCAAACGTCGATACGTTCGACCCAAACCAGCGTGTCTCCAGTGGTAAACAACAAGCCTAATTACATGCCGTGGATGCTCGGAGTTCTCACGCTGGTGACGGCAGTTGCCCTCGCCAGTTGCGACTTCAAGCGTCCTCCTTATGCCGTTCTCGGTCACGAGATCGGTGATATCAACTGCCATGACGGCCTCGACAACGATGGTGACGGACTCATCGACTGCGAGGATCCCGATTGCATCTATGAATCGACGTGGTGTGGTGAGTTCATTCCTTTGGTCGAGGAGGATTATGAACCGGAACCGGACCTGCGACTTGTCAGGCGTTATTGCCGCATGAAGCTGCCTGATGGTGCGGACAATCCCTATTACGACATCAAAAAGTGCAAGAGCGCGGGCAAGGCCATTCTCGCGGTATGCCACGACTCCATCGACAACGACTTCGATGGTCAATTCGATTGTGGCGACAAGGGGTGTTCGAACATCCAAGAGAATTGTTGCGCCAAGGAATTCACCAACGAAACGTGCTCCGATGGCATCGACAACGACCAGAACGGTTTCACGGACTGCCAGGACTTCTCCTGCCGACATGGGTTGTACGTGACGGTCTGCGTGGAAAATACCGATGCTTTATGCTCCGACGGTATCGACAACGATGGCGACGGGAAGACCGATTGCAAGGATTCGAATTGTCAAGGGACAGCGTATTGCAAGGGCAAGGACCCGGAGAACACCGACGCCAAATGTTCGGACGGCATCGACAACGACGGTGACGGGCGAATCGATTGTGTGGACAAGGATTGCCAAGCGCTCGATATCTGTAAACCAGACGGAAGAGCCGAGGATACGCTCGAGACGTGCAGCGATTGGATCGACAACGACGGCAACGGATACCGAGATTGCGCTGACAACTCCTGTCGATATAGCAAAGACCCCGCCATCCTCGAGTACTGCGCTTCGGTTGCCGAAAACACGCTCGAAAAATGTTCCGATGGCATCGACAACGACGGCAATGGGTATGTCGATTGCAATGACTACTCGTGTAAACGCGACGGTCCCCCTGAGGTCGTACAATACTGTGCGAACCTGTCCGAATCGACGTTGGAAGCGTGCAGCGACGGAATCGACAACGACGGCAACGGCTACACGGATTGCGATGACTACTCGTGTAAACGCGACGGTCCCCCTGAGGTCGTTGAATACTGTGCGTCCATTTCCGAAACGACATTGGAGAAGTGCAGCGACGGAATCGACAACGACGGCAACGGCTACACGGATTGCGAAGACTGGCCGTGTTCGAAAAGCACCGACAAAGACGTGTTGGCCTACTGCGAGTCCATTGGCGAAAACACGTTCGAAAAGTGTTCGGATGGAATCGATAACGACGGCAACGGCTACATCGACTGTGCGGATTGGTCGTGTAGCAGAGCGGAAAAGGTTGAAGTGAGACGAGCTTGTCAAGAAAGCGCCGCGGATGATCCGGCGGGTGCCGATGAAGCTTGTTCGAATGGTTTGGATGATGACGCCGATGGCTTCATCGATTGTGATGATTGGGACTGCAGCCACAACCCGGATGTCACGGTTTGCGGCAACGGACCCCGGGTGTGTGAGTAACGGGCGAGGCGTCGACTGCATCACGGTTCGACGCCCCCAACCTACAAGGCAAGACGCATGATATCGAAACGGACCTGTTTCCGAGTCTTATTGTCGCTCGCTTCCCTGTCTTTGGCATGGGCTTCACCACAGCATGCCACGGCTCAACCAGAGCCGGACAAGGAACTCAATTGCTCGGATGGTAAAGACAACGACGGAGATGGCGTCATCGATTGTGAAGATGCCGATTGCGCCGACAACCCTGCGTGCCAATCACCTCCGCCATCAGCCAAACCCGACCGTGAAACCAATTGCACGGACCGAATCGATAACGATGGCGATAGCGTCGTCGATTGCGCCGATTCGGATTGCTACGACGACCCGGCTTGCAAGCCCAATGGAATGCCGGAAAACACCAACAGTCTTTGCTCGGACTTCATCGACAACGATGGCGACGGCGCGATCGATTGCGATGACATGGATTGTCAGGGCCCTGGAGTCACCGCATGCAAAGGTTCTTGGCGTGGACCCAATAGCGGGACCGCACAGGCTCCCATGGATATGCCGGCCTTGGGTCCGGGCATGTCCGTCGAAGACCTGATCGGTACGGGTTCCGACAAAGATGGCGAACGCAACGACATCCTTTGCTCCGACGGTATCGACAACGATGGCGACGGACGCATCGACTGCGCCGACTTCGGATGCCGATTCGATCCAAGCGTCACTGTGTGTACAGGAAACCCCGACATCCGATTCTCGGTCGTCGGACAACTATCTCACAGCCATTACTTCAAAAAAGACCCATCGAGCACCTTACCGGAAGACGATACGCGGGTTACCGCATTGCAACTCCGCGCCTTGGGGCCCATCCGCGGCATCGAAAACTCGTTCTTCTTGCTGAGTATGCGCGCGGAACGTACCCCCCGACTCACGTTTGCCATGTTCCAAATCCCCGTGGGCAGCCGCTTTTACCTCAATGTCAACTCCGGCGGTGGATCGTTGTCCACGGGCCTCATCAAGTCCGCTTCCAAGCGTCCTCTCATCGACCCCGCGTACTACCTTTACTCCTCTTTCGAACAAGGCAACGGCGCGGCCGTCGACTTCGGCGGACCCATCAACGCAAGCGGATCCCTACAGTTCCGAACCTACGTCGCGGGCGGGTCCGGCCGCTACAACGGAAACGTCGGTGGTCGCTACTTCCGCGATGAGGACGTGGGCAACTACACCTATTCATTCGGCGCGCAAGCCACCGTCAACCTCATCGGTTACTTCCACCGCTTCGACACGGGATTTCTCTACACCAAAGTGCCCACCATGGCCGCATTCTCGCTCGGCGCCAAATACGACCAGCGTTCCATCGAACGATATCCCGCCGGCAATGCCCAACTCGCTTTCCGTTCCGGTATCTTCAGTCTCGAGTCCGAGTTCTACGGCAAACGAGAACTCGAATTCAAATCCACGCAATTCGCCTACAATGTCACCGGCGGACTGCTCCTCGTGCCAAAACACCTGTTTTTCGCAGCAGACTACGGCGCCTTCATCGCGGGCAAGCTGGAAAAACCACCAGAAGACCTCTTCGATACAGGTAGCGACGTTCGCAAGCAGCGCGATGAAATGCAAGCCCGTGCCGCCCTCCATTGGTTCTTCTATCGACACGTCGGCGTGTTGTCAGCCTTGTACCGGTATCGCGATGTCAAGTCCTCACGCGATCAGAAAGACGGCTACAAGGAAAGCGAAGGCCGACTCGTAGCAAGTTATTGGTTCTAACCCATCTGAGTCTCTTTCCAATCTCTCCGCCGCGCCTCCCGCTTCAGTCGACCTCTGCCCACAAGGTGTTGCTTCTGGCAGCCCTTCGAACTCATGGATGACCAGATCGCGTTGTCAGGGATGCGTTGATCGAATCTCCGAAACGAGAGGATATGCCTGCACAACATGCTGCAGGTACCATAAAATCGCGCGAGTACTCACCATCACATTGCGCGAACGGTCGGGGTTGTACCCGTAGTCTCCCGCTATATTCTCGAACACACGATCGAAGTTCAACCCCACCATCTTGCCTGTCCCATCGAGCACGGGGCTGCCCGAATTACCGCCTGTCGTATCCGCATTGGACAAAAAACATAAGGGAACGTCGGCACCGGAGGGGTCGGCATACTGCCCAAACGCTTGATTCTCGAACGCGCGGAAAAGCATCTCCGGAACTTGAAAGGGAGGACTGCCCGTATGCTTGTCGAGCATCCCTCGAAACGTCGTTTGGGGAATATGCCAAACTCCATCCTGCGGAGCGTAGCCTGCCACATGGGCGAAACTGATACGCGGTGTGCTATTGGCATCGGGATAAAACGCTTTGCCGCGAAACGCGATCAAGGCTTGCAAATATGGACGCTCGAGACGAATCCTCGCACCTTCTCGCTCTTGATTGCGACGATCGAGGTCATCGAATTCTTGGCTCACCCGAAGAGCAAGTTGGATCATTGGGTCTTTCGACCGCCGAAGCTCATCCAACCCTAGGCCAAACGCATCGAGACGCCCCTGGATCATCCCAAGCTTGGTGCCTTGATATAACTCCCGCAGCTTTTTTTGAAGTTGATCCGCTTCACACGGCAGTCCTTCTGGCCCAAGCAACGCACCGGGACGTTCGTGGGGAGCCAGGGCGCAAAGACGTTGAACCATGAGCCGCATCACGGCTCGGTCGGAATCCAGGTGGAGGCTTCGTTGCGCTTGCTCGAGTTCCCGACGAACCGTGTCACGATCGCGATCTTGATAACCGGGCTCTCGCACGTCGTCCGGTTTCTCTCTTTGCGCCGCCCACTTCACGATCCGTCGCGAAAAACCGAATACCTGTGCCCCCGATACCAAAGCACCGAGCAGTTGATCTTTTTGTCTCGTTTCGCGCGATGCCCGAAGGTGATTCTCCAAATCGTCGAGCACACTTGCATACCGCGCCGCTCGCTCGGGCTTTTCCGAGATCCACGCTCGAAGGGCCTCATCTCGTCTTCGCGCGCGTTCGACCGCGCCGTTGGCGCGCAAACCTTTTATCATGCCACGAGCGTGAAATAGCCCATTGTTGAGACGTCGGAGCCACGACGATACGACAAGACGAGCTGCCGGATCATCGCCTGCGCCCCGTTCCAACGCTTCGATCCAAGCGGTATACAGACTATCCCGAAATGGATAATACCATTCAAGGGCGTCTTCTACCTCGGTATGATGCGCATATCTACGCGTTTTTCCTGGTTTTCCTGCAACCATAACCAGGGATGGCGGAGTGGGGAACAATTCCGATACGGTCAGGTAGGTATCTGGATGATAGGGCACATTGGCACCGTCGTACTCCGCTGGTTCGCCAGAGGGTTTGACATAAGCCCGCAATATGGCGAAATCCAACGTGTGTCGCGGCCAATGCCAGTTGTCGATCTCACCGCCGTAATTGCCCAAGCTCTCCGGCGGAAAAGCCACGAGACGAACATCCTTCAGCTCCGTGTTTTCGAGCATCATGAACCGAAGTCCGTCGTTTTCTCGCGCCACTTCACAGCGCATATTGGGCTTGCTCTCACACTCGCGTACGAGCATCGATTCCCGACGCTCGATCTCTTTTAGCCGTTGCAGGTCGGTCAACGACGAATCCAAGGTGTCGAGGATGCGAGAGGTCACGTCCGATTGCCGTTGAAACACGTACACCAGGGTTCCCAAACCGGGGAGTTCATCGGCGCGTGTCTTGGCGACGAAACCATCGGACAGGTAATCCCGACCGGGTGTCGAATTACGCTGAATGGCCCGATGAACACAATGATGGTTCGTGATGAGCAAGCCATCAGAGGAAACGAACGAAGCGCTGCATCCCTGCAGCCCGGCCACCGCGCGAAGCAGCCCACCTTTTCCGGGTGTCCAAAGATCCGAAAGGGAAACCGCCAAACCTCGGTGGCGCAACTTCGACTCATCGAGTCGTGATAGATCGTGCCACGGCCACATGCCTTCCCCCGACGCGGGCGGTGGCATGAACCAGGAGCCGTTACCCGGAGTCGGACTCTCAGGCTTCGACGTGGTCTCGGTACAGGACGGCGACGCGTGGATCTGTGGATGGGAATACGAGGGGGAGCAACTCACGAGGGATACTGCCACCAAAGCCACAAAATGCGGCAGCAGCATGGGCAATCTCTTTGCGAAACGGACGCGCATCTTCGCGATAGCCTAATCCGAACCCCACCCTGTGGCGACCCGAACCATCTCCGATGGGTTCTGCTGTTTTCCTGCCTTGACACACGACCCCGTATGCCATTGCCTATCGCGTCATGGATGCTGATGAGAGCCGATCCAACCTCGATCTCGAGGGGCGGTGTGGAACCTGCGCTCGATTCGTTCGGGTCACCGAGCGGGTGGAGGCCCACGGTGCGGTAAGTCGTGTCGGCGACTGCCTGCTTGGCGTGTGGCCTTCGCCCTTGAACGAACGGGGAACCTGTCCCCATTACACGAAGCGAGGCGAATTCAAGCTCTCCTTATCCACAAAAAATCAACGAACCGCCACTCGAACCCCAAAACGAACTTCGCCCGTGGTGGCGCAACCCTTTTCGTTTCCAGAGGCAATGACCGACATGGATGCAGACGAATTCCGCTTGGCGCTTCGGCAAGTTCTCCGCGAGGAATTAGGCCTGGGCGAGGTGACCATCGCTCCCCGTTGGGCGGGAGGGCAAGTCATCGTCAAACCGGGGCGCGATGGAGTAGCGGAAAAAACGATCCCCATCGATAGCCTTTTTCACAAAATCGTGCTCATCCGCGACAAACTCCGGGTCCTGGAGCAAAAAATCAACAGCCATCCCCTCCTGACCGATGAAGATAAAGTGCAAATGCAGCAGTACATCACGCAATGCTACGGCTCGCTCACAACCTTCAACTTGTTGTTCGACGCAAAAGACGAAGGCTTCGTCGGACAACGTAATCGTGAGGAGTGAGCGAACGACCCGCTCAATTACAAAATGGGAAGGAACACGCGCAACGGCAGACAGCCGCGTATCATCCCATCTTCTAGGATGGCTGCTCAATCCAGGAAATCACCGAATCTGAAGCTTGTTTCGAATTCCGAGGCGAAGCACCCTCCGTCACAACCACGGTGCGCTTATTGTGTTCCAGCCGCTAAAGGCTCGAATGACCCGGCGGATATCGCCGACGAGTGCCTTATCAAAATGCTGGGGCAAGACGAGCGCAAACAGGTCTCGTTGTTGTTGTACCGACTCGGACGCGAGGAGGGACTTTTTGACCAAAAATGTCCGATGACTCGCGACAAAACCTATACGCATTGCCCATTTTATGAAGATATTGTCGATATCGCCGACGAATCCTGAACGCGGCGACAAGACGGTGCCCACTCCACCTCAGTCTTGTGGTTCGACCCAACACGCCCCATGATGCGGGGCATGAAAAATACCCCAGCGTTGACGGAAGCTTCGGTTCGACAAGTGTATGAACGGCAGGCTCAGCGACATGAATGGGCCCGAAACTTACTCGGTCGCCCCTTGACCCTCGCCGAAAAAATCCTTTTCGCTCACGTCAAACCTTATCCCGACGCGGCGCCGAAGGACTTCACGCGATTGAAGTCCTCCACCCAGCTTTGGCCGGACCGCGTGACCTTACAAGATGCCACGGCCCAAATGGCGATCCTCCAGTTCATGCAGGCCGGTGTCCCTCGGGTCGCCGTTCCCTCCACCGTGCATTGCGACCACCTCATCCAGGCCCAACAAGGAGCCCAAAAAGACCTGCTCCGCGCTTTCGACGAAAACCAAGAAGTCTACGATTTTCTCGCAAGCGCCTCGAAAAAATACGGCCTCGGATTCTGGCAACCCGGAGCGGGCATCATTCATCAAGTCGTTCTCGAAAACTACGCTTTCCCCGGGGCGCTCATCATTGGAACGGATTCCCATACCCCCAATGGCGGCGGCCTCGGTATGCTCGCCATCGGCGTTGGCGGCGCTGATGCCGTCGATGTCATGGTCGGCGCTCCTTTCGGCCTTCGATGGCCCGGCGTCATCGGCGTGCGGCTCACCGGAAAACTATCCGGATGGACCGCCCCCAAAGACGTCATCCTGCATCTCATGGGCATCCTCACCACCCGCGGGGGAACCGGGCATATCGTCGAGTTTTTCGGCCCAGGCACCGCAAGTCTTTCGGCCACCGGCAAAGGCACGATCTGCAACATGGGCGCGGAACACGGCGCCACCACCTCCGTATTTCCCTTCGACCAAGCCATGGCAGTCTATCTACGCGCGACAGGACGGGAAGCCATCGCTGCCCTTGCCGAGCAGCACGCCTCGGAACTGCGCGCGGATAAACAAGTCGAAGACGATCCGGAGCGATTCTATGACCGCGTCATCGAAATCGACCTCGATACCCTCGAGCCCCATATCAATGGCCCTCATTCCCCGGACCGCCCCTATCCGATCTCAAAACTCGCCGAAGCCATCGCTTCCGAATCCTGGCCGGACAAGCTTTCCGCTACCTTGATCGGAAGCTGCACCAACTCGTCTTACGAAGATATGGTTCGCTCCGCGGCCGTCGTGCAAGCTGCGCGCGCCCAGGGATTGAAACTCGCCTCCCCGCTTTACGTCACCCCCGGCTCGGACCAGATCTTTGAAACCCTGAAACGCGACGGTTTGCTCGAGATCTTCGAAAATGCCGGGGCGCTCGTTCTCGCCAACGCTTGCGGCCCCTGCATCGGTCAATGGAAACGGGAAGATATCGTCCAAGGCCAAGAAAACACCATCCTCAATAGCTACAACCGCAATTTCCCGCGTCGCAATGATGGCAATCCCGCTACCTTGAGCTTCATTGGAAGCCCGGAAATCGTCACGGCCCTGGCTTTTGCCGGTCGGCTGTCTTTCAATCCCATGAAAGACACACTCGTGGCAGCCGATGGGAAAACCGTTCGGCTACAAGCCCCTTCTCCAGCCGAAAATGGAGGCCTGCCAAAAGCCGGATTCGCTCATGGGCTGGCTGGATTCATCGAACCCGCCGAAGACGGCAACGATCTCGAAGTGCTGATCGACCCAAAAAGCAAACGATTACAACGCCTCGAACCGTTTGCCCCGTGGGATGGAAAAGACTTCGAAAACCTTGTCGTCCTACTCAAAGCCACAGGCAAATGTACGACGGACCATATCTCCCCCGCGGGACCATGGTTGCGTTTTCGAGGACATATCGACGCCATCAGTGACAATATGTTTTTAGGAGCCAATAACGCGTTTACGGACAAACCTGGCACGGCGGTCAGCGCGTTGAGCGGCGAAAACGAAGTCCCCATCGCCGCTCTCGCCCGTGCCTACCGCGCCCAAAACATCGGATGGGTGGCGGTGGGAGACTGGAACTACGGAGAAGGTTCGAGTCGAGAACATGCGGCCATGAGCCCTCGTTTCCTAGGCGCCAAGGCCGTTATCACCCGCTCGTTCGCACGTATTCACGAAACCAACCTCAAAAAACAAGGCGTTCTGCCCCTCACCTTCTCCAATCCCGCCGATTACGACAAAATCCGCGCCGATGACCGGCTCAACCTCCTCAACCTTCAAGCTCTTACCCCTAACGGGACGGTCATTTGCCGCATCGACCATGCCGACGGCTCCAAAGAGCAGATCGAATTGAAGCATTCGCTGGATGCCGAACAGATCGAATGGTTCAAGGCTGGTTCCGCGCTCAACGTTTTCGCGCAGCGTTGACGATAGCGACTACCATGTTCGCCCTTCGCGCCATCGCTTTTTGCTCCATGACCGCCTTTCTCGGCGCGTGCGAGACACGAAAAGCTCCCACCCCTTCCTCCACCACGGCGGACCCTCCCTGTCCCGCGCTTGCTCCCCTCGATTCTTGGCGGCTCATCACTACGGACTATTTCCAGGCAAAACTGCCCGCTTCCTTCGACCAAACCCCCGTTTCGAAGGGAATTGGCTTTCGAGATCCCACCGGCCCTCGCATACGATTTTCCAACGTAGATTGGCCCGCCGAATCCGGCAATACGCCCCAAGCCCTCGATATCCTCGTCGATGGAGTTCGTCGCGAAGCTTCCGACGCTGGCCTTTCTCTGACCTTGGGCCCCGTTTTGGAACGCGGCACACCGCAACGACCCAGCCGCCTTTTTTCCGTCACATCCCCAAACCTCAACGTGGTGCAGGGAATCGTAGCACAACGCATCCATTCCCAATTCATGGCGATCTCGTTCACCCTGGAGCAAGAGTCCTCACAAACTTCAGCAAAATGCCTGGAAATTATGGCTACTCAGGTGATCGACACGATTGAATTGCGGCCGTCGCCAGCCCTAGCTGCATCAACGCCTCCGGCCGATACCCCCTTGCTTCGTCTTACCCCCGCTGCGGTCCAGGAACTCAACCATCAGCTCGAACACGGTGAAGTCGTGTGGCTCGGGGCCAATCGCGAGGGTAACGAGGTGTCTTTTCTGCTCGACGTGGGGCGGGAGATTCCCCCCAATTCGCGACGGATGCACATCGATGGGATTGCTTTTGCCATTGACCGTGGGAGCGAGCCGATGGTCCGGGGCGTGACGATAGACTTCGCACCGGGGCAGGGATTCGCGTTTCACCGCCCCTAAGCCAGGGCTGTTATCCTCCGCACATTTCCCTACTTTTACATCTAACCTGCGACCAATCGATTCCCACTGGGATCATTATATTCTCACGTGATTACGCCGAAACCCCGTAGCGATTGCTCCTACTTCCGCGAATTTATCTCTTCGACTTACCTGATATCCCATGGTACATAATGTGCTTACATCGGCGCCACGACGCTGTTGTCCCCACGGAGCCGTCCCTATTGCCCATGAAGTCCACAAATATACTCCGCTTTTTTGCTTTTTTTACCCTTCTTGCCAGTGGCGGCTGCGGGTCTCCCGATACCGAACGCGATGATGGGCATTCGGACTCCACGAATGTGCCGGAGTTGGGAGGAAAGGCGGACAACGCGGATGGCTACAACGAACTCAACCTCGAAGCCGGGAAACAGGTGCTTTACGAGGTGCAAATCCGGACGGCCAATGCTTGTCATCCGGATAGGGGCAGCCCAGCGCAGCGCGAGGCCTGCCGAACCAAAATATCCCCACAAATCCCTTATCGAGCGGAAGGAATGACCTGCCCCCAAATCGACGAATTGCAAAAAATTCGATTGGGCACCATCGAGGATATGCTCGAAAATACATCAGATTATCGTCAAGGAATCACCTTGCGCCACATTCGTGAAAACGTGGGCGCAACGATGATCTGGTTCATGCCGCTTTTCCCCAACAATGATACCTGGAGCATCCCGGACCCTTGCGACAATCTCGGCTCGCCCTACGCCGTTCGGGACTACTTCCACGTACGTGGAACGCTTTCGCGCGCTTGTATCAAAAAAGGGGCCGACGAATACTCCCCGGAACCTTGTTGGGGCAACGATTCGATGGATGCGCTCATCGAAAAGGCCCATGCCATGGGATTGAAGGTCATGCTCGACGTGGCTTTCAATCACTTTGGGCACGGCTATCTCATGTATGATGTGGCGGATCATCGTCCAACGCGAGACCGGCTCGACGAGGGCGAGGATATCGAGCGTCTTTGGGATTATGCGGCTACCGAGGAGGCGGCGTTGCTGTGGCCGGAGGTGGTGGATACACCCGAAAAACTCGAGGCGGTAACGGCGCGCGATCCGCAACAGAAAAAGCTCCTTGACGCCCTATTGGCCAAGTGTCCCGGGCTGCAGGGCGAGGCTCTGGTTCGCAGCTACCACATGTACCGAGCGGCTTTTGACCACGAAAGAACGGCGATGACCTGTGATGGAGCCTTCTTGGAACACCAGGTCCCCGGGTTTTACCTGGGAGCCAATGCGTGGGACGCCTCGACGCACAGCGGGGACAACTTCACCAACAACTGGCGCGATGTGAAGTTTCTCTACCACCACGAAAGCAATGCCGCTCATAAATGGGATTTCTATCGCCAGCGCGAATACCTCTTTCGCATCCTGAATTACTGGGTTTCCAAAGGCGTCGATGGCTTCCGACTCGATCACACCACCGACGCCGATGGCGGAATGGGCTCGAAAGAATGGGATTATATCATCTCCAAGGTCGATTATTACGCATGGCGTCGCGGCCAGGCCCGCCCCATTTATCTCGCCGAAGAGTTTCACGATCAGATGGAAATGAATAAGGTCGTGGACATCATGACCGAGGGGTATGTGGGAGATATGACAGGGCGCGGAGGGCGCATCAAGGATACGGCTCACGTGGAACGGGTGCTGCGCAGCATGGAGCGGTTCGGGGGCCATACCTTCGTCATGACGGCCCTGGAAACCCACGATGAGGTGCGTTTGCTGCAAGACACGGGGTTTGACATCTGGACTGGGGCCGGTTTTTGGGGAATCGGAGCCACCACGCGATCCACGCCCATGCTATTGATGGGCCAGGAGTTCGGAGAGCCCTGGGGCCTCGGATTCCGAAAATCCGCGTTCATGCCAAGCCGGTTCGAAGGCACCGAGCAATTTCACCCGCAGGGCCAATCCCTCGTGCAATCCTACGGCGCCATGAATCGCGCCCGCCTGGAGCCAGCCAACCAAGCCTTGCTTTCCGCCAATCATTACTTCTTGCGCCCGCGCAACACACCCCAGGACCCCGATTCGCGCCTCTTCGCCCAGGCCAAATGGACCGCGGGGAGTGTCGTTTTTGTCTTCCACAACCTCTGGAATCAGGACGTATCCCAGAGCTTTGCGTTGCCTGGCGAATTGACCGCCCTTCTCGGCATCGTGGCTCAGGGCTCCTATCGGATGGTGGATATCCTGAACAACGATGAGCCAGGACCTTGCACCACGGGTTCCGGACTTGCCCGGGAAATCCCCATCACCATGAAAGCCTCGGAACGGATGAAGTGGTTGCGCCTGGAAATTTGCCGCTGATGCTTTTCTTCTCCCTCCATGGTAGGGTGCAAAAAATCAATTGAGCCGGAAATTCGCCATGACCGTCAATACACTGCCTTTGAAAATGCCGCGCGCATGCCGCCCCTGCTTCGCGCTTTTCGCTCTAGGAGCCATCGCCTGCTCGGATCCTGCCAGCATCGACGATGCGCAAGACGGTGACGAATACCCAGAAGCGGTCGGACCCATCGAGGACTACGGAAAAGCCGATTCCACGGGAATGGGCGCTGCCCACAAACCCCTTCCCGAAGGTGCCTCCCTGGACGGCAACTTCCGTGTCTTTTACGGCCCCCACGAACCCATGATGGCGGTCGAACTCGAATTGCTCAACCAGGTCATCGATGCTCGTCGCGCCGATCCCCGCACTTTCTCCAACGCCGATAATCCTTATCGCATTCGCTATGCCGTCTACAATCTGCGCGCAAGGGAAGTCGTCGACGCCCTGGGGAAAGCCAAAAAAGCCAATGTATTCGTGCAAGTACTGGTGGATTGGCGACAGATGGGCCCCGACTACCCCTGGAATACCGCCTATGACTACCTCGAGAAAAAAGGCTTCACTGTCTACCGCCACCAAAAAGGTTTGACGGAAACCCAACGCCGGGAAGCCAACGTCATCGGTGTCGAAGTCAAAGGCTATATGCACCTCAAAACACGGCTCTTCGAGCATCCAGGAAATACAGTACTGATCACAGGAAGCGCAAATCCTGGAGAAAATGTCGCCTTCAGCGACGACTCCCTGCATGTCGTCCGAGAACCCAGAATTGTCGATGCCTTTGCGCGCTGTTACGACGCCATCCTTTTCGGGCAACGGGTCGTCAACGAATGGGAGGAGGAGGCGCCCATCAACGCGTTATTTTCGGGAAATGCGACGGGTGTTTCCGCCGGTACGCAGATCCTTCGTTGGTTCGAGCAGGAGCAGGAGCAAATTCTCATCAACGTGTTTTCGTTACGGGACTTTACGGCAAAAGACGTGAGTGACTCGCTCGTTTCCTTGCTCAAACGAAAAGTCGAACAGGGCGTGCCTGTCTATGTGATTACCGATAGAAAGCAGTCCGACGGTGTCGATGAGAACATGAAGCAGGTCAATAGTGATGAGCCTACCGACGACCGTTTGCGGCAAGCGGGGGTGAAAGTCTATGAGACGCTCAACACGGCATCGCCGTTTACGGCGATGCATCACAAGGCGGCGGTGCTCGGACGCAGCCGAATTCGTGTGATTTCGGGCTCGGCGAACTGGTCATTTTCGGGGTTGGGTTCACGAACGGAGCCCGCAAAAAATCTGGAAAGCGTTTTATTTCTGGATACGCAACGGCTCGACGACGGGCTGACGGGGCGACGATACCTCGCCAACTGGTTTCGCATTCTCAACGTATATGCGCACCAAGGGGTCCAAATCGACCATGAAGCCCCATTTTCAGATGTTTTCGCTCAATTCACCGGTACGCAGGATTGGCCCCAAGAGTCCTTGTGGTTCGATGTCAGAGACGGTGATGTGGGAGACAACCGGATATTTGTGGCGGGAGACGTGAGCGCTCTTGGGGCATGGGGGGCTCAGCACAGTGGATTGCCTCTTGTGACTGACGAACAGAATTATCCGAGGTGGTGGTCGGAGGATCCAGTGGAACTTCCCCTAGGCGCACCTTTCGTTTGGCGTCTGTGGGCGGGAGCTTCGGAAACCGGCAAGAAAACCTGGGAAAAAACCAAAAACCGAAACGGCCTGGCGGGTCCGGGGCCCTTCGATACGCCAAGCAAAGTCGTCATCGATGCGCAGTGGCAGTAACACCCCATTCGATGCCGAAATTCTGAAAACCGAGCACAAAATCGTCTTTGCGCTCACAGCGATTTGAGGATATTCTATCGTATCATGAGAGCCTTCTATTTTCTAATGGGAGCGGCAGGCGTATGTCTCGGAACGACATTGTCTTTCGAGGCAGCCGCACAAACATGCAACCCACCTCGCATTCTATTCGTCGTGGATGCTTCCTCATCCATGCTCGACGATATCACCGAGGGCGGTACTACCGTCTCCAAATGGGCAGCCGCGGAAGACGCCGTAAGCGCGGTGTTGTCCGCCTATGGCGAGGCTGCGCAATACGGATTGATGATGTTTCCCGGCTCTTCCGGAGGTTGTGCTACCGGTGAGATCAACGTGGAAATCGGAGCCAACAAAGCCCCGGAAATCCTATCCGCGTTGTCGGCAATCAACTGGAGCGCCTCTCGACAAACCCCAGCGGGTCAGTCGCTCATGGCTTCCTCCAAGTACGCCGGCATCACGGATCCCGCTTACAACAACTACGTGATTTTCCTATCCGATGGGTGGCAATATTGCTCCATCCCCACCGGTTCCACTCCGGTATGCGTCTCTGCCGCGGATTGTACGCTGATGAGCGTGGACCCCTGTCCTTCCTGCAACCCGTGCCAAAACGCGAGTTCCGATCCCAACTGCAAGGGGAAACCTGCCGACGGCTGCTTCTGCGTGCGCAAATGGCCCGTGCTCGGCGTACAAGCGCTGGCGGCCGCGGGAGTCTCCACCTACGTCGTGGGTTTTGGAAGTCAGGTCGATGCCAAAACCTTGAACCAAGCAGCGGAGGCGGGAGGCACGGCACTCACCGGATGCGATCCCAACAGCGACTCCGCCAGTTGTTACTATCAGGCCACGGCGCCTTCCAGCCTCAACGCCGCCCTGGCTGATATCGTGCAACAGGTGGTTGTCGACTCATGCCTAGGGCCTTGCGACATCCCTGGAGAGCGAACGTGTACGGCTTCCGGCTGGTCCGCCTGCGATGCGCCCGATCACGTCGAATGTACTTCCGCTTGCGGAACCAAAGGAACCCAGCAGTGCGTCAATGGAACCTTGACACCTTGTGACGCGGAATGCCCTGATTCGGGCGCCGCGGGTGCCGGGGGTGCCGGGGGCACGGGTGGAGCCAGCGGGCAGGGAGGCGAAGCCGGTGTGGGCGGTGAGGGAGCCCAAGGCGGAAAGGGCGGCGAAGGCGCCACCGGCGGAACGGGAGCCGTCGGAGGCACCGGTGGCGAACAAACGGATGCCGGATTGGATAAACCCAAGCCCCCAGCACCCGAAGATACGGGAGAGGACGGCGGCTGTGCCTGTCACACCGGGCGCACGGCCCCCTCCCCTATCGCTGCGGCTTTTGTCGCGCTCATGGCTGCGCTGGGCCTGAGGATTCGCCGACGGCGCTGAAT
>Ga0116184_10002241_pt1 | contig 17192 bp, 13 predicted proteins | sample AD_JPNNA5_MetaG_FD_89886 | JGI IMG/M metagenome (GOLD analysis project Ga0116184, IMG submission 89886) | Active sludge microbial communities of municipal wastewater-treating anaerobic digesters from Japan - AD_JPNNA5_MetaG | ecosystem: Engineered > Bioreactor > Anaerobic > Digestate | place... | reverse complement strand
GATGCGGCGCACGATGGTCCGGACGGAATCCACGGCGTCGACCACCGACTTGGGGCCCACCACTTCGACCTCCGGAGGTTGGCAGACCAGGCCGCCGAAATCAACCCCTTCGATGGGGGCTCCGCGAAGTTCGGTCTGAACCCTAACGATCTTCCTGTCCAGGCGGATCAGGCGGTAGGCCAGAGTCGCCGGCGTCAGCGACACGACCCGGACCCTCCCCGGCAAGGGTGCGAGCATCGCTTCGCCCTGGCCCCTGCCCTCCTCGAGAGGCTCGGGCAGGCGGACGGTGGCGACGAGCTTCCGGCGACCGTCGCGAAATGGCTGAAGCAGTGCCCGCTCGCCCCTGAGGACCGCATGCACAGTGGTGATGCCCTGTTCCACTCTCACCGCGTAGTCAGGTCCACACGCCACCTCGACGGGCACATCGACTTCGAGGCTCTCAATGGGGTTCTGCGCGTTGACCGTGACGACCCAGATCAGCAGAGCCGCCGCCAACGACGCCAGTTTGTGGCTCCAGTTGTGGGTAATCAGGCGCCATGGCTTCATGTTCTCCGCCTCCACAACTGGGCGAGGTTCAGAGTCCACTCCGTCGAGAAGAGCTGCCGGAACCGCTCCCGCAGCTCGGGCATGCGGAGGTTGCGGCTCAGCTGACCACTCACGGCCAGGGAGATGCCTCCGGTCTCCTCGGAAACCACGATGACCACGGCGTCGGCATGCTCAGACATGCCCAGGGCGGCACGGTGCCGCATGCCCAGGGTGCGCGGCACATCGGGATTGGTGGTCGGCGGGAAATAGCATCCCGCCGCCAGGACGCGGTCACCGCGGAGGATGACGCCGCCATCGTGCAGCGCACTGTTCGGAAAGAAGACACTGCTGAGAAGTTCCGGCGTCAGCTGGGCATCCAAGATGGTCCCGGTGGCGGCGATGTCCGAAAGGCCCGTGGTCCCCTCGATGGCGATGAGGGCGCCGATATGGTTCACCGAGGAGTGTTCAATGGCGTCGAAGAGGGCTTCGAGTACGGCCTGCCCCGGCCGGCTGCGGCCCGGGCGGATGCGGCCGATCTGCTCCAGGGCGCTCCGCAGCTCGGGCTGGAAGAGGATGACCAGGGCGATCACCGCCGGCTGCATGGCCGTGCCGAGTACGTAGTGCAGGACCGGAAGAGGCCGGCTGACGAGGTAGACCAGTATCAGGACGAACACGCCCTGGGTAAGCTGGCGGCCCCGCGTTCCCTCGATCATGCACCAGATCTGATAGATCAGGCACGTGAGCAGCAGGATGTCCACGACGGCGACGGCATCGATGCGCCCGGCGCTATCGACCATGATCCGCCACCAAGCTTCCATTCGCCACCCCTTTCGTCAGAGTGGGTGCTGGGCCCGGTACTCGAGAACGGTGGACCCGATCCGGATTCGGTCGCCGTCCAGCAACTCGGTCGGGGCCTCGAGTGGGCGCCCATTCAGCAACGTGCCGTTCTTGCTGCCCAGGTCGGCCAGCACATACACACCGTCGCGCAGGTCGATGGCCGCGTGACGTTTGGAGGCGAATTGGTCTTCCACCACCACTTGGCAGCCTGGATCCCGGCCCAGGACGTTCGTGGTCAGCAGGGGCACTTGCTGGCCCACGCGGGCCGACGATGTCGAGCCGGCGCCCACGATGACAATCGTCCCCACCGCCGGGCGAGGGGCCGCGCGAGGTGGTCCCGACTCGTCGAACCGAGGGGCCGTCCCACGGCACAGCGCGCGGTACGCGGCGAATAGGAACAGATACAGCGCCACCAGCACTCCGTAGCGCAACACCGGCGGGAGGTACTCGTACAACTGACTACACCCCCCGCTCGAACGCCAGTATGGTGCCGCCCAACTCGATGAGATCCCCGGTGGCCAGCCGGGCATGTGTGACCTGTTTGTGGTTCACATATGTTCCGTTGGTGCTCTCGCGGTCCTCGAGGATGAAGCGATCGCCCACGGCATGGACGACCGCATGAAGGCGAGAGACATCGGAGTCCTGCAGCACAATATGGTTCCCGGGAGCACGCCCGATGGTGGTCTCGGCCTGGTTCAGAGCGAACTCACGCCCCTCCAGAGGGCCGCGTATCACCCGCAGCCACCCCCGAGGCAGCCCCGCCACGAACTCGGCCTCGATGAACATCTGGCCCTCTGAGAGGCGGGGATCAGGGTCCCACCCCACCCGCAGCGGCCCGGGCATGTCCCAGTCCTCCGAGTCGGCCGTCACCCGGAGCAAGTGGAGGAGCTCCGCCTGCACCTCGGGCCGGATCTGTTCGATGGCGGCGAAGTCGGCGCGAGAGAGCCGGATGGTGTACTGATTCGCGACGATGGGGCGGTGACCCGAGGGGCATTCCGTCTCCCGCATCCGGGCCAGGAGGGCCTTGGCGATCTCGGCGGGATGTACTCGGCCGCCAAATGCCTTGCCGAAGGCCCCCTCCACCAAGCCCCTGATCGACCGCTCCACTGTTGTGAGGATGCCCACTCGCGGTACCGCCCGAGCCGGCGCGGCCTCAATTGCGCCTGATTCCGCCCCTGTGCTAGGATTATACGCGGATGGGTTGGACCGCTCCAAGCCGCCGTTGCGCTTGAGGCGTCGAGCTCGTTCGCGCGGGGGTGTTGGGTGTGAAGGTAGCACCGTCCATCATCTGTGCCGACTTCTGCCGCCTGGGGGAGGAGCTGGCGCTCCTCGAGGCTGCGGGCGCTGACCTTCTCCACATCGACATCATGGATGGGATGTTCGTGCCGAACATCACCTTTGGCCCCATGATTGTCGAGGCCATGCGCAATGAGACCGATCTGGTGTTTGATACGCATCTCATGATCGTCGAGCCGGACCGGTACATCGAGAAGTTCGCCATCTCCGGCGCCAACATCATCACGGTCCATGTCGAGGCCTGTAACCACCTCCACCGGACCCTCGAGATCATCCGCAGTTTCGACATCATCCCCGGTGTTGCCCTGGGACCGGGGACCTCGCTCTCGACCATCGACTACGTACTGGAGTTCACCGAGATGGTCACGATCATGGGAGTGAACCCCGGTTTCCCGGGCCAAGCGTTTGTGCCCTCGGTTCTCCGCAAGATCGCCGACCTCCGGGCGATGATCGACCGGCAGGGCCTGGACGTCCGGATCCAAGTCGATGGCGGGATGAGGGTCGACCTGGCCGAATCCGTCCGCCAGGCCGGCGCAGACATCCTCGTGGCTGGCGCCAGCGTTTTCGCTCCCGGGACGGACTATGGCGAGACGATTCGCCGCCTGCGCGGCGAGTCGGCACTCACCGTGGCCTGATCCATCGCCGTTTGTGAGTCCTGCCCGCGCCGTGCAGGTTGGAGCGGCGGCGCGGCGAACCCCCGTTGGGCTGCGGGGCCCTCATGCTCCCCCGTTTCCGTACGATTCCTCCCCGATGGGATGTTCGCGCGCCATGGTCCGCCAGGAGGTCGAGGCGAAACTCGGCCGAGTCCGAAGCTTTCTCGATGAACAGAGACTGGCCGCCCTGGTGCTCCAGAGCCCACCCAATGTGGCCTGGATCACCGGGGGAGCCGACATCCACATCCAGATGGCGGCCGAGAGCGGGGCCGCCACGGTGCTGGTGACCCCCGACCGCCAGTGCGTCGTGTGCTCGAACATTGAGCGTCCTCGGCTGCTGGCCGAGGAACTCGCCGGCGACGAGTTCGAGCTCGTGGACTTCGCCTGGCATGAGGCCGACGTGTCTTCGGTGTTGCGTGATCTGGTGCCAGGCGGTCGGGTGGCCTCGGACTCGGGCATCATGGGCTCGTTGCAGATCCCCGGACAGGTTCATCGCCTACAGGCCCCCCTTCTGCCCGAGGAGTTGGCGCGCTATCGCGCGCTGGGAGGGGCCTCGGGCCGTGCCCTCGGCGAGGCCATGCACGCGGTCGAGCCGGGAATGTCGGAACACGACGTGGCGGCTCGGATCGCCGAGAGGGCGCTTGCGGCCGGCGTGCTGCCGAGCCTGGTGCTGGTGGCGGCCGACGAGCGGATCTGGCGCTACCGCCACCCGATCCCTACGGCGGCGCGCGTGACGCGGCACGTCATGGGCGTGCTGGTGGGCCGCCGGTGGGGGCTTCACTCATCGCAGACCCGTGTCGTCCATTTCGGCGCCGTGCCCGCGGATCTCGCCCGTCGCCACGCGGCGTGCGTCCGCGTCGATGCCGCCATGATTCTCTCGACGGTGCCCGGCGCGCCCGTGGCCGGCATCATCCGTGCCGCTCTCCAAGCCTACTCCGACGCCGGGTTTCCGGATGAGTGGCGACTGCACCATCAAGGCGGGGCCACGGGCTATGCCGCCCGGACCTATAAGGGTACTCCCAGCTCCTCCGAGGTGGTGCTCGAGAACGAGGGGTTCGCGTGGAACCCGTCCATCACCGGCGCCAAGTCCGAGGACACAGTCCTCGCCCAGCCCGGCGGGCCCGAGGTGCTCTCGGAGAGCCCCGGCTGGCCCATGGCACCGGTCGAATGGGGCGGACGCTCGATCGTTCGGCCGGACATCCTTGTCAGGTAGTGGAGGCTATCCTCGATGCGACAAGTTCCCTCGTTTTCACTCGGTCCCGCGCTGATGGCGGCGGCCGTCATCGCCATGGCACATGCGGGCCACGCCGTGGCGGCTCAGGGGGCCAATGTACTGAAGATCCGGGAGGATTTCGCCGCCTATGCCGTCGGTAGTGACGGCGCGCCGCGCTGGGTTCCCCAGACCCGGGATTGGCGGATGGAGGGTGGGGCCTATGTTCACTCCCAGCCCCTCCGCGATGGGAGCTGCACCTGGCTTGGTGAGGCATCCTTTTCGGACCTGATCCTCACCGCTCGGTTCCGGATAGAGCCCGAGGGGCAGGGCGTACGGGCGGCTGGCCTTGTCTTCCGGTCGGTCAGCAGCGAGGACCAGTACTATGCGCACTTCGACAGCAGAAACGCCCAGGTGATCCTCGTTCGGCAATCGCGCACAGAGCCGTGGCACGAGTTGGCGCGGGTGCGCGGCGTGCCCATCGCGACGGGTGTGTGGCACGACGCGAAGGTCGAGTGCGTGGGCGACCGCATCACGGCCTACCTGGACGGCAGACGCGTTGCCGAGGCGACGGATGGCGTGTTCGCCGCCGGCCGAATCGGGCTGCGGGCCGGACAGGGACGCATCTCGTTCGACCGCGTCAGAGTGCAGGGCACACCCCAGCCCCAGACGGAGGAGTGGGTTCTCTTGCCGCAGTCGCATCCCAATGACGAACTGGACGTGCCGCGTTTGCGTGCCGCCGAGCGTTTCCCTGCCGTGCGCGGCGGGGGCTACTTCCCGGTCCTGCTCAAGCTTGCTGATGGCCGGCTGGGAGCCGTAGTCCGGGGGGGAGCTCCGCATGTAGGGCTGGCCGGCCGACTGGACTGGGTGACCTCCGACGACGGCGGCCGCACCTGGTCTGCGCCGTCGGTTATTGCGGACAGCGCCGTGGACGACCGGAACCCATCGGCAGGGCAGATGGCCGATGGAACCATCGTGGTGTCGTATTCAGAGGCCAGCACCTACGCTCCCGATGGCTCGTTCGATACGAGCTACGGGAGCTATGACATGTACTATCGGCTCTCGGCGGACGGTGGAGCCACATGGTCGGAGAAGCGGGCACTGCCGCGCGGTCCGATCCGCAACGGCTCGCCCTATGGGCGCACCATCGTGCTCCCGAGTGGCACGGCACTCATGCCGGTATACGGTCAACCGGATCCGGACTACTCGGGCCCCGTGGCCCTCCCCGAGGGCGCCACATCGCTGGTGGGGATCCTGCGCTCGACGGACAACGGCCGGACCTGGGGCGACCTGACCGTCGTGAGCGGGAAGCACAACGAGATGTCACTTCTGGCCCTGTCGGAGGCGCACATTCTGGCTGCCCTGCGGACCGAGTCGGGTCGCGTGGATGTGGCGGAATCCGAGGACGGGGGCGTACGTTCGGCGCGCCTCGCGCCGTCACGCGCGAGGGCCAGCACCCGGCCGACCTACTACGGCTGCCGGGCGGGGACCTCGTTCTCGTCTACGGCAACCGGCTCACGCCGTGCGGTGTCGAGGCCGTCCTCAGCCGCGACGCCGGCCAGACCTGGGAGTACGCCCGACGGGTCTTGCTTGCGTGGGACTCCCCCCACTCCGACTGCGGGTACCCGAGCATCATCCAGCACGATGATGGGACGATTGTGGTGATGTATTATACAGTCGGAGTCGCCGCTGACCCGGGGACCGAGTTCGCGTTCGCCTTGCGGTTCACTGAGGCGGATCTGCGGGGCTGCATGGGGCTCTAGGGAAGGGGCGGCGCGATGGGAGTGGGTGACATGCGTGCAAGGCCGTGGATCACGGCCGCGGCCGTGACGATGGTTCTCGTTCCGGCCGCGGCGGATCTCCAGCGCGTGGAGCTGGACTTGGCCAGCGGCCAAGTCGAGTTGCGGCTCGGTGCCACTGCTCCCGGAGGCGTGTTGACGGCTCAGACGGCCGAGGGGTCGGGCTACAATGAGCTGCTCCATACCACGGGACGAGTCGCCCTGGTGCCCGGGGCCCGGTATCTCGTCGAGGTCGACTATCGCTTCCAGCCGGAGGACGCCGGCAGTTCCCCGTACGTCCTTTTCCGCGCCCGAGGGGCGGGCACGGGAGCCGATACCGGGCTGGTCCGCCTCGACCCGGCGGGCACACACGCGCGGTATGAGGCCGACCTGGCGTACCGGGATGACTACTACCTCATCCTGGGCGTCGAGCGCGGCGGGAGGATCGAGGTGAGCCGCGTGGTCATCCAGCAGCTGCCCGGAGGCACGTCGGTGGTGCATCCGGCCGAGGACCTGGCGCCCCTCACCAACCCCGGCAAGGGCTGGGTCCTTCACTTCTACGACAACTCGATCGAGGCCTATGGCCAGCGCATACGGCCGGGCGAACGCCTCGATTTCCCGGGCCTGGGGATGGTCTACTTCCGTCTGGCGTGGGGCTACCTCGAACCCGAGGAGGGGCACTTCGACTGGAGTTGGATCGACCCGTGGTACCAGCAGTTCGTCAACCAGGGGCTGAAGGTCGGATTTCGCATCACATGCTTCGAGTCGGGCGGCATCCCGTACGCGACCCCCAAGTGGGTCGAGGACGCCGGGGCGCGTTTCTTCCCGTTCGCGGATCCGAACTCGCCTCAGCGACAGCCAGGCTGGGATGATCCCGTGTTCCTGAGCAAGCTGGATGCGTTCCTGGCTGCTTTCGCCGCTCGGTACGATGCCGACCCGAATGTGGCCTGGATCGATATCGGCTCTCTGGGCGTCTGGGGTGAGGGCCATGCGGGCTGGAGCTCGACTGGCCCCATCCCCCTGGAGGTCTATCAGAAGCACATCGACCTCCACTACAAGCATTTCCGGAACGCCCTTCTGGTTGTGAACGACGACTTCGGCCACGAAGCGGTTCGCTACGCTTGCGGGCTGGGGGCCGGCCTGCGGGATGACTCGATCTGCGTTAATGCCGAGCATCCCTACTTCCACCAGGACATGGCGGACTGGTTCTGGCGAAGCCGGCCCGTGATCGTCGAGACGGAGCACTACGGGCCTTCGCTGGAGAGGGGAGCCTGGGACTCTGGGACGGTCGAGCGATCCGTCGAGGACTACCACGCGTCGTGGGTCTCGATCCACCACTGGCCGGATGAGTTCCTGGCGAAGGAGCGCCCACTGGTCGAACGTCTGGCCAATCGCATGGGCTACTGGTTGTTCGTGCCGGAAGCTCGGATGCCCGCCGTGCTGAGCCCGGGCGTGCCCTTCACGGTGTCGGTTCGGTGGGAGAACCGGGGCGTGGCGCCGCTGTACACCAACTACGCGGTGGCACTCGGGCTGAAGGACGCCGCCGGTCGGGTCGTCTGGTCCGGTGCCGATGAGCGGTGGGATCTGCGCTTCATTGGGCCCGGCGAGAGCCTTGAGACCGTACATAGCCACCCGTTTCCGGAGGGTCTCGAGGCGGGCACGTACACGCTCTGCCTCGGGCTGTCGCCGCATGATGAGCCCAACACTCCTGCCGTGGCATTGGCGATGGCCGGGCGCGACGCTGACCGTTGGCATCCGCTGGGTCCCATCGAGCTCCTGCCCTGAGTCTGGGCTCACAGGTATGCCGGCATCGGCGGGGAACTTCGGGCTATAATCGGGCACAATGCTTGGCGTATGGAGATGCGCTGGGCCTGTGGCATCAGTCGTTCCGCAACCTGTAGCACTGCTATTCGGTGCAGCTAAAGGAGAGGTCGTTCCCCAATGGCACGCGTTCCCACGGTGAATCAGGACGAATGCACGAGCTGCCGGCTATGCACGGAGATCGCGCCGAACACCTTCGATGTGGATGGCAACGATCTGGCGTACGTGAAGAACCCCACCGGCGACTCGGAGTCCGAGATCCAGGAGGCAATCGATAGCTGCCCCGTCTCCTGCATCTCCTGGGAAGGCTAGCGGCTGTGTCGACCTCGCTTGGGGCCGGGATGCTTCCCGGCCCCAAATCGAGGTGCATCTTGACATTCATGCAGTGCTAGGCTAACCTGCTCGAACGCGGCCCGGCGCCAGGGGAACCCCCCGTCATCCAAGGGGTCTTGGTATGCAGTGCCCCAGGTGCAATGCCGCTATTCGGGGCGAGCACCGCTTCTGCACGCAATGCGGGCAGTGTGTGGTGTCGCCGTGTGGGCGTTGCGGCGCCGAGGTCCGGATCGGCGACCGCTTTTGTGGCATGTGTGGAGTCGCTCAGGTCGCGGTCCCGACTGACGTGCCACTGCCCGCCCCTCCCGTTCCGCCGACGGCCTCGTATGTGCCCTGGGCCGTAGCCCCGGGGCCTCCCTCGTTTGTCTATGCCGTGCCCCCTCAGGCCTGGGTTCAGGGCCAGCCACTTCCGATGGTGCCGCCGGTGCCCGCGCCCCCCGTTCATGGGGGGCCTTCGCCGGCCGAGGCGGTACCGGCTCCGGAGCCTGAGTCCGTGCCTTCTGTCCCGCCCACTGTGGAGCCGATGCGGGAAGCCGAGAGGCCCGCGGTGGACGAGGACGCCTCCGATCAGGCGGCGGTGCTGCAGTCGCGAGTGTCGTCGCAGCGCCTCGCCCGGGCTCGGGCTGAGTCTCTGGCGCAGTCGCCGGGGGAACGCCGCACGGCCACCGTGCTCATGCTGGACGTCAGCGGCTACACGGCGATGTCTGAGACGCTGGCTCCCGAGGATATCCAGTACATCATCAATGCATGGCATGACGTCTTGGTACGCATCATCACGGACGAGTATGCCGGTTGGATCAACAAGACCATGGGGGACGGCGTCATGGCGACCTTTGGTGCGCCGATCGCCGTCGACAATGCGCCGGAGCGTGCGGTTCGCGCGGCCCTGCGGATTCAGGAGGCCATTGAGGACTTTGCCCCTGAGGGCATTGACATGTCCGGCATCCATCTCCGGGTCCGCATCGGCATCCACTCAGGCGAAGTGGTCGCGGGCGGTGTGATGGCCGACGGAGTACGGAAGTTCGACGTGCTCGGGTCGACGGTGAACATCGCTTCGCGGCTCGAGTCCAGCGCGCCGGTTGGGGGCGTCCTGGTCAGCGACGCCGTGTACCGGCGCGTGTCGGACCTCTTCGAGTTCGAGCCCATGGGCCCGCTGAAGCTCAAGAACGTGAGCGAGCCGGTGCTCGCCCACCTCGTCACCGGAGTCCGGAAGCGCACGACGCGCATTGATGCGGCCCAGCGGCTGGGTCTTTCGCCTCTCGTCGGACGCGACCGGGAGCTTCGCCAGCTCATCTCGGCCGCCGAGCGCAGCCGGGCCGGCGAGGGGCAGCTGGTGTCGATCATCGGCGAGGCGGGTGTGGGCAAGTCGCGTCTCGTCTTCGAGCTCAAGCGTTCACTGGGCGGGCCGGATGAGGTTCTCTGGTTGCAGGGGCAGTTTCTCTCCTTTGGCTCGAACGTGGCGTACCTTCCCTTTCAGGATGCCTTGCGCGAACTGGCGGGAATTGAGCCGCGCGACACGCAGGATGTCCAGCGGTCCAAGCTCGATGCGGCACTTGGGCGTCTGGCTTGCGAGGCCGCGGTCGAACTGGCACCGGCTCTGGGCGCCATCCTGTCCATCGACTACCCGGGCTCGTGGTTTGACCGGCTGCCGGATGATCAACGTGGCGAAGAGATCCGCCGAGCGGTGACCGAGCTGATCTTCGGTCTGGCGGCCGACCGGTTCGTCGTTCTCCATCTCGATGACGTCCACTGGGCCGACAACAGCTCGGACTTGCTCATCCAACGTATCATCCAGGAGTTGAACGAGCATGCGGTGCTGCTGATCGAGTGCCACCGACCGCAGCACGAGACCGCCTGGGACGGCGTCGACCGGCGGGTCATCCAGCTGGAGCGCTTGTCGGAGGGGGACAGCAGCAAGCTGTTGGCGTCGCTGGTGGGGTCCCAGCGGCTCGGGCCCACGGCCCTGGCCAAGGTCCTGAAGAACGCGGACGGCAACCCCTTCTATCTCGAGGAGTTCGTTCGAGCCATCGAGCTCAGCCAGCCCGATGAGAGTGGCGAGATCGTCCTCGACCGGATCCCCGATACGGTTCAGGAGATCATCGACACCCGACTTGACCGTCTGGCGGTCGAGTCCCCGGCTGCGTGGTCGTTCCTCAAGACGGCGGCCGTGGTCGGGTCGCGTTTCTCGGCCGAACTGGTAGAACGCTCGCGGGGAATGGACTCGGCCGAGCGAGTTGAGTGCATGAACCTGCTCATCGAGCGGCGCTTCCTGCGCATGACTGAGAGCGCGGGGGCCTCGGAGCGGGCTCCGGCCGGCGAGTTCGCGTTCGAGCACAATCTCACTCATGAGCAAGTGCTGGCGCGAACGGTGACGCGCGAGCGGCAGGGGCTGCACCGGGACGTGGCCGAGGCCATGAGCCAGCTCTACGCCGCTCAGCTCGACCGCTACGCCGGTCAGTTGGCCCGGCACTACCGCGATGGGGGACTCCCAGCCAAGGCGCTGCCCCATTACCACACGGCGGTGGGTCTCCAACTCCGGAGTGGCGCGAATGCGGAGGTCATCGAGAACGCCACGGTCGCCCTGGAACTACTGGAACAAGTGGGGGACATCGACCGCTCCCAGCTGTATTGGTCGGAGTTCCTCCTCTGGCGCGCCCACGCCCAGGTGGTTCTGGGCAACGCGCACCAGGCCATCGCGGACGCCCGGCGAGGGCTCGAAGCGGCTCGCAAACCGCGCCAACCGGACTTTGAGGCGCGCGCCTATGAGCGCATCGCGTTCGCCTTCTTGCGTCTGGGCGAGTTCGAGCGCGCCAAGCAGTACTACCGTCTGGCCGAGCGCATGTTCGTGGTGGCCGGGCAGCCCGAGCGGGCGGGAGTGTGCCGACAGGGCGTCATCTCAATCCTACACGACACGGGCGACTATGAGGCCGCTCGCCGGGCCTATGAGGAGGAGTTGCAGCTCCGGCGGAGCCGTGAGAAGAGCGCGGACGACTGGCGCGATGAACTCAGTCTGCTTGTCAACCTGGGAAGCACTCTGGAGAAGCTCGGTGAGTATCAGAAGGCCCTCGAGTACACGATGGAGGCGGATCGGGTCTGCGCGGACATCAACGACAGCCTGGGTCGCGCCTTCATGACGGCCAACATCGCCGAGCTGCAGCGCCACATGGGTCGTTACGACGAGGCCCGGAAGGCGGTGCGGGACGCGCTCGCCATGTTCGGAGAGATGGGCGACCGCTCGATGGAAGGTTTCCTCCACAAGGATCTGGCTCAGATCGAGATCGAGCTGGGTGAGTACCAGCCGGCTCTCGGGCACGCGCGCGACTCACTCAACATTGGTCTCGAGGTCGAGGCCGGCGCGCTGCAGGCCGACGCCATGGTCGCCCAGGCGGCCGCGAGCATGTTCATGGGCTTGCTGGACAGCAGTTGGGACATCGCTCTGGGCGCTCTGGACCTGGCCCGGTCGGTGGGGTCCGTGCAGGCCGAGGCCGATTGTGCGCTGGTCTTCGGTGCCCTGGCCACGGAGCGAGGTCAGCTTGATGATGCCGGCGAGGCCTATGATCGCGCACTCCAGCGCGCCCGGGAGATGAAGAACCGCCGTGCGGAAGCCGAGGCCCTGGCCGGCCATGGCCGGGTCTACCTGGCCATGGGCGATCTCGATGCCGCCCGGGCGGCTTTCGATCAGTCGCGCCAGATCGCCGAGCCCATGGGCGCTCGTCGAGTCCTGGCTGACGCGCTGGCCGGCACCGCACGGGCGCTGGAGTTGCAGGATGCTTCGGACCAGGCACGCGAAGCGTTTCAGCGCGCCCTGACGCTGGCGGAAGACATGGGGCAGGCTCGGCTGATCGCGGAAGCCGCCGCCGGTCTGGGCCGCTGCAGACGCCGGGCGGGCGATCGCCAGGGCGCGCTGGATCTGTTCGTCAAAGCGATCCAGGTCGCCAAGCGGTCGGCGGCGACCTGCGGCCCGTTCGCGGCTCGGTCGCTTCCGGCCCGCATGCTGTGCGAGGTGCAGACCCAGACCATTTCATTGCTGTGGGAGATGGGCGCCGTTGCCAAACCCATGGCTGACATCGATAGCGGGCTCCTGAGGCTCATCGAGCGGCCCGCTGACGATCCCGAGGAGCTGCGCAACCGCTATCCCGAGCTGGACTCGCTCGCCACCGATCTCCTCCGCCAGTGCGGCGTCGACGTGAGTTGGAACTGAATGACGCCAGGGAGGCTCGGCGCATCGCGCCTCCGCCCAGGCCCCTCGGCCTCCGTCCACACGCCCCGCGGCACCGTGGGGCACGATTGGTCGTACAATGGCCGTAGCAAGGCCCGAGCCAGCGCACACGCGGGACCCAACCGCCGGGTGGGAGGGAGCGGCTCCATGCAGTGTCCACGGTGCGGTTTCACACTCTACGAACACCACTCGGCATGCCCATGGTGTGGGCACCCGATCACGCTTCCGCCCGACACAGAGCCCGAGGCTGGCCGTGGTCACGACCTGTTGGGCCCGAGCCCGCTGCCGCCCCCGGAGCCGGCTCCCGCGCCTCCACCGCCCCATGAGCCCGGCAACGAGTCGCCGCATGTCGTGTGCTGCTTCGGTGGCGGCGCCGAAGACGGTTGGGAACCGTGCGCGGGCTTCGCGATCAGCGCCTGCCGGCGGGGGCCGATGCTCGTCATGCTGGGCGCCGCCGCGGTCGCTGTCGTGCTCGTCGCGCTGTTCGCCGTGACGGCCAGACCGCATGAGCGTGCGCCGCGGGCGGGCTCACGGCCGAGTTTGGCGGTGCGTCCCCCCGCGGCCCCCGAGCCGCCGACGGTTTCGAGCAGCGCCCTCGAGGCCGAGGTGAGCGTCACCAACGACCGCGTTCGCATGAACGAACTGGCCCAAGCGGTAGCGGCCTACCGGCATGACACGGGGAAGTTGCCAGCAACACTCGGCGCGCTGGCGCAGCCGGATGCTGGGTTGGCGGGGTACTGCGGGCCCTACGTGAGGGAGCTCCCCAGGGCAGCTGGGGGCCGCCGCTTTGTGTATGACGACCACACGGGAGCGGTCTCGCTCGTCGATGCCGATGGGACCCCTGTTGACTCGGCATCGCCGGCGGCGGGAGACGCGTCCCCATCGGCCTCGTCCGGCGCACGGGCGGTGGCGAATGCCCACCTGGCCGCGCTCAGCGCCGCCGTGTCGGCCTACCAGCGTGATCACGGCGCGAACCCCCCTTCGCTCGATGCATTGTGTGAGAGCGCCGGTGGCAAGGGCCCATACCTGCGGAGATTGCCCCACCCTCCGGGGGGCGGCGACTATCGGTACACGATGGAGACCGCGACGGTCTCGTGGGGCAATCTCTCGCGCACCAACGCCACGTTGCTGCTGGACCCCGAGAAGGCCCAGTTCCCGAGCCGCGACGCGCTCTCAGGCAAGGGGCCGCTGGGCGTGAACCTGCCGCCGCTACCGACGCGTGCCAGGTGATCCTTGCGGACGTATGCCTGCCCTGGGTATCGTGTGCCTGATCCTCGGGGAGCGCCGCTGATGTGCGAGGGGCATCGGATCCATGTCAGAGGGAGAGTCATCTGGCGCCTCGGTGTGGCACCAAGGCCGGCTACTGCTCGGAGTCTCCCCCGGGGAGCCGTTCAACGCGTGCGAGCGCGTGGTCGACCGCCACTGCGCGCGCTACCCGGAGGCTACCGCCGCCATCCACCGCAACCATCACGGAGATCGCCGGGTCTTCACCTTCGAGGATCTGCGACGGGCCGTCTCCCGTTTCGCGTCTGCCCTTGACGCTTTGGGTGTGAAGCCGGGCGACCGGGTGTTCACTCTGTTGGAGCCCATGCCCGAGCTGTTCTGGTCCATTCTGGGGGCTATCCGCACGGGCGCCATCGCGGGCCCATTGTTCGCGGCGTTTGGCTCCGAGGCCATCCGCGATCGCCTCGGGGACAGTGGGGCCCGCGTGCTGATCACGCACGGGCGGCATCTGCTCAAGGTGCGTGCGGCCATTGAGGGTCTGCCGGGTCTGAAACAGGTGCTCGTCGTCGACCCGCCGGCCGACGGGTTGCGGGGGATCGAGCGCGACCTGGCCGCGCTGCTGGCCGATGCCAGTGACGAGCGTCCGCCACACCCCACGTCGGAGCAAGACCCCATGCTGCTCCACTACAGCAGTGGAACGACGGGGAAACCGAAGGGTGTGCTTCACGTCCACGAAGCGCTGGTCGGTCACGCGGCCACGGCACGGGCCGTTCTCGACCTGAGACGCGAGGACTCCTACTGGTGTACGGCCGACCCCGGGTGGGTCACGGGCACCTCCTATGCCTTGTTCGGCCCCTGGGCGCTGGGGGTGCCGCAGATTCACTACGAAGGCGGCTTTAGCTCCAGCGCCTGGTACTCGCTGATCGAGGCGGAACGTGTCAGCGTCTGGTACACGTCACCAACGGCGCTGCGAATGCTGATGCGCGACGGGGTCGAGGCGGCTCGCGCGCACGATCTGTCCTCTCTTCGTCATATCTGCAGTGTGGGTGAGCCACTCAATCCTGAGGTGATCCGGTGGGGCCTCGAAACCTACGGGCACACCATCCGTGACACATGGTGGCAGACCGAGACCGGGTGCATGCAGATCGCCAACGCGCCCTGGCTCCCGGTGCGACCGGGGAGCATGGGGAAACCACTCCCGGGTGTCACGGCGGCTGTGCTCGATCCGACGACGCACGAGCCCCTGCCGCCGGGCCAAGAGGGGTTGCTGGCACTCGTGCCGCCGTGGCCCTCGATGTTCCGCACCTACTGGAACAGGCTGGACCTGTACGGTGCCCGGTTCCGCAATGGCTTCTACCTGACGGGGGATCGTGCCTACACCGACGCGGACGGCTACTACTGGTTCGTGGGCCGCGATGATGACGTGATCAACACGTCGGGCCACTTGGTGGGCCCGTTCGAGATCGAAAGCGCCCTGCTCACCCACCCCGCTGTCGTCGAGGCGGCAGCGTTCCCGATACCCGTTGCCGATGCCGGCGAGGCCGTGGCGGCCCGGGTGGTTCTGGCCGCGGGGTCGGAGTCCTCGCGCGAGCTGATTCGAGATCTGAAGACACTGGTGCGCCGCCAGGTGGGGCCCTACGCGGTGCCCCGCGAGGTGGTCGTCGTGGACAGGCTTCCGCGGACCCGAAGCGGCAAGATCATGCGACGCGTCGCCCGAGCGGAGCACTTGGGTCTGCCGGTGGGGGACCTGTCGTCCCTCGATGAGTCCTAGCCTGCACTGAGGAGTCGATTCCACTTGGACGAATGGAAACAGAAGCTGCTGGAGTACATCCGCGATCATCTGGCTCAGGACCCATCGCAGGTCACGTCGACGGACCAGCCCCTCATCTCGACAGGGATCATGGACAGCTTTGCCCTGGTCGAGTTGTCGGTGTTCATCGAGGAGGAGTTTGGCGTCTCGGTGCCCGACCCTGAGATGACGGCGGAGCACTTCGACACCATCGACCTGGGCGTCGCCACCATCGCTCGGTTCGCCGACGACGCGTGACGCGGGGCAGCGGAGGCGCGAGTGCGGGGCGTTTGGTCATGAAGTCCGCGGGACGCGGTACAATGGGCGTCAGCTGTTCCCGTGGACGGTGGTGCCATGATCGGCGTCGACAGCCATCTCCGCCCAAAGCCTGACGTGATCGTCACCGACCTGGACGATGAGGCCGTGCTGCTCGATATGGAGGCGAAGCGCTACTTCGGGCTCAACGACACCGGTCTCGTCGTGTGGCGCACGGTCGCCCAGGGGGGTACCCCCGGCGATGCCGCTTCGGCGCTGGTGCGCGAGTTCGAGGTCACCGAAGCGGAGGCGCTGGAGTCCACCCTTGACCTGTGCGGCGACCTGGTCGAGGCGGGTCTGCTCGTCCCTGTCGAGGCACGGTGACCGGCGGTGGGTCTGGCGTCGCTGTGCACGGACTTCCACGGCGTGACGCTTGAGGTATCCGCTGATCGCGCCGACGTTCTGGTCGCCGTCCGCCCCGGGCTGTCGCGACTGCCGGGGGGCTCGGGTGCCACCGGTGTCCGCATCGCGCTGCGTGACTGCCGCCAGGTGCCCACCCCACACACCTCATCACGCCTGTTCCGCCACGGCGGCGTGCAGGGGCTCCAGGATGGCGCGGCCCTCTGGCTCGTCGCCGACGGCTGCGCCGTGCGAATCGACGAGCACGCCACGGAGGCCTCGGGCTGGGTTACCCCCGCCGCGCGCGGCGACGGCGTTTCTGAGGTGGTTCACCTCGCCCTGCTGGAGCTGCTCCGCCGGCGAGGGCTCTATCACGTGCATGCCGCGTGTGTCGTGTCGGAGGCGGGCGCCGTGCTACTGCCAGCCGACGGGCGGGCGGGGAAGACGACGCTGACACTGGCCGCGCTTCGGGCAGGCTGGCGCCTGGTCGGCGACGACGCCGTGTGGCTGCGCGACGGACCGGACGGCATCCAGGCGCTCGCGTGGCCCGAGCCGCTCCATGTCGAGCGTGAGACGGCGCACCGCCTCGGCCTGACGGACTCCCTGGGCGCTCCCGCGTCCGCGGGGAGATGGGAGCTCGATCCGGAGAGGGCATTCCCTGGCTCGTGTGTGGCCTCGGCCCGCCCCATCGCGGTCGTGTTCCCCGTCATCGCCGCGACTGAGACGTCGGGGCTGACGTCGCTGGGCCGCGCTGAGGCCCTGGCTCGCCTGCTGCGCCAGAGCCCTCTGTTGTTCACACACCTCGAGCGCGCTGGCGGGCACCTGGCCGTCCTGCGGAGGCTCGTCACTCAGT
>Ga0116184_10002235_pt1 | contig 17215 bp, 15 predicted proteins | sample AD_JPNNA5_MetaG_FD_89886 | JGI IMG/M metagenome (GOLD analysis project Ga0116184, IMG submission 89886) | Active sludge microbial communities of municipal wastewater-treating anaerobic digesters from Japan - AD_JPNNA5_MetaG | ecosystem: Engineered > Bioreactor > Anaerobic > Digestate | place... | reverse complement strand
CCGGGCCGGAAATCCAAACGCCTGCCGCACCCACCGGAACTGTTGGCACGAGCGCAATCATTGCAACTCCGAACCAGAAAACGAGGGTTGCGGTTCGATATCGTGTTGTTGAGGCTGATTCTGTTGTTGCCTCGAACGATCCGGTTACCTTTGCCCCCAATCCTGCATATCCTCCGGCCCTGCAACCGCGGGAAAGGGCACGTGAAGGATATCAGCTTCAGGTCGAGAACATGGTGGCAGCCCTTAACCCGGAAATGCTTGCGGCCTCTCCGACGACAGCGCAGGGTGCCCCCGTTGTCGGTCCTGACATGGTTGTCGAATCCGGAAACGGAAGAAGCATGGCAATCAAAAGGGCCTACGTTTCGTCACCGCAGCAGGGGGCGGCCTACAAGCAGTTTCTTGTCAACAACGCAGCCGCTTTCGGGCTTGATCCGAATATGGTTGCCGGCATGAAGTCTCCGGTTCTCGTCAGGGAACGCACAAGCGAAGTTCCTGACCGAGCCGCCTTCGCAAAGGAAGCCGGGGAAGCGGACGTATCCGGCATGGGTGCGGTCGAGAAGGCCCGCGTCGATGCACAAAACATGTCCCAACGTCTTGCGGAACTGGCCGTCATCGACGAGGACGGAAATTTTGACCCCCTGTCGAAAGCAAATACACAGTTCGTGGCGGAGTGGCTTCAGACAGTGCCGGCGTCGGAGCGAGGTGCCCTGTTCCAGAATGGGATGCTGACCCGGGAAGGCGTTGCCAGAATCAAAAACGCGCTTTTTGCAAAAGCCTATCCCGCCTCCGACAAGCTGCTCACTCTGGTTGCCGAAAGCGCGGACCCGGAAATCAAGAATGTTGCAAACACCCTTCTCGGATTTGCTCCGGCATTTGCCCGGTTGCGCGCCATGACGGAGCAGGGAACCCGTGATTCCGGGCTCATGGTCGCCGATGAGATGGCCCGCGCCGCAGAACTGTATCTTGATTTCAAGAACCAGTCAAATCTCGACCTCCAAGGGTTTCTGTTGCAGCAGGGGCTTCTTGCCGAAACACAGCATGCCGATGTTACGAAGGCCATTGCTGCCGTGTTTAACGAACATTCCCGTTCGCAAGCCAAGCTCCGCACCTTCATCAACCATACGATCAGGCTTGCGAATGAATCAGGGCAAGCAAATCTTCTCGGTGAAATGAGCCCCGAATCGAAGGGCGACATTGTGTTTCTCGCCTACAACCTCACGGAAGGGGGAAAGAAAAATGATGCAATCATCCGAAACATCCTCGGCCTCCCGGCTCAAGAGGCTGGAAAAGATTTTGGCGTATCTAAGGGCGAACCCGGTATCCCCGGAACGAGCGAAGGAATACAAGCTCCTGCCAGAGAAAGAGCCAAAGCCGGTTCGGCTGTGGCTGGTCCCCAAGTCCAAGAGGACATCCGTACAAAATCAGGCGAGCCCTTCAAATCAAAATCCTCCGCGACCCTAGCGGCACGAAAGGCCGGCGAGGGATACGTTGCGGTTCAGGTCGAAGGCGGATGGGTGGCCCGGAAGACGGGCACAGGAAGATCCATTCCAACTACCGAAGAATCGAGAGAAGAGGGCAGGAAACAGCGGATTGCAGCAGCGCCTATTTCCGGTAGTGAACTTCAGCGCGATCACGCCCCTGAGATTGCAAGAATTGCACAATCCGTTTATGACAGTTGGGATGAATCGAACATTGATGAATACGCGAATGGCGGTATTTGCCACCTGATTTCAGAAGAAGTTTCCGGGTATCTCAATTCGCTTGGCATTGAAGCATCGACGGTATCAGCAGCAATAGGGGAACAGCATGTTTGGACTGTGGCAAGGTTGAGCGACGGAGTGTATAACGTCGATATTCCTCCCTCAGTTTATGAAATCGGTGGCGGCTACTCTTGGAAGAAAATCCCTGATGTCAAATTCAATGCATCAGACGTTGTTATTGAACGCATAGATCGAAACCCGAAAAATTTTGGTCAATACGTTGAAGACTACGAAGAAGAATACGAAGGGGAGCAGAGTGAAAAGCGGCCCGCCGTAGGACCTGTTTCTACTGAAGAAACGGTTCCCACGAATGAGACAGATCGGCGCATCAACGAAATCCAGAAACGCCTCGATGCCTTAGAGCAGACGACGGGACGGAAGCCTTTTGCGGTCGGCGACAAGGTTGTCTACCGCGGAAGGCCGGCGACTGTGACAGGATACCGCGGCCTTGCTACGGTGAATGTCAGGATGGATGACGGAACGGAATCCGTGGTTCCCATCAGGGACGTGACAAAACCCGGAATGCAGACAGCCGAAAACGTCCCTGCACCCGAGCCTGAACCCGAGGCCAAGATCGAGCGAACCGGAGGCCTGAATCAGGGCGTGCTTCCGGGCCTGTCGGCGGGGGAAACCTTCGGGCTCACCCCTCCGGAAGGGGAAATCGGGCAGCCCAATGTTTCCAAGCCTGAACCTGAACAGACGCTTCTTAATTTCTACGACGATGCCGGCCTGTCTACGGAGGACAGGAGAAAGCGCATAGACTTCCTTCAGGGACAGCTTGATCTGTTTGGCGAGGAAGCCGCAAAAGATGAACAGGCAAGCGACATGCTTGCAAAAAACATTACGGTTCCCATTTCCAAGAGAACGGCAAGCAACCTTCCGAAGCAGACAGACCCGGAGTTGATCGGAACAGCCGTCAGGCTTGAAATGAAGGAAAAAGGGTTTACGACGTTTGTCGGAAAAACGATCAAGTTCCTTTCCGACATCGGCTATCTGGGGAGGCTCGTCAGGAGCTTCCGCTTTGAATACAACCATATTATTTTCTACGATTCCGTAACCGGGGAAACCCTCCTAGAGCAAAAGATTACGTCCTTCAGCAATAGAAAATGCAATCTTGTGGGTTCTGACGACGAAATGATTTCCCTGATTCGGAGGGCAAAGCAGAAAACTGCCAATCCCGTAACCTTTGCCATCCTGCACAACCACCCCGGCGGTGATCCAATGCCCTCCGACACGGATATTGATACATCACGTTGGGCTTCAGACATCGCTCGAAGGAACGGGTGTTTCTTCGACGGTCATGTCATTGTCAATTCGGATCAATATGTTGTGATAACCGATGCGCAAATCGGCGAGTTCGAGGACAAGGTTTCCGGAAAGAAAAACTATCTGGAAAGGAAGCAAGGACTGAAATCCATTCAGGGTGGTCTTAGGTACTACTCTCCGGAAAACATACCAGCCGGAGGGGAAGATGTATTCCTGTCGAAACGCGAAATTACGCAAGCGTATGGTGAGCAAATCGCTGAATCCATGATGAAAGGAATTCCTTTTGTCTATGAGGACGGCCATATCAACACAGGAAAAACCATGCAAGAGCTTGCGAAATGGGGAATGGAAACGCAGAAAGAAAAGAATCGCGGTGTTGTCTTCTTCACAAATTACCAACGGAAGATTGTGTCCCTGACAGACTTGCCGCCCGGATACTTGGAAGACTACGAACTGGCGAAGGATTTCTTTGTTCGTGCCTCTGAAAATACCGGCGCAAGTAAAATCTTTCTGTTCATTCCCGAGAAGCTGTCAGATAATGCACAGAATAACCTGATCCGCCTCATGTCTAACGGGTATATTGGCGATGCGTCAATTCCGGTAGAGTCCGGAGGATTTTCCGGATTCGGAGAGGAAATGCGGAAAAAGAACAAAATTTCTTTTGCAGCTTTTGCCCGTGCTTGGAACTCTCCGGATGTGGGGGGCGAGGATATTACAAGTTGGGTTGCGAGGATGAGAAGGCAGATCAAGTTCACCGCGAAAGGCGAAGAACCGAAGTATCCTCTTGTCTCAAATCAGGGACCCGGGAAAGAACTGCCCGTTTCCCCGGCCGGAGAACATGTCGTAAGGGACAACAATGAGGTTACGAAAATTGTTCTGGAAGAACAGCCGGCCCTTGAAAACCCGGTCATTCGTGACCGCGTTGTCGGAGAGGTTCCCCTCCCCGAGAGGGCTGCCTCACGCTATCCGTATTTCGGAGGTGGCCTGATTGGGAAAATCATCGACACGATCCGTACCTATAAGCATGTTGACAAGGGGATTCAGGACCGCGACATCAAGGCCCTTGAGTCATTGTTCATGACCCCGTGGGCGCTTCGCAAGGAGCACCCGGAGATGAAAGATGCGCTCGAAATTGAATTGCAGCGCCATCAGGATCGCAAAGATATCAATTCTCAGCTTGTCGGTGACCCGGACAATTGGAATCCCGAGAAGCCCGTTGAGCATCCCATCTTCGGGTTGAGCGACGATGAGGTCAAGGTACTGCAAAAGATTGCACAGCTTTCAACGGTGGAGAATGTTCTTTATTCTGACACGCAGATCAAGGACATGCTTGCCCGGCAGGGGGTAACCAACCCAGAGACGGTGCAGCGGATTACCCGCGGATATCAGGCGATGAAGAAGTCCTATGATGCGGCAATTAAGAAGCAGATCGAAGCCCGCGAGAACATGCTGTTCTTCCCGTATCGGGACGAACCGTGGGCCGCAGACCTCGAACGGATCATCCGCATGCCGGCAGAGGCCGCCGAGGGAGAGCGTATCGGCAAGGCCGAACAAATGGAGGCCCTTGAAGAAGCTCTGCCCAATTACTCCAAAGAAGAACAGGCTCGTTTCCGCAGGGCATTCTCTACTCTCAGGGAGCCGTGGAACCTTGTCAAAAAGTACCGGCAGAGCATGGGAAGGCTCCAATTCTACACCCCGCTTGAACACGGGGAAGGCGACTACATCCTTCGGATCACAAGGCCGGACGAGGAAGGGAAGCCGCAAGTGGTTTGGTCTTACCGCACCCGCACGGCGTTGGAGGCGTCAAAGATCTGGGAGGAACTGAAGCGCGACCCCGAAATGAAAGATCTCCACGGGCTTCCGGGAACGATCACGAAAGAAGCCGGAACCCCGGAGAGCGCCTACTATCGAGTCTATGACGACAACCTCTACCGGTTCATGCTGATCGGTATGGAACGGCTCAGGGCAAGCAAAGCCTATGACGAGGCTGACATCGCCACGTTTACGAAGAAAATGTCGCAAGCCCTTGCCGATGAACTCAAGGCCAGAGCCTTTGGTCGGCGCATGATGGCCAGACGGCATTCGGATATCGGTGGCTATGAGCGCAAGGACATCAGGGCCAGCTTCCTTGATTACATGGCCGGTACAGCGGGAATTATTACGAAGCAGGAGGCGGCCGCAAAATTCTACGACCTTCTCCGCTCCATCGAGAAAAACAAGCCGGCAACTTACGACTATGTTTCCCGCTACGTCGATGGCATGCTTCGCAATCGTGACGAAATTGATCGGTTCTTCGATAAGGGCAAGCATATGGCGACCCTGTATTACATCGCCGGCAATCTCCGTCTGCCCTTGGTGCAGATCACGCAGAACATGATCATGTCCGTTCCCGTGATGGCCCGGGAAATCTCGAAGCTTGACATCCCGAAAACGCCCGAAGGTCTGATGAAGAACCTCTACAAGCTCGGAAAGCACACGGGCGAGGCGCATCGCCGGGTTATTGGGGCCATGAAGGACGTTACCACGGGCAACATGACTGAAGATGAAAAGGCCGCGGTGGGAACGGCAACCCGACAGGGAGTAACCGATGCTCAATTCCTGAAAGAAATCTACGGAAGGATGACAAACAAATGGGAGCGTGGGGCCGTCAAGACGTTTGATTATGCCATGCAGCCCTTCCAGCTTCTCGAAAGGATGAACCGTCAGGCCGCATTCCTTGCCATGTACCGTCTACAAAAAGAGGCGTTGATGAAGCAGGGCGTGTCTGAAGCGGAAGCCAAGGCGGAGGCGGTCAAGAAAGGAAATGAATTCGTCTACGACACGCAGGTTCTCTACGGAAAGGCGAACATGCCGGAGGCGATGCGCGGCGGAACGGTCGGCTCGAAGCTGCTCGGCATGGCCTATACATTCAAGCAGTACCCGCACCACTTCATCCAATACCTTGCGCAGGGCATCAAGGAAGGTCACCGGGAAACAATTGAACGGATGGGCAAAGACGCCGACAGGCTCCGGTTCGGGCCTTCGATGGTTTACGAAACGCCGCGTTACCTATACAACTACATGAAAAACGCCCTTTCGGCACCGGGGTTCGAGGCTACGATCCTGTCAATGGCATGGACGGTTGCCCTTGGCGGAGCCGCTGCCTTCCCGTTCCTCGATGACTTGCTTGAGTTGTACGAAAGAGCGACGGGCAACCCGATCCGGGCGAAGATGAGCAGGGTTGTCAGGGCGGGAATTCCCACGATGTTCGGCATGGATATCGGTGCCTCGCTGAAAATAGAGGCACCGTGGACGATTGGAACGAACTTCATGGAAGGGTTGAGCGAGTCCGCCCTTGGCGTCTACGGTGGAATCGTCGAGAAATTCGGCAAGGCCATGGAATCCGCGTGGTCGGGGAATTACTACAAGGCTATCGAATCTGCGGCACCGACAATGATCGAGTACCCGATGAAGGCATACCGGGAGTTCACCGAAGGCGCAAAGACGGTCCGCGGGAAGACAATATTCGATTCGGATGGAACGCCCCTGCGGCCGACAGCGGGAGAAGCAGCCCTGCAAGCCGTCGGCATCAAGGGTGCCAGAATGAAAGAGGAGGGGCAGATATACAGATCATTTGACATGATCGAGGAATACTTCAACAAGTGGAGAAATAAAATCTACCAGATGCACCGGAACGCCAAGACAGCCGAAGATCAGGCCAAGGTGATGTCGGAGATTACCCGGTTCAATCTGGAAAGCAAACAAAAGGGAATGGGAGGAATCACCCCGATTACTCAGGAGAGCATCCGGCGCGCTTCTGCGGAAAGGCCGTCGAAACGCTGGCTGCAATTCGGGAAGGGAATCAACGCAGAATAAATGCTTGACAAGCAAGCTATCTACGTTTATAGTTCCACACAAATACAGATTCCCTGCTAAGTTCTCGCCCTTTGATTCCCCCTGTGTGAAGCCCCGGCCGTACCTCCGGAACCGGGGCTTTCTTTTTGTTTTGCTTCATTCAAATTTCATTGCGTCCCTGAACCACTCTGGAAACATCAGGGGATGTTCCGTAATGAGTTTGATTGCCAGCCCGTCGAGCAGGTAGGTAATGCACCTGTCGCCGAAATGCCTGACCCCCCTTCCTGATCCCTGCACAATTGTCTGGGCGCATTCCGAACGATACCAGAAATTCCCAAACACACCGGAGAAGACCCGCCGGCTTGTCACTTCGTCTGACAGGTCGAGAAACGGTGCCTTCGCCCAGATAATGAATCGGCAGAGATCGTCGGGGAGATCGACGCCCCGGGTGATAATCGGTGAGACAAGAACAAGCGGTTTGTCGGATTCCTTGAACTCCGCAATGACCTCGTCGCGGTTTTTCGAGTCATGCGTGATGAGTCGTCTGTCGCCTATCGACATGATTTCGCTGGCATACTTGTAGGACACGGCATGGATGATTCCCTTTTCGTCAGGATGACTGTCCAATATCTTTTTGATTGCCTTTTTCATTGCCGGCACGGCAGAATCAGCCGTCTTGCGCGAAAGGTCATATTCCCTGCGGCACACGATCCATCGGTTTTCCACCGGGAACGGGCTCGGCAGTTCCATGTAATCAATTTCGTCTAACGGTATGCCGGTCTGTTTGGCAATAACCATCGGCGGTGGAAAGGTTCCCGACATCATGACAAAGTTGCTTCCATGTTGGAAGAAGTATTCCTCGGATAGTTCCTCGTTCAGCCAGATGGGTCGGAATATCCAATCCCTTTCCGTTCTCTGCCATACCCATGTTTCATCTACATAACGGTAAAGGATCTGCATCTGCCCGATCAGCATTTCGGTCCGCTTCATTTCGCGCATGGTTGTGGCAAACTGCGGATTTGACATTTCATTTTCCGGCCACTCGTCAATCGTGTATTTCAGCTTCTTCTTGTGCGCAGATAGAATCCCGATGCAGGTTATCGCCCATTGCTTCCATTGCTCCGGTCCGTCCTTCGCCTGTGCCGTCTTTCTTCCCGGCTCGGGGAACTTGAAGAACTGCACGGCCCGCAAGGAAACCGTCAGGTTCACAAAATTCGCTATCGCGTCTTTCAGGGTATCGGCCTCATCGCAGATAACGGTTGACGGCCCTGAAAAGTCGCCGACATAGTTTGCCTCAAACAGGAAATACGGATAATTGAGCACCCGGATCGGCCATCGCAATACGGATTTTTTCTGCATTTCATAGGGGCAGTCAACCCGCTTGTGTACGCACGGATTTTCTTTTGAATGCGTGCAAAGGTCGGCGGTAAGCATCGGCCGAAGAAGGCAAGGGAAATTATTCCTCCCCTTCATCACCTTGACTTCTGGAAACTCGGCTTCGATCTGGTCTTGAAGAATCTTTGAACTACAGAGGTAGGTGGCCCCGCCAAAAACGCGGGCTAGAGTCATTCCGATGAGGGACTTGCCGGACCCCGGAGGTGCGTTGATAACCTGTACTTTCCGTTCCGATTCGGAAATAAACCGGAGCGCCTTGATTTGCTGCTCCCTGAATTCTTTTTCCTTGAAGGAGGAAAAGGTTTTCCTTGCGTCCTCGATATCTGTAAGCTTGAACTTGCCCATTGATTCCTTTCATCATTTCATTTGGTCCGTCCTGTGGTGCATCTTCAAGTAGTCTGCCGTCCTGAACGGATGGTTTTTGTCGTATCGGGCCGAAATAAATTTGCGAATCAGTTTCTTTCCGTCTTCCATCATATCCGGTGGAAATGCGGAAACCATTTCCTGTATGTTTTCATCGACTTCTTCTTTCGTCATGTAACCCTTGTCGTGCATGTCGGTAAGGCGCTTTAGCTCCAGCACCGCATCATCAAAGATTTGATTCCTTTGATACAATGTTTCGTTCCGTCTTAAATGGGCATAAAGCGCTTCCCCGTAACCTTTGTTGATGATGTCCTTTTCGTGCATGCGATAGAGGATGTTGATTCCGATATAGAATGCGGCCCGAACAACATCCTGCATCGTCTTGAATCTTTTGTTTGAGTCCCTGATAATTTCAATGAGCCCACGGAATCTCGTAAACGTGCTGAATGCAATCTTGTCATTCGATTCATCTTTCGGGATTCCCGGTATAATTGGAATTCCTGCTTGTTCAATCGGAAGTTTGTCTAGCCAATGTTCCTTCCACGACGACTGGTCCTTCCCCTGTACGAGCTTCATCGCTTTCATACCCCTTGTGATTTTTCTTCAGTTGGCAATGGGACCTGACAAGATACAGGAAGGCGGCGATTTTCAGTTCGTCAGGGGCGTGGCTGTCCTCCATCAAATCCATGTACCGATCAAACAGGGGGAAGCTCCCGGTCTGGTAGTTTTCCATGAACGATTCAACATCGTCCTTCATGTAATTGAGGATGCGGTCCCTGTTTGATTCCGGTAGGTGGCAGATTTTTAGTGCCATCAATGAAAGGTCAATAGCTCCGAAAAGTTCACTTTTACTATACATGGTTCACCCCCTGCTTGACCTGCGGCTTCGCCTGCGTACCGATAACAACACCATGCACCCGGGCCGGTTTTTTCTTGACGGTGACGCGTTTCTTTTTCGGCACGGCCCTGTCATTTAATCGCAGGTTTATCAGGTTGTCAATTCCTTTTCCTGTCATGGGCATCTTTTTCCATAAATACAGAAACGCCCTGACTATTCCGTTCAGCACGATACCCGTGAAAGCCAATGTCAAAGTTGACATAACCACTAGGGTACACAGGATGGATAGCTGCCTCACAAAGGTATTGATATCTACCATAAAATTTCCTCCTTCTTGCGCGGTCGAAAATTGCGTGTTATTCTGTCTATTTTCAGTTTCGGCTTTTCCTGTGGAGGGGGAGGGTCCAGAGATTCCCTGAACCAACGGATAATGACTTCCCCTGTTTCTGGATCGCGATACGCATGGGGGCCGTCGTGTCCTCTGAGCAGGGAACATTCGATTTCCGCCATGTATCCTGACTTCGTGGTCAGCATGGCCGTAAGGACCCTTTGTCCGCAAAGGTCAGCCACTACTTTTTCACCTACGCTTTCTTTTCCTGCTTATCGGAGGTCCGATAGTATTTTTAGACATCGGACCCCGGGGCCATGCCGAACGTCGTTGGTCAGCAAGGTATCCCGGGATCCGATGCTACCCGGGTTATTATTTTCGGGTGGAGGGGGGCCGGCCGCGAAGCGTGCCCCCCACGGCCGCAAGGCCGCCGGACCCCCGGAACCCCCACCCCCCCCGGACCTGCTGGCCCGGGAAGCCGATGAAACATTTATTTGATAACGATGTCCACGCGACGGTCGAGAGATCGCTCTTTCTCCGTCTTCCCCTTGGCCTTGGCCTTCCCGTAAGAAACGGTGGTGAGGCGCTTTTCCTCGATACCGCTCTTCACGAGCAGGGCCTTGACCGCCTTGGCCCGCCTGTCGCCCAGCTTCATATTGTATGCGGCCGAACCAAGCCGGTCGCAATTTCCCTGAAGCTCTGCGGTCTTCGCCTTGTCGGCGTTGAGCGCCTTGATCGCTGCCTCTGTCGCCATCGTGTTCTTGCTTGGGTCAGACTTGTCGAAGTCGAAGTAAAAGGGATACACCTCGATTTTCTGAGCAGGAACCTTTTCCGGGGCCGGTGGCGTGACTGCGACCGGAGGCGTAACTACAACCGGCGGAGCTACTGCAACCGTCTTTTCTTCCACCGGAAAGGTGGGCGGAACGGGGCACGAATAGTCCGCTTTGATGCTCGTATAGCCAGCCGTGCAGCCAACCAGAGCGACAGAGACATACATTGTTATGAGAAGATTCTTTTTCATTTTTATACCCTCCTTTCGCTTGAGGGTTACTTCTTTACGGTCTTCTTCTTGTCCAGCATGATAATTGTCAGGTGCGGGTATTCCTGCGAAACATTCTGCGTGTTGGCAATCCCGGCCCCGATGGTGGCCCCGACACCGGAAGTCCTGTCACCGGCCAGATTCGTACCGACCAGATTGGCACCGATGGAGATGCCAAGGTTCCAACCAAATGCCTCGCTCCCCTCTTTGCTCCCCTCGTCAAAGATCATCACAAACTGCGTCCCGATTTCCTTAAGGTTAGCTTTCATCACTCGAACCCACTCTTGCATGTATGTGGTTTCGGAATCGGAAGCGTAAACCACACCGGCCGCCACCACGTCGTAAATCTTGATAGCGTCCTCGTACTTCATGAGGTCAACGACCGTGAAGGCGTCAATGTTGCCTTTGAAATCCTCGAACGGGAAGATCTGCGCGGTTCCCTTGGCGCTGACAATGGAATTGCCAAAGCCGAATTGATTCTCGATGCGCGCAAGGTCCTTCAGGGTCCAACACTTCTTGATCGCCCAAGGCTTAATGGTGCGATTGAAGTGTTTGTCCCGGCCGGTGGGCGCGTTGTTCTGCTGGATCTGCGGACCCATGAGCGCCGGCCCCTCGGGAATCTGAGGGGGGATCTTGCTGGCTTCGAACTTCTGGTCGATGGACGCGGCCGCCCCGGACTGTGACTGTGCCTTGCTGCCGGCCTGCTGCCCGTGGTGTTGGGCAAAGGCGGGAACGGTGAACAGCATGGTGATGACAACTGCAAGCGTGATGATTTTCTTCATATTTGATTCCTCCTGTCGGGTAAAGTAGTGGGAGAGGGGACAACCGCTGCTGCCCCCTGCTCCCGTTAATTAGTTAGCGAGGCTGCATGGGGTTCGTCTTGGTCGTGCTGTACCCGTAAGACGTAGCCCTGAAGCTGTTCGTTCCGGTGACAAGCGAGGTCTGCCCGGCGGCATACCCGCTGCCCTGCGTCCCGCCAGCATAGCTAAAGCTGCTCTGGCTCTGCGCGAAACCGTTGTTGTTCGCGGAGATCGTGCCGGCAAACCCGGAGCCGCCGACCATGTCATTACCCTTTGCCACGTTGCTTGTTTCGGCAAAGGCTGAACGATTGTGGCCCGTGGGGTCGATGGTGACAAAGGACTTGCCGCTGGTCGTGGCGCTGCCTTCGACACAGGAAACCGAGCCGGCCAGATACTTGCCGCTGCTGTTCATCGTGTTGCCCTGATTGTAGAAGCTGGCGCCGCTTTCGTTGTAAGCGACCGCCTGCTGTCCATTGGCATAACCGGTTTCGAAGGCGCCGTTGCGCTGATTGGCCACGCCCCAAACTTCAGTTTGCGAATGAGAAAGCTGCGTGCCCTTCGTTCCGACAGCGAGTCCGCCGGCCTGCGCGTTCGCGTAGGTGGTGGCCGTCGCGTGCGAAGCGGACGACGTTCCCCAATCACTTGCATTGACACAGGACTTCATGCTGCCTTCGAGGTTAGCATAGCCGGACTGTGTTGCCGTGGTGAAGGTCTTGCCGAAAATCCTGATCGACGTGCCCGAAGCGGAATTGTTGTTCTGCGCAAACCCGCCGCTGCCGCCACTCGTTTCGGCGTAGTCCTTCTGCGGGGTCCCGTAGCCGGAATAGTCGTGAGCCCCGGCATAGGGCTGGTTGTTCATATAGGCGCGATAGTCACCGTTGACTGTGACGTCGGCCGAGAAAGCCGTACCCGCTGCCAGCATGATCGCCAGCACTACTGCAAAAAGTGTTTTCTTCATAATGTCATTGCTCCTTTTGTGTTGAATTTTATATGTTACATCCTACCGCTGCGCTTCCTTTTTTTATCACCCCCTTTATTAAAATTCTTTCTTCACGTTATAGAACTTGATCGCCCGATCAAGTATCCATCGCTCCATGTCGATGCGTTTCTTCGCATAGTAAATATGCATGTTATATCGAACTTCCAATGACGCCAACCCTTGGCGGACGTTCTCGGGGTTGATGTTCACCCATGCCATGTCCGTCGGGTCCGGTGCCAGAAGTTTTCGTTCTTCTTCCTCGATAACTAACGCTTTGAATTCGTAATCCCTGCATCGTTCAAGCTTCTCCCGTGTTTTCGCGTGATCCCGGGCGATATATGTCAGCAGGTCGGATACTTTTTTTCGTTCGACGAAGAACTTGTCTTCAAACCCCCTGATAGAATAATCCCCGTTACGAAGCCCGTCACGAACAAGAACAAGCCCCTTCGGCAACCTACCCGTAAAAAGCGGTTCCTGTTCCCGGGTGTCAACAACAAGAATAAATCCATCAGGGAATCGAAACGGCTTGAGCGCAAATGCCTTGCTCCATTCTTCTGAATTCGAGACATACCGTTTGAGCCTCATGTTATCTTCCCGTTCTAATGACCGGAACCATTTCCAGCTTCAGCCCGGGAATCTGGATGTTTGCATTCCGGGCATGCGCCTCGCGCACCTTCTTTTCGCTCAATTCCTTGTATTCGTTGGGAACCTGATCAAAGTCAACGACCGTAATTTCGAGCCGCGAAGCCGTTGAAACCGTCGTTCCGGCAACCGTGACCCGTTTCGTCCCTTTGCCGGATGCCGCCTTTTCGACTGCCTTCTGCTGCTTTTCGATTTCCTTCGCAAGCTTCTTGGAGTCGCTGATCGAAACCGAATTTTTTGCCGCTTCCATCTGTTCTTGAAGCTCTGCAAGGCGCTTCCGTTCCTCGGCAGCCCTCGCCTCGCGCTGCATCCTTTCCCATGCAGCCATCTTTCCTTTCAGGATTTCGCGGGCGTTTTTGAAAGGATCGTAAAGACCCTTGAAAAGCATGTTGATCTTGTGAACCTGATCGTTTAGAGGCTGCACAAAGAATTTCCGCTTTGCCTCGATGCCCTCCATGTATTCCTTGATCTTCTGCACTCCGACGGCAGCGTCCTCGAATGTTGCATCATCGACAACCTGAAGCTGCTGCGCCCTGCGCATGACGGCGTTTCCTTTTTCGTGGTAGGCCGTGATTTCAGGAAAAGCATCAGGCGGAATAACGGCACCATCGTAATCCTTCACGGCAATTTCTTCTCTGAATTCAGTCATCGTTTGTCATCCTTTCAAATTTAGGAATGGAGGGGGCCTTTCCTTGCCGGGCGTGGCTCGTCCAGATGCGGGCCGGCCCCCTCCATCAACAAATAAAGACGCCTGTCTTACCAATCACCAATATTCGGTTGCGCTGCTCCGGGCGAACTCCCAGCGGCAGGGGCCGCGGCGGGTTTATCCGCTGCCTTCTTCGTTGCATAGGAAATCGTCTTCACGTCGGGGAACTCGCCCTTTTCGCCCTTGCGCAATTCGATCTTGAGCTTAATCATCTTTCCGGGCAGGGCGGCCTTAACGGCGTCAATAACCCGCGGATCGTCAGGCTCGATATTCGGGTCGGGGAACTTTTTCTCGAAGGCGTCAGCCATGCCGGAAAAAGTAATCAGGTCCGCGATTTTCCTTTTCCCGAATTTGCTGCCGTCGAGCGGGCAGAAGATGTTGATGTTTGCACCTTCGGAATCATTCGGTCCTTGGACGACCTTGGTCGGAACCATCAGCGTAACCTTGCCGGTTTCCTCGTTCTTGCGAACCTCGATTCCTTCACCAATAACACAGATGTTTTCTCCGGGCTCCGGAAGAATGAAACCCCAATCAGAGCTTTCTCTTGAACGGTCGAATTTCATGCTTAATCTCCTTTCATTCTTTTAGCTTTCTTTTGCTATTGAATTTGATTCCCTGCTATGTTGTTTGTTCACCCCCTTTCCTTTCCATGCGTAGAATTCTGCTGAAATCGAGAGGTCCGACAGCTTTCTTGTTCGGGTCATTCTTGACGCCCGTAAATTTGCAGATGAAACTACCGTCACCTTCGAAAGAAACAAACGGTGGGTAGACGATGTTTCCATGCTCATCAAATCGCTTCTGCACAAGTCCAATCATGTCAACAAATGCCGGCATGTTTGTCGGGAATTCCCTTCCCTTAAATGCTGGGGCAGCGGAAAGCTCACGATCCCACTTTGGGTTTTCGGCAAGCAGGGCGCTGACAATGACAACCTTGCCTTCCATCGAGAGCTTGCCAAGCAGGTTAAACATGCGGGACATCTGCGAGGACAACCCGCCGAACCCTTCCTGTGACATCTTTGACTGTGACACAAGGGGTTTGAGCCGCTTCTCTTTTTCCTCCCGGGCTTCGAACGCTTCCTGCTCGATTTCCGTGGAAAGAGAAACATTCATCAGGTAGCTTGCGCCATCGACAAATATCGTTCGGTGCCTTGCAAACAGTTTCGGGTCCCGGAGCCCCGCCAAGAGGTCAAGGAAATTGTCGGCATCGTAAATGTCGATATCCCGGGGATCGAGCTTTGCCGCCATGATTGCGTCGCTCGGGTCACGCGGTTCGCACCGGACATAGGCAATGGGAAGCGGAGCAGATGCCAACGTCGATGCCGTCTTGCCGACCCCGGTTTCCCCATAAATGACAATGAACTTGCCCCCCTTGTTCACCATTTCAACCGCGCTTCTGATCTTCATGCTTCACCATCACTTTCCGCCGAATTGGCTTCGTCAATTTCGTCCTTTGTTCTTTCCCTGAAAAGAATCTCCGACACTCCCCCTGTTGAACAAATCGGTTTGTAATCGCATTCAAACGGGGTTAGACATGCCGTCGGGTTTGCGTAACATGCATCATCAATGAAAGCCTGTTTGATTTCCCCCGCCACAACCCGATAGCGCTTTGCAATGTCTTCGAGATCAAATTCCCGACGATAGAATGGTTTCCCCCACCGCCTCTTGTCCTTGTTCCACCCGATAAAGTAATGACTTGGCCGCTTCAGGATGTCATCATAGGTTCGTTCTTCGTAACCGAAATCGCTTTCGTCCGTCTTGGTTTTCGTCTGGCGCAGGTCCGGTATGCGCGTGATATCCATCACGACAAAATCAAATCGTTCGTCAAACAAGAAATAGGTAGCCACCTGTGATTCGATGTTGGTAATTTCCGTGTACCAATCGGGGCGAGAGGATAGCTTTACTTCGTAAAAGTAGGGCTTGTTGTCAAGTGGTACGGCGTCGAGCTTACCGGAAACAAACATTTCCGCCAGAGGTTTGTTGTAATAGTATGTAGCCTTGACGTTTGTTGCGCATTTCTCCGGGCTGTATTCGAGGGTTCCCAGCGCACGAACCAATGCCCTGAGCTTGAGCCCGTCCTTCTCGTCGAGCGCAAGCGCATCCGCCATGTCGTGAATGATTTCCAGCCCTTCGTATACATCCCATGATCCACGGGCGAAAGCGTCCTGCTTTATGCGGTCCCATATCGTACCCATCTTCAGGGATGAAGACATCATGGTTTCACGCCGCACGATTCCCTTGATCTGCTCGATATACCATCGCCGCCGGCAACGTAACCATGTGTTTATGGAGCTATGAGATAGGCGGGGCGCTTTTGCCTTGATAGCCTCGATGCAACGGAATTGGTTCGGAAGGGAACAAAACCCCGCGAAGCCGGATTCCCCGGGTATGTAGTAAACGCAGGGCTTGCTCGCGCTCGGAACGATCCTGTCGCATTTGGTTTCCGGCAAAATAGGCATAATCATTACCATTCTTCAGCCTTGGAAGCGGTCTTCGCTGATTCCGTCTGGGCGCTTGTCTTCTCTTTTGCTTCATTCTCGGAAGGGAAATCAGCCCCGTTCTTGACGGCAGATTTAATTCCCTCCCAACAACCGGGCTCCGATGCCAGACGCCGCGGCCACAGGACATCTTCGCGCTCCGATGGATGCGGTGCGTAACGGTGACATTCGCCCTGTCCGAACCGTCCATTCTTCATGACAAATGCAAGGCATTCTCCACACTTGATGATATCAATCGACGCCTTGGACATGTTATTTTTCTCCCTTCGTTTTTTCGTTTTCGTTTAGGACCTGCAAAATATACTCTCCTATGCTCTGGCTTCCGGCCATTGCTGCCCTTGATTTTACCTTACGCCATAGCTCCACGGGGATGTTCCGCAGACGATACTCCGTTACAGCGCCAACGGGCGCAGGTTTCTTCTTCGCCATGATCCTTTCCTTTCTGTCTGGTTTGTTGCTGTCGGACAATTCCCCTCTGTAATGGAGTGTCTACCATATCAATGTAGACATGTCAAGTCTTTTTTTCGATATGGTTCTATTTCGCAGAATCTGGTCAATGTACTCGTCTATCGTCAGGTTTTCTAATGCCGCCTCTGCCTTGATACTGACCCACAAATCCCTATCAACCCGGATTGATGTTGATATGATATTGTCGCGCCTTGGTTTTGGCGGCCTTCCTGTCCGATAAAATTTCATTTCGTCAGGTCCACCCACGCCACGAACAAAATCAACGCAAGGAAAACGCCGGTCCAGAACAACCCGCCGTGAAT
>Ga0116184_10002226_pt1 | contig 17252 bp, 15 predicted proteins | sample AD_JPNNA5_MetaG_FD_89886 | JGI IMG/M metagenome (GOLD analysis project Ga0116184, IMG submission 89886) | Active sludge microbial communities of municipal wastewater-treating anaerobic digesters from Japan - AD_JPNNA5_MetaG | ecosystem: Engineered > Bioreactor > Anaerobic > Digestate | place... | reverse complement strand
TGCAACGTGGCAGGCAAGGGCGACATGGCCGCACAACTGATTCGTGATGGTGCCGGTTTGGCGAAAGCCCGTGCGGCTGTTACGGATGCCCTTGCAACGTCATCTGCTGAACATACCAGTAGCGTCAAGCCCAAGGGCGACACGAAAGCCGAAGCCAATAGCGGCAAGGATTTCTGGTCGAAAATTTTTTCTCAAACCGCCGTGAAGAAGGAGTAATCCAAAATGGCAATCACTGAAGCCCAACGCACGGGCGAATTTCTGGTATCCGAGGCTTCCGGCACCCGTAGCCGCGAAAAAGTCGTAATTGCTGCCGCCGCTGGTGCGCTGGTCGCAGGTACGGTACTCGGCAAGATTTCCGCCAGCCAAAAGTACGTCGCATACAACAACGCTGCCAGCGATGGTTCCGAAGTCGCCGCCGGCATCCTGTATGCCGCCGCTCCCGACGTTGCTGTAGACCAACCCGCCGTCGCTTTCGTCCGTGATTGTGAAGTCGCAGAAATGCGCCTGACCGGCATCGACACCCCGGGCAAGGCCGATCTGCTGGCCCTCGGCATCATCGTTCGTGCTTAATAGGAAGGAAATCGAAAATGGCAACACTTGACGTATTCAAGGGCGACCCGTTCACCCTTACCTCCCTGACCGCGGCTATCCAGACCGCCCCGTACCAACCGGGCCGCCTGGAACAGATGGGTCTGTTCGGTGCCGCTGAAGGCATCACCACCACGACCGTCATGGTTGAACAGTACGACAACGTGCTGGCCCTGGTCCCGGTTTCCCAACGCGGCGGCCCGGCTTCGCAATCCAAGCACGGTTCCCGCAAGATTTTCACCTTCTCGGTCCCGCACCTGAAGCCTGAAGATCACATGACTGCGGATGAAGTCCTAGGCATTCGTGCTTTTGGTTCTGAAACCGAAGAAGAATCGGTTGCCAAGGTTGTTGCAACCCGCCTCTCCGGTATGCGCCGCAACATCGAATACACCAAGGAATCATTCCGTATGATGGCCCTCAAGGGTCAGACCGTGGATGCCGCCGGTAACACCGTCGACCTGTTCGCGCAATTCGGCGTGTCGCAGGAAACCATCGACTTTGAACTGGACAACACCGCTGCCGTCATCCGCACCAAGATTCTCGACCTGATGACCAAGATCGAAGATTCCTTGGGCGGCCTGACCTTCACCGGAATTCGTGTCCTGTGCGGCAAGGACTTTTGGGCTTCCCTGATCGAACACAAGTCGGTCAAGGAATCCTACCTGGCTACCCTGGCCGCAAACACCCTGCGTGGCGACCCGCGCATGGAGTTTGAGTTCGGCGGCGTCATCTTTGAACGCTACCGCGGCACCGCTGCCGTTAAGGTTGCGGACAACGAAGCCTACGCCGTGCCGGAAGGTGTGGTTGACCTGTTCATCGCCCGCAACGCCCCTGCGGACTACATCGAAACCGTCGGCACCGTCGGCCAAGATATGTACGCGAAGCAGTGGATTCCTGAACCGGCCCGCGCCGTCCACATGGAAGCCCAAGCCAATCCGCTGTTCCTCTGCACCCGCCCGAACGCGATCAAGAAACTGACTGTGTAATGGCCGCACAATCCGTATTCCAACGGATGCACGACCGCCTGTTTGCCCGCCTGGGTGAACAGGCGGTTTTGCGTGGCACGGAACCCTGTGTCGCAAACATGGAATATGGCGTTGTCGTCAATTACGACATTGGCGACGATAAGTTCGTGCAAAGTGAAATGGCCGCGGTTGTTGACGTGGCAAACATCCTCAAAAAGTATTCCCCGTCCGTCGGTAGTGCATTTCAACTGCTGAACGAAAACGGCGTCCCTACCGGGCCGCAATACACCATCGACGCTATCGGCGCCGACAACGGTTTCATGGTGCGCTGCATCCTGCGGGTGTAAAAATGAGTATCACCCTAAAGGTTGGGGTAGACCTCGTTGAGCAATTCGCAGGTGACCTTTCCAGGACAACCGGGAACATCCAATCGGCGGTAGCCCGCGGCGTCAATGTGGTAGCGGCCGCCGTCCGCACCGAATCGGTAGCGAAAGTGGTATCCCGCGTCAATTTTAAACCGTCCTACGTTGACCCGAAGGTTACGGTTGGGCAAGAGGCAACCCCTGAACTCCCCCGGGCCGTTATCGAGGCGCCCATACGAGGCACACTGATTACCAATTTCGGCGCACAACAGCAGTCAATGGCAAATGTCTGGACCCCGGCCATGTATGCGGCGAAGTTTGGTTCGTTGAATACGAACACTAGGCCGAACGCCAAGGCCCCCCGTATGCCTTGGACGCCCCGCACCGGCGACCCGTTAAGGGCAATCGCTCCAGGTGCCAAACAGGCCGGTATCTCGGCCACCATCCACGCCGGCAACGGGGCAAGCCGATTCGCCCATGTGTTCTTTATCCCTGCGGCACAGAAGGGTCAAGACGGTTCCAAGTGGGTGACGATGACGCGCCCGAAGGGTGGGGGCAAGGCACACGCCAAGTACGGACCATCCGTAGACCAAGTGGTGAAAGGCGTGTGGACGGATGACGAAGCCGAAATCAGTACGCGCCTGGGCGATACCGTCCTGGCTGAAGTTTCAGATGAAATCACGAAAGGATTGCTATGAGTTTCGCAAATGACCTGGCTATGGTTATCGCAACCCGCCTCCAAACGCTCAACACCGCTTCCGGCTTTGAAACCGACATCGGCAGCAAAGTATTCCGCGGCCGCCGGCGCCTCGACCCGGAACAACTGCCGTGCGCGGTCATCATCGAAAGGGAAGAAACCCCTAGCCAGCAGTCGTCCGCGGGTATGCTGCGCACCGAACGCCGATACACCCTGGAAGGGCACACGACTTGCGACCCCGACAATCCGAATGACGCCGGCCACAAGATTATTGCCGACCTGAAACGTGCAATCTTCAAAGATGCTATTCACATCGACGGCAAGATTTCCGTCAGTGGCGCAAAGGCGTTTCGTGTTGATTACCACGGGAGTCAGATTGCCCCTCGGGAAGATGGCTTCAATACGGTAGCGGCGTCCATCGACGTAACAATTCAGTACGCCGAAGAATTATCCAATCCGTGAAATCGCGCTAAGTATCGCAACCTGTAAACGTTGCGTAGTCTTTGGCGTGTAGCGTTTTAGCAATCCGCCAATTTTAGGAGATACACCATGTCTGCACGCGGTTTCCTTGGCGCCGGTGACTTGTACGCCCGCGTCTACAACCCTGTCACTCTCGCCTTCGACCAATGGGCCGGTCCTTTCGAGGCCAGCAAGTTTGAAATCAAGCCGAATTCCGACCTCAAGGAAATGACCTCGCGCGGTCGTTCCACCTACGGTCAAGTTATCGAATCCGTCCCGCTTCCGAAACCGGCCGATCTGTCCGTCACTTTCTCCGAAGTGAACAAGGATTCCATCGCAATGGCGCTGTTCGGTACGTCTACCGTTCTGAATCAAGGCTCGGGTTCTGTCACCGACGAAGCCCTTACGGCGTCCCTTGGCAAATTCGTCAAGCTGGCCCACGACAACATCGCAACCGCTGGCTTGGTCGTCACCAACTCGGGTCAGACGACTACCTACGTTCTCGGCACCGACTACGAAGTGAACTACCGCCTGGGCATGGTCAAGGCCATCACCGGCGGCGCTATCACAGATGCACAAGCCCTGAAGGTCGATTACACCTACAACGCCATCGGCGGTACGTCTATCGCCGGCGGTACGCAGACGCAGGTTCGTGCACAGTTCAAGCTGGACGGTGTGAACTTTGCCGATCAGTCCCAAGTCATCGTTGATGTCTACGAAGCAGTCCTGACCCCGGATTCGGCTTTCGACTTCCTGCAGAACGACTTTGCGGACATCCAACTGAAGGGTCGCCTCAAGACCCCGGCCGGCAAGTCCGAACCGTTCAAGGTCGAACTGCGCGTCTAACCGCGAAAAGCGTAAGTCAAACGGGGCGGCGTCCTTTCGGGGTACGCCGCCCTTTTAACTGGAAAAGTCAAAATGGCCGGTCAACAATCACGCACAATCACCTTAACCCTTGATGCCCAAACCACTGGTCGAGATGGCGTAAAGGCCCTTGCCGATGAGTTGCGCAAACTGGCAAAGGAGGGCGGGGATGCGGCACCCAAGTTTACGCAATTGGGTGACGAACTCGAAAGTATCGCCAATCAGCAGCAGGCGGTAGAGGCATTCAATAACCTCTCCGCGGCGGTAGGGCACGCGCGAACTGAAATGGAAGCCAGCCGAAAGGCGGCCCACGATCAGTCAAATGAATTGCTGCGCTTGAAGCAATTGCTTGACCAAGCCCGGGACGCGGAAGCGCAATACGCAGTAGGCGTTTCAGAAGCCCGAAACGAACTGCAGTCCTCAAAGCAGAGTCTTTTGGAAGCCCGCGCGGCGGTATCCGCCTATGCCGCCTCAATCGGCGGCGCGAAATCAGCCACCCGGGAACAGGCCGCCGAATTGAAGGTGCTGAATCAGGCGGTTCGGCAAGCGAAGGCAGACCAGGACGCGGCCCGTGCGTCCCTCTCGCAGCTTACCCCGGAATACAATGCCCTGCGGGACGCCACCACGGCGGCCGCTACTGAAGTTCGCAAGCAGGAAACCGCGCTCTCCACGCTCAATCAGGTTGTGGAAAAAGCAAAAACCGAATTTGAGGCCCTTGATACCGACCTCAACGCCCTTGCCACGCACATGCAGAAATTGGGCGTTGATACCACGGACGTAGTGGGCGCCCAAAACAAGTTGACTCAGTCGATGGCACGCCTCAGTCAAGAAGCCTCTGACCTTAAAACCAAACTGGCTGAACCTGGAAACTCCGCAGCAACCGCGGCGGCCCGAATCGAAAACGCCTTCGCGGTGACGGGGGTTCGGTCCACCCAAGCCATCAAGACCGAAATTATGAAGGTCAACAGTGCCCTTATGACCTTGGCCCAAGACGCTACGGTGACGGGCCTGGATTTCGACCGGGCGTTCGCCCAAGGCAAGGCACGCATCGTAGAACTGGAAAACCAACTGAAGGCCACCGAGAGTGCCAGCAAAGCGGTTGGTAACAGCGTGGCAGACGCGTTCAAGCAGTTCGGCCCGGCCACTCTCGTTTTCAACGGCATCACCGGCGCCATCAACATGCTGGTAGGGGCAGCGCAGAAAATTCCACAGGTGACTATGGAATTTGAAACAATGAACCGCACCCTCAAGGTTCTGACCGGCAGCACGAACGCGGCGGCCAAGGAATTTGAGTACATCAAGGGTGTTGCAAACCGCGTTGGCAGCGACATCAAATCGGTGGGTGAATCCTACATCCGCCTGACGGCCGCTACGAAGGATACGGCCCTTGAAGGTGAGAAAACGAAGCGTGTATTTGAAGCTGTCGCCGGTTCAATGGGTATGCTCGGGGCATCTTCCGCCGAAACCGAAAACGCTTTGATGGCCGTAACGCAGATGGTCAGTAAGGGTGTAATTTCAATGGAGGAGTTTAGGCAGCAACTTGGAGAACGCCTGCCGGGTGCCTTCCAGGTTACGTCCAAGGAATTGGGCATCACTACTGCCGAATTCAACGATCTAATCTCCAACGGCAAGTTGGCCGCGGACGATGTATTGCCGGCTCTTGCCGCCGGCTTGGAGAAAATGTACGCCACCGGCCAGCGGAACGAAACGCTGCGGGGGCAGTGGGAACGCCTCAAGAACGCCATGTCCGACACTGGCAACACGGTGGGTGAAACCGTCCTCCCGGCGTTGATGAAAGTAGGCCAATGGGCCGCCGGTTCGGTTGGCACGCTAGGTGAAGGTTTTGTGTTCGCCGGCAAGGCCGCCCTGAGCGTGGGTGATGCCCTGCTGTCTTGGGACGTTCGTAAGCTGGACTACGCCGCAGAGGAAGCGGAAAAGCTGAAACAGCGCCTACGCAATCTGTTTGGCGCCACGGACGATGTGAAGAAATCACTATCCGAACAGGCCCAAGAGGCGCAAAAAGCAGGGCAGCAATACGTCGTGATGGGGGATGGTACGAAAGTCGCAACCGCCGCGATTTTAGGGGCCAATGACGGCTTTATCAAATTCCTGGTGCAGTCGCAGAAGGCCCAAAAGTCGGCAGAGGATTTTGCTACGTCTGCCCGCAAAGTCGCGGAATACACCCGGTCGGCCGGGGAGGCGTCCATCACCGCGGTCAACGCTATCGGTACGGAATCTGACAAGCGGGAAACCGCAACCCGCGTAGCTGAAGCCAACCACGCCGCTCTGCAGAAATTGGTTGATGCTGAACAAAAGGTGATCGACCTGATGGACGCGGAAGCCCTGCGCCGCGCGGAAGCTCTCCGGGACGGTGCTGCAACCAGCGATGCCCACAAAAAACAGCTTACCGACTTAGGCGATGAAATCACCAAGCGAAAGGCGGCCATTGACGGGTTGACGAACCAATCCGAAGCGAACCGCGTACTGGCGGAATCCCTGAAACTTGAGGCCGAAACGCTCAAGGACAATTCAGGCCGGATTGGCGAATTGAAAGGACTGAACGAGGAATTCACGTCGGTACTCAAGAAGCTGAAGGAAGAAGTCGACGCCGGCCGCCTGTCGCAGCAACAGTACAACGTCGTTGAGGAAGAAGCCCGAAAGAACAAGCGCCTTTACCTGGACGCCCTTGACGATCAGATCAAGAAATCTGAGGCCGTCAAGAACGCCAAGCTGTCCGAAATCAATATTGAGGAAGCCAACCTGCGCCTTGCCATTGAAGTGCAGAAGGGCATCATCAATGTGGCCCGCGCCCGCGGCGACGAGGATGCCGCCATACGGGCTACGAACGAAACCAAGCGTCTGGAAATCCAGATGGCCCAACTGGTGGCCCAAGCGAAAGGTGCCGAAGCCACCGCAGCGAAACTTGTTGCGGAAGCCAAGATTGAAGAAATAAAAGCCAGCGGCCCCTTGACTGCGGCCAAAGAGGCAGAAATTCAAGCCTTGGAGGCATCCGTAAAGGTCAAGGAAATCGAATCAAAAATCGCGCAGCAGGCCGCCAAAAGTTTGGAGGACTTGAAATTTGCAACGGACGCCGCAGCAAACTCCGCGGGGGGTTCGACAGGTTCGTTCAACGGAATGGCAGGTTCGTTGAACGGTGTTGCGGACGCTGCGACTCGCGCCAATGGCGCCCTGCAGCAATTGAACAATAACCGGAAAAAAGGTGGCGGAACACCACAGCAAATCGTAAGCGACACCCGGGGCACGATGCCTGGTATTGGCAATAGTGGAAGCGTATTGGACGACCCTAACTATGATCACAGCACCTTCTTTAGCGGAGAAGATGGTAGCCAGTATGGGCAAGCCAGTAGGTCCGTTGGCGGAATGGACATCCTGTATCGGCAGGGCGCCACTATTCAGGAAGCCAAGATAGCGGCCAAATACTTCGATGAACTATTCCGCCGTAGGACTACCGCCGGGTCGAATAGCGTTCGTTCCACAGAAGACAACAATCGACTTATTGCGGAATCCTCCCGCGCCGCAGCAGAAGAAGCAATCCAGATTGCCCGAACCGAATTAGCCACGGGTCAAGCTGCCGACTTGGGGCCGTCCATTGACGACATTGTGCAGCGCAACTTGGCGCAACTTAGTGCCCGTGGGGGGAATTTCAACGACATCAAAAACGTAGTTGAAGCCGCCGGCCGGGAGGGAGTGGACGCGGCCAAAGCCGCAATGGCACAGCAAACCACGGTCCGCATAAGCATCGGCGGCCAATCCCGCGCGGTAAACGTATCCAGTCAGAACGACGCAGCGCAGTTGACCAAGATTTTCCAGCAAATTGAAACCGATTTTTTAAGGGCCTGACCATGAGTATCACGTTGACCAAGGGCACCACGTCCATCGAACTACCAATCGACTTGATCTGGTCGGATGAACTGGCATGGTCGCCGGTTGAACAGAGCGTGGCAATGTCTATCACCGGCGCGATGATTATTGACACATCGGCGCGTACGAATGGACGGCCGATAACACTATCAGGCGACCAGAACCATGCCTGGATGCCGTATTCCATCGTCAGCCAACTACGCGCGTGGGCCGACGACCCGACCACTGAAATGACGCTCAGTATCGGGAGCAGTTCCTATACGGTAATTTTCAGGCACAACGAAAAGCCCGCTATCGACGTGACCCCCGTTATCGACTACTCGGTACGGGAAAACAGCGATTATTTCTACGGCACCCTGAAATTTTTGGAAGTGTAAGACATGACGATCAATGCCACCGACATCAAGCTACTGGAATCTGAACGCATGGCTGACACCACCGACGGCGGGGGCCGTCGGACCTCTCGGGTAATCCCTGATGGGGTGGCCGGCAATATCTTCCCGAAGGTTTCACGCCTTGACTCGGTGTATGGCCGGGTGAATCTTCGCAAGGTGTTTGGTGCCGTCCAGACGGCCAATGTTGACACCTACGCAGGGTCGCACGCGGTCATCACGGATGCCCCCGACAACGCGAACATCCACACCACGCTATTCTCTACGGCCAGTGAATTTGATACTCGCACGGCCGCCCGTGACCGCATCGAATCATACGTGACGAGCGGGCCGGAAAGTCGAATGATTCTCCTCGGTCGCCAGCTTCCAGGGCAGCAGTCCATCCTTACCTACCAGCGGATTGAGGAAAGCATCCCGGACGTTGGAACGGTCTATTGTCTGAGCAACGAAGTCGGGAACGTTATTTCCAGCCAGCAGTATGTTCGGGTTCAGGACGTGACCCACGAAATCCGAACCTTTGAGGACGATAAGGGAACGTTCCAGCGTCGGGTAATCACCCTGGATGTTGGCGTTGCCCTGCGATACGAATTCGACGGCCCCACCAACGCATCGAGGTATTCCAACGTCGCACGGTCCTCTTACATCCGCGATACTACAGTGGTCGACGCCGCCCGGTATTACGGCATTCAGAAACTTGCGGAGTCCGCACAAAGCGGCGACCTGCAGGCCCGTGTTGTTTCGGTCTACACCCCCATTGTGCCGACCACGAACCGTGAAACCGCAGTATCAAACGAACACCTGAACGACGCGCAAAACCTCATTGCGACCGCCAGCGTAACTTTTACCGAAAGCCTGTCCAGTTTCGCCAATTCAACGACCCGCTTTTTACCCCGGGGGATTCTCCCTGGTTCCCTCACGGTGTCCGGTTCTGGCGTGCCTGCGACATCCGATAATGCCCTTGGGGTTATTTCCAGCGCAGCTTTCGCCGCGACGGTTGATTACGAAAACGGGACGATCACTCGCACCGGCGGGTCAGCAGGGTCGGTAAACATCACGGCCACCTTCACACCCGCCGTTTCCGCCTCGCAACCGGCACACTCCAAGGACTTGCCAGTTACCTTGAACAATCGGGGAACCGTCTATTCCCTCTCCCTCAATCCCCTGCCTTCCGCGGGTAGTGTGGTTGTGGATTACCGCGCGCTTGGCAAGTGGTATCGCCTTCGTGACAAAGGCGACGGCACCTTGACCGGCATCGACCCGGCCTATGGCGTCGGCAGCATTTCCTACGCGAACGGTTCTTTGGTTGTCACGCTTGGGGCACTTCCTGACGTTGATTCGTCGGTTATCGTGCAGTGGGGTTCATCGGCCCACTACGCCATCCGCGCGGGCGGGACCAGTGACGCAGGCACCAAACTGAAGCAGTCGTTCACTTTGCCCGACTTGCCTATCAACCCGGACAGCGTATCACTGACTTACACATCCGGCGGCACGCCGTATACCGCGACCGACGATGCCACAGGGGCTATCACAGGCAACGGAATCACCGGGAAGGTGAACTACACCACCGGGGAGGTATCGCTGGAATACACCACGCGCCTTCCTGACAGCGCCACGGCGGTTTCTGTTGCCTACCAACAGGTCGTACCCACCAACCAAAACCAACCGACGGTCAAATCCCTTGCAACTACGTCGCAGGCAACAACCAGTCTTGGTGAATCCATCGCGGCGGGTTCGTTGGTCGGTACTGTTCGATTCAGCGGCACGGTCGGCAACCGGGGGTTGTATGTGATGGGCAATGTGGTCGTGGTTGACCCTGGCAACGGTTTGCTGGTCGCCAAAGCAGGACAGACATTCCCTGTAAGCGGCAACGGTGGATACCAAGGCACCATCCCAACAGATACCGTCATCGGGACAATCAATTACTCAACGGGCGACATCGACATTAACGACACAATCCCCGTCGCTGTTCCGAATTTCAATATCGCGAATTTCGCCCCCGTTGCAGGACTCCCGGGGCAAATAGCGACTTCCGCGACTTGGCAATATGCGACCCAGATGGGTGTGTCCACCGGACAGGCTAATTGGGGCTGGAAAACCAATGCCACCAGCACGAACGTTGCCAAGACGCACGACGCTACGTTCCAAGCTGCACCTATTAAGGTCAGCCTTACCGAAACTGTCGGGGATAACATAATCCCTGGTTCCGTCACTTTCTCGGTGGGTGGAAAAACATTCATCGACCGCAGCGGTTCTTTGTATTCCGATATGTCGAACGCCACCGGCGGCGGCACGTTGGCTGGCAGTATCAATTACGAGAGCGGGGATGTATCACTTTCCCACTGGACCGACGGCGCCGCTTTGTCCTTGTCGGTCGCATCCTGCCTGACGATTCACGGCCCCTACTCAGCCAACACGGTATTTTTCCGCGCCCCTGGCGCCCCCTTGCGCCCGGGTTCTTTTTACGTGCAAGCAACAGCCCTTGACGGCACGTTGATTCAGGGAACCGCCAATGACAGCGGTGTTATCAGCGGCGCGAAACTCTCAGGGGTCGTCAACCAGGAAACGGGCGTGGCCCGAATCTCCTTTGGTGAATGGATCACTGCGGCCGGGCATGAAGGCGAAGCCTGGTACAACGCAGGCTCAGTAGTCGGTGGCCTGATTTTCGCCCCCATCTTTATCCAACCGTCGACCCTGACGTTCAACTGCGTCGTCCTGACCAACCTTCCGCTTAATGCGGACATCCTGGGCCTCGACCCGGTACGTTTGCCCTCGGACGGCCGTGTGCCTATTTTCCGCCCGGCGGACGTACTGGTAATCCACAACACCCAAACAACCGTCCTCCCGAATCCGGTATCCGCGGGGTCAACCTATTCGGTCGGCCGCACCAACCTGTCGGAATTGGTCGTAACCGACCAGAACGGCACGGCGCTTTTGGACAATCAGTATTCCTATAGCCTTTCAGCCGGAACAATTACGTTGGCCGGCAATTTCAGCATCGGTAGCCTAGTGCAACCACTGAAGGTAAAGCACCGCATCGAAGATATGTTGCTGGCTACCGACGTGCAGATCAACGGCCAATTGTCCTTTGCCTCGGCCCTCCCTCGGGACTACGGGGTGGACAGCTACATTTCGTCGGCCCTCTTGTTTGGTGACATGAACGCCCTGGTGACGGGGGTTTTTGACCTGGCCGCTTTCTCCGCTTGGAGTGACACCCCCGGCACGGGCGCCACCGCGCAGTACAACAATATCGACTACCCGATTGAAATCCTCAACAACGGCGGCGTCACAGAGCGTTGGAGAATCAATTTCACATCAACCACGGCGTTCCAGGTCATTGGTGAAAACCTTGGCGTCATCGCAACGGGCACGACCTCGGCGGATTGCTCCCCGTCCAATCAACTTACCGGCCAGCCGTATTTCGTTATTCGGGCGGCAGGGTGGGGTGCCGGTTGGTCTGCGGGGAATCAACTGCGCTTCAACACGGTGTCCGCCGCGGCACCAATCTGGATTGCCCGTACTGTCCTCCCCGGCGCGGCGCTTGCGGGGGATTCATTCTCCATGCAGGTACGCGGCGACGTCGACGCGGTGTGAGGCTGAAAAATGGCAATCGTCAAAATTCGGACCAGTACCCGCAACAAGATGGCGCAGCAAATTGTTGATGACCTCGATGCGGGTAACGGTCCCTCACTGCTGAAGTTCTATACGGGTTCGATGCCGGCCAATCCGACTGTCGCCGTCAGTTCTCAAGTGCTGTTGGGCACCCTCACTTGCTCGGACCCGGCGGCGGATATTGCCAATGGTGTTATCACCTTTGCAGCCATCACACAGGACACCGCCGCCGATGCCAGCGGGACAGCAACGTGGTGCCGGCATTTGTCCAGTGACGGTACAGCGGTGAATGACTACGACGTGACCAACTCTGCAGGTACGGGGGCCATCAAGCTAAACAATGTGGACATCATCCAGGGCGGACCAATCTTGATGACTGCTCTGACTATTACGATTGGTGGGGGTTAGGAATGGCGACCGTAAGCGGAACCGTAATTGATAGCAACGCCAACGGGGTGGCGAGAACCATCCGGGTATATCGGCGCGACACGGGCGCCCTGTTGGGTGAAACGACCAGCAGTTTAACCTCTGGTGCGTATTCCCTGACCGTTTCCTACACCGGGGAGGTGCAGGTGGTTTTGCTGGATGACGCGGCCGGAACCGTTGAGAACGACCAGATTTTGAGGACGACGCCGGTATGAGCGACCCGCTTTGGAACTACGTAAAGCTGTTGATGCATGGCGACGGGATTGATGGATCATTGCGATTGTGTGATGAACGCCACAACGTTTTCGCGGCTTCTGGAAACGCAAAGGTAAGCACGCTGCAAAAGAAGTTCGGTACAGCCTCTATAGCGTTTGACGGAACCGGCGACTATGCTATTTCCACAACGTCATCGGCGTCATGGGCAATCAATGCAGGAACCGATTTCACAATCGAGTTCTTTGCGTTCCCGAGAGACACGGCAAACGCTTCACCAATCGCGTTCTTGGTCGGAAGCGGGGGCGATGTAGGGGCTTCAAACGTTTGGATTGGCTACGATTGGCCAACGGCGGCCGGCAAGTGGACATTCTTTAACGGCTCGACAAGTTCGACGACTCCGGCTCTTGTAAGTACGTCTAATGTGGCCTATGACCAATGGGTTCATATAGCAGTAACTCGAAGCGGAAACACGGTTCGCCTATTCGTTAATGGAGTAATAGAGGCAACGGCAACTATATCTGGGGCCTTGACGAACGCATCCCCGTTGGCTCTTATCGGCGGGTCGTCGGCCGCGAACAACTATTACGGATACCTTGACGAAATACGATACACGGTAGGAGCGGCCAGATATACGGCCAATTTCACGCCGCCTACTTCGCCGTTTGAGCATGGCGACCAAGTGTTCGACCCTGACTATGACAAAGTTGTGTTTCATTCTCACTTTGATGAAAAGAACACGGCCGGCGCGGTTTCCGATAACAAAGGGCATTCTATTTCGATTGTGTCGCCGGCTACACTTGCGACAGCGAATTCCAAGTTTGGCGGAAACTGCTTGTCATTCACGAATTCCGCGACGGCACGGGTTGAATCAACGTCGGGCGACTACTTGCTTGGTTCAGGAGATTTCACGATAGAAGGATGGGCCTCGTACTCTGCATCTACATTCGCGCCGCTGTTCAGCTTCGAGAACGCGGCGGGTGGTGCCGCCGGCCTTGGCCTTGTTGTGGATGCTTCATCGACGAACCGCGTTCAGCTAACAGTTAATGGCTCTGTCGTGGCGAATATGCTCCCGCTTCCATCCGGTGGAACTTCTACGTTTTTCCATTTCGCTTTGACGCGATCCGGGTCGACAATCCGATTATTTATAAACGGCGCCCATGATTCCATAAATGGCGTCTATAACATCGGTTCCACAGCGATTTCGCAGAATGGGCGCCTAGTCATAGGCCAAAACATTTCTGGTGGCGCGTTTAGCCAGCGATATATCGACGAACTACGGATAACAAAGGGACTCGCACGCTATACGATCCCATTCTCTGCTCCGACCGAACCGTTCCCGGACTACATGCCGCAAAAGCTGACCGGAACAGTGCGGGATTCGGCGGGCAATCCAATCGCCCGTACCGTGCGGTCATATCGCAGTAGCGACGGCATCTTTGTCGATTCGGCGGTATCTGATGGTGTTACCGGCGGGTTCTCGCTTCGTGCAACTGACCTGTCGGAACATTTCGTAGTCGTCCACGACGCTGTTAAGAACGCCCTGGTCTACGACCACATCACGCCGGTTCTGTAAATGGCCTATACCGCACCCGTCGGTGACGTTGCTGATTTCCAAATCGGATATATCAGTTTCCCGCGTTCGTACAACAGCCTAATATTTCGGCAGACCTCGGATACCTACACCCCTCCGGGTGGGGGGTCTGTACAGGCGCAATTCCCTACGGACGCCGCCAACTGGTCCGCCCCTGCAGGGGACGCCGCCAATTTCACCGTTGTTCGGCTGATTGAGTTTGACGCCGCCGGTGACGTGACCATTGATGTGTCGGTATCAGGTGTCGGTGCGCACGGTGTCTCCGCGGTTGGTGCTGTTTCAATCGACGTATCTGTGGTCGGTGCCGGTGATCACTCTCCTAAAATCCGCCTGGGAACCCGCCTCACGGGCATTTGGAACCCCGCTGCAGCAAAGCACAAGCCCCTTAACGCGGTATCGCCGTCGGTGCTTCTCAGGGATGACTCCACCCTTGGGGGCTGGCCTGCCACCAAGGCAAAGGATACCGCCAAGAAAGCCCCCTGGGGGATGCTGTCTCGTAAGGATGCCAACCGGAAATCCCCTTGGGGTTCCTTCAGCCTCCACTATGCAGGTTCCCATTCTGCGGGGTGGAAAGCGCCCGCCGCAAAGGACGACAAGCGGAATGGGAAATGGGGTGCCTACGGGCCTATGCTGCTGGAAGAATCCGCTAGTCCCTGGTATCGCGCTGCCCCTGCGGACAGACAGCTTACCGGAGGGTGGAAGGGCCACCTGATACCAACCCTGCGTAAGATCGCGCAGGAAAGGCCCCTGGCAAATGCCTGTAACTTCTCGGTGATTGGTGGCGGTATCGACTGCGCTGTGCTTCCTGACGGCACGTATACGCCGCCGAACGGGAGTGGTGTGCATTTTCAATTCGGGAACAGCGCGTACCGAATCCCGTTCATGTCTGGTAGCGCAGACCCCCACTACACACCACCGGCGGGGAATGGGGCGAATTTCAGGTACTCCCTGCAGTACGAACTTGTCTTGGACGGCACAGGGCACACGGTATTGGGCGATTCGGCCCGCGACCCTACCCAAATCTACCCTTGGGGCACTGGAAAGCGGCAGGACGTTACACAGTTCATTCCGTGGACCCGCTTCTCGCGCCCGCTAAACGCCGGTTGGGGATTTGTAATCCCTCCTGGTGGACCTATCGTTCCGCCACCGGGCGAATCAATAATCATCCCCGTAAGGAGGGCATATATCGTGGTCAACGAAATCCACCTGTCCCGCACGTCGGACAACACCCCGATTGCCGCCAGCAACCTATCAATCTCGTTCGACTGCGATTCCTGGTTACACGCTTTTACAGCAACCATCCCTGAATCGTCCAGGGACGCCGTGATGCCCGACCCGTCGCCTGTTGAACTGTACGCTTACGTCAACGGCAGCGAATTCCGCTTCTTGGTTGAAAAGGTGGTGCGCAATCGGCAATTCAGCCAAAAGACAGTCACCATTTCCGGTCGGAGTATCGCTTGCGAACTTGACGCGCCTTATGCCTTCGCCGGCCAGAACTCCAACACCATCGACATGACGGCCCAACAGTTGATTGATGCCTCCCTGACCAACACCGGGTACAGTCAAGTGTGGAACGTCACCGATTGGCTTGTCCCGGCCAATAACTTCAGCCTGTATGGCACGCCTGCGGACGTAGCCAACAACGTGGCTGAGAGCATCGGCGCGGTACTCTCCGCGGGGTGGTACGACAAGGAACTGCGGATGTCGCCACGATACCCGGTCAAGCCTTGGGATTGGGCCACCGCGACCCCGGATTACGTCATCCCGGCGGCAGTGACCCAAACGGAGTCCTTGGAGTGGATTGAGAAACCGGACTACAACACTGTTTTCGTATCCGGCGTCCAGGATGGTGTCTTGGGGCACGTCAAGCGCACCGGGAGCGCGGGCGACAAGCCGGCGCAGATGGTCGTCCATCCGCTCATTACCCACATCGACGCTGCCCGCCAGAGAGGCACGGCCATTCTTGGAAACACCGGCCGGAAGGCGATGCTGCAGATTTCCATGCCTGTCCTCCCAACCACCGGCGTAATCGACCTGTGCAGGCTGATTGAGTTCAGCGACGGTACGAACACCCGTCGCGGCCTGGTCCGCGCCAACCAAGTATCCGTTGCCTTCCCGCAGGTACGCCAAACCCTGACCATTGAGGCCACAGCATGACCACTACGAACCTTTGGAAACGCCTGAAACAACTTCTGCCGGAAGCCCCACTATTGGTCGGGGTGGTGGTGGACGTTTCGACCTATGGGGCTACCGTTGAACTGCCTGACGGTTCGCACGTTCTCGTCCGGGGGGATACGACTGTCGATTCCCACGTTTTCATCCGCAACGGGATTATTGAAGGCGCCGCACCGAACCTAACTGCTACGGTAATCGAAATTTAGACCATGCCGTAGGGTGCCGGTCTTGCGATCTACCCGCAACATGCGGCGTACACCGCTTTTCGAGATTAGCAATAGGTCGACAATATCTTCCAGGGAGTTCGGAAAGCTATACTCAGCTTAATATACAAACAGTGAACAGGCAAATAAAAACCCGCCGAAGTGGGTTATTTGTATCTTGCTTCGTGCGCTCGTCGTAACTCTGCGCACTCGTATCTTTTCGCGGATACCCTGGACTGCAGGGCGGCAAGGGCCGTTTGCCTGCGTTCTTCGTCCAACTGCATGGCCTGAAGCCCGACATGGTTAGGGACGTATTCTGGACCCCTCTGCGCCGCGGTGTACTCGATCTGCGCCTGGATGCTGCTGGCGTCCATTTCACAGAAGCGAATGTTGTCCAGGGATTCACCCCGTGCCCGTTCATACGCCCGCTTGTCCAAATACTCTTTGTCCTTTGCCAACCGCTCTTGCACCCTCGGGGTGGCCGGTTGAGCGGGGGTGGTAACGGCAGCGGCAGGGGGTTGTGTGCGATCTGATACCGTGACTTTACAGGGCGTGTCCTGTATGACAAACCCACCGGCGGTTTTACACCTGTAGGCTTCTTGGGCGCCGACGGATGACGCAACCAGCGCAGCGGCGATCAGAAGAATTTTCATACGGTCATTTTGCATACGCTAAATGCTGATGTCAATTATTTGTGGACAACTGCTGAAAGGTGGCCTTCACCTTTCCAGAACTTGTCGTAGGCTTCCAGGGCCGCAGCAAAAAGGGCATCTGCCGCTACTTTGCTGGAAAACCCAATCTGCTCCCCGGTCGGGGTCAGCAG
>Ga0116184_10002220_pt1 | contig 17277 bp, 16 predicted proteins | sample AD_JPNNA5_MetaG_FD_89886 | JGI IMG/M metagenome (GOLD analysis project Ga0116184, IMG submission 89886) | Active sludge microbial communities of municipal wastewater-treating anaerobic digesters from Japan - AD_JPNNA5_MetaG | ecosystem: Engineered > Bioreactor > Anaerobic > Digestate | place... | reverse complement strand
GGGATGGTGCGAGAGGATAAGATTGCAGTTTTTTTCTACGGCTTCTGCTATTGTTTTTTCAGTGATATCAAAGGCAATGAGTGCATTGGTAAGTTCCTGCTGTATATTGCCCACCTGCAGGCCGCAATTATCATAAGATTCCTGTAAATCAAGCGGGATAATCTGTTCAAAATATTCAATGACCTCAAAAATATTCATTCGAGCCGTTTATTCTACTGTTACTGATTTGGCAAGGTTACGGGGCTGATCCACGTTGCAGCCGCGCATTACGGCTATATGATATGATAGCAGTTGAAGAGGCACCGTGGCAAGTAAAGGGGTAAATATCTCGTCGCATTCGGGAACTTCAATTGTATAATCGGCAATTTTTTTCACATGCACATCTCCTTCGGAGACTATGGCAATGATTTTTCCTTTTCGGGCTTTTACCTCTTCTATGTTGGTGATAACTTTGTCGTACACATGTTGTTTGGTGGCAATGACCACTACAGGCATCTCCTCGTCGATGAGGGCAATGGGCCCGTGTTTCATTTCAGCGGCAGGATAGCCTTCGGCGTGTATGTAGGATATTTCTTTAAGTTTTAAGGCGCCTTCCAGAGCTACCGGGAAACTGTATCCCCTGCCGAGATAAAGGAAATTCCGAGCATCTTTAAATATTTTCGAAATGGTTATGATCTGCTCGTTTACTTTGAGTGTTTGTTCAATTTTGTCGGGAATCAGTTCCAGTTCGTGAATGAGCTGATGAAAACGTGATTTTGATATGCTGCCTTTTCTGTCGGCAATCATCAGGGCCATCAATGTCAGGATGGTTACCTGTGCGGTAAATGCTTTGGTAGAGGCAACTCCTATTTCGGGGCCTGCGTGGGTGTATGATCCTGCGTGAGTCATTCTTGTGATGGTTGAACCCACCACATTACATATGCCGATGATAGTTGCATTCTTTGATTTTGCCAGTTCGATGGCTGCCGCGGTGTCGGCAGTTTCGCCCGATTGCGAAATGGCAATTACCACGTCATTTTCATAAATTACCGGGTTGCGATAGCGAAATTCCGAAGCATATTCAACTTCCACCGGTATGCGTGCGATATCTTCAAAAAGGTATTCTCCAACCAGGCCGGCGTGCCACGAAGTGCCACAGGCAACAATAATTATCCTGTTGGCTTTTGTCATCTTTTCGATATAGTCCAGGATGCCGCCCAAAGAAACCCTTCCGTCTTGGGCATTGAGCCGGCCGCGCATACAATCTCTTACCGAACGGGGCTGCTCATAAATCTCTTTTAGCATAAAATGGTCGAAGCCGCCTTTTTCTATTGCGCTCAGGTTTAGTTCGAGCTTCTGGATGTAAGGAGTCTTGTCGACATTTTTGATGGTAGTTATTTTCAGGTCTTCGTTACGGCGGATAATCGCAATTTCTTCATCATTCAGATAAACAACATTTTTGGTGTATTCTATGATGGGCGTGGCATCGGATGCCACAAAGGTTTCTTTGTTGCCGATGCCGATAACCAACGGGCTGCCCTTTTTTGCAGCGATGAGCATATCGGGATTTTCCTTGGAAATTATTACAATGGCATAGGCTCCGATAACCTGATTCAACGCCAGTTGTACTGCTTTTACCAGGTCCACTTTCTCGTTATTACGAATTTCGTCAATGAGATGAATCAACACTTCGGTATCAGTATTGCTGTGAAAAATGTAACCTCTGCTGATGAGTTCTTCGCGCAAGGCGGCATAATTTTCAATAATACCGTTATGTATCAGCGCCAGGTCGTTGGAGTTGGAGGCATGGGGATGAGCGTTGGCATCGGTGGGTTCACCATGGGTGGCCCAACGGGTATGGGCAATGCCGATGTTGCCTGTCAGGTTAACCTTTTCTGTTAATTTTTCGAGGTCGCTGACTTTGCCTTTGCTTTTAAACAGCTTCATTTCTTTTTCCAGGATGGCTATTCCGGCACTGTCGTAACCTCTGTATTCTAAGCGGTGCAACCCCTTAATCAATATAGGGTATGCTTTTTGGGGGCCTATATAGGCTACAATTCCACACATGCGTTAATCTATTTTTGTATAAATGATTTCCAGTCTCAGATTGTCCTGCGACCGTTTATTTCCTTTTAAAACGGCTCTGTTTGATTTAACGGCGCTGCCCGAAACCACCAGATTTAATCCCTTGTCCTCAAAAGATCCTCTCAGCAGGGCATCTTGTATGTGTTGCCCGATATTGAACCGGTATTCTTTTGTGGTGGAAGAATAGGAGCCGCCATAATAGGCATCGCCATAAGAATAATCGGTCAGAAAGCTCATGGTGCCGTTGGCGTTGGTCTTTGACAGAATGAGTTTTTCGGGAGGAGCAAAATCGCCGCTGGCTGTTTCATCCAGTTTTACTACTAATTCAGCTTTTAAAATGGAAATCCTGCCGTTTACACTATCTGTTAAAAGATGTTTCAGGCCAAGGATGCCAGGGAATTTTAGTTTTATTTTTGTACCGGCCATTGATTGCACATACAAAAGGCTGTCGCCAAGCGTGGTGTCTCCGGCTATTTGTTGCTTAAGCAGCGGATCGGCTGATGCAAAATTCTTATGGTCGAAACTGTTGAACCTGGCACAGTAGCCATCAATAACAAAGTTATAAGCAGCGGTGTCTGCATCGTTGTGGTAATAAAGAGAAAGTTTTGTGATGGATGACAAAAAGTTAAAGTATAAAATACAGCCACCGGAAGACATTTGTTTGGTGGAGATGTATAATCCTTTAAAAAACTTCAGAAAGTTAGAATTGTCTGAAAGGTAAGAAGATCCTGAGGCGTCAACGAATTTTTGCCCAAACGATTTGTTTAATTTTATTCGCAGATGAGGCGGATATTTGGTGCTTCCTATTAGGACACTGTCTTTAAGATTGGGTTTAAAACTGACATTGGCCAGATTTTTCTTATACACGCCCATCACATCATTTGAATAATAATTGTTGGAATAATATAAGTCGTCGGCAAGCTCAAATACGTTTAAGGTAAGTGTAGAAGCTGTGTCGCCGTAAAAGCCCTGATAAGCCATTGATAAAACAATGGAGTCGCACACAGGGTTGTTGCCAAAACTTACGGCAGTGGTGGTAAGTACAAACTGGGAATACGCACCGGCATTGGTAGTGCCAAAAACAGGGTCGGTATAACTGCCAATAAGGTTATAGGTTACCTCATCGGTTCGGAAGGAGTCTTCTTTCACGGTATAGGCAATCACCGGGATAGTGTCGGTAAAAAGAGCCCCCATAATGTCTTCGGTGGGTTGGATGTTGAGACCTAATTCTTCATTCTTATTGCAGGCGGAAAGCAGAACAACAGAAAAAAACAGAAATAAGGCGGCACGGGTTTTAATTCGGTAGTTTTTCAAAAACGTAGGATTTAATTATTTTACAGCATCTTCGTTAATCAGTTCATCAACCAATTCGTCGTAAAATAAGCTGTATGCATTGATGTATTTGTCTTTTGGCTGAAAAGGCAACATGGGCTTATTGGATTTTTTTGCATAAGCCAGCACCTCACTGTTAATTTTTTCAGAACCTTGAATGATGGCATCACTGAAGTCAATCATGCCTTTCATCATTCCCAGATAGTCCAGACTTTTATATTGTTTGATGTCTTTGTCGGACACCCCGTCGTGTTTGAGCTTTTTTATGGATTCCTTGGTAAAATTGCTTTTAAAGTCATCATCGTAAAGCGAACAGACAATTTTTGTATCAGCGAATAAAGGGTTGTTTTTAAAAGCTGTTTTGATAAAGAAAGGCACCAGGCTCGAAAACCATCCGTGCACGTGAATGAGGTCGGGCGACCAGCCAAGTTTTTTCACGGTTTCGATAACTCCGCGGGCGTAAAATATTGCCCGTTCGTCGTTGTCGGAAAAGAACGTGCCGCTTTTATCGGCAAAAGTGGATTTGCGCTGGAAATAATCTTCGTTATCAATAAAATATACCTGCAGGCGGGCAGACTGGATGGAGGCTACTTTAATGATAAGAGGGTGGTCGGTATCATCAATGATAAGGTTCATTCCTGAAAGCCGGATAACTTCGTGAAGCTGGTTACGTCTTTCATTTATACATCCAAAACGAGGCATAAATGTTCTGATTTCTCTTCCTTTTTCCTGTATCCCCTGCGGGAGTTCCCGGCAAATCTGGCCCATGTGACTATCGTTCAGGTAGGGAACAATTTCTTGAGCAACAAACAGCACCTTATATTTAGCCATAAATTATATTTTAACTGAATTCAGTTTGCAAAAATACGAAAAATTTACCAATTTATTATTCAAAACCAAGCCTTTTTAGTTTTTTTAAATACTGATTCCTGATAAAACCATCGTTAAATGTCCGTATGTAGTTGTAATTTGTTATAGTATAATTCGCCACCCTGCTAATGATTTCTCTGAAATTCTTGCGTATTTGGTGGAGCACATATTTTGACACCCGGTGCGTAAATTAAAATACACCTGAAAAGGAATAACTATATTTGCCAAATTTTTTTTCATGAAGGTTTTTTCATACATACCGGAAATTAAGGCATACCTGCATTCGCAAAAAAAATTGCAGTGCAGTATTGGTTTTGTGCCAACAATGGGAGCACTGCATGCAGGCCATCTTTCGCTGATTGAGAAAGCAAAAAGCGAAAACGATATTTGTGTCTGCAGTATTTTTGTCAACCCAATACAATTCAACAATCTTGAGGATTTAAAAAAGTATCCCGTCCAGAAGGATCAGGACCTGGACCTGCTCAGGGAAAAGGGTTGCGATGTAGTCTTTTGCCCCGAAAACAAGGAGATGTACCCCGAAGCTGTAGAAGAATCGTACGATTTCGGCCCGCTCGAAAAAATGATGGAAGGGGCTTTCAGGCCGGGACACTTCAATGGTGTGGCTGTAGTAGTAAAACGATTGTTCGATATTGTAACGCCTGATAAGGCTTATTTTGGTGAAAAGGATTTTCAGCAGCTACAAATTATCCGGTCGCTGGTAAAGCAGAAAAAATTGCCAGTGACCATAGTCGCTTGCCCGATAGTGCGCGATGTGGACGGGCTGGCGCTGAGCTCACGCAATGCCTTGTTGACCGAAGAACACCGCCGGATAGCCCCGCAAATAGCTGCACTGCTGCATGAGTGTTCGCTTTTGGCCGGCGATTTATCCGTAGCACAGCTAAAGGCTTACGTCCAACAAAATATTGCAGCTACTCCCGAATTTGTCCTTGATTATTTTGAAATTGCATGCGAAGAAACCCTGCAGCCCATAGAAACATGGGCTGAAGCCAAAAAAATCAGAGCTTTTATTGCCGTTTATCTCGGAAAAGTTCGTTTAATCGATAATATCGGAATTAATTTGTAACTTTGTGCCACCATGTTTATCGAAGTATTAAAATCAAAAATTCACAGGGTAAAGGTTACCCATTCAGAGTTGAACTACATTGGCAGCATTACCATTGATGAAAATCTTATGGAGGCCGCCAATATCATCGAAAACGAACGGGTTTACATTTTTGATATCAACAATGGTGAACGTTTCGACACCTATGTTATCAAAGGGAAGCGGGGCAGTGGTACCATTGGAATCAATGGCGCTGCAGCACGTAAAGTAATGGTGGGCGACCTTATCATTATTGTTTCCTATGCCAGCATGGATAGCGAAGAAGCCAAAACTTTTTCGCCTGTAATAATTTTTCCTGATTCAGCCACCAACCAACTGAAGTAATAATTTTGAAAAAGAAGATTTTTTCCATCCTGAAAATATTGTTGTTTTTCGGCATAGGTATATTTTTTATCTGGCTGTCGGTCATCAAATTAGGTCCCGAAGACAAAAAACAAATTTTCAAATCCTTTTCCGAAGCCAATTACTGGTGGCTGGTATTATGTTTCGTGCTGGGCCTGATCAGCCATGTGCTGCGTACCCTGCGCTGGGAACTGCTCATTGACACTGTCGGGTATAAACCCCGCTTCTGGAATACGTTTTTAAGTTTGATGATAGGGTATTTTGCTAATCTTGCCATCCCGCGGCTGGGAGAGATAACCCGTTGCACCATGCTCGCCAAATACGAAAAAGTGCCTTTTCAGAAATCTTTTGGCACCGTTATAGCCGAAAGAGGGCTTGATGTGGTAACCTTTGTGATTTTGTTTTTTATTAACCTGCTGATACAATATAAGGCTATTTCGGGTTTTGTGTACGAGAAAATTTATTTTCCGCTGTCAGAAAAGTTTCAGTTTATTGGCAAAGGATATTTTCTTTACGGCGCGATAGCACTATTGGTGTTAATCCTGTTGTGCATCATTGTTTTTAATTCGAGGTTAAAGAAATTCAAGCTTTACAATAAAATCGTCAATGTAATCAAGGGCTTCTGGGATGGCCTTAAATCGCTGGCTCTGGTAAAAAAACCATTTACCTTCATTTTATACACCTTGCTTATTTGGGTGGCTTATTTCACGATGACATATGTGTGTTTTTTCAGTTTGGCAGCCACCAGCCATACGCCTATTGGTGCGGTAGCTTCGGTTTTTGTTATGGGAACCATAGCCGTGATGGTGTCGCCGGGCGGCATAGGGGCATATCCTGCTTTTATCGAAGCTACGCTGACCTTGTACGGTGTTCCGGTGTTTACTTCGCCAAATCCGGTGGGCTTGTCGCTGGGGTGGCTGATATGGGGCGCACAAACAATCATTATCATTTTGGCGGGAGTAGTGTCATTGATATTGCTGCCCGTATTAAATAATAAGAATGACAAGTCTCGAAATAATTAAACAAAAGATTTTTTTTACTGCCGCAGCGTTCGAAAAACAACTGGAATACTATCGTTTTAAAAAATTTAAAATGGTTTTTACCAACGGCTGTTTCGACATTATGCACCTCGGACACATTGATTACCTGTCAAAAGCCGCCGACCTGGGCGATATCCTTATTGTTGGATTGAACAGCGACTTTTCGGTAAAAAAAATTAAAGGTGCTGACAGGCCCATTATTGATATCAACTCCAGATCAGCTCTGCTGGCCTCCTTATCGTTTGTCGATGCCGTGGTGATTTTTGATGAACCGACTCCCTTGCACTTGATTCAGTTTATTTTGCCAGATATTCTGGTAAAAGGCAACGATTATACTGTGGATAAAATCGTGGGAGCTGAAGAGGTTATAAATAAAGGCGGGGAAGTGGTGACTATTGAATTGGTAAAAGGCTATTCCACAACACTTATCGAAAAAAAAATATTGAAAAACCAGGAATAAGGGTTTGTATTTTAATAAATAATAAGTAGTTTTGTGGTATAAAAAATAAAACAATGAAAACTTTCCGACTACTCATTTTCTTGTCTGTAACAATTATAGGTATTGTTTTTATGGGTTCCTGTAAAAAAGACACACAATCCTATCTCATGGGAAAATGGGATCGAGTAAATGTTACCGCTGTTGAAGATACCGTATTTTTTGAAACCTGGGAGTTTACTGCTGACGGGCGGTTGCTCATTGATTGCTCAGGATATGCAAATTATATTGATAGTCTTGACTATAAAGGAGAGTTGACTTACGTGATGGACTCCCGGAATAAGTTCACGGTTACCAAAGGTAGCTTTTCTGATCAGTGGGAAATCGTGTTGCGAAAAGATAATAAACTGAGAATAGTACACAATTACGGTGAAGATCAGGATATCCAGCAAGGCCTTGATGAAAGAGAATTTGTTAAGGAATAGGACTACTTTTATCTGTTAATGGCAAAAATACAAACCATTTTTTTTTGTCAGAATTGCGGGGCGCAATCCTCAAAATGGATTGGTCGTTGTCCTTCATGCAACGAATGGAATACCTACGTCGAAGAGGTCGTTTCCAGAGAGACTGCCACTTCAGCAAAAAAAAGATTGGCTTCGCAAAGCCAGGCTCAGCCCCGGCTGATCAGCGAAATAAATATTGATGAGCACAAACGAATCAACTCGGGCAACAGCGAACTGAACCGCGTACTGGGCGGGGGAATAGTGCCTGGATCCCTTGTGTTGATTGGCGGAGAGCCGGGAATCGGCAAGTCGACACTGATGCTGCAGGTGGCATTAAGCATAAAAGACATCACCGTATTGTATATCACCGGTGAGGAAAGTGAACAGCAGATAAAAATGCGTAGCGAACGCATCAACGCCGACAGCAAAAATTGTTTTATCCTTAATGAAACCAATACCCAGAATATTTTTCAGCATATTGAAAAAATAAATCCCGGCATGGTAGTCATCGATTCTGTACAGACCTTGCAGACCGAACTGATAGAATCTTCGGCCGGCAGTATCTCTCAAATCAGGGAATGTACTTCGGAATTTCAGAAGTATTCAAAACTTACATCTACCCCCGTTTTTCTTATTGGCCACATCACCAAAGACGGTACCATTGCCGGCCCCAAGATACTCGAGCACATGGTGGATACCGTGCTGCAGTTCGAGGGCGACCGCAATAATATGTACCGTATCCTGCGTTCGGTGAAAAACCGTTTCGGATCAACCAGCGAACTGGGCATTTTCGAAATGCAGAGTTCCGGCCTGCGCGAAGTCTCCAACCCCTCGGAAATATTACTTTCGCAACGCGACGAAAACCATAGCGGCATAGCCGTTTCTTCCACCATCGAAGGACTGAGGCCGTTATTGATTGAGGTACAGTCGCTGGTCAGCTCTGCTGCTTACGGCAATCCCCAGCGCTCTTCCACAGGCTTTGACCTCAGGCGGATGAACATGCTGCTGGCGGTGCTCGAAAAAAGATGCGGGTTCAGGCTGGGCGCCAAAGATGTTTTTCTGAACATCGCAGGCGGCATACGCGTGGATGATCCGGCCATCGACCTGGCGGTGATGGCCTCGGTGTTATCTTCCAACGAAGATATTGCCGTGGATATGAAAAGTTGTTTTGCCGCCGAAGTGGGCCTTTCGGGCGAAATACGCGCCATTAACCGCATAGAGCAACGGATAACAGAAGCCGAGAAGCTGGGATTTAATGAAATCGTTATCTCAAAGTATAACGCCACCAACCTGAATCAGAAAAATTTCAAAATAAAAATTATTCCCATACAAAAAATCGAACACCTGCTCAGATATCTGTTTGGTTAAGGGGTATTTGCCGATTTCTCAATTACGATGTGATGCTTTTCAGCAAAGTCATGCTGAACGCCCCGAAATTCTCTCAAACCGTCTTCCATTTTTTTTGATGCATTTGAATATAAAACATTAAACTCTTCTTTTGCTTCTGCAGAAAGCCCATGGCTGGCAATTTTTAAAATGTCTGTCATGCTCTTTAATTCTCCCGTGATTACAGAATGATATAAGGCAAAGAGTTTAAGGGCGGCATCGCGAAAATCCCCCGTTCCATCGAAGCTATGCATTTTTGAAACAACCGCTGTGCCCGAATCAAGCTGGCTGAGCGCTTGTTGGTAAGCATCGTCCATCTGTGCGGGGCTACCTGCCGAAAAGGAATTATACAGGACGTTTATTTTTTTGGCGATAAGGGTTTGTTCGTTGATGATGCGGTCGTTATAGCTGATAGCTTCCTCCTTTGACGGGCCGCAGGAGGCAAGCAACCACAGCAACAGGATAACAGGAAAAAGGGTGTGTTTTTCTTTCATAGAGGTGCGTTATGGTAAAACAGCGTTAGTAACACTATCTTCCTGTATTTTGAAGTTGTATTTCTTTGAAAAAAGTTTCAGTTCTTCGGTCAGCATGGTGATTTTTTCTTTCAACCTGTAATCTATGGTGTCGGAAAGCCGCATAAACTTATCTTCCTGTTCGGAGGAATATTCTGCCGGAGGGATTTGCAAAATCTGCAAAAGTGCGCGGTACTCATTTTTGCATAACACATCATATTCGTTAAGCAAAGCTAATGCGGCGTCTTTCAATTGGCTGCTTTTATCGAAATCTTTCAGTGATGAAAGCCGGATTTTTGAAAGGGCAATCTGTGATATCAGGTCATTATAGGCCTGTTCGATATGTTTCCCGCTGGTGTCAACAACAACCAGATCCTTTACGGTGTCTGATTGAAAAGTGAAGGGACTGTTGGCAAGTTGCTCCGTTTTGTTATTTATCAGCACAATAAGTGCTTCTTCTTTATCAAAAACATCTTCAAGAGGGGCAATAACAGTATCGTAATACTGTTCGGCTTTTTGGGGCGAAGGCTTGCACGAAGCCATCACCAGCATTAATAAAAGCGAGGGAATTATGCCAGCGTATTTCATCATAAAAAGTTTACGGTAAAATTATAAAAACTTTTATTTCCTCAAGTGAATATTAAGGCAAACGGCCAAATTGATTAGATCTTAGTAACTTTGCAGAAAAAAGCAATGAATAAGGTTGAGCTTCTTGCTCCTGTCGGGTCTTTTGAATCCCTCACTGCAGCGATTCAGGGCGGTGCCGATGCGGTTTATTTTGGTGTGGGTAATTTAAATATGCGTTCCCGCTCATCGGTAAATTTCACGATAAATGATCTTAATGAAATTACTGCTGTCTGCCGCAAAAACGGCATAAAGTCTTATCTGACACTGAATACGATTATTTATGATACCGAAATTCAGGAGGTAGCAGCAATACTGGAGGCGGTGAAACAAAGCCGGATTGACGCCATTATCGCTTCAGACTTTTGTGTGATCGAAAGGGCTCATCGTGCCGGTATTCCGGTGCATATTTCAACCCAATGTAATATTACCAATATAGATGCGGTGAGGTTTTATTCGAAATTTGCCGATGTGATGGTTACGGCCCGCGAGCTGCATCTTGATCAGGTGGCTGCCATAGTCCGTAAGATAGAACAAGAGCAGATCAAAGGCCCTTCCGGCGAATTGGTCAGGATAGAGGTGTTTGCTCACGGGGCTTTATGTATGGCTGTTTCGGGCAAGTGCTACCTGAGCCTGCACGACAACAATCATTCCGCCAACCGGGGCGCCTGCTTTCAGTTGTGCCGCAGAGCCTATGTTGTCACCGACAAGGAAAGCGGAACCGAACTGGAGATTGATAACGAATACATCATGTCGCCCAAGGACCTGTGCACCATAGGCTTTCTTGATAAAGTGCTAAAGGCCGGCGCCACCACCTTAAAAATTGAAGGCCGCGGCCGTTCCGCCGATTATGTAAAAACTGTTACTGCCTGTTATAAAGAGGCCATAAACAGTATTGCCGACGGCAGTTATTCCGAGACAAAAATACAGGCCTGGAAAGAAAGACTGAAAACCGTTTATAACCGTGGTTTTTGGGATGGCTATTATTTGGGCCAGACACTGGGTGAATGGAATAATGTTTATGGATCGCAGGCCGTCAAAGAAAAAGTGTATATCGGAAAAATTACCAATTATTATTCTAAAATTAAAGTGGCCGACATTAAGGTGGAAACGCGCCCGTTGTCTTTGGGTGATGAAATAATGATTATCGGAAATACCACTGGTGTTTACGAAGATGTCATCCGGGAAATGAGGATTGACGATCATACGGTATCAATAGTGGAGAAATCGCAGTTGTGTTCAATACCAGTTCATTCGGCAGTGCACCGTGGCGACAAGTTGTTTATTGTAAAAAGCAAGGTCTGAATAAAATCCCGCTTCCTCAGGTTATTTGCTGATAATCTTAAACTCTGTTCTTCTGTTCAACTGACGGCCTTCTTCCGTATCATTGGTGGCTACAGGTTGGTCGAAACCGAACCCTTTATAGGTCATTCTGTTTTTATCAATTCCCTTGCCCACTAAATAGTCAACCACTGCTTTTGCCCTGTTTTCCGACAAGGCTTTGTTATAAGCCACTGAGCCTATATTGTCAGTATGCCCGGAGATTTCGATTTTTACGCTTGGCAGTTCAACCATGAATTTCAGCAAGCGTTCCAGCTCGGGAATCGACTCTGATCGCAAAGTAAATTTGTCGAAATCAAAAAAGATGTTCTTTAGCACAATGGTACTTCCCACGGCAACTTTTTTTAGTTTAATGTTCTTTTCCACTTCGCGGTAGCTAGTGGTAGGAGGAATGATGATATTTTCGGAATGGAAAAGGTATTCGGGTGCTTTTACGGCGATACCGTAATTTTTTCCTGATGGCAGCGATACCAGGTATTTTCCGGTGGCGCTGTTGGATTCATAGGTGCCTATCACCTCGTTGCGTTCGTTGTCTGTAATATCAATGGTAGCGCCTAAAGGAGCCAAAGTGATATCGTCCATGACAATGCCTTTGAGCAGTGTTACCTGGTTTTCTTTTATTTCAACGGGTTTTTCTATTACTGTTTCATTGACGGGTTGAGCCATGCTGGCTAAGAGGTTGTCTTCGGTATTATTAATCAACGGTTTTTCGGGGCCTAAGAAGGTGATGACATAAATATCCTGTCCGCCTAATCCATCCTGTTTGACCGATGAATAATAGCCATGAACGCCGCTGGCGGAGATAGAGAAAAACACATCATCATCAGGGGTATTGATGGGGTATCCGATATTTTCGGGCTCGCTCCATTTGGAGCCGTCAAAAACCGATTTGAAGATATCATAGCCCCCCATTGTGGCATGTCCCTGGGAGCTGAAATAAAGGGTTTTCCCGTCCGGATGGATAAACACCCCTTCTTCGTTGTATGGTGTGTTGATGCCTGCGCCAAGGTTTTTGGGTTCGCCCCAGTTTCCCTTTTTGTCTTTTACCGACATGTAGATGTCGTTACCGCCAAAACCGCCATCACGGTCGCTGACAAAATACAGGTTTTTGCCATCGTAAGAAATGGTGCCCGAAGATTCATGATAGTCCGTATTGATGCCGCTTATCCGCGATGGTGTTGACCAGGTGGTCCCTTTTAGTTTGCACTCGTATATATCTCCGCCGTTAACTCCTTTGTAAATCAGCAGTGTTTGTCCATCAGGCGAAAGACCAACGGTGGCATCGTGTTTGTTGCTGTTCAAGGGGTTGGGGGGATTTTTCGGGGCGGTCCATGAACCATTGATTTTTTCAGTCATATAAATGTCTTCATAGAATCCAAGGTCGTTTTCATCCTGCTTGCCTCCGGTGGTATTATCTCGTCTTGAAGTAAAAAACAATACCGACTCGTCGGCGCTTATCAGGGGGGAATATTCAGGAAATGCAGAGTTTACAATGGGTCCCAGGTTGTCAATAAATACCCGTACCGGCGCGGCAATCATTTTTTTGCCGTTTTCGCATTCCATAATTTTCTTTTCAATTTCTTTTGAGTTTTGCTGCAGATCGGCAGGCGACAAAGCTTGTTTGTATTGCCGGATAAGGTCCAGCGCCCTGTTGAAATCACCATTTAGCTGGTAGGCTTTGGCCAGGTTGAATTTTGTGTCTTTGTATTCGTCAGAATTTAAACGCAGTGATTTTTCAAAATATTCTATGGACTTTGTTTTTTGCACAGTATTCAGATAGCAGGAGCCTATCAGGTAATTCAGTTTGGCATTGTCGGGGTTAACTTTTTGTGCATCCAAAAAGTATTCAAGGGCGGTGGCATACATGCTCTTGCCCATTTCATAATACTTTAGTCCAACATTGAAATTGTTTCTTGCCTGTTTAAATTCTTTTTCTCTGCCCTTGAAATTGCTTTTTACAAATTCCACATTTTGTGCAGCCGAAAAAAAAGTGAGAAATAATGCAATGATAACCAGGGAATATCTTTTTTTCATGATGTTTTTATTTGAATGATGGAACTATTATTTGCATTGTAAATTTGAATAACTGGCTGCGGTGGTAATACCCAATAAGGCTGCTTTTTTCCAGTCTTCGCAGGAATTTTGCGGCTTTCTGAGTATTTCGTATGTAATGCCGCGATTCAGGTAGGCATATCCATAACTGGGGTTGAGTTCAATGGCTTTGGTATAGTCGGCAATGGCACCTTCATAATCCTGCAGCTTGTATTTTGCATTTCCCCTGTTGTTATAGGCATAATAATAGGAGGGATTGAGCTTAATGGCCTGTTCAAAATCCCTGATGGCATCCTGGTATTCTTCCTGCTCAAAATGTGCGGTACCACGGTTGTTATATGCAATAAAATAATCGGGTTTTTTTTGTATGGCTGTGGAATAATCGGCTATAGCGCCTTTAAAATCTTTTAATTTCTTTTTTGCGCTGCCGAGGTTGTTGTAAGTAAAAGGCATATCGGGATTGATTTGTGTAGCCTGGGAATAATCGGATTTGGCTTCTTCATATTTGTCGAGTTTTACTTTTGCGCTGCCCCTGTCGTTATAGGCATAGGCATAATCGGGTTTGTTTTTTATGGCCGCATCGAAATCGCTGATGGCTTTTTCGTATTCATTTTTTTCAAAAAATATTTCTCCCCGGTAATAGTAAGCCTGAGCATGATTGGCATCCAGGGCCACCGCCTGCGTAAAATCGGCCATGGCATTGTCGTAGTCTTTGAGCTCGAAACGACATTTCCCCCTGCTGAAATATCCGTTGGCAGTGGGTGCGAGTTCTATGGACCTGGAAAAGTCGGCGATAGCATCCTGAAATTTGTTCTGTTCCATAATTACAGCGCCTCTGTTGAAATATGCTTTTTCAAAATCAGGTTTGAGGTTGATAGCTTCGGAGAATTTTTTGATCGCTTCGTTGTACTTCTTGTGTTCAAAAAATTTCACCCCTTCGTTGTACACCTTTTCGGCATCCTGGTTGTCGCCCTTAAACAAAGTATCGGTGGGAACTTCCTGTGCACTGACCGTAAATATCAGCAATAGAAAGAATAGCACGAAAACAGATTTTTTCATAAATGAATTTTTATAATGAATGTAAGTGATAATGATTGCAAATATAATAATTGATAGCAGATAAAAAAAACAAAGCGTCAATTTTACGTTGTAAGAAAAAAATCCAGGAGGAAGAAAAACAGCAATATCAGTCCGGAAACCCCGTTGAGGGTAAAGAAGGCAAAATTTATCCGGCTCAAATCGTTCGGTCTGACGATGTAGTGTTGATAAAAAAGTAAGACGGCAAAAATGGATGCACCGGTCCAGAAAAACAATCCCTGTTGATTGGTTATGCCTGCCGCGATAATGACAGCCATGGCTATGCAGTGCAGCAGCATTGAAAAGATTAAGGATGTTGTTATCCCGAAATGTTGCGGAATAGAATGCAAGCCTTGTTTTTTATCGAAATTTATGTCGTTCAATGCATAGATAATGTCGAACCCGCTGACCCAGCAGAGTACCGCCAGCGAATACAACAGCGGTAGGTAGTGAAAATGTGCCGTCACAGCCAGGTACGCCCCGGTGGGAGCCATGGCCAGCCCAAGACCTAAAACAAAATGCGACAACCATGTGAACCGCTTGGTGTAACTATAGCCCAAAATTACCAGCAACGCCAGGGGCGAAAGACAAAAACACAAGAAATTCAAAAAATACGTGGTGGCGACAAACAATAGAATGTTGGCTGTCAAAAATAAATAAGCATAGCCCGGGCTTATTTTTCCTGAGGGGAGGTCGCGGTATTGAGTACGCGGATTTTCCTTGTCGATATGGCGGTCGGCAATACGATTGAAACTCATGGCCGCGTTACGGGCAAAAAACACGCATAGCAGCATGAGTAAAAAGGTTTTCAGGTTGAAAGAAGTGCCCTGCTGTTGTAAAGCAAGAAAAAAACCAATGACGGCAAAAGGCAATGAAAATACCGTATGGGATATTTTTACCAGGGACGAAAATTCCGAAATCCTTTTGAAAAGTGCTGCCGCCATCTGTAGTTTTTCTTAAAGCAAAGGAAACAATAAGCCTGCTTATTTACAAATTAACTTTGTTTTTTCTTTTTAAAAAGATCGCCTATCAGATCGCCCGGCAAAACACCCGGAAAGATATAATGGCATCTCGATAACCTTGATCGGGCACCGTTAAAAACAAAAAAGTTCGAGACAGTCGAAGTTCTGAAAACCGCAGTGTACTATGCGTACATGCCAGTGCTGAGCCTGCCGAACGCAAGGATTTGAAGAACGAAGACGAACGAAGAATTTTGAGGTTTCTAGAGATGCCCATAATAAAACGGGTTTGATTTCAGGGCACAGCCGACGTCGGCACATCTTGAAAAATGAAAATACATAAACCCGCCTATGGCTCCTGTCGCATACCGGTGATATGTCTCAGCGCGAATACCTTTTTTAACTGCTCTCTAAACTTTTTTTTGTCAGGTTCAGGACCGTCAGGGTTGCTGTTTTTCATCATTCTACTGAAGCTGGTTGATGGCGTTGATAAGAGTTTCTTTGCTCTGCGTTCCGACAAACCGTTGTGCAGGAACACCGTCTTTGAAAATGATGATGGTGGGCAGGTACCTGATGTCGTACTTCAGGGAGGTAATCTTGTTTTGATCAGTATCCATTTTGGCTATGACGGCTTTTTTGCCAATTTCTGAAGCCACCTCTTCAATGATAGGAGCAAGAATCCGGCAGGGGCCACACCAAACAGCCCAGAAATCAACAAGGACTATGCCCTTTTTAATGGTCTTCTCGAAGTTTTTATCCGTAAGTATCAATACTCCTTCGGAGCTGTTCTGTTTGTGTGTGTTTATGTTTCCCGAAATATTGGCCGGTATGGCAAAAATAAATGCCATTAAAAGTAGTAAGGTCACGTTTTTCATACAAAATAATTTTTCATTTTTTTATCAATAATCAGTCCAAAATTATAGCAAGGTAACCACCGTAATGCCTTCGCCGCCATGTTCCACGTGCTCTGGTTCAAAAGCTACGACATTTCGGTGTCCCGACAGTAATTCGTGGATAATTTTGCGCAGCACTCCCGACCCCTTGCCATGAAGTATTCTTACATGATAAATTTTCAGTAGTAAGGCATCGTCAATATATTTTTCTATGATTTCGGTAATCTCTTCAGCTCTTTTTCCGCGCACATCGAGGGTGGTTTTAAATCCGGTTACTTTTTCCGTCAGTTGCCCGCTGATCTCAGAGAAGTTTGTCCGGGTTTTCTTTTTAATGAAATCCCTGTATTTGGAGGGTTCCACCATTTCCAATTGTGCAACGGGGATCCTGATTTTGATATTGTCAAACAACACCTGCGCCTGATCGTTGTGTACTTCTAGTATTTCCCCTATATTTTTTTGTCCGGGCAGGCGCACAAAATTTCCTTTTTGAAGGATAACAGTTTTCTTTTCGGCTTTGATGGCGGCTAATGCAGGCTTTTGTTTTTTTGCCGCCGCCGGTTTCGTTATACTATCTTCGGGTTTTTTGCCGGCAATAATTTTTTCTTTTAGTTCCTGAAGTTCTTCTCTTGCTTGTTTGGTTTTTTCTTTTTCGGCTGCTGATTCTTTTATCTGCCGTATGGTGTTTTCGATGGCCTTGTTGGCGTTTTGCAGCAGCAGGGCTGC
>Ga0116184_10002215_pt1 | contig 17293 bp, 16 predicted proteins | sample AD_JPNNA5_MetaG_FD_89886 | JGI IMG/M metagenome (GOLD analysis project Ga0116184, IMG submission 89886) | Active sludge microbial communities of municipal wastewater-treating anaerobic digesters from Japan - AD_JPNNA5_MetaG | ecosystem: Engineered > Bioreactor > Anaerobic > Digestate | place... | reverse complement strand
TAATAATAGCTGCAAATTATCACAAACATAATATCGAAATTGGCAGATTTCTGTTATAATGTTAGAAAGTACTTTTTACATAACTGCACATACCGGAGGAGAAGCAGATGAAGGAGTTCAAACTGGGACAGCTTGTAGTAATACTGTCACCTTTCACAGAAGCAGAAGTTTACGGTAATATAAAGTTTGTTTCCGATAAGTCAATTACATTGAGTATAAAGAATACAGGGATCCTTAAAGAGGGCTGGGATATACTGTGCCTTATAATAGATGAGACAGATGCCCTTGAATTTTACAGCAAGGTTGAGTCTCTGGAAGGCAATACTATTAAGATAGAAAGGCATGTGGAAGCAAATCTTTGCACCATAGAGAAGAGAAGGTTCAACAGGGTGGATTGTGAGATTGGCTTTGTCGGAAGGCCCATGATGATTAACAATGTGTCAATAGCAAAGTCCGGGAAAACCTTTATGGGAACAATAAAAAACATCAGTGCCGGAGGAGTAATGGTTGAAACAAATCTCTGCTTCCCGACTGATATGGTCTTCAGCTTCAAGCTTAAAATTAACTATTTCATTGACTGTACCGCAAAGGTGAGAAGGGTCAGTGAAGTGCCGAATCAGAATAAGTATGAAATGGGCTGTGAGTTCATAAATATGAGTGTTGAGGACATGAAAGCCATAGCCATGTTTGCCTTCAAGGAACAGCTCAAGCGGAAAAGAAAGGAACTGTACGACAGTATTTTCAAATAAATAGGGGGAATCATAAATGGAGAAGTGTGAAGCTACACAGTACAAGAGCATTAGCCTGCCGAGGCTTAATAACCTTAAACCTAATATAGAGTCCACAGCCCTTAAGCTGATGGAAGAAGCAGGAGAACTGGCGCAGCTTATCGGAAAGTACAGAGGATTGAACGGAGAAAGCTGCAGGATGGAAGAAAGGCAGTGCGTTGACAGAATAGCTGAGGAGCTGCTGGATGTGGCCCAGGTGGCGATTTCAATGATGTTTGTGCTGGAAGAAAGCTATTCGATAGATATACAGGAGAAGGTTGAGAGTCATATCAAGAAACTTAAAGGGAAAGGATATATAAAAGGCTAACCCATGAGGGTAAAGCCTTTATTTATTATCTATTGACTCTATCTTTGCCATAATCTCTTCAAGGGATGCCCGCAATTCATACATGGCATCAACAAAATTCGCTGTCAATACATTGCCTAACGGTGCATTCATTTCTTTTATGAGCCATCCGTTATCCGTTTTTATGCATTCTATAGTGACATTTCTTTCTATCATGCTGGGTTCTGTATATTCGGCCATATATTTCTTCATTATACTCTCCAAAAGAAGATTTGCTTCCTCGGAAGTTGGTCTCCCACCTTCCTCTATGCGCTTATACGCTTCGGTGTAATATTCCATGACTACTTTTTGGATCATAGCCTTGCCGTCGGCAATATTACATTTGACTGTCACATTTGCTATATCTTCAATAATGTCTGATTTTATAATTTCATAAGACATTAGTTTCATCATTTCTTTAAAATACAAAAACCAACTTTCATTCTGCGCAGTAAGGCTGGAAATCGCAGTGTTATCATAAATAAATGAAGACATTTTATCTAAATCAAAGTCCTGAGAAGCTTTAAAAAATTCATCAACTGTTTTATCAGGACCTGCAATTATTTCATTTGAATCTGTACAGGCACTGAGAGAAATGAGAGTCACAAATAGTAATATGTATACAAATATGTAGTTTGACTTCAAAGAAATCACGTCCTTTTTATTTATTCCTATGATAATTAGTATAGCAATATTTATAATAGTTGTCATTACAATTTGAAGATTTTTTTCAACTTTGGTTACATAATATAAAAAGAAATTATAAATGTTTTCAGAAATATATAAATAATCAGATATCGGAATTAACATAAATCAAAAAATACTATTAAAAAAATACAATTGACATGTAATTGGAAGCGAATTATAATAAAAATGGAGATAATTTTCAAATAAGGTATATAATTTAAGCAATAAAATGAATATTTTTTTCAATTAGTTTTGAATATTTTTTTCAAAATTTACAGGACGGGAGAGTTGAATGATGACACATCCATATACACAGAGCTACATTTATAAAAAAATTAATATGATGTTAGGAGAACTGACAAAAAGTGAATGTAGTGTCGCTGAGTTTATAATGGAAAACCAGGATAAAATCATTTATTTATGCATTACAGAACTTGCGGATCTGACCGATACCAGCGAAGCTACAATAATCCGAATGTGCAAGAAGCTGGGTTATAAAGGCTTTCAGGAACTCAAAATTGAAGTTGCTCGCGAGCTTGTTGATCCTATTGCAAAAATCAATGAAAACCTACTACCTGATGATTCCCCGGAAGAAATTATTTCTAAAACCTTTTCCAGTACAATAAACACACTTACAGCCAGTAAACGCGTACTTGATGCAGATGAGTTCGCAAAAGCTGGCGATGCTATCCTAAAGGCACACAGAATCCTTATTTTTGGCCTTGGCAATTCTGCCTCTGTAGCAGCGGATGTACAGCATAAGCTTCTGAGGGCAGGCCTTTTAGCAACCGCATATACCGACAACCATTTACAGATGATTGCAGCTTCTTCTATTTCAGCTAATGATGTTGTAATTGGAATCAGCCATTCCGGCAGTTCGAAAGATATTGTTGAAGCGATGGCTTTTGCTAAGAGCCTTGGGGCAACAACAATCTGTATAACAAATTATGGGCATTCACCAATAACTAAATCTGACGTATCGGATATAAAGCTATTTACCACATCTGATGAAACAAAGTTCAGAATAGTAGCTGTTTCATCCCGAATTGCCCAGTTGGCGATTATTGATGCATTATTTGCCTATGTAAGCCTGAAAAGAGGAAAAGCAGCCATTGAAAACTATGAAAGACTTGAACAAGCCCTTACATGTAAAAAATACTAAACAGTTTTGAGGTGATATTGATGCTTTGCATAGATGTAAAAGGTATAAGTACTGTAATAACAGGTGCTTCAGGTGTAATTGGTATGGCCTTTGCCAAAGGATTCCTTGAAAATGGAGCCAGAGTTGCAAACTGGGATATTGTAAAAAACGATGAAGTTGAAGAATTATGTAAGCAGTATCCGGAGAATTACATGTTTTGCAGGACGGATATTTGCAATGAGCAATCCGTAAAAGATGCAGCAGCAGAGGTATCACAAAAATTCGACGGCATTGATGTTCTTTGCAATATTGCAGGTATTATTGCAAAAGAAAAAATTGATGAAATACATAAAGAGACAATAGACAAGCTATATAACATAAATGTATTAGGTTCAATTCTTACAACAAAACACATTGTTCCATATCTAAAAAAAAGCAAAAGACCCAGAATAATTAATATGTCTTCAATACAGGCGGTAATTGGTTCAGAAACTTATACTCCATATTCATTTTCAAAGGGGGCAGTGTCTGCAATGACACGGGTCTGGGCACTGGAGCTTGCGGCTTATGGTATTACAGTTAATGCCCTTTGTCCCGGTTGGGCTGATACAGAAATGACAAGAACAAAGCTGGTTGAACACATGGCAAATTACCACGGTGTCTCTATCAGCGAAGCAAGAGATATGATACTGTCCTATACTCCTCAGAGAAGATTTATAAATCCCGATGAAATAGCCTTTGCTGGCCTGTTTCTGGCAAGTTCAATGGCTCAGGCTATTAGCGGAACTGAGATTATGATTGATCAGGGCATGACCAATTGTGTTAAAGCAGGATTGAACATGAAAGTGCCCACCCTCCTGAGTGAGTGATATCCTCGATACAACTTAAGACTTTTGCCTATATTTTAAGTTTTATAATGATAAAGGAGGTCACATAATGAAGCAATTATTAGGAGTTGATTTCGGGACAGGGGGTTGCAAGTCAACAGTTATAGACAGCAATGGCCGTGTCTTGGCCACAGCTTTTCAGGAATACCCGTCTGAACATCTTCATCCCGGATGGTCTGAACAAAATCCCGATCACTGGATTGAAGCATTTAACTATACAGTAAAAGCATGCTTGGCAAATGATAATGTTGATAAAGATTCAATTGCAGCGGTAGCGATGTCGGCATCAACACACAATGCTGTATTGCTCGACAGAGATGACAAGGTAATTCGCCCATGTATAATGTGGAATGATCAAAGAAGTGCTCCCCAGGCTGCTCGGCTGAAAGAAAGTTATGGAAAACTTATATTTGAAACCGCCATGCAAATGCCAACAGCGACATGGACCATGCCGCAGATGATGTGGATAAAGGAAAATGACCCTGACAGCTTTAAGAAAGTGCACCGCATTCTATTCACAAAGGATTATGTACGCCACTATGTAACAGGCGACTATTATACCGATCATGTGGATGCTGCGGGAAGCTTATTCTATAACCCAAGAAAAGCAGAGTGGTCTCCCGAAATGTGTGAATTGATTGGTTTGCCTATGGAGGTACTTCCAAAGGTTCTTAGGTCAAAGGATATTGCAGGATATGTAAGAAAGGAAGTAGCTGAAATAACCGGGCTGAAAGAAGGGATTCCGGTTATTGCCGGATGTTCAGATACGGCAGCAGAAGATTTTGGTGCCGGAGCTGTACGGGACGGTCAGGTAATAGTAAAAATGGCTACAGCAGGAAACTGTAATCTTATAACTTCTAAGGGGGTACCCCACGAGAAAGCATATACATATCCTCATGCCGTTGAAGGTATGTGGTATATGGCAACCGGAACTAATGCAAGCGCATCATCCTACCGCTGGCTGAGGGACGCGCTTTATATGACAGAGAAAACAGCTCTTGAGGCAAAAGGTGAAGATGTGTATTTGCTCATGGATAAGGAAGCAGAACAGGCGCCGGTTGGCTCAAGGGGACTCATATTCCATCCGTACATATTGGGAGAACGCTGTCCGTATTTTAATGCTAAGGCAAGGGCGGATTTCTTCGGGGTAAGTGTCGTGCATGACAGGAAATACTTTGCCCGTGCAGTTCTTGAAGGAGTGGCATTTAGTCTGTTTGATTGCTATCAAGTGGTGTGCGAGTTTGCAGAAAATATGTCCGAAATCAGGCTGATTGGAGGCGGAGCCAAGAGCCCGCTTTGGTGTCAGATATTATGTGATGTATTCGGGCTTCCCGTAAAGCGTCCTGAACATGATGATTCCTCTTTTGGCTGTGCTTTGCTCGCCGGTGTCGGTATAGGTGTTTTTTCCAGTGAGCTTGAGGCAGCAGATAAAGCAAATAGTATCAAAAAAATCTATTATCCAAACGAAGAAAATCACAAAAAATATGTTGCTCAATTTAAAATATACCAGGAGATAGTAAAGGCCTCTACTCCTATATGGGAGAAGCTATATGACTTATCTTTTGAATAAGGTTTTCATTAATGCTTGCTGTAAGTATATCTCATAGGCCTGAGAAGCCTGTGTTTTATAAAAATATTAAGGAGGAATAGGATTATGGGTAAAAGGGTTTTATCTATGCTATTAATTGTTGTGTTAGTACTAAGTTTGGCAAGTTGCTCATCAGCCGGTCAAACAAATGCAGCTCCGCCGGCTTCGGGCAGCCAGCCTGCTGAAGCTAAAAACTATGGAACTCCGGAATTTAACTGGCGTTTCCAATTGGTACATCAGCCCGGTCAACCTGAGTATGAGCTTTATAAACAGGCATGCGAAGATATCTATAAGATATCAGGCGGCAGACTTAAAATAGACCTCTATGCCGGAGGTACGCTTGCCACTTCAACCGAAGCCTTCCAAGCCTGCGGTGATGGTGCATTTGAAATGAATACCAGCTGGCCTGTATATATGAAGGGAATAGAATATGCTTTTGTGGCAGCAGGCGACGGGGAGCCTATGTCCATGGCTTGGGAAGACAAAATGGTCTGGATGTATGAAGGCGGAGGCTGGGAACAGATGCAGAAAGCGTTCGACAAGGTTAATCTGCATATGATTTCCTTTGGCATGCAAACAGCTAATGTACTGTTAGCGAACGATGCTTTTAAATCCTTTGCCGAAATGAAAGGAAAGAACTTCCGTACATCGGCAGGTGAGGTTGCAAGAATTGCCGGTATAACACCTGTTTCTTTACCGTTAGAGGAAGTCTTTACGGCTTTCTCAGGTGGAACTGTTGATATGGCTGAGTTTGGCACATTGATATATAATGTTGGCCTGGGAATCAACGATGTAGCTAAATATGGTATTTATCCTGACTTCTGGAATGTATCCAATACCGAGTGTACAGTTGTCAATAAGAGCGCATGGGAAAAGCTCCCGGAAGACCTGAAGCTTCTCGTATCCAATACATTTAAAGCATATGCATTCAGGACTACTACTATTCTTGAGTATCAAAGTGCTCTGAAAATGAAAGAGTATGTGGATTCTGGCGCTATGAAGTTTATCAGGCTGCCTGATGAGGATATGGTTAAAGCAAGAGCTGAAATGTATAAGATTACAAGGGAATATGCAGAAACAAAGGGTGAGCTTACTAAAGAAACCTATAAAAAGCTTGATGAGTTCTACAGTGTATTCTATCCTTACCGTGAAGTATCCAGATGGTGGGGCAGCGGACTTACCTCTGATGAGGCTGCGGGTTTTGATGTAAAGAGCTATATTGAATAAAAGATTTGGTTTAGTATATCCGTTTAGATTTACCATTAAAGATAGCAGCAAGAGTCACCATCTTGCTGCTATCACTGAAAATAGCTTGAAATATCAAAAAGGAGTAGATTTAATTGAAAAGTTTATCTGTTGTTCTCAAAGGAATCGATAAAATCAGTATATTCCTGGGAAAATTATTCAGCGTTACAACAATTATTATTATGATTTTGCAGGTAACTGAAATTGTTCTCAGGTATATTTTAAAATCACCGACAATATGGATATGGGAATTATGTGTATATCTTTATGGAGCAGCTTTTGTAATGGCAGGGGCATGGGTACTGCAGGAGGATTTGCATGTCAGAACCGATTTGCTGATAAATAACCTTAATGACAGACAGCGTGCATTTCTTGATATGATTATGTATCCGCCTTTAGTATTCGTATTTATATTTGTCATGACACCGGCCCAGATTTCTGCTGCAATTCATTCTTTCTTAATTAAGGAAACGTCTTTTAATGCATGGGGCCCGCCTCTATACCATTTTAAAGCGATTCTTAGCTTTGGGTTTGTGATATTTGGGCTTCAGGCTGCTGCTAATTGGATCAGAAGCATAGTTCTGGTCTTTAAGGGGGTAGAAATATGACAGAAACAGGAATTGTTATTGCTATGTTTTTTTCGTTCCTCTTTTCACTCTTTCTGGGGACACCGCTTGTATATGTACTCGGAGGGTTATCAATAATTTTTGGTTTCCTTTTCTGGGGTGATACCAATATAATCGCCTTATTTGTCAGAACTACAACAAAACTTGCGACTACTACCTCTTATGTTTGTATCCCTTTGTTTATTATTATGGGAGCGGCCTTGGAAAAGTCGGGAGCCGCTGCGGAGCTCTTTGAGTCTATTCATGTGATTATGGGCCGCATCAAGGGTGGTCTTGCTATTGCCACTGTCATCATATGCGCATTAATGGGTGCTGCAACCGGTGTTATCGGTGCTTCAATAACTATAATGGGTTTGATGGCACTTCCGGCAATGTTAAAATGCGGCTACAGCAAAACTTTAGCCTCCGGTGTGGTAATGGCGGGGGGGTCTCTCGGATCTCTCATACCTCCGAGTGTTATCCTGGTTGTGTATGCAGGACTCTCACAGCTCTCTATCTCAAAGCTTTTTGCAGGTGGTATGGGTTCGGGACTGTTCCTTACATTTTTGTATATCATTTATATAGTAGTTCTGTGTATTATAAAGCCTGATGTTGCTCCTCCCATTACACAAGAACAGCGTGAATCCTATGATAAAAAAGAATTACAAAAAATGTTTTGGAGTTCCTTTGTTCCGACAATTTCTCTGATTGTGGCTGTTTTGGGATCAATCATGTCAGGTATTGCAACTCCTAATGAGGCATCCGCTCTCGGCGCTTTAGGTGCCTTTATACTGGCTGCCTTTAAGAAAAAATTCAATATGAAAATGGTTATGGAATGCTCTTATAACGCTATTAAGACAACATCTATGGTTGTTTGGATAATTCTTACCGCATCCATGTTTACAAGTGTTTTCCTCGGCCTTGGCGGAGGAAGAGTTGTTACTGAATTAATCATGAATCTTGGCGGCGGTAACAGATGGTTGATTTTGGCAATTATTCTGGGTATTATTGCATTAATGGGGTTGTTCCTGGATTCCACAGGGACATTAATGATTGGGGTTCCGTTATTTACTCCGATTTTGTACTCTCTTGGCTTTGATCCGCTGTGGTTTGGCATTATTTTTGCGGTAATGATTCAGCTTGATTACCTTTCGCCGCCGTTTGCATATGCCATCTTTTATTTAAGAGCAGTGGCTCCGCCGGAGGTTACAACAAAAGACATGTATTATGCGATTATTCCCTTTATGCTGGTACAAGCTCTTTCCATAGTAATTATGTGCTTCTTCCCACAGATTATTCAAGTATTGCCCAGTATGGTAAAATAGAGGGATTAATTAACAGAGAAATAGAAAGATGCTGTAGTGATCTATGCTGATTGATAATACCTTAGCTGGGATAAACACTATAGCTGAAAGGAGATAAATACTATATGGAATTTAGAGGATATATGGTCGATATGATCTGTTCCGAATTAGAAGACATAGTCGGAAGTGACTATGTCAGTACAAGTAAAAGCGAGACATCTGTCTATGGGGTCGATTATTTCTGGGTCAGCCGTATGTGGGCTGACAAGGGTATGGAGCCTCCGCGGGCAGATTATATTGTCCGTCCTGACAGCGCAGAACAGGTTTCACGGATCCTAAAGGTTGCAAATTATTACAAGATACCTGTTCAAACATGGGGTGGAGGTTCAGGATCCCAAGGAGGCGCAATGCCGATGGCGGGAGGAATACTTCTTGACACAAAGCGTATGAATCGTTTAATTGAAATTGACGAGTATTCAATGACGATTACGGCAGAAACCGGAATGATTTTTCAGACCTTAGAGAATTATGCCAATGAGAAAGGATATTCATTAATGCACTATCCGAGCTGTCTTACCTGCAGCACCATAGGAGGGGCTTTAGCTCACAGGGGTATTGGGATCCTTTCAACTAAGTATGGCAAGATTGACGATATGTGTATCAGCATGGAAGTCGTACTTCCAAATGGTGACATCATAAATACTCTGCCGGTTCCCAAACATGCGGCAGGCCCTGATCTCAATCAAATATTTATAGGTTCCGAGGGAACTCTTGGAATCATGACAAAAGCGACATTCCAGCTGTTTGAAATGCCTGAGGTTAGGAAACACCGTGCTTTCCTGTTCAAGAACATTCATGATGGTTTCCAGGCAGGAAGAGACATTATGCAGAAAGCTAAACCGTCAATCATGCGTTTGTATGATGAGGCAGAAACAGTATCCATAATAAAGAAGGTCCTTGGCGTCGACAAAAAAGGTGCCTTCATGAATATTACTTATGAAGGTGACAGGGATATTGTTGAAATCGAAGAAAAGCACATTCTGGAAATTTGCAGGAAATACGGAGGAGAGGACCTGGGCTCTGAATGGGGTGAAAAATGGTATGAAAACCGTATAACCTTTTTCTATCCCGGCAATATAATGGATGTTCCTCAAATGTATGGAACAATGGACACAGTGTGTACCTACAAAAATGTCGAGAAGATCTACTGGGCGATGAAAAATGCAATTGAGTCCAATTTCCCCGGAGTCCGTTTTATAGCTCATTTTTCACATTGGTATCAATGGGGAACTATGATATATGACCGATTTATTATGGATGACCCCCCTTCCGATCCCTCGGAGGCTATCAGATTGCACAATAAAATCTGGAATACAGGTGTGCGTGCGGCTATGGAAAATGGTGGAGTCATAAATGATCATCACGGAATAGGGTTAAAACTTGGCCGCTTAATGAAGGAACAGTATGGCCCTGCAATGCAGGTGTTTGATGCTCTGAAAAAAGGCCTGGATCCTAATGGCATAATGAACCCTTACAAATTAGGGTTATAGGGGGTGGGATTAATGTTTTCTGAAAAAGCTAACAAACATGCTGATAATTGCCGTTTCTGCTGGATGTGCAGATATATATGCCCCGTAGGGCTTCAGACAGGCAAAGAAACTAATAACGCACGTGCAAAGGGATTACTGGTATCCCTTGTGAACCGGGGACAAGAATTTGATGAAAGCTATGCCGGAACCATGTACGAATGCTGTCTTTGCGGCGCTTGTTCACAGGATTGCAAGACCGGCTTCGAGCCTCCTATATTTATCCGTGAAGCGCGTACTGAAGCAATAGTGAGAGATGTGCTTCCTGAAAATGTACGTATGATAGCAGATAACCTTATGGAAAAAGGCAACCTTTACGGAGTATCCTCCGCCGAGATTCAGAGCAAGCTTGAAAAATTGCTGCCAAACCGACCCCAAAAGGCCGGTGTATTGCTCTATGTGGGACAGACTGCTCTTATTAAGGCACCTGAGATTTCAGAAGCCTTGATTTGCCTGCTTAAGAAAGCCTCTGTTGATTTTACCGTTTTGTACAGCGAAGGGCAAAGTGGAGCAGAAATTGGCGATGTGATTGGATATGTTGCGGAAACCATTACGGCTGCTAAGAATGAGGCTGCGAAAATAAATACCATAGGTGCGGAAAAGGTCGTTGTATTGGATCCGAATGTAGCGAGGGTAATGAAACAGGAATACCCTGTATGGGGATGTGATATAAATGCTGAAATAGTGACTGCGACTGCATTCATAGCCGGATTAATAGCAGACGGGAAGCTTTCTCCCCAAAAGATTGATATGAAAGAAGTAACCTTCCACGATCCATGCAAGCTTTCAAGAGATTTGGATGAAACGGAACCGGCACGATATATACTTAAATCCATGGGTATTGAAATAAAAGAAATGTTTTTGAACCGCGAATGGACAAAATGCTGTGGAACCGAAATAGTGAAGGCTCATTCCCCTGCTTTAGGAGCTCTCATAGCCGATGGAAGATGGGGTGATGCTGAACGTATCGGAGCGGCATGCATGGTCACGGCTTGTCCGGGATGTTTTGATGTTATGGGCCAGTGCGTTCCGGAAGGTATGAAGCATTATGATTTATTTATACTTCTAGCAGAGGCTTGCGGCTGCTGAAAGTATCTAATTGGAGTATGAAATGAGAATTGTAGTTTTTATCAAGCAAGTTCCTGAGTCTGAAGATGTTAAAATTGACAGACTCACGAACACAATGAAACGGGAAGGTATAAGGATGGTTATGAATCCATCCGACAGTACTGCTTTGGCCGCCGCCGTACAGCTCAAGAAGGAACACGGCGGTAAGGTTATTGCAGTTACTATGGGGACAAAAAAAGCCGTCGAAGTTTTAAATCAGGCGGCAATATGCGGTGCAGATGAGTTATATATGGTCAGTGACCCTTTATATGCGGGTTCGGATACCTATGCAACAGCATTGGTATTATCTGAAACTGTCAAATATCTGGGTGGCTTGGATATTGCTCTCTGCGGCAGACGTGCAATAGATGGCGAAACCGGCCAGGTAGGGCCTGAGCTTTCTGTCTTTCTGGATATCCCCTGTGTGACCAACGTGCTTGAACTGCAGTTGAAGAGTGATGGGAGGGTCAGGTATAAAAGATTATTGGAAGATGAGATTTTGGATGCTGAGCTTTCCACTCCCGCGCTGTTTGCCGTATGCGAGGGTATTGTCAGGGATTATGTTCCAAGTATAAGTGATTTACGGCGAGCCCGTGATATTAAGATTATCAATATAACAGATAACGAGCTGAAGCTTGGAGGGGAGAGAACCGGACTTGCCGGTTCGCTTACAACCGTTCGCCGAACCTTTCAGCAAACTTCTCCGGATAGAAAATGCGTATTTGTTGATGCAAAAGAGGGTGCAAAGATAATTATAGCAAAAGCGACAGAGGCGATATTATGATAAATAGTAAAAAAAGTGCCAAAATATGGGTAATTTGTGAACAGCGGGGTGATTCCATTGCTGATGTATCTCTTGAGCTGCTTTCAAAAGCAGCTGCTCTGGATGGCAAAAATGGTGTAGCAGCAGTTATTCTGGGGCATGGTGCGTCCAAATATACAAGGATACTAGCGGCAGCAGGGGCTGATATTATCTATGTATTTGATCATTTTGAGCTTGCCTGTAAGGATGATTGTTTATATGCACGCTTAATTGCATCTTTGATAAGTAAACATAACCCTCAGATAGTTCTTATGGGTGCTACAATCCATGGGAGAAGTGTTGCGCCGCAAGTAGCAGCTATTATAGGAGCAGGGTTGACTGCGGATTGCACCGGCCTTGAGCTTGAAGGCAATGATTCCCTTGTACAGACAAGACCGGCATATGGGGGCAGTTTGCTTGCAGAAGTAATTACAAAAAACTCAAAGCTGCAAATGGCAACGGTAAGGCCCGGTGCAATGCCAAGGCCTACATTTAACTACTCAAGGGAATTCGTGGTATATGAAGAGGAATATCAAAGAATAGATAACCGCACCCCCGTTATATATGGAGGAAGTGCATTAAAACAAGGTGCGTCCTTTATGGGAGCAGGTGTAATTATCGCCGGAGGAGCAGGTATGGATGCAAAAGGCTTTTCATTCCTTAAACAACTTTCCGAAAGGCTTGGTTGTGCGGTAGGTGCTTCACGGGCAGCGGTTAATGCAGGCCTGGCTCCGTATAGTATGCAGATTGGGCAAACAGGTACTATTGTAAGGCCAAAACTTTATGTAGCAATTGCAATCTCCGGTGCAGTACAGCATATTGCCGGGATGAGAGCATCGGAATATACTATTGCAATTAACAAGGATCGGAATGCGCCAATATTTAACTATGCCGACATTGGCATTGTTGCGGATTATAGAGATGTGCTGGCGCAGATTGAAAGCGAGATAGAACACTTCCAGCGTGTATGCAAATAAATTTGATTGATATTTCAGAGGAGGTAAATACAATATGGTGAGTACTTCTACAAGAGCATTTGGTTCACCGATGCGCTATATACAGGGACCAGGCGAATATAACAATATAGAAACTTATACCAGCGCTTATGGGGAAAAAGCTTTTTTTCTTATCGATGGTTTTCTTTTTGAAGGAATTAATAAACGACTGGCCGAGATATATTCAAATACCGGATCTGAGTATGTCGCAGAAAAATTTGCTGGTGAATGCTGTAAGACCGAAGTGGACAGAGTTACTGAAATTATAAAAAAATCCAATGCATGCGTAGTTGTTGCCATGGGTGGCGGGAAAACCATGGATACAGGAAAAATAGCAGCAAATGATATGGGATTGCCGCTTATCATCGCACCTACTTCGGCATCTACAGATGCGCCGACCAGTGCAATGAGCGTATTATATACGGATACCGGTGAATATATCGGCTCTGTAAGGCACAAGAGAAATGCCGATATGGTTCTTATTGATACTGAAGTTATCTCAAAAGCTCCCCTTAGGCTATTTGTTTCAGGGATGGGTGATGCAATGGCTACATATTTTGAAGCCAGAGCAAATGAGAAATCTGACAGTGCAAATTATATTGGCAAGGGCTACCGCAGATGTAAAGCTGCAATGGCTATTGCCAAGCTGGCCTATGATATACTGCTGGAGGACGGCATAAAAGCTATACGGGCATTAAAGTGCGGCGCTTGCACTGAGGCGGTTGAAAATGTAATTGAAGCCAATACGCTTTTGAGCGGCTTAGGTTTTGAAAATGCAGGCTGCTCTGCTGCACACGGCATACATGCAGGGCTTACCGAGCTTCCGGGTACACATAAATATTTGCACGGCGAAAAGGTTGCTTTTGGCGTGTTATGTCAAATGATAATGGAGAACACGGAAGAAGAAGAAGTTGAAAAAATAGTTGATTTCTTTATAAAAATTGGCTTGCCGGTAACCCTTGAACAGCTTGGGGTTGAAGCTACGAGAGAAAATATTTCCGTAATTGCGAACAAGGTAGCTCTTCATAACCCGCTTATTAAAGCAGAGCCATTCTTAATAACAGAGCAGTTTGTTCATGATGCAATTGTGGCAGCGAATGAAACCGGGAAACATTATCTTGAATTGGCAGGCAAAGCATAACTATAAAAGCATAAATATTAATATAACATAAAGAAAGGAGATACAGTAATGGGTTATGTCAATTGGTCTTATGAAGTACTGAAGAAGTTTTGCAATGATGTTTTTACAAGCTTCGGCTTTTCTGCTGATGAGGCGCAGATTATTACTGATGTACTTCTTCTTTCTGATCTTTACGGCATCGAAAGCCATGGAATGCAGCGTATGGTGCGGTATCACAAAGGTATAGAAAAGGGTATGATCGACGTACACGCCAAGCTTGAGATCGTATTTGAAACACCGGTATCTGCTGTGATTGACGGACACGACGGCATGGGCCAGCTTATCGGGCACAAGTCTATGGAGATTGCTATTGAAAAGGCAAAAAAGAGCGGCATCGGTATTGTTACCGCCCGTAATTCAAATCACTACGGAATCGCAGGCTACTATGCCAAAATGGCTTGTGATGCCGGGCTTATAGGCTTCAGTTGTACAAATTCCGAGGCCATAATGGTACCTACTTTTGGAAGGCTTGCGATGCTCGGATCTAACCCTATCGCCTGTTCTATGCCTGCAGAGCCCTATCCATTTTTCTTTGATGCCTCTACAACAGTTGTAACGCGAGGTAAGCTTGAGATATATAACAAACTCGGAAAGCCCCTGCCTGAGGGCTGGGCCCTTGATAAGGACGGACATCCGAGTTCCGATGCTCCTGATGTATTGAAAAATATTATTAGCAAAAATGGCGGAGGTATTATGCCTTTGGGAGGAAGCACTGAAGCTTTAGGCAGCCACAAAGGGTATGGCTACGGTATGCTATGTGAGATATTCTCATCTATTCTCTCCCTAGGAATGACTTCAAACTACTGCATGCAGGGTACAAAGGGCGGTATATGCCACGGATTTGCAGCAATCAATCCTGCCATATTCGGTGATCCTGTTAAAATCAAGGAACATATGTCACGTTACCTGCAGGAACTTCGTGATGCACCGAAAGCAGAAGGGCAGGATCAAATCTATACCCACGGAGAAAAAGAAATTGCAGCAATGGCTGTACGCATGGATACAGGTATACCCGTAAATGACAATACTATGCTTGAAGTTCTTGACCTTTGTGAGTTTTTAAAGATGGATTTCAGCAAATATTTTGGAGATTATAGCCCAGAGAAGTCTAATTCCATATTTGAAAACAATTACTAAGAAAACATTGGAGAAAGGATAATACAGGAAATGGATTATGCAAAAGAATCACTCAAACTGCATGAACAATGGAAGGGAAAGATAGAAGTTGTCGCAACTGTCCCTGTAGCAACAAAAGATGACCTCTCCCTTGCCTATACTCCCGGCGTTGCACAACCTTGCCTTGAGATTCAAAAGGACATAAATAAGAGTTATGAATTGACACGGCGTCATAACTTGTGTTTGGTTGTAACTGACGGTACTGCCGTTTTGGGCCTGGGCGATATCGGCCCCGAGGCCGGCATGCCTGTTATGGAAGGTAAATGTGTTCTGTTTAAAGCATTTGGCGGTGTTGACGCTTTCCCGCTTTGTATTAAGAGCAAGGATGTAGACGAGATTGTCAATACCATTTATATGATTTCCGGGTCTTTCGGCGGAGTCAATTTAGAGGATATAGCTGCTCCCCGTTGTTTCGAAATCGAGGAAAAACTTAAGAAAAAGTGTGATATACCTATATTCCATGATGACCAACACGGGACTGCTGTAATAACCCTTGCCGGTCTAAGCAACGCCCTAAAGGTAGTAAAGAAAAAGAAGGAAGATGTTAAGGTTGTCATAAATGGCGCGGGTGCTGCTTCTATTTCAATCACTAAGCTTCTTTTATATGATGGATTTAAAGACATTACTTTATGTGATCGTAATGGAATAATATATGAAGGCCGCAAAAATGGCATGAACTCCATTAAAGAGGAGATTGCAAAAGCGACCAACCGGAATAATCAAAAAGGAACGCTGGCTGAAGCGTTGGTGGGCGCAGATGTCTTTGTCGGTGTATCTGCTCCCGGCACAGTTACTGTTGATATGATAAAAACCATGAATCGCGATCCTATAGTGTTTGCATGTGCAAATCCGACTCCGGAAATTTTCCCTGATGATGCTAAGGCTGGCGGTGCAAAGGTCGTATCTACCGGCCGAAGTGACTACCCAAATCAGATCAATAACGTTCTCGCATTCCCGGGTATTTTTAGAGGAGCCTTTGATGTACGGGCATCTGATATTAATGATGAAATGAAGATTGCTGCAGCCCGTGCACTGGCAGGACTTATATCCGACGCAGAGCTCTCACCTGAGTACATTATTCCGAAGCCCTTTGACCCCCGTGTCGGAAAGGCAGTAGCGGCTGCAGTAGCTATGGCAGCAAGAGAAACAGGCGTAGCAAGAATATGAAGTAAAGGGAAAACAAAAAAACGCTTCCGAAATGAGCTGGATAAGTCATTAGCTCATCTTGGGAGCGTTAAATTTTTTATATGCCGGAATTTGAGCATATAGCCCCATGATACTTTCGGTTCTTTTGTACATAGTTCGGTGAATATCTTAAAATGAACAGTTATTTTCAAGATTCGCCGGAGTGTTTGGGGGTGTGTTCAGTGAGGCTCTATATAATCGACAGAAGCAAGGCTGTCGGATATATGATCAAATTTGCATGGATATTGATATTGTTCTTAAGCATAGGGTTTATCAGCAAAAGTACTACTGCGGCATTTTCCCTTCCCATAAGAAGTGCTGTTGTTGTAATAGATGCGGGGCATGGGGGAAGGGATCCGGGAGCGTCAGGCAGCAGCGGTATAACGGAAGGGGAAATTAATTTGAAGATTGCGCTTAAGCTTCGAAGGCTTATAGAGCAGGGAGGAGGTACAGCTATTATGATAAGAGAGGATAATTCCGGGCTCTATACCGAAGGCGGAAACAGAACGGGAACAAGAAAAAGCGAGGATCTTAAGAACAGACATGCGCTGATAAACAGCTGCGGGGCTGATATTCTTATAAGCATACATCTGAATAGCTTTCCTCAGTCCCAATATTTTGGAGCTCAGACCTTTTATATGAAGAATGATGAAAAATCCAGGAAGCTGGCAGAGGGCATCCAGAACGAGCTG
>Ga0116184_10002211_pt1 | contig 17299 bp, 13 predicted proteins | sample AD_JPNNA5_MetaG_FD_89886 | JGI IMG/M metagenome (GOLD analysis project Ga0116184, IMG submission 89886) | Active sludge microbial communities of municipal wastewater-treating anaerobic digesters from Japan - AD_JPNNA5_MetaG | ecosystem: Engineered > Bioreactor > Anaerobic > Digestate | place... | reverse complement strand
GGGTGTCCAAGTACGCCGGCAACGTCGAGCACCCGGTGGAGCCGGCTCTGGTGTCGTTCGGTATACCGTCGGCGACGTGCATCGCGGGGGACAACCAGGGCGGGGCACCCTACAACGACGCACGGGCCCGGGCTCAGGAGTGGTACGAGGCCCTAGGACTGGTGGATGCGCCCAGTCAGCAGCCGAGTGATGCTGAGTTCTTCTGCACTCGGTACGAGTATGGCCCACAGGGGCCGGTTGCCCGTGGCGGCTATCAAGTCGAGCCGACCAAAGCGGAGACACTCGAGGCGCTGTTCACGGATGATGTCGTGGTCTTCAACGGCCACGGGACCTTCGACGCGATCTTCAACCGCCACAGCGACCCGACTACCGCACAGGATGTCCTGGATCGAGCGCAGACAGCCCCATCTCAGGCCAGGTTCGTGTTCCTCAAGTGCTGCCTGTCGGCCACAGACGTTCGGACCGGCCCTGTCGTACAGCGGGGCCCTCTGCGTCGTCGCTTTCGCTGGCGAGATCGATTCGGATGAGACGGGCTGGATCGAGTTCATGCATTGTCTGTGCGACTGGGGGATGACCGTCAACGAGGCCATCAAGCACATGAAGGACACTGACCCCGAGTGGGATATCCACGGCAAGTACAACGTCTGGATCAGTGGCGGCGGCCACCGTGGCCTTTGGGAGGTGCAGACATGAACCAACGGGTGCTCGAGGCAATGGTGCTGGTGTGCCTGGCGGTGGGCCTGTGCCAGGCCGATGTGACGGACCAGCACCGCCAGCAGGCCGCGCTTGCCGCGGTTCGGCGGGCCGCTGGGACGGCGAAAGCAGTTACCGGCATCAAGCGCTTTCCGCCGTCCACCTGGGTCATTGTGGACGGGAGATGGCACGTGACCTTTCTGGACGGCAGCGGCGAGGTGCGCTCGGTCGCCGATGACGACTTCGCCAAGTCGGAGCACGCCCGTCATGTCCTCAATGAGTCACCAGAGTCGGCCGAGATCCTCCGCGTTGGCCAGAAGCTCGTACAGCGTGTCTTCCCCGGGATCGATATGCGCGAGATGACACTGACGTCCACCGAGGTGGTCGCCGGAACAGGGCGTGTGCGAGCGGGCTGGGCACGGGTCATCTCCGAGAACGGGTTTCGCGACAGCGCAACGTGCCGGGTCGAGTACTGCTGGCAGGACCGTGCCATCTTCGAGGTTGCGGCACGCTGCCCACCCACTCCCGACGAGTGGCGGCGCCCCGAGACTGTGACGGCCGCTCAGGCTGAGGAAGCCGCCCGCCGCGCGCTCGGCGACCTGGGCGGGGGGTGGCTGGAAGTATGCAAGGACCGATGCGTCATCAACCGAACGAACGTGCGGCCCGCCTGGCAGGTGTACCTCAGGCGCCGGTGGTACGGTGCCCATGGGGGAACCTACGTCGATCGCGGCGTGTGGGTGGATCCGTGGACCGGCGAGGTACTGCGTACGGCGACCTTCGACAGCGCGGCCGGTGCACCGGGTCAGGCGCCGCGGAGCCCTATCGGCCCAGCCACAACTGACATGCCGGCACATGCCGCGCCGCGCCCGTGGGTCCCCTGGGCCGGCGGAGCCGCCGCACTGCTGGTGCTCGTGCTCAGCGTGGCCCTCGTCTGCCTGCGGCGAAGGAGGGGCTGAGGCCGCACGCAACGCACTCCACGGGCTTGCGGAGCAACTTGGCAGGCGGGACCCGACCGTCCTGAGCTTGTCAAAGGACCTGGCTCAGCCATCGGCGCGTAGGTTGGGCGTCCCGCTCGACACCGCAAACGAGGCCGTCCGCGCTCCGGCGCGCGCGTAGGCTGGTTCTAGAGCGCGGAGGGCCTGACCCCTCGCCCCTGCTGTTGACACACCCTCAGGCGGAGGGTACCCTTTGTCGGTCGGGCTCTCCGGCACTGCAGGAGAGAGGCTGCGCGCAGCACCTAACCCTATCGTCTGCCCAAGATGGGCTCTTGTGGCCCACGAAACTACCGGTGCGGTTGGTGCCCGCGACAGAGATGTTCTTATTTGCCATTTAGCCTCCCCTGCTAGTGTAGTGGTGCCAGACCCCTGGTGCGCCCGCCCCAATCGGCGATGGCGTGGGCTGCTCGCCGTGAGGTGATTGGGCTCCGGGGACGGGCTGTTCCGTAACCCGTGGCCGCCCCCGCGCGGGCGGCTGTAGACTAGCCACTCCAGTGGGAGGATGCTCATGGCGGGCATGGTCGAAGTACGCTGGCACGGACGCGGTGGTCAGGGCGCCAAGACCGCCGCATACTTGCTGGCGGAAGCAGTCATGGGGGAGGGCCAGAACATCCAGGCGTTCCCCGAGTACGGCCCCGAGCGTATGGGGGCGCCCATCCGCGCCTTCGTCCGGATCAGTGACACCCCGATCCGCATGCACTGCCCAGTCACGTCTCCGGGTGTCGTCGTCGTGCTCGACCCCACACTCATCGGAAAAGTCGATGTGCTGGAGGGCGTGCCCGAGGATGGCACCATCATCATCAACAGCGATCAGTCGCCGCAGGAGCTGGCCAAACTCCTCGGTGCCGGCAATCGCAAGGTGTGGACGGTGGCGGCCACACAGATCGCCATGGACACCATCCGCCGGCCCATTCCAAACACGGTGATGCTAGGCGCGCTGGCCAGGGCGACCGGCCTGCTCGACCTCGAGCGGCTCAAGAGCAAGGTCACCCACAAGTTCGGCACCAAGCTCAAAGCCGAGGTGCTCCAGGGCAATCTGACGGCCATCGACCGCGCCTACCAGGAGGTACAGTCAACGTGAAGATCAAACCGGGTGCCGGCTGGAAGGATCTGCCCGCCGGTGGCTTCATCAACGAACCCGCCACGGCCCTCGAGTTCCACACGGGTGACTGGCGCGCCATGCGGCCCGTCTGGCATGAAGACAAGTGCATCCAGTGCCTCCAGTGTTGGGTCTACTGCCCGGACTCAGCCGTGATCGTCAGGGACCAGAAGGTGTGCGGACCCAACCTCGATTACTGCAAGGGTTGTGGCATCTGCGCCAAAGTATGTCCCCCCAAAGAGAAGGCCATCACCATGATTCGCGAAGGGGAGGAAGGCTAACCCATGGCCGAGACCGTCCTTCTGGAGGGCAATGCGGCCGTCGCCTTCGCCCTCAAGCAAGTGAACCCGGACGTGGTGGCCGCATACCCCATCACGCCCGCTACCGAGGTCGTTCAGGAATTCTCGAACTACGTCGCCAACGGCGAGGTCGACACCGAGTTCGTGGCGGTCGAGAGCGAACACTCCGCCATGAGCGCCTGCATCGGTGCCTCCTGCGCCGGCGCCCGCGTGATGACCGGCACGTCCTCCCAGGGCTTGGCGCTCATGTGGGAGATGCTCTACATCGCCTCCTCGCTGCGCCGTCCCATTGTCATGGCCGTGGCCAATCGCGCGCTCTCGGGCAACATCAACATTCACTGTGACCACAGCGATGCCATGGGGGCACGCGACTCGGGCTGGATCCAGCTCTTCTGCGAGAACACCCAGGGCATCTATGACACGACGATCCAGGCGGTCCGCGTCGCCGAGAACACCAACGTCCAGCTCCCCGTCATGGTGTGCTACGACGGGTTCGTCATCAGCCACGCCGTCGAGGTCGTCGACATCTTGTCGGACGCCGAGGTACGGCAGTTCATCGGGCCCTTCGAGCCCGTGGCGCCGCTGCTGGACATCCGGAATCCGAAGACCATCGGGCCGCTGGACCTGCAGGACTACTACTTCGAGCACAAGCGCAATCAGGCGGAGGTCTACAAGAACGTCGAGGCCGTTGTCGAGGACGTGGGCGAGGCGTTTGGCAAGCTGTCCGGCCGTCAGTACGGCGTCGTCGACGCCTACCGGCTCGAGGACGCCGAGGTGGGCATCGTTCTGCTGGGGTCCACCGCGGGGACGGCCAAAGACGTGGTCGATTCCATGCGGGCCAAGGGCCACAAGGTCGGCTTGCTCAGCATCCGCATGTTCGTGCCGTTCCCCGTCGACAAGATCGTCGGCGCCATCCAGCACCTCAAGTGCATCGGCGTGATGGACCGCCACGCGGCCCTGGGCTCCTACGGCGCGCCGCTCTTCACCGCCGTCCGGTCCGCGCTATACGGTAAGACCACCGTGCCGGTGCTCAACTTCATGTATGGCCTGGGCGGCCGCGAGATCACCATGGCGGAGATCGAGGGCATCTTTACGACCCTCGAGACCACGGCGGCCGAGGGCGTCAAGGGCGAGGGCATCTACTGGATCGGCGTGCGCGAGTAGCCGAGAGCCCCCCGGGTTTCCCGAGTTTGTACCGACGATAGGAGGCAAGGGCTGCAGATGGCAGTCAACCTAAAGGAGCTATCGTGCAAACCAGAAGGACTGACGGGTGGCCATCGGCTCTGCGCCGGTTGCGGTGCGCCCATCGCGATCCGGCAGGTCCTGCTCGCGGCCGACAAGCCTGTGATCGTGACCAACGCCACCGGGTGTCTTGAGGTCGCCACCACCATCTTCCCATACACCGCATGGGCCGTGCCCTTCATCCACAGCGCCTTCGAGAACTCGGCGGCTACGGCCAGCGGGCTTGAGGCGGCCTATCGGTCACTCCGGCGCCAGGGCAAGTACAGCGATGAAGTGTACTTCCTGGCCCTGGGCGGCGATGGGGGAACCTACGACATCGGTCTCCAGGCCCTGTCCGGTGCCCTCGAGCGCGGCCACAACTTCGTCTATGTGTGCTACGACAACCAGGCCTACATGAACACAGGGATCCAGCGGTCCAGTGCCACGCCCTTTGGCGCCGATACCACCACGACCCCGTGCGGCTCGGCCCGGCCGGGGAAGACGCAGCGGCGCAAGGACCTCACCCAGATCTGCGCGGCGCACGGCATCCCCTACGCCGCACAAACGACCATCGCCAACTGGCGCGACGTGGTCAAGTGCGCCGAAAAGGCGTTCAAAGCCGAAGGGCCAGCCTTGCTGAACATCCTGGCCCCGTGCCCTCGGGGTTGGCGATATGAAAGTGACGAGACCGTCAATATGGCCAGGCTCTCGCGCGACACCTGTGTGTGGCCGTGCTATGAGATTGAGAACGGCATAGTGTCCATCTCCTACAAACCCAAGGAGAAGAAGCCTGTGAAGGACTGGTTCGCTGCCCAGGCCCGGTTCCGTCACATGCTGCGCCCGGACAATGCCGCCCTGCTCGAGGAAGCTCAGGCCGAGGTCGACATGAAGTGGGCCCAGCTCCAGACCCTCGAGGCTGTGGCGAAGGCCGGCACCGAGGCGGCAGCGGCGGAGTAGCGGCCCGAGCACTGGACGCCCAGTAAGAACGAGAGCCGGTCTCAGGCGAGACCGGCTCTCTGGCGGTTGCTCAGACGGAGGTCGGGTCTCATGCGGGAACGGGGCCTAGCCCATTCTCGGGGGCGCTCGCTCGGAAACGGGGCCTGGCCCCTTCTTCTGCTCTGCTGCACCACCGCTTCTTCTGGAGCTCCGCGCGTCGCGCTGGTCCCCCTCGACTCGCGCCCGCCTTGCCACTCGATGGCCATACTCGTGGGCCAGGCCGGCGGCGCCCAAGTCGTCACGCCCCCGCGCGAGTGGCTGGGCACACTCGAGCGTCCGGGCGACTGCGAACGTATCCTCGAGTGGCTCTCGGCCCAGGCGCCACGATGCCAGGCAGCCGTCGTCTCGCTCGACATGGTCACCGACGGCGGGCTCGTGGCATCACGGACGCCGGCGACGCCGGCCGAGGTGGCGCTCGGGCGCGTCCGGCAGCTCGCGGACATCCGACGGCTCCTGCCGCCCGGCGCGCCGCTGTTCGTCTTTGACACAATCCAGCGAATCGCGCCGACCACACTCGACCCCGAAAGCGGCGACCTGGCGGCGCGTATCGCCGAGTATGTTCACTGCGCCTCGGAGGCAGAAGCCACAGGGGATGCCGATACCGTCGCTCGTGCCATCCGGCTCCGCGAGCGGGTACCCGCGGGCGCCCTCGAGGACTACTACCGGGCGCGGCAGAGGAACCACCAGATCAACCTGGCCCTCCTGGAGCAGCTCCGCCAGGGCATCGTGGATTTCGCGGTGCTCGGCCTGGATGACACGGCCGTCTACGGACCGCACGTGCCCGAGGTCGCGCGGCTGCGGGCCGTGGCGGCCGAATGGCGCCTTTGGGACCGCCTGGGCCTCTATCCGGCGGCCGACGAGGCGGCGATGGTCCTCATCGCCCGTGCCACGCAGGCCGTCCGGGGCACTCGGCTGCGCGTCGATGTCCGGATCGTGCCCGAAGCCGCGGCCGGGGAGATACAGCCCTACGAGGAGCGGCCGCTGGCTGACACGGTCCGCGACGAGATCCGCGCGGCCGGGGCCCGATGGGTGGCGCCCGGCTCCCTGGCCGATCTGCACCTGGTCGTCGTGGCCCGCGCGCCCCAGGGGATGGCCGAAGCCGAGTACGCAGCCCGGGTCGATGCCGCCGCGGCGCGGGTCGCGTCGCTGGCCCAATCGGGGCGCGCGGTGGCCGTCGCCGACATCGCGACAGTCAACATGGCCAGCCGGCCGCTGGTCGGCGCCCTCAGGCGCCACATGCGCCTCTCTGAGCTGGCCGGCTACTCAGGGTGGGGCACGCCGGCCAATGCGCTGGGCAGCGCCCTGGCTCAGGGGCTCCAGGCGGTGGCCGGGAACCGGCTCCGCGGCGCTGAGCGGGCCTCGGCCCAACGGGCCAACCTGGTGTTCCTGGCCGAGCGGTTCGCCGACGACTACGCCTACCTGTCGCTGGTGCGGCCCGAGGTTGCGGAGGCGCAGGGCGTTCGGGGCTACTCACTCCGGCTCGGCGACCACTGGACCTCGGTCGAAGCAGCAGTGGCGGCTCGACTGATCCCCGCGGGTGAGGCGCTGTGGCGACAGGAGTTCGGCCATGCGGCGATCGACCTCTACGGCGCGCCCGCGCGGTTGCGGCTCCGCACCTTCGATGCACACCTGCCCTGGCCGCGGATGTTCGAAGTTGAGCTCTCGACCACCGCATCGACGCTCCCGTAGCAGCTGGTTCGCTTGTCTGCTCATATGGCCAGTGCATGACCGTCGATCTGTAATGCAAACGCTACCAGGAGCCTCATAGCGAGGCGGTGAATACGGCTGCTGGCGCTGTGACTTCCGTACTCGGCGCCCATTCCCCCCCCACGTCCGGAGCGGGTATCTGTGATCGGCCACACCAACTTCTCGACTGCCGACTGGGCCATCGTTGTCGGTTTCCTCGTCATCTCAACCGGCCTGGGCATGTGGGCTTGGCGCTACATGCGCAACATGGAGGCCTACGTCGTGGCCGGCCGGGCGGTGAGGCCCTACCTCGGCGTTGCCAGCATCATCGCGTCCGAGATGGGACTCGTGACCGTGATGTACTCGGCCGAGAAGGGCTACACCACCGGCTTCGCGGCCTTCTACCTGGCCCTCTCGGCCGCCGTCGCCTCCCTGGTGGTCGGATTGACGGGGTTCATCATCGTGCCGCTGCGGGCTCGAGGCGTCATGACCATACCGGAGTTCTACGAACAGCGGTTCGGCCGGGATGTCCGCGTCTGCGGCGGTCTCATCTTGGCCTTCTCCGGCATCCTGAACATGGGCATGTTCCTGAAGGCTGATTCGTTGTTCGTCACCAGCGTGATGGGCATGCTCTCGGGTGAGCAGCTCAAACTGGCCATGACGGTGATGCTCGGCCTGGTGCTCACCTACACGCTGCTGGGCGGCATGATTTCGGTGCTGATCACGGACTACATGCAGTTCGTGATCATGTCGATCGCGCTCGTGGCCGTGTCGGTCTTCCTGATGGCCCAGTTCTCGTGGGGCCAGTTGGTGAGCACGGTCGAGGCCCAGAAGGGCCTGGCGGCGATCGATCCGCTTGCCCCCGGGGGCATGGGGCCCGTCTACATGATCTGGATGGCCTTCCTCGGCCTGATCGGCGCGTGCGTGTGGCAGACGTCGGTGATGCGCGCCGCATCGGCCGAGGACACGCGAACGGTCAGGATCACCTTCTCGTGGGGCTCGCTCGGGTTCCTGATCCGGTTCATGGTTCCCTACTTCTGGGGTATCTGCGCCTTTGCGTACCTGCTGCAACGCCCGGATCTGCTGGGCGAGGGAGTCCCCGATCAGTCATTGCGGGCCATGCCGGTGGCGTTGGCGAACCTGCTGCCCATGGGGGCCATCGGGGTGCTGACCGCCGGCATGTTGGCCGCGGCCATGTCAACCTACAACACCTACCTCCACACGTGGAGCGCGGTGCTGACCCAGGATTTGGTGGCGCCGTTGGCCCACCGGGAGCTCGGGAGCACCCAGCGGATCTGGATCGCCCGCGGCATCATGCTCCTCATCGGCGTCTTCCTCTTGGTCTGGGGCCTGTGGTACCCGCTTGGGCAGCATCTGTGGGACTACATGGCGGTGACGGGCGCCATCTACTTCACCGGAGCCTTCGCGGTGCTCACCGCGGGGCTCTACTGGAAGCGAGCCAGCCGGGTGGGCGCATACGCGGCGTTCGCGTGCGGGTTCCTCAACATCATCAGCCTCACCCCGGTGGCCGACGCACTGGGCATCCAGCGAGAGAGCGGCATGCTGTACTCGGCCATCGTGGGACTCTCGTGTGCGGCCTTGGCCGGAGTGGCCATGGTGGCCGGATCGCTGCTGTTCCCAGACCGCCGGTCCGATGCCTCGCAGGAGGTGGCGTGAGATGGGCTTCTGGAAGGCGTTGTGGGCCGTCATGTGGTTTGGTGGGCTGGCGCTGTTCGCCGTGCTCGCCGTGATTGTGACCTACCGTGGGGCACTGGACGTGGCGGCGCTGCTGAAGCGGCTGTCGCAGAACGACCAGGGGTAGAAGCGGGCGGCTGCCGGCCACGCCGCGGGTCAGGCCCCCGGCAGCGCATCCAGGTACGCGACCGCGGCCTCGCGGAACTCGTCGAAGGTGGGGAGCCTGCCCTCGCGGGCGCGGAAGTCGGTGGCCCAGTGGCGGGCCCACTGGTAGTAGGCGTGGTGTGTCTCGTAGACCGGCTGCTTGTTGCCCTTGTCGTCGATGAGCCAGAAGCCGCGCTGTGCGCCGTCCTTGCCGACCTCGTTGTTGTACACCTCCCAGTAGAGAACGAAGGGGCATCCCCACGCCAGCCCGGCACGCATCACCTGCCGCGAGAGTCGATCCTGCTCGGACGGCGAGTGGGCAAAGGCCGGGAATCCGTACTCGCCGATCCACACGCGCTTGCCGGGAATGCCCGGCTTGGGGGGCAGCTTGGACTCGATGTAGTCGAGGGCCGGGATCAGGTCGAGGCCGCTGTCGTAGCTCGAATAGGAGACGTAGTCCATCGTCGTCCGAGGCACGACATCGGTGGTGACCGACTGGCGACCTTCCATGGCGATGCGGACGAGGTTCACCTCGCAATAGCCGTAGATCTCGACGTCCTGGTGCGGCACATCCCGTTTGGCGTCATCGATGGCCCTTTGCCGCACGTTCAGCCAGTCGATCATGCCCTCGATGGCCTCGGGCTTCACTGCGTCCGCCGGGTTCAGGCTCGGACGGAGGTGCCAATCGCCCTCCCAGTGACCCAGGTAGAACGTCTTCCCGGAGCCGCTATAGGTTGTCAGCAGATGCGCCGCCAGGGCCCTCATCTCATCGTACTCGAGCTTCTGGTCCGCCACGGAGAAGCCCTCACTCCACCAACCCGGGGTGAAGCCATAGGCCCAGATGATGTAGTAAGCAAAAGGCATGTCGAGCACGCGGCGGTGGGACGGCTCGTAGGCCGCGAGCTCGGCCAGGGAGTGGACGCGCGGATCGGGGTCATCCACGTTGCGTCCCGGGCCGAAGTAGTTCTTCTCAAGCCCGAACTTCAGGACGTTCGAACCCATGTCGAGAATCGCCTGAGCCGTCTCGACGAGACGGGTCTCCCGGGTGAACCGGTACGCCGCGCCGAATGTCTGAGTGCCGATGCACCAGTTGAGCCGATCGAGCTCGGAAAGCGGCTCGATGCCCGGGGCTCCGGCCGCAGCCGTGAGCACCAGGGGCGTGGCGAAGAGCGAACAGAAGAGCCATTCGGGGCGCATGGCCGTCTCCTCGTTCGGGAGTGGGACTGCGTCGGCGTGGCGAGCGGACCTCCGGAGCCGGTCGCGGTGCTCGTGTCAGCCCTCCGCATGTCGCGGGACGGCATTCGCCACGCCGTGGCGGCTCCGGGGTCCAATGTACCATCTTGGCCTGCCCGCGTCCCCCCTTGGCCTCGACCGGCCACGAACGGACGAGGTGGAGGGCGGCGCGGAGCGGCTCGCCGGCCGGGCGCCCCAGGCCCGGACGCTGCGATCACCTGCCGGCCACGACCTCCCAAACGAAGGCCTGAAGGCCGGGGCTTGGCGAACACACAGAGACATTGCCGGCCCTCGTCCAGCGAATGCGGGGAAGGAAGGGTGTCCCTTTGATGCTGTCTGCTCTCACCGCGCCTCTGGTGCTCTCGCCCGCGGTGCTCTTGGCGGGCGAAGGCGCGAACTCCGGAAGCGTCTTCGGCGACGCCGTAGCCGCCTGGCATATGCGCGACGGGTCCGATGGGAGCGGGAACGCCGACCTGCGTGCCGTTGGCGATGTGGCTCTCGGCGTGGCGCTGGAGGGCGAGGAGCGGACCGCGTCCATCACCCGTGGCGGGGACGGCTACGCCGCGCGGTTCGATGGTGGCTACCTCGACGCAGGGTGCGATGGGGCGGTGAACCTTCAGGGCAAGGCCCTCACGCTGTGCCTCCGCGCGCGCGACCCGTCGGGGAAGTGGGACTCGCCGCTGTTCTCGAAGCACGGCGGCCATGCGGTGCTAACGTACAACCTGTTCTCGGCCGACCTGGGCGAGGGCGCTGTGGTGGGGTTCGAGCTTGGGACCGACTGGTCGGCGCGGCCGCTGCGGGTGAGTGTGCCTCTGACGAGGATCGATGCACGCGACTGGCACGACTTCATCGTGCGCTACTCGGGCGCCAAGCTGGAGCTGTTCGTGGACGGCGTGCTCGTGGACGAGGAGTGGCCCATGGGCTCGCTCCGCAGTGGGAACACCGTGCCGTGCCTGGTCGGGGCCGAGTGGAGTGGCGAAGCGGTGAAGGCGGGCTTCCGGGGGCTCGTAGACCACGCGGCTCTCTGGAACCGGGCACTCACCGACGACGAGATCGTGACGCTCAGTGGCGGTGCGGCCCACGTGGCGCTGCGGGACAGACAGGTCCTCGGTCCCGAGCGCACCCACCTGCAGTACTGGCGTCCGCGGCAGATCGGGGCGGCCGTGGGCGACTGCATGCCCTTCTGGCACGATGGGCGCTTCCACCTGTTCTACTTGTTCGACCGGCGCCACCACGGCAGCAAGTGGGGCCTGGGCGCCCATCAGTGGGCGCACATTTCGACCACCGATCTGATCCGGTGGGAGCACCACCCGATGGCGATCCCGATCACCGACGAGCGGGAGGGCTCGATCTGCACGGGGTCGGTCCTCTTCCATGAGGGAACCTACTACGCGTTCTATGCCACCCGGCTTCCGGACGGCAGTCAGCACCTGAGCCTGGCCACCAGCGCCGATGGGGTGCATTTCGAGAAGCAGGGCCCCGCGCCACTGGCATCGCCGCCCGAGGGGTACGACCCGCTGCACTTCCGAGATCCCTTCGCGCTCCTCGACGAAGCGGCAGGCCTGTTCCGGCTCATCGTGACGGCCCGCCTCACCGACGGGCGTGACGGATGTTTGGCGCAGCTCACCTCCACCGATCTCCGGCACTGGCAGATGGCGGAGCCATTCCTCATCTTGGGCCGTGTCACCGACTGCCCGGACGTTTTCGAGTGGAACGGCTGGTACTACCTACTGGCCGAGCATTGCTACTGGGTGTCCCGTCGTCTCGAGGGCCCGTGGGTCCAGCCGGACCCGAACCGGCTCGATGTGCTCTATGTGCCCAAGACCGCCCCATTCCGTGAGGGCCGCCGGATCTACGCATCGTGGCTTCCGGACCAGGGCTGGGGCGGCGACCTCGTGTTCCGCGAGCTGGTCCAGCTCCCGGACGGCCGGCTGGGGACGTGCTTCCCTGACGAGCTCATTCCCCCCAGTCACCACGCGATCCCGGGGCGGTTCACCCCGGTCACGGGAGAACCGGAGATGGGCACGAACCGGCTGTCGCTCCGGCGGGGCAGAGGGTTCGAAGCGGCCACCTGTCCGGTTCCGGATGACGCCGTGATCACGCTCCAGATCCGTCCCGGCTCCGCTGCCCTCCAGTACGGGCTGGTTGTGCACACGGATGAGCGGATGGCTGGTGGGTGCGAGATCCGGATGACGCCGGCGGCCCAGACGGTCGAGTTGCTGTGCCGTCAGCCCGATGGAGGGACGGAGCCACTGGCCCAGATCGCCAACGTGATGGGGCTTGAGAACCCCTTCCGGATCGAGATCGTGACGAGGGGCGACATCGTCGATGTGTGCATCGACCACCGCCGCACCATCATCGCCCGATGTCCCAGCCGATCGGGAGCTCGACTCGGCGCCTACGCCCAAGACGCGCGGGTGGGGTTCGAATCGATTCGCGTGCACACCATTGCTGACGAGCCGTAGGGGGCCACCGTGCCACCCGAGACGACGGGGCCCCGCCCCGCTGCCTTGCCCGCGCCCGGCCGGCCCTTCGTCATGCGCTGCAGCCCGGCGCGGCTCAGGGCGAACGGACACGCTGACACGGGCGACCCCGGGCGCGCTGGGGCCCCTCGGCAGAGTGAGGTTGCGCGTGCGGCGCGACCTTCGCGGGCCCCAGTCCCCGGAGCGGGTGCCTCCAGCTGGCGCCCATGCCTATGCGGCTGGGAGGATGCCCTTGTCGGCCGGGTTCGGCTGTGGGGGCAGCGGGACCCGCGGGCGCGAAGCTCAGGAGCGTGGCATGGACATCGCGGAGATCAAAGGGTTCGACGACCCGAGGCTGCCGGACTGGCTCGACATCTGGCAGGCAGCGTTCCCGGCGGAGGAACTGGTGCCGTTCTCGCGGGTGCTCTGTGAACTCGGCCGCTCGGGTTCGCCGCACCACTTCGTGGCGGGGAGCATCGACGACCGGGTGTGCGCGATGGCGTGGTACGTGGACATGGCTGGCGGTACCGACCACGGGGCGATCTGGCTTTGGTACCTGGCCGTCCACTGGGAGATGCGCGGCAGAGGTCACGGGGCGGCGCTTCTCCGCGACCTGGTGGACCGCTTCCGGCGCAGGGGTACGGTGCGCGCGCTGGTGCTCGAGGTGGAGGACCCGGACGCACTGAAAGGGCCCCGTTCGGACCTGGCGTGGCGGCGTATCGGCTTCTACCAGCGACTGGGCTGCGGGCTGCTCACGGGGGTGTCATACTCGATCCGCGCCGCCGCGTGGTCGCCTCGGACCCGGATGTGCTGGATGGTCCTCCCGTTCGCGCCTCTGGTCGCGGAGGAGGCATTCGAGTTGATACGAGTTTCGACGGAGGCCGAGATCAGCCGAGTGGGGCCGCTGGGACTTGAGTTTGGGGAGCCATCAGTTCCAAACCAGCCGACACGGCCGTGACTGGCGACCGACGCCGCCCGAAGGGCGCGGCGGCCCGGTCGGCGAATCACCTCGTTACGGCAGGCCGGAGTTCGTTGGTGGGCTGATCTGCGGGGGGCTTCGATGGTGGGCTCTGCCGGTGCTATGACAGGCCCATCGGGCGGATTCGGTAAGGGGGTAGCTCCGGTGGGTGGTGCTGAGGTCGACGGCAGCAGGATCCGCGAACGGCAGGGCGACGAGCTGACCGAAGGCGGGCGGCGTTTCCGCGAGCTGTTCGCACGCAGCCGAGACGGGTTCGTAGTGCTGGACGCCCACGGGCGGTTTCTGGACGCCAATCCAGCCTACTGCGCCATGGTGGGCTACTCCCTCGAGGAGCTGCGGGCTCTCCCCTCTTTTCTGACCATCACCCCGGAGCGCTGGCACCCGTGGGAGACTCAGGAGATCCTGGGCGAACGCCAGCTCGATGGCGGCATTTCCAAGGTGTATGAAAAGGAATACATCCGCAAGGATGGCACGGTCTTCCCGGTCGAGGTGCAGGTCTATGCGGTGCGCCATGGCGATGGTAGCCTCGACTGCCTCTGGGAGATCGCCCGGGACATCACCGAACGCAGGCGAGCGGAGCAGGCGCTGAGGGAGAGCGAAGAGCGGTGGCGCGCCTTGTTTGAGGCGTCACCGATGGGCATCTATCTGTACCGCCTCGACGAAGCCGGCCGACTCATCTTTGAGGCGGGCAATCCCGCCGCCGACCGACTGACCGGTGCCGATAGCTCCCAGTTTGCGGGCAAGGCCATCGAGGAGGCATTCCCGCCGCTAGTCGAGGCCGGGATACCCGACCGTTACCGGCGCGTAGCGCGAGACGGTGAGCGTTGGCACACCGATGAGGTCGCCTATGAGGACGAACGGATCCGCGGCGCGTTCGAAGTCTACGCGTTCCAGATCGCCCCGAACAGAATGGCGGTGGTGTTCGAGGACATCACGGACCGCAAGCGGGCGGAGGAGGCGCTCCGCCGGCAGACCGAGGAGATGGAGCGCTACTTCAGCCGAAGCCTCGATCTGCTGTGCATTGCCGACACCCGCGGCCGGTTCATCCGGCTGAACCCCGAGTGGGAGCGCGTGCTCGGCTACCCGGTGTCCGAGCTGGAGGGACGTGCGTTCCTGGATCTCGTCCACCCGGATGACCGCGAGGCCACTCTGGAGGCCGTATCGCGGCTCGCCGCTCAGGAAGACGTGCTGAGCTTTGAGAACCGGTACCGGTGCCAGGATGGAACGTACCGGTGGATCGAGTGGCGGTCGACGCCAGTCGGGGCAACCATATACGCCGCGGCGCGCGATGTGACGGATCGGAAGCGGTTGGAGGCGGCGCTGCGCGAGAGTGAGGAGCTGCAGCGCACCATCATCGATGCGTCGCCGCTGGCTATTATCAGTGTGGACTTGGAGCGGCGGGTCCGGAGCTGGAATGCGGCCGCCGAGCGCATGTTCGGTTGGACGGCCTCCGAAGTCCTGGGCCGTCCGCTGCCCTATCTGGGCGACGGCAACGAGGAGTGGGCGCGCGAGGCCCACGAGATGATGGATCGCGTCCTGGCCGGGGAGACGCTGTCGCGCGTGGAGGTCGCGCGGCCGCGAAAGGACGGCACGCTGATCCACGTCAGCCTCTCGACGGCGCCGGTGCGCGACCGGAGTGGCCAGGTCACGGCGCTGATGGCGTGCATGGAGGACATCACCGACCGGAAGCGGATCGAAGAGGCGCTGCGACGAACGCAGTTCGCGATGGACCACGCGCCCGACAGCATCCTGTGGGTCGGGGAGAACGGTGAGATCACATACGCGAATGACGCCGCTTGTGCATCGATGGGCTATACGCCCGAGGAGCTTCTGAGCCTGACGGTGTTTGACATCGACCCCGACTTCCCTCGCGAGGAATGGGCGGACCACGTCGCGCGGATGGAGCGCGAGGGGACGATGCGCTTCGAGTCGCGGCACCGCACCAAGGATGGGCGCGTGTTCCCGGTGGAGGTCTCGAGCAACTACATCCCGTTCGCCGGGCGCTTCAACGCGGTCGCCTTCGACCGCGACATCTCCGAGCGCCGGCGTGCTGAGGAGGAACAGGAGAGGCTCCGTTCGCAGTTGGTCCAGGCCCAGAAGATGGAGTCGGTTGGCCGGCTGGCCGGCGGTGTGGCTCACGACTTCAACAACATGCTGGGTGTGATCCTGGGCCATGCCGAGCTGGCGCTGCAGCAGGTCGACCCTTCTCAAGAGCTCGCGGCGAGCTTGCGCGAGATCCGCAAAGCCGCCGAGCGGTCGGCGGACCTGACGCGCCAGTTGCTCGCTTTCGCGCGGAAACAGACGGTGGCGCCCCGGGTCATCGACCTTAACGAGGCGGTTGGGGCCATGCTGAGCATGCTGCGGCGCCTCATCGGGGAGGACATCGCCCTGGTCTGGGTGCCGTGCCCGGGCCCGTGCCTGGTGAACATCGACCCGTCGCAGATCGACCAGGTGCTGGCGAACCTGTGCGTGAACGCGCGGGACGCCATCGGCGGCACGGGCCAGGTGACCATCGAGACGGCCACGATGGCACCCGGCGAGGCGTACTCGTCGGAGATCGGCAGCTTCGCGCCGGGCGAGTACGTCTTGCTGTCGGTGACCGATAACAGCTGCGGGATCGATGCGGAGGCGCGCTCGCACCTGTTCGAGCCGTTCTTCACGACGAAGGGCGTCGGCGAGGGAACCGGCCTTGGCTTGGCCACCGTCTACGGCATCGTCCGGCAGAACGAGGGGTTCATCAATGTAGACAGCGAACCGGGCCAGGGCACCACGTTCCGGATCTACCTCCCCCGCCACCCGGGCGAGGTGGGGTCATCAGCGGACGAGGACGCCGCCGGACCCGCTTCGGGCGGTCCTGAGACCATTCTGCTGGTCGAGGACGAGCCGACGGTCCTCGAGCTGGTCAAGACGATGCTCGAGGGCCGGGGCTACACGGTCCTTGCGGCGGGCACGCCTAGCGAGGGGCTCCGTTTGGCCCAGGAGCACACCGGAGATATTGAGTTGCTGATTACGGATGTGATCATGCCGGAGATGAACGGCCTGGAGCTAGCCCAACGCTTGCGGGCCATCCACCCGGGTCTGCGGTGGCTATTCATGTCGGGCTACCCGGCCGGTACGATCGCCCACCACGGTGTGCTGAACCCGGATGTGTGTTTCATCGAGAAGCCATTCAGGGCCGATGCACTGGCGGCCAAAGTCCGGGAAGCGCTCGGGCGAGACGGCGGCTGAGGCCAGGGCTGGGCCCGTCTAGTCGAGGTAGGGCCGGAGCACGCGCGTCCAGACCCTGTAGCCCTCGGCGTTGAGGTGAAGGCCGTCGGGTTGGAACAGGGACGCGCGTGGCCGCCCGTACCCGTTCATGGTCGCGGTGAAGACGTCCACGTACGCGCAGAGCGGATCCCTTGCGATGGCCTCGCGGATCAGCTCGTTCGCCTGGCGGATCTTCTCGACAATGTTCCACCGGGCCGCGCTGGGCTTCGTCGACAGGTAGGCGAAGCGGGTGTCGGGCAGCGCGGCTCTGACCTTGGCGACCAGTTCGAGGAAGCCGTCTCGCACGGTCTCGGGCGGCGTGCCGTAAGCCAGGTCGTTGTCTCCCTCGTAGACGACGATGAGCCGGGGCTTGTATGGGATGGCGATGCGATTGGCAAAGTGGACCGCATCCGACATGTGGCTGCCGCCAAACCCACGGTTGATGGTGACCAGATCGGGGAAGCTCGCTGCCGTGTCCCACCCGACGATACTGGAGCTGCCGTAGAAGAGGATCGCGCCCTGGGGCGGGGCTTGCTCGCGATCTCGCTCTT
>Ga0116184_10002209_pt1 | contig 17317 bp, 13 predicted proteins | sample AD_JPNNA5_MetaG_FD_89886 | JGI IMG/M metagenome (GOLD analysis project Ga0116184, IMG submission 89886) | Active sludge microbial communities of municipal wastewater-treating anaerobic digesters from Japan - AD_JPNNA5_MetaG | ecosystem: Engineered > Bioreactor > Anaerobic > Digestate | place... | reverse complement strand
TTCCGCGCGACCTTCGCGAGACCCAGCCGCCCGGCCCAGGGCCCTATGCTACCGCCCATGGCATGGGCCCCCGGACCCCGGCCCAGCCCACTGCAGCGGGGGCTACTGCTTGCTCAGGCGAAGCTCGAATGGGAGCGGGCCGCCCGAGAGAACGAGGACGCGGTTGTTGCTCTCGAAGCGAAACTGCATGGTCTGAGTCGGTCCCTGACCGCCGGTGGTGGTGATGGCGTTGCCCTGAACCGTCCAGTGGAAGGAATCACTCTGGCCCGCCACACTACTGCGCCCCGTGTGGTCGGCGTTGAGCGTGATGGTGATGGGGATCGAAGACATGGAGCCCGACCAGGTTCCCACGAAGCGGGCATCGCCGCCTTCGCCCTCATCCCCCTGCGTCTCGGTCACGGACCCGCCCTCGGACACCGTGGGCTTGCCGTCATCGCCGGCCGTGGGTTGCGCCGCGGCCTCGGTCCCCTTGACGTTCTCGCCGATGGGAAGCACGAAGTAGCGGCCGTCCCGGACCACCAGGGCACCGCGGAGAGTGATGAGTTCGATGCGGTAACCGAAGACGACTTCGCCAACCCCCGCCCACTGGCTCTTGCCCGTGGGGTTGTGGCGAACCAGCACGCGGAACCCACTCGGATTGCGGACGATCCCGGTGATGCCCAAGTCGCATGACGAGTTCTGCCCCAGGGACCCCCCGTGGCCCGGGGCAGTGGCCGAACCGCCCGAGCCACCCGATCGAGGCGACTCCGGGCCTCCAGGCGCCGGCGCCTCACCCGCAGGCGCGCCGGGTTCGAAGGTGAGTGGGGCCCCGGCGGGCGGCAGGCTGGCTGGCATCACCCTGGCCACGGCACCCGCGGCGGGTGTCGGAGCGAACAGGGGCTTGAACGGGCTGCGGCCCAGGATGGGACTCAGGTCCCGCCCCGGCCGCACCACCAGGCGGCGCGGTCCAGCCGCCTCGGGTTCATCCGTACCGGCCGCAGTGACCTCGGTGGTGGCGCTCGAGACAGGCCGGTCGCGGCCAGCCCAAGGCGCCATGGTGGCCCCGACGACCACGGCCAGAGCCATCAGGGCCACGGGCGCCCACAGCACTCGCCGGTCCATGACGCTCAACCAGGTGGAATTGGAGTTGCGTTTCCTGCTCACGAGGACTCGACTTTCCCAGCGGCATAACCGCCGCGCGGCAGGCCCATGGGCCTGCTCCGGACGTCAGGCAAGACCGATGGACCTGCCCCTCGGCGTCCTAGACGCATTCGGCGCGCAAAGGTTCGCGCGCACGTGGTTGTGAGCGGACCCTCACACACCTCGCGGTGCCGGGTCCGCCGGACTACTTGGCCCGGCGGGGCCTCCTGGTGGGCCCGGCCTCGGGTTCCGGTTCCGGCGCCGCGAAGCCCTGCCTGAAGGCATCGACCACCTGGCGGGCCGCGGAGCCCATCTTGCGGGCGCCCTCGGCCGCATAGTCCGTCACGCGCTGACCGCACAGCTCGGATGTGAGCGCACCGATGAGGAACCCCAGCGCCAGATTCCCGAAGTAGCGGACTACCATGTCGGCTTCCTCCCTCTGTGGGACGGTCCTGCGAATCATTCGTGCCCACTGGGCTCAAAGACGGCCCTCCGCCGAGCCGGTTGCGCTTATCCTACACGACATGGGATGCGGGCGCCGCTTCCGGGGTTGGCAAAACCGTCTGGCGCGCCATGGTGATCCCGTACACATCGGCCGCGCCGGCGCGTTTGAGCACGCGGGCACATTCGTTGAGCGTGGCGCCGGTCGTGAGGACATCGTCGACCAGCAGCACGACCTGATCGGCGACCGAATCCCGTCCCGCGGCCTGGAACGCGCCCCGCACGTTGCGCGCTCGCTCCCTGGCCGACAGCCGCACTTGCGGCGGCGTGTCTCGAATGCGCTGAAGCATCCACGCAAACACCGGAAGCCCCAGCCGGGAGCCCAGTTCGATGGCCAGCCGCTCGGACTGGTTGAAGCCCCTCCGGCGCTGCTGCTCGCGCGAGAGCGGCACGGGAACCACCGCGGTGATGCCCTCCAGGGGTATGCGGGGCGGCGGTGTGTAGTAGGGGTCCGCCGCCGGACCATACTCGGGTGGATCGGCCAGGCACCGGACCATGAGATCCCCCAACGGAGGAGCCAGCTCGGTGCGTTGCGAGTACTTCAGCTCGTGGATGGCCTTGCGCGTGAGGCCCGCGTAGCGGCACACACTCCGCGCCCGATCGAGTGGGTGAGGGTCTCGACAGGGGGCACACCGGTCCCCATGGTGCGTTCCAGGGTCCAACGGCAGGCCGCACGCGTGGCAGATGGGCCCGGTGATGTACTCGAGGCGGGCCACACAGGCCGGACACAGGGGGCAGGCGCTCTCCGTCTCGCAGACGCGACAGCGGGGCGGGAACACCAGATCCACCATCCGGCCGAGTACCTGCCGGACCGCCTGCATGGGCAACCATCTCATCGGGCTGGGCGCCGGGCCGCACGGCTCCGCACGCCCACTTGGCTAGTTCTCGCTGTATAGTTTCACCGGCGAACACAGGTTCCTCTTCTTGGCCGCCGCCCGGCCACACTTCTTGCAGATGTACTGGGCATCTCGGACGAGGCCACGCAAGTCATTGAGCTTGGCCGAGCACTCGATGGCCTTGCACAGGCACTGATCGGCGATATCCTTCTTGGCCATAGGGTCCTCCGTATGGTCTGCGGTTCCGGCATGGGGACAGGCAACGGGCTCACCAAGGTACATCGGTGGGCGCGCTGCCGGGGTTCCCGGGACCGCGCCCCGGGAACCGATGCGTTCGGTGATCTGTGGAGGTTCGAGCGAATGAGGTTTGTGCGAATGAGGTTCGAGCGTGTCATGGTCGGTCTCGGCCTGGCTGCCCTGTGCCTGTGGGGCGCCGCCCTGGCCCAACCCGGAATGGACCCGGCTGGGCTGAGTGGGGTTCGCGTCTCCGCGGACACCGAGTACAGCGCGGCACATGCCGCCGCCAGGGTGGTGGACGGCACCATCCAGGCGCCCGAAGGGAGCTGGCTCTCGGCCGACTGGACACCGCTACCGTGCACACTGACATTGGAGCTACCCGCCACCGAGGTGATCCGGTCCATCGTGCTCCACCAGGCCGTGTGGTCGGGCAACATGTACCACACCCAGGACTTCGAGATCGATGCCTCAGAGGACGGCCGGGACTGGCGGCGTGCCGGCGCCGGCCGCTTGCCTGACGAGAGTGGGGCTTCCGTCGAGGTGCCACTGGATGGATGCCGGGCCCGGTGGCTGCGCATCCGAATCCTGACCTCCTACAATCCGCAGCAGACGTGCGGCCTGGCTGAGGTGGCCGTGCGCATGGACGGCCACCCTTCCTTCGGCCCGTGCGCGGTGGAGCTGAATGGCGTGCCGGCGGGGCCGAGCGATGCCGTCGCCGGCCTGCGGGTTGCGGCCGTGCCGGGAGGACCCCAGATGGCGCTAATGGCTCGCCCGGCCACCGCCGTGGTCGCACTGGCGCGGGGCGAGGAAGCTCGGCTACGGGTGCCGGTCGGTGGTTTGGCCGGGCCGGTGACGGTGACGGCCGAAGCGGCCGGAGACCCGGGCGCCTCGGCGGCCATATCGCTGGCCGATGGGCCGGTCCGATGGCAGGAGGTCAAGCCGGGTGCCACGGTGGTCCGCGCCGAGGCCCATGTGACGGGCGACGTGGTGGTCTCCCTCGCATCAAAGGCGACACGCGATGGCTCGACGGTTCGATGGTCCTCCATCCGTCTGATCGCGCGGGAGCGCGAGTTCGAGATCCCACTGGTCGCCGAGTCGCCGATCGAGGACCTGGGACCGCCCCCGGAGCTCCCCGCCTTACGTCCCGCCATCGAGCAGTCCCTCATCGAGTGGGACTGGGCGTGCCAGGACGGAATCGGCACCGCTCGGTGCCCGAGCACGTATGAGGAGGCCATTCGGCGGACCATCGCCCGTGGAGACGCCCTGCTCGCGGATCTGAGGTCGCGGGCAGCCGGCATGGGCGACGTGGCGCGCCGCTGGGAGGCCGTGCGGGCTCGGCTCTCCGAGCTCGACGGAGCCGATCCGATGGGCGTGAAGGCTCGAAAGCTCTGGCTCGAGGTTCACGCCGCGCGGCGGCAGATGGCGCTCAGCAACCCCTTGGCCCACGTGGGTCCCCTGCTGTTCGTCAAGCAGGTCCCCGCTGCGTTCAGCCACCAGCTGACCCAGTACTATGGACGCTATGCCCGCCCCGGGGGCGGCGTGTTCGTGCTCGACCAGCCGGGCCGGTCCATGGCATGCCGGCGGCTCGCGGCCGGGGCGTTGCCCGAGGGCAGCTATCAGCACCCGGAGCTCAGCTACGATGGCCAGCGGGTGCTCTTCTCGTTCTGCGCGACCGACCGTGGGCCGGGCGACTCGTTCGTGGGGAATCCGGGGCGGTACTACCACCTCTACGAGATGGGCATCGATGGGTCCGACTTGAGGCAGCTGACCGATGGCGCCTTCGACGACTTCGCACCGCGGTACCTGCCCGATGGCCGTCTGGTGTTCATCTCAACCCGGCGTCTGGGATGGCACCGGTGCGGAACTCCGGGCTGCGAGAACTACACGCTCGCCGTGGCCGAGGCCGACGGGTCGAATGCCCGGCCGGTCTCATACCACGAGACCCAGGAGTGGGATCCGGCGGTGCTCGACGATGGCCGGATCATCTACACCCGATGGGACTACGTGGACCGGCATGCGGTGTTCTACGAGCAGCTCTGGGCCACCCTCCCCGACGGGAGCCTGCCGTCGACCTTCTACGGGAACAACACGTTCAACCCTGTGGGCGTCTGGGAGCCCCGCCCGGTGCCCGGCTCGCCTCGCATCATGGCCACCGCGGCGCCGCATCACGGCATGACCGCCGGCTCCATCGTCCTGGTGGATGTCGGCTACGGCGTCGACGGCGAGGCCCCGATCACTCGGCTCACTCCCGATGCGCTGTTCCCCGAGAGCGAGAGCACGCTGGCGGCGTCGTGGCGCGCCGACATCCCCGGCCTCTCGGTCGACGTGCCCATCGAGGAGCAGCGGTGGCCGGGCCACTGCTACCGGAGCCCTTACCCTCTGTCGGAGGACTACTTCCTGGCCGCGTACAGCTACGATCGGCTGATCGGTGAGCCCTCGCCCAATCCGAGGAACATGTTCGGCCTGTACCTGGTGGACCGTTGGGGGAACAAGGAACTGCTGTACCGCGACCCCAACATCGCCAGCCTCTGGCCCGTGCCGATCCGCCCCCGGACGCGCCCGCCCGTGGTGGTCTCGGGCGCCACGGGGAATGGCAAGGGCACGGGCACGATCCTGATTCAGGACATCTACGAGAGCGCTCCCGCGATCCCCCGCGATGTGGTGCGCAAGTTGCGCGTGGTCCAGCTGGTTCCCAAGTCGACCCCGGGAGCCAACAACCCGCCGGTGGGCCTGGCCAACGCCTCGCCCGGGAAGCAAGTGCTGGGCACGGTTCCGGTCGAACCCGACGGGTCGGCCTGGTTCGAAGCCCCGGCCGGGGTGCCGCTGTCGTTCCAGGCACTGGATGAGCGGGGCATGGCTGTCCAGGTCATGCGGAGCGACACCTATCTGCAGCCGGGCCAGTCCATGTCCTGCGTGGGGTGCCATGAACCGCGGACGACGGCTCCGCCCAACCGCTCGCTTCGCGCCCTGTCGCGAGCGCCCTCGAAGATCGCTCCGGGACCGGATGGCTCCAAGCCGCTGAGCTACCCTCTCCTGGTGCAACCCGTGCTCGACAAGCACTGCGTCTCGTGCCACTCGGGCGGCCAACCCGCGGGTGGCGTCTCGCTGACCGCGCAACCGGAGGGCCGCTACACCGTCTCGTACAACGCGCTGGCGCCCCGAGTGTCGATCTCGCAGTGGGGCGTCGGTGACTTCCGCCGGGCCAACAGCGAGCCCCTGGCAACCCCGCTGTTCTTTGGGGCCCACGGGAGCCCGCTGGCCCGCCTGCTGCTGAGCGGACACCAGGGAGTCAAGCTCGAGGGCGAGGACTGGGACCGGTTGGTGACCTGGATGGATGCCAACGCCCTGTTCTACGGCACCTTCAACTTCGAGGACCAGGCGCGGCAGCAGCGCGGAGAGCGTATCGAGGGGCCCGAGCTGGAGTAGCCCGGCACCGGCAGCCTCGAGGAGTGGGATGCGGCCATGGGCCGACCGTTCGATGGTGACACCGACACAATCCGGTGCCGGCACTGTGGCACCGTCGTGCCCCGGGACGCATTCCTGACGACGTGCCCCAGTTGCCTGAGGGACCTGGCCGACCGCCCGGCCGCGCCAACGACCGGACGCCCGACCTCACCAATCCCTCCCCCCTCGATGGTCCCCGTGCCGGGGGTCCTGGGCGAGATGACATCGCCGGGTCTGGGGCGCGTGGTCCCGACCGCCGTTCGCCTGCAGATGAAGTTCGGGACCGTGTGGGCGTTCGTGGGCTGGATGCTGTTGGCCATCGAGCTGCCGCTGAGCCTGGCCATGCTTCGGCTGTCATCGCTGGCCGATGTGACCGAGTTTCGCGGGGCTCTGTCCCGTTCGGACGGCCGCGTGACCGCGGTGGAGGCCACATCCGCCCACGAGGGACGGCGCGGTGCGGACAGTGGCACCGTCTATCGCGTCCGATTCGAGTGGACCGGCCCCGATGGCCGGCTGCGGTACGGGTCTTCCTATGTGCGCGGCCGGCGAGCCCAGCCCGGTCAGACGCTCCCGCTGGAGTACCCGAGCGACCGGCCGGACACGGCCCGGCTCACCGGCATGCGCACCGGGATGATCCCCCTGTGGGTGGCCGTGATGGTGGCGGCCCTGGGACTGCCGGGCGTGGCCATGGTGGGCCTGTCGCTGGCGGCGGCGCGCCGCGCGATCTGGCTCCTGGCCCACGGCGCCACGGCGTCGGGAGAGGTGCTCCAGCGCAAGCCGACGATGAGCCATGTCAATGGCCGGACCGTCATCCGCCACGAGGTGCAGTTCACTGATGCCCTCGGACGGCCGCAGAGGATATGGGTGAGCACGCACCGCACGGAGCGTATGGAAACGCCCGAGGGCCTGACCGTGCTCTACGATCCGGCGTGCCCCGAGCGAGCCGTGGTGCTGGGCGCCCTACCCGGCCCGCCGCGGTTCTCGCCCCGGGGGCAGTGGGAGACGCCCTGCCCGGGTGTGGCGATGGCAGGGCTGATCCTGCCGGTGCTCACCATCGTGGCGACGGCCATCGTGGGCGTCGTCGTCGGGCGGTAGGGGGCGGCCGCAGGCGCCGACGGCCCCGGGACCCTGCTCGCCGAGATCCTTCGCTCCGCAGATGCTCCGCTCAGGATGGCACCAACGGCAACGCGCGCCGTGCGCCCCCGAGCCACCCCGCGCGTTGACTTCGCCCTCCGCATGGGTCATCGTTCGCGTACTGCGCTGGACCGACGGAGGACATCGATCATGCCTGAGAGACCCAAACGCCCGCTGGGCGATATCACGGTGCACTGCATCGGCAACGCCCACATCGACGCCGCGTGGCTGTGGCGTTGGGATGAGACCGTCCGCGTGGTCCGCGAGACCTTCGAGTCGGCTCTCGACCGCATGGATGAGACACCCGAGTTCATCTTCACCTGCAGCCAGGTGGTGTACTTCCGCTGGATGGAGGAGCAGTACCCCGAGCTGTTCTCGCGGATCCGCGAGCGGGTCGAGGAGGGCCGGTGGGATCTGGCGGGCGGCTGGTGGGTCCAGCCCGACTGCAACATTCCGTCCGGTGAGTCGCTGGTGCGCCAGGCGCTCTACGGCCAGCGCTACCTCGACAGCCGGTTCGGGAAGATGGCCACGGTCGGCTACAACCCGGACACCTTCGGGCACTGCAACGCGATCCCGCAGCTTCTGGCCAAGTCCGGCATGAACGCGTACCTCTTCTTCCGCCCCGGGCCCCACGAGAAGACGCTCGAGGGCGAGACCTTCTGGTGGGAGTCTCCCGACGGCTCGAGGGTGCTGGCCTCGCGGCCACCCCACCATTACTGCACGGACGAGGAGGAGCTGGCCGAGCGGTTGCGTGTCGCTGCGGAGCAGGCACCGGCCCCGCTGACAGACGTGATGTGTTTCTATGGGGTCGGCGACCACGGCGGCGGACCGACCCGGCGCGCCATCGCCTCGATCCTCGCCCACGCGGAGACGCCCGGCGGCCCGCGCGCGCGCTTCGCCCGCATCGAGGACTTCTACCGCGAGGCGGCCTCCCACGGCGCGGCGCTACCCGTGCTGCGCGATGACCTCCAGCACCATGCGCCCGGATGCTACGCGGTGCATTCCGAGGTGAAGCGCCGAAACCGCGAGTGTGAGCAGCTCCTTTCGGCGGCCGAGTCGATGGCCACACTCGCATGGGCCGCCGGCGGGCCGGACTACCCGGATGGCGAGCTGACCCAGGCGTGGGCGGCGGTGCTGTTCAACCAGTTCCACGACATTCTGGCGGGAACCAGCATCCCGGAGGTCTACGAGGACGCCAACGAGATGTACGACGAGGCCGAGGCGCTGGCCCAGGAGGCGCTGGAGCCCGCCCTGACGTCGCTGGCGGCTCGGGCCAACACGCGCGGCGATGGCTTGCCTCTGGTCGTGTTCAACCCGCTGAGCTGGGCGCACGAAGTGCCGGTTGAGGTCGAGATCCCGTGGGACTACCGGCTCGACCTTCTCTCCGTGTGGGGGCCAGACGGGCGCCAGGTGCCGGTCCAGATCGACCGCGTGCAGGGCCCGGCAACCGCCGGGATGCTCCGGATCGTGTTCCTCGCCAGGGTGGGCCCGATGGGCCACGCCGTGTACCACTGCAGGCCGGTCATGCCCGAGGCATTTCCCCCGCTCACAGCCGACGGGTGCCGGATCGAGAACGACCGGCTCCGCGTGGTGGTTGACGGGGAGACCGGCCGGCTGACCAGTGTGTTCGACAAGGCCAACGGCGTTGAGGTTCTGTCGCAACCGGCCGCCGACTTCCTCGTCCTGGCTGATAGGAGCGACACGTGGAGCCATGGCGTGGCCGCGTTTCGCGATGAGGTGGGCCGCTTCTCGGACGCGCAGGTCTCGGTGGCCGAGTCCGGTCCGGTCCGCGCGGTGCTGCGGGTGGAGTCGCGCTACGGCCAATCGTGCCTGCGGCAAGACCTGATCCTTTGGAGAGGCAGCGGTCTGTTGGAGGGGCGCGTTCAGCTCGACTGGCATGAGCAGCACGCCATGGTGAAGCTGGCGTTCCCGTTGGCGTTGGACCAGGCCACGGTGACTTTCGAGACGCCCTACGCGACCATCGAGCGGCCCGCCCACGGCGACGAGGAGCCCGGCCAGCAGTGGCTCGACCTGTCGGGCGTCGCGGCGAGCACCTCGCAGCCCTATGGTGCGGCGCTGCTGAACACATGCAAGTACGGGTTCGATGTGCTGGGCACCGAGGCACGCATCAGTGTGCTCCGTAGCCCGATCTACGCGTTCCATGAGCCCAAGGAGATCGACCCAAACGAGACCTACCGGTACATCGACCAGGGACTGCAGAGCTTCACGTGGGCACTGCTGCCCCACACGGGCACCTGGCGCGAGAGCGGGGTGGTCGAACGGGCGCGGGAGCTCAACGCCGTGCCTTTGGTGTACCTGGATACCCCCCATGAGGGGGAATGGCTCGCCGAGAGCGCGAATGTGAGCGTGGAGCCTGCCCACGTGCACGTGACGGTGCTGAAGCGGGCCGAGGATGGCGATGGGGTCATCGTCCGGCTGGTGGAGACACGCGGGCAGGCTGCATCGGCCCGACTGGGGCTGGGGTTCCTGGACCAGACCTGGGAGGGCTCCATCGGGGCCTGGGAGATCAAGACGCTCCTCTTCCCCGGCCCCGGCGCGGACGGCGATGCCGTCGAGACCGACCTGCTGGAGCGCCCGCTGAGCTAGGGACAGATGCCGCCAGTCGCCCATGCCCGTCTGGGGGAGCGAGGTCAGTCAGCATGGTGCACGACTTCATGGAGCTGCTGGACAGCCCGGTCTTCTGGATCTTCGGGGGCGGAACGGTCATCGCGCTGGTGGCCATCGTGGTGGACGGCATCATCAAGAGCCAGAAGCTGCGTGCCCAGGAGCGGGAGCAGGAGCGCGAGCGCGAGCGCGAGTCGAATCGGGCCCTCCTGGGACTGACGGAGTCGGACGACATGGCGGGGCTGAAGCTCCGGATCGAGGCTCTGGAGCAGGATGTGGCGAGGCTCGAGAAGCTGCTCGAGGGGCCAGCGCCGCGGCGTCTCAACTCGGCCTCAGCCTCGGCACCGGCTGGGGTCGAGCCGGAGCGGCTTGTCGACGCGTGATCGGACCGCGAGGCCTGTCCGTACCGTGGAGAGGCGGAGGTCACATGGGCGTGCTGGAGAGTCTCTTCGGGAACTTGTGGTTCTGGATATTCGGCGTGATCGTCGGCGGCTCACTGCTTGCCAAGATGGTTCGAACGGTGGCCGACCACCGTCTGGCCATGGCACGGCTCGAGGCGGAGGAGCGTGCCCGCCTGCGCCAGCAGGAGCTCGAGACGGAGCGCCGCCTCCTCGGGGTGGACGACGATCAGAACACCCTGGGACTGAAGCTGCGGATCGAAGCGCTCGAGAAGGACGTAACCCAGCTCCGACAGTGGGTCGAGATGGTCTACCGAGCGTTGACCGATGGCCGGGAGCGATCCGAGCACGAGATGCCCCAGATGCCCCGGCGCGTGACCGTTCAGGCCAACGAGGCCGCGCACGAGGCGGCCGAGCATCAGGTGACCTCGTAGCGGGCGGCCGGCTGCGGTTTGCGGGGTGGAGGACTCACCCCTACGGCCCCGTCGCGCCTGGGCCCCCTCGGTAGATGATGCACAGCCAATGCGAGGCGCCGTCCTCGCGGAACGGGATGGACCAGAGTGTGCCGAAGTCGGCGTAGGGGATCTCGCGGCTGGGGCCCAGATCGGGGGCCGGGTCCCAGCACTGGTAGACCTCGCGCCGGTCGTCGAAGCCGGTGACCACGCGCATGTGTTCGACGTCGTTGTCGAGCGCGGCGTACTGGTAGACGAGAACGGGCCGGCCGATGGCGATGCTGCATCGCACCAGGTCCTCGGAGCCCTCCCCGATCCATGCGCGAGCCCCGTAGTGGGCCACGAAGTCCGCCAGACGGCTCACATGAACGCCATCGACGCGCGCGCGGGGCCCGGCCATCTCCAGCAGCGCGTCCTCGGTGGCGGGTACCCCCACGAACCGCAGGCCCATCAGCGCGCAGGCAATGGCGCACAGGGATGGGTCCGTCTGGCGGACATAGGGCACGTCGGCCACCGAGAACCGCGGGCCGCAGACCTCACTGGCGCGCGCCAGCGCCTCCTCGATGGGCTTCCAGCGCTCCGCCGTGCGATCGTCTGAGGACAGGAACTCGGTAGCGGCCCGGAAGGCCCATCGAGCCGCCGCCCGCGCGGACTCGGCGCGGGCGGGGGTGCCCTCGGTGTAGGCCCGGGCCGAGGCCGCGACGGCACGCGCTCGAGCGGCTGAGGCCATCCCGCCATCGCCCCCGAGGCACGGAAGGGCCGCGGCGAGCAGTGCGCTCGCGAGCGTGACCCCGATGACCGTGCGACCCAACGCCCGTCCCCCCTCACACGGGCATTATAGCCGGGCGCGCGCCGGGAGCGAGGTGTGCGGGGAGGCAACGGGGAAGGGCGTGCCGAATCCGGTGTGGGTCCCGACGATCGAGGAGCCTGTCCCGGGGCTTGCGGGGGCACAGAGCGAGGTGGCGACGTTGAACTTCGATGCGACGCGCGGCCGTCGACGCTATCAGCCCCCGGGCCGCCCTTCCCCATTCCACCGGCCGATCCGGCGGTCGCCCTTCGAACGGGAGGGCGAGCCGGTCGCCGATGGGGCCGAAGAGCGCCCGGCCCCGGATCACGGGTTCGTGAAGGGCACCATCGCGGACTCGGCTCTCTTCATCGGCCTCAGCGAAGGAGAGCGGGACGACATCGCCGCATTCGCCGAGCCCTTGGTGTTCGCGCCTGGCACGTGTATCGTCCGCGAGGGCGAGCCGGGCGATGCCCTGTTCCTGCTGGCCGAAGGCACGGTCGAGATCGTGACCGGCGAGGGGACGCCCCATCAGAAGGTGGTGGCGCGCCTCAGTGGGGGCAGCTCCCTCCAGGCCGGCTATGCCGGCGCCTTCTTTGGCGAGATGTCGCTCATCGACGTGGAACCCCGGAGCGCCACCGTGCGCGCGCAGACTGACGTGAAACTGGTTCGCCTGCCGGCTCCGGCTCTGCGGCAGTACTACCAGACGCACCGCGATGCCCACCTGGCCATGGTGAGCAATCTGGCCCGCAGTCTCTCCAGGCGGCTCCGGCTCCTGACCGAGTCGGTCTAGGACCGTCCCGGCCAACGCCGGCCGCGGGCGCCCATGCCCCCCTCCGCGCGATGTGGGATGGGCGCTGGTGTGTGCGCGGGTTCCGTTCGGAGGCGTTCGGAGGCCCCACTGCGAACAGGATGGCGCAGCGGGTCGGCGTCGAGTGGGGTTGCACGGAAGGGCGCTCCTATGGGTCCTCATGAGCCGGAAGAGTCACTCCCCCGCACGGTTGCGCTGATGTTCACGGACATCGAGGGTTCTGTGGCCCGGTGGGAGTCCGGGGGCAAGCGCTTCGCGCAGGCACTGGCGCTGCACAACGCGGTGGTGCGCCGGGTCGTGGGGCAGCACGACGGTTTCGAGGTGCGGTTCCAGGGCGACGGTTTCATGTGCGCGTTCTGCCGCGCGTCGGATGCGCTGCGGTGTGCGGTGGCTCTGGGTCCGGCGCTGGCGGCGGAGAGGTGGCCGGAGGGAGTCGGTGTGCCCGCGATCCGCGTGGCGATCCATGCGGGTGAGGTCGATGTCGTCGACGGCGACTACGTCGGCCCGACGGCCAACATCGCGGCAAGACTCCTGGAAGCAGCGGGTGGCGGTCAGATCCTCGCCTCTGAGATCGCGGTGAACCTTGCCGATGACGAAACCTCCCGCGAGCTCAGCCCTCTCGACCTGGGTCAGCGCCACCTGAGAGGCATTGCGAAGCCCATGGGCGTGTACCTGATTTCGCCTCCCGGCGCGAGCCCGTCGACTGGCGCGCCCTCGCGTGATCTGGGCTTCATGCCCACCAACCTGGGTGCTCAGATGGACGAGTTCGTCGGCCGCGATCGTGAGCTGCGCGAGCTGGCGTCTCGGCTGTCCGAGCCTTCGACCCGCCTGCTGACGGTGACGGGACCCGGGGGGGTTGGCAAGACACGGCTCATTCAGCACTTGGGCATGGCCGTCGTCCCGTCGTTCGAGCATGGCGCCTGGTTCATCGAGCTGGCGGGTGTGCGCGAGCCTTTGCAAGTGCCCGCCGCGGTCGCCGCGACTCTTCGGGTTCCGCTGACCGGTCCCCCGGAGACCCAGGCCAGTGAGCTCGCATCCCACTTGTCGAGCCGCGAGCTGTTATTGCTGCTCGACAACTTCGAGCACCTGGTGGAAGGCGCGGCCACCATCGGCCACGTGCTCGCAGCGGCCCCACGCCTCAAGTGCGTGGTGACCTCTCGCGAGCGGCTGCGGCTCCGTGGCGAGCACGTGTTCCAGCTCTCGCCCCTGGAACTGCCCGATGCGGCGGCCAGCCTCGAGGAGCAGCTTGCCAGCGAGAGCATGAGGCTCCTGGCGACGCGCGTGGCAGAGGTGCGTGGGCGGCCTCTGGAGCCCGATGAAGCCGACGAGGCCGCGCGTATCTGCCGCCGGGTTGCTGGGTTGCCGCTGGCTCTCGAACTGGCCGCGTCAGCGCTGTCGCATATGACTCTGGGCGAGTTGGCCCAGAGCCTCGACGAACACATCGCCCTGCCCCAAGCCCATCTGCGCGATGTGCCCGACCGGCTGGGCAGCATGACCGCGGCCATCGATTGGTCCATCAGTCTGCTGAGCGACGAAGAGGCGCTGGTGCTTCGCCAGTGCGCGGTGTTCGAGGGCGGGTTCTACGTCGAGGCGGCGGAGGCCGTCTGCTCGACGCGGGAGACGCGGCGGGCGCTGGATGCCCTGCGGGACAAGTCGCTGCTCGGAGTCGAGGCGCGGCGCGGCCGGACGCGCTACACCATGCTACCGGTCATCCGTGAGCACTGCCTGGCTCTGCTGGCGGACTCGGCGGAGACGTGTCGCGCTCGGGCGGCCCTCCACTTCGCGAGCGTGGCACGCCAGCTCGACCTGGTGGGGCCCGGCCAGGCGCGCGCATTGGAGTCGGCTCGAAACGACCTGGACAACATCGTCGCCGCCCTCGAGTGGGCCAGGGCCCGCGGCGCCGACGACATGATCCGCGACATCGTGTGGGGCATGTGGCCGATCTTCTGGATGGCGAACCGTCCTTCTGAGGGGTGGGACTGGCTCGGGCTGGCCATCGGCGCGAGTCGTCGTCTCGGGGACGACCGGGCCCTCGCAACCTTGCTGATCCGCACGGCCGCGGTCTGCAAGTGGAGGTCCGACTACGACGGCATGCGGGCTCGACTGGCCGAGGGCTCGGAAGTTGCTGACCGCACGGGCCTGCCCCGTGTGTGTCTGCTGCGAGACCTCGAGGCAGCCAGTCTGGCCCTGATCGATGGCGATCCCGAGGAAGCGCGGCGCCTCTATGGCAGTTGCCTCGTGTCGTACACCGCTCTCGGCGATCCCTGGGGCATGGTTCAGAGCCTCAAGGGCCTGGCGGAAGTGGAACTGGAGCAGGGCGACTTCGTCGCCGCCGAGTACTACACGCGCGAGGCGCTCTCCCTCGAGACGCCGGATACGCAGCCCTGGGCCGCTTCGAACACGCTCTACGAACTGGGCCGAGTGCAAATGGCCGCCGGCGACTCCGCGGGCGCGGCCCGGAGTTACGCGGAAGCCGCCGGTCTGTGCCGCGCCATCGGTGATGCCCCGGGCTTGTTCAGCCGGCTGCGGGCCCTGGCCCGGGCACGCCAGGCTGCCGGGGACCTCGAGGGGGCGCTCGAAGCCTGGGACGAGGCGGTGGCCGTCGCGCGGCGCGAGGTGCCCTATCTGGAGGCTGAGGCCCGGGCCGAGCGGGACAGAGCGGCCGGCCAAGGCCAGGAATAGCGCGCTCCGCAGATCACCTCGTCGTAGAGCAGCTTGAACTTGAGGGCCGTGCGTCTGTCATCGAAGGTGCGGGCACGCTCGCGGGCCCTGCGTCCCATCACCTTGGGGTCATGTACGCCGTTCGCGAACTCCAAGGCCCGAACGAGCATCTCATCGGGCCCGGAACACAAGAAGCCAGTGGTGCCGTGCCGAACCGTTTCGGCGAGCCCGTCCATCGCCGGAGCGATCACGGGGAGGCCCACCGCCATGGCCTCGAGCAGGACGCAGCCGAAGGTCTCGACCTCGACCACATGCAGGCATACGTCCATGGCCCCGAGGTGCGCGGCCATGTCATCGACGGTGCCCGGCATGATGATGCGGTCGCCGAGCTGGAGGCTGGTGACCCGGTCGCGGTACTCCTCCAGCGAATCGCCTCCGCCGCATAGCAGGACGTAGGCCTTGGGGTGGCGGCGGACCAGCTCGACGTACACGTCGAACATCGGCGGCGTGAGCTTCACGTCGTCGAGGCGCGAGCCCGTGCCGAACACCAGGGCGTCGTCGGGCAGGCCCAGGGCTCGGCGGACCAGACGCCCACAAGGCGAGGGTGCGAAGGCGCACGGGTCCGTGCCGAGCCAGATGACTTCGCGCTCTTCCCGCGGGCCGGGGTGACGGGCCGCTAAGCAGTAGAGCGGGTACACCACGCGCCGCAGACCCGGTTGGGCCGGGAGAGTCAGATACAGGTGGACACTCGCCACCACGGGTACGCGGTCGCCGAGAGCGCGAAGCGGATCGAGCCAGCCGCTGGGTGCATAGTGCACGTGGGCGGCATCGGCCCCACGGCTCGCCAGGAGGCGGCCGGCGGACTCGTAGTCAGCCACGGCGACGGTAACCCCGATCTCGGCGAGCTCCGGCCCGAAATGCACTGGGGGCTCAGCCAGCGCCAACGTGAGCTCATGCTGGGGGCCGTGCAGGTGCCGCGCCAGTGACACGATGGAGCGCTCGGCCCCACCACACCAGAAGCCGTCCATGAAGTGGATAATCCGCCGGGGTTCGTGGTGTTTGCGCCGGAAGTAGGCGCTGTTGCGGTCTTTCTCGACATAGAGCCAGCCTGGCCGAGGATGGGGTTGGTGGTAGGCCACCGTGCTGGGGGACGAAATGGTGCGGCGTCCCAGCAGGTAGAGCCGGTGGCCCAGATCCAGGTCCTCATGCCCATAGCCCGTGAAGGCCTCGTCGAACAGGCCGACCTCGATGGCATCGAGCCGCCGGCACGACGCGTTGCAGGTGACGAACGGGATGGCGCCCACCTGTCCCTGACCCGGCGTCCACTGTCTTTCGCACAGATGGTCCCGGGCCCACGCCTCCCAGTCCTCGGGTAGAGGCGTCGGTGGCACCTCGGCCAGCCGGCGGTCCCAGCCACATACCATGCAGGGGCCATACCGGGCGTGCAGATCGAGATGGGCGCTGACGAAACCGGGCGGGCAGAGCATTTCGGCGTCGAGGAAGATCAGAACATCGCCCCGCGCGGCCCGGATGCCCCAGTTGCGGGCCTGGGCGCGACTGTTCGAGTACGGCTTGGCGATGTACTGGAACGCATATGGCGGGTTCAGGTCCTTCACGACCTGGTGGGTTCCGTCCTCCGAGCCGTCGTCGACCACGATCACCTCAAACGAGCCGCGCCGACACGACTGGTGGGCGAGCGACACGAGTGTGTTCCGCAGCAGACGGCCACGGTTGTGGCTCGGGACAACGATGCTACACGCGATCCGGCCTCCCGAGTCCATGCTCCTCACCTTGGGCCCCGGGTCCGGCCCGCGCGCCGGGGTGGTTGTGGGCGGACCTGCGGCCCGCGGGCATGGGTGCCGTCTGCGCGCGGCGGCCGGTCCAGCGTGGGCGAACGTCCGATCGGCTCGTCCCAGATCACGTCGCCAAACTCGAGCGGGATCTCGTAAGGCCCGATGGGCGGCATGGCGGCATTCGCGCTGGAGCGTCCGCACACGGGGCAGGCGGACTCGTTGGCGTCGAGTCGGGGCGGCGTCGACGCCTCTGCCGGCTCCGGCAGCAGTCCGGCCAGGCAGAGGGCGGCGAGCAACTCGCTGGCTCGGCGGTCCCAGGACGACCCCGCGACGAAGTCGGGGTCGACCGGCTGCCTCCTGCGCGACTGGACGGCGGCATGGATGGCCGCCCCGATCCCGTAAGGCTGCTCGTAGGAGCGCGTGTACGGGCGGCCACGGAGTGGCTCCACCGCTTCGCTGGTGACCACCCAGCAGCCTGCGGCCCAGTACTCGTAGGCCTTGATGGGATCCACGGACGGCGCA
>Ga0116184_10002204_pt1 | contig 17336 bp, 19 predicted proteins | sample AD_JPNNA5_MetaG_FD_89886 | JGI IMG/M metagenome (GOLD analysis project Ga0116184, IMG submission 89886) | Active sludge microbial communities of municipal wastewater-treating anaerobic digesters from Japan - AD_JPNNA5_MetaG | ecosystem: Engineered > Bioreactor > Anaerobic > Digestate | place... | reverse complement strand
GGATCGTCGTATGCGAGGAACATTCGGCGATCGGAGGGCTTTCCTCCGCGGTCGAAGACGTGCTGTGCGAATTCTGCCCGGCGCCCCTGCGCAAGATCGCCGTCAGGGAAAAATACGGCCAGTCCGGAGAACCGGACGAACTGATGAGAGAGTACGGCCTCACCGCATCCGATATCGAGAAAGCGGCCCTGTCCCTGTGCGGCCGATAGGTTGCCGGATTGAAGACCCTTACACTGAATTCCTTCGCAAAACTCAACCTTTATCTATCCGTGCGCAATAAGCTCTCCGATGGGTATCATTCGCTTCAGACGGTTTTTGAGCGTATCAACGTATGCGACAAAGTTGTTCTGCGCGTACGCCGCGATGACAAAATCGTATGCCTGTGCGATGATCCCGGTCTTCCCGCGGACAGCCGTAATCTTGCAGTCAAGGCCGCTTTGCTTCTGTCACGGCGCTATGCTGTCGGCAAAGGAGCCACAATCAGGCTTATAAAACGCATCCCCCAGGGCGCTGGCATGGCAGGCGGGTCGAGCAATGCCGCAGCCGTGCTGATCGGTCTGAACCGACTCTGGCGGCTGGGGCTTTCAAAGGCTGAATTGTGTTCGATCGCTTCCCGGGTCGGCAGCGACGTTGCGTTTTTTATCCATGAATGCCGTTTTGCTCTGGCTGAAGGCAAAGGCGAAAAGGTCAGGCCGGTCAGGGAGCTTCGTAAACGCCTTTTATGGCACGTGATCCTGGTGCCTGACCTGCATGCGTCAACGCCACTTATCTATAAGCAATGGGATAAGTTAAGAGCGAATAAAAATATTGACATATCCCGGTTGACAAGGCCTGTATCTGGTGCTAAACTTATTCTCTCTGCGTTACGCCAAAAAAGCGGACATTGGCTGGAACAGTGCCTGTTCAACGGCCTCGAAGCCGCAGCAATTGACCTGTACCCGGGTTTGGCCAGGGTGAGGCGCGTTCTGACTATGGCAGGCGTCCCGAATATATGTATGACCGGCAGCGGATCGGCGTTCTTTGGCATCGTATCCTCACGAAAGGAGGCACTGCGTTTCAGCAGGCGGCTGAAAAAGCTCAACCGCCGCTGGCACGTTTTTGTCGCGCGAACAGTCTGAATCAGCGAGGAGGCACATCATGGAAATATCCGAGGTAAGGGTTTTCTTAAAGGACTCTCCTGATAAGAAACTGAAAGCATACGCGACGGTTACTTTTGACAATGCATTTGTAGTGAGGAATATCAAAGTGATCCAGGGGACCAATGGCTTGTTTATCGCCATGCCATCGCGCAAGGTCAAGCATCCGTGCCCCAGGTGCAACTTCAAGAACGAATTCCGGTCCAGGTTCTGCAATCAGTGCGGCGCCGCTCTCCCTGTGCCTGCGGCAACGGCGATCGCTCCCGACGGCCATGACAACAGCGCGCAGGCAGAGCACAAAGACATCGCGCATCCCATAACACAGCAATTCAGGGAGGCGCTTCAGAAAAGAGTGCTCCAGGGCTATGAGCTTGAGGTTCAGAAAGGGCCTCATGCCGCGCGGGCTGACGCGAACGACGACCTGTAACGATAGCGGTATACGGTTTTGGGACGTCGTCCAATGGTAGGACACGAGAATTTGGGTCTCGCTATTATGGTTCGAATCCATACGTCCCAAAGTGATAGCAGAGAGCAATAGCGGCAGCATGATCATATGAAGAATAAAGGCATAGCGGCAATCATTCTGGCAGCGGGCAAGGGCACCCGGATGAAATCGGACTTTCCGAAGGTCCTGCATCCTGTATGCGGCAGGCCCATGGTCCTGTACGTCATGGACCTGGTCAAACAGATCGGGGCAGAGCGTCATGTCGTGGTACTCGGCTATAAGGCTGATCAGGTCAGCAAGGTGCTTCCTGCCGCCACGCGCACGGTTATACAGAAACGCGTGATCGGCACTGCGGACGCGGTGAAACAAGCCATGCCCGCGCTGCGTTCATTCAACGGCACGGTGGTCATACTTTACGGAGACACGCCGCTTCTGAAAAAAGACACGATCTCGTCGTTGCTGAAACGCCATGCGGAGTCAGGCGCTGCTGCCACGATATTGACCGCAGTCATGGATGATCCGTCCGGCTACGGCAGGATCCTGCGGGATGAATACAACAGTATCTGCGGCATCCGGGAAGATAAGGATTGCGACGATTTCCAGAAGGAGATCAAGGAGATCAATACCGGCATTATCTGTTTCGACAGTAAGAAGTTAGAGGCCAGCTTGAAAAAGGTCAAGCCCAACAACCGCAAGAAGGAATATTACCTGACTGATGTCATCGGCATTCTGCGGGGCCAGGGCGACCTGATTGAGGGAGTGTGCGTTAAGGATGCCAATGAGGCACTTGGCGTGAATTCGCGCGTGGAGCTGGCCCAGGCTAACAAAACTGTGCAAAGAAAGATCAACGAGTCTTTTATGAAGGCTGGGGTAACGATTGTCGACCCTGATACCACACTGATCAGCCACGGCACCTCCATTGGGGCCGATACGACAATTTATCCCTTTACAGTGATTGAGAATTTTGTTAAAATTAATAGTCAGTGCAAAATCGGCCCTTTTGCCCATATCAAACAGGGCGCGAGAATACGTAAGAACACGGTAGTGGTCGGTTTCCCCTCCAGCTACAATACGTAAGCGGTACTGTCGAGCTCACCTCGTCATAATATTTTTTAATTCAGGGGGCTTTTATGGACAAATTGAAGATTTTGAGCGGGAATGCGCATCCGCAGCTGGCTCATGACATCTGCGCTTCATTGAAGATCAAGCTTTCGGACGCGTTGGTGGGCCGTTTCAGTGAAGGCGAGATCAGGGTCAAGATCAACGAGAATGTCCGCGGCAAGGATATCTTCGTCGTGCAGCCGACGTGCCCCCCGTCCAATGACACACTGATGGAGCTGTTGATTATCATCGATGCGCTCAAACGCGCCTCGGCCCAGCGCATCACTGCGGTCATCCCGTTCTTCGGATACGCCCGTCAGGACCGCAAGGACCAGCCACGGGTGCCGATCACGGCAAAACTCGTCGCCAACCTCCTGACGACGGCGGGCGCCAACCGCGTGATCACCATGGACCTGCACGCGGGCCAGATCCAGGGATTTTTCGATATTCCCGTCGATCACCTGTTCGCCATTAACGTGTTCATCGATTATTACAGTATGCTGAAACTGGATAACCTAGTGGTCGTGTCCCCCGATGTCGGCAGCATCAAGATGGCGCGCGCGTACGCCAAGCGCCTTTCCGCGGGCCTTGCGATCATTGACAAGCGCCGCGATTCGCCCGAGAAGACGGAAGTCATGCATATCATGGGAGAGGTTAAAGGCAGGAACGCCATCATTGTTGACGACCTGATCGCCACCGGCAGTTCGCTCATCGAGGCGGTCGCGGCATTGAAGGGCGCCGGCTGCAAGACGATCCGGGCAGGGATAAGCCACGGCATCTTATCGGGTCCAGCCATCGAGCGCATAGACGCGTGCAAGGACCTTCAGGAACTGGTTATTACTGACAGCATTCCGCTTGCCAGGGACAAACAGCATCCGCGCATCAAGGTCCTTTCGATCGCGCCGCTTCTGGGCGAGGCGATCTGGCGGATCCACAGGGAAGAATCTGTAAGCTGTCTTTTTGACGAAAACAAGTGAAAGGGAGCACACAATGGAAGAGTTATTGCTTGAAGCGCAATTACGTGAAGAGATAGGCAAGAATAAATCAAAGGCCTTGCGCCATAAGGGATTGATTCCTGCGGTCGTCTATTCCGACGGCAAAGAGTCCCTGGCGATAAAGGTTTCCCGCAGCGACCTGTTGAAGCTGATCCACCAGCATCAGGTCGAAAACGCCATCATCACGCTCAAGGTAAAGGATGACAGGAAAAAAGCGGGCCGTCCCTGCATGATCAAGGAAATGCAGCATGATCCCGTAAAAGGAGATATCCTGCATATCGATCTTCATGAGATATCTCTGACCAAGGCGCTGAAGGTAAGCGTCCCGGTCACGACAAAAGGCGAAGCCCCTGGTGTCAAGTCTGACGGTGGGTCTCTGGAGCACATCCTCTGGGAGATTGAGGTGGAGTGTCTTCCGACCGATATCCCCAAATCCATCGAGGTTGATATCAGCGGCCTCAAGATAGGCGACGCGGTCCATATCAAGGATATCAGGTTCCCTCCGAAGGTTAAGGTGTTGCAGGATCCGGAGGCCATTGTATTGTCCGTAGCTGAGCCGATGAAGGAAGAAGTTGCCGCGCCGGTCGAAGGCGAGGCGCCGGCTGAACCCGAGGTTATCAGGGAAAAGAAACCTGAGGCCGAGGAAGGCAAGGAATCCGAAGGCAAGGAACAGGACGCCAAAGAGAAGAAGTGATCCTGGTATGAAACTCATCGTCGGCCTGGGCAATCCCGGAATCTTCTATGCGAATACGCGCCATAACGTCGGCGCGGCTGCGGTGAGCGCCCTGGCAAAGGCTTCGAGGGTTTCCCTGCGGAGGGAACGGATGTTTCCTGCGCGAACCGCCAGGACGTTTTTTGAAACAGAGGCCGTAACGCTGGCCGTCCCGCTGACCTATATGAACCTGTCAGGCGCTGCTGTCGCGCCGCTGGTCAGACACTTACGGGTGTCTTTGCCTGATCTGATCGTCGTTTACGACGACCTGGATCTCGATGTCGGGACCTTGCGGCTGCGCCCGTCAGGATCAGCCGGAGGGCATAACGGCATGAAGTCTATCATCGCCGCGCTGGGTAGCGGCGAGTTTGCCCGTCTGCGCATCGGCATAGGCAGGCCTGCGAGCCGCAAGGCGGATGTTTCGCGGTATGTCCTCTCGCCGTTCGGCCGGAGGGACAAGAAGATAATGGATGAAACGATACACAACGCCTGCGATTGCCTGCAGGCATGGGCCGTCGAAGGCATAACCAGATGCATGAATATCTATAACAGGTGAGGTAGGAATGAACAAATATGAAGCGATGTTTATAGTTAAACCGGATCTTTCAGAAGAAGAAGCCAAAGGCGTGTATGCCGCGATCAAGGATGTGATCGCCAAGAACGGCGGCACTGTCGCCTCGGCTGACGTATGGTCCGAGCGAAGGCGGTTGACCTTTACCCTCAAGAAACAACAGGAAGGCGTGTATTACCTGGTGAAGTTCTCTGCGCCATCCGAGGCTGTCGCAAAGCTCAAATACGCCTATGGATTGAACGAATATATCCTGCGTGTTCTTATCACGCGGCAGGAGGCATAATGCCGTTTTGCCGCATCAAGGAGGCCATATGGCAAGCTACAACAAAGTGATCCTAGTCGGGAATCTGACCAGGGATCCGGAATTGCGGTATACCCCTTCGGGAACCGCGGTCGCGAACCTGAGGCTCGCGGTTAACCGCAAGTTCAGAGATAAAGCCCAGCAGCTAAAGGATGAAACGTGTTTTATAAACGTGGTTGTCTGGAGCAAACAGGCTGAGACCTGCAATCAATATTTGCATAAAGGCAGCTCGCTGCTGGTCGAAGGCAGACTGCAATCCCGCGCATGGGAAGATACGCAGACAGGCAAGCAGAGAAGCGTCATAGAGGTCCTTGCCGAGCGGGTGCAGTTCCTGGGAGCTCCCGGCGGCAGGCAGACCGCGTCCGTTGCGCAGGAAACGGCGCCCGAACCCGAAACCGCGGGCGATACTGAATGGATAGAAGAAAGCGAGGAGAAGCACAATGAGGATCAATAGCAGGGACGGCAGGATGAGAAAGCCGGCGAAACGGTCAGGCATGTTCATGCAGCAGCGCAAGAAGGTCTGTCGGTTTTGCGCGGATAAGGTCAAAGAGATCGATTATAAGGATTTGAAGACGCTTGATTCATTTATCAAAGAACGAGGCAGGATTATATCCGCGCGCAGTTCGGGCAATTGTGCCGGCCATCAGCGGAAATTGACTGCGGCGATCAAGAAAGCGCGATATCTGGCGCTTATGCCTTACGTGCGCCTCTAGGGGGAGGTCGACCATGAACGTCATTCTCAAAAAAGACATAGAAGGTATCGGCAGGGCCGGGACCGTGGTAAAGGTCAAGGACGGATATGCCCGGAATTTTCTTTTTCCGAGGTCATTGGCCCTTGAGTCCACTCAGGCTAACCTGAAGCGCCTTGAGCAGGAGCAGAAGGCCAGGTCAATACAGACTGAGAAACTTAAAAAATCTGCGCTTGAGATAAAGGCGCGTATCGAAAAGCTGTCCCTGACTTTGCCCGTGCTGGTGCAGGAGAAAGAAAAACTTTACGGATCCATCACGGCCGTGGAGATCGCCAAGGCGTTGCAGGAGGAGGGCATCGAGGTCGACAAGAACATGATCGTCCTCGAAGAGCCGCTCAAGGCGCTGGGAATATTCGAGGTCCCGGTCAAACTGCATAGCGAGGTCACTGCGACAATAAAACTCTGGATCGTGAAGAAATAAGCGCGGTCCGCTATGGCTGGCGCAACCGGAGACGCGGCATAAAATGGCTGAAATAACCAAAGATTTGCTCCCACCCCAGAACCTGGAAGCAGAAATGGCTGTCCTGGGTTCCATGCTCATTGATGAGAACGCCATCGGCGTCGCACTCGAATCCATCGACAAGACGTGCTTTTACAAGGATTCCCACCGCCAGGTGTACGATGTGATCCTTTCTCTGTATAACGACAGCAAGGCCGTGGATCTCATCACCCTTACGGACGAGCTCAAGCGCCAGAATCTTCTGGATAAGATAGGGGGCGTGAGCTTTCTGACAGAGCTGGTCAATTCGGTCCCCACCGCAGCCAATATCGGCCATTACGTCAAGATAGTCAAGGAAAAGAGCATCTTGCGCTCGCTTATTAATAATTCTACGAGGATCGTCTCTCTGTGTTACGGCACCGATGGCAATATCGCCGAAGTCGTCGACGAGGCGGAAAAGCTTATCTTCGAGGTCAGCGACTCCCGCCATAAAGGGTCGTCCATCCAGCTCAAAGAGATTATCAAGAACAGCATCGAGACCATAGACCGGCTCTATCAGAAAAAGGCGCACGTGACGGGCGTTCCGACCGGGTTCATAGACCTTGATCTTAAAACGGCCGGATTGCAGCCGTCCGACCTGATCATCATTGCCGGCCGGCCTTCCATGGGCAAAAGCGCCCTTGCGCTCTCCATTGCGGAATACGCCGGAATCAGCGCCAAAGTGCCTATTGCCATTTTCAGCCTGGAAATGTCCAAGGAACAGCTTGTCCAGAGGATGCTTTGTTCCCATGCGCGCGTGGACGCCAACAAGGTGCGCACCGGGTATCTGGCTGCGTCAGACTGGCCGCGGCTGACCGCTGCAGCGGGCAAGCTTTCCGAGGCGCCTATTTTCATCGACGATACGCCGGCCATATCGGTCATGGAGCTCCGCGCAAAGGCCCGGCGGCTCAAGGCGAACCATGACATCCAGCTGATCGTCCTGGATTATATGCAGCTTATGCGTGGATCGAGCATGTCCGTAGAAAGCCGGCAGCAGGAAATATCCGATATCTCCCGGTCCCTGAAGGCGCTCGCGCGCGAACTGCGCGTCCCGGTCATCGCCATATCACAGTTGTCCCGCGCGGTCGAATCGCGCACCGACCACCGGCCTCAGCTTTCAGATTTAAGGGAATCAGGAGCGATTGAGCAGGATGCCGATGTCGTTATTCTGATCATGCGCGAGGATTATTACAACCGCACTCCCGAGAACCAGGGTATTGCAGAAATCATTGTTGCCAAGCAGCGCAATGGCCCTACCGGTACGGTCAAGCTCACGTTCATCAGCGAATATACGCGTTTTGAGAACATGGCGCATACGGATACATAACAAGGAGGGTTTGTTATGAAGACACGTTTTCGGACGGCAGCCGCAAGGTCGTTCACGCTCGTAGAGATCATGGTAGCGGTGATCATCGTAGGCATACTTGCCGTTGTCGGCGTTCCGATGTACCGCAATATCGTCGAGCAAGGCAGGACGCAGATGTGCTTAATGAATCTCCAGGCCTTGAAAGCGGCGTTCGAGGTGTATGTCGCCGAGCATAATGTCGTTCCGGGTACATTGAGCGAACTCTCGACCGAAGAAGTCGAAAAGGCGTATGCCAGGCTCATGCGTTCGCAGGGATTTGAGGCACGCTGGGTGGCGTTCCTTGACCGGTTTAGCCGGCGGCAGTACGCTTTCGCCAGCCTGATCCAGGAACTGGGCAAGGGCAATACGAAGCTGCTGAGATGCCCGTCCGATAATCGCCCATCCCAGACAAAGGTATCGTACGGGATAAACACGGCCGTTGCCGGGTTGTCAAAAGCTGAATACGATAATTTGCCCGCCAGTACGGTAGTCATCGCTGACAGCGATACCGCGGTTTTCACTGACGGAAGCTCTGCATCCGGAGGATCGCCGTCTGAATCGGTAGGTGTCCAGCGTCACCGGTATTTCCAGGGTTTTAACGCTGATACGTTCGCCAATGCGATTACCAAAGGCGGGTGGGTCAGAAAGAACGGTGCCGAGAGCAGATGCAGCCAGGAATGCCGCAAGCTCGAGTCTCATAGCCGGAATCCCTCGATTGACAGACTGAAGAATACCTTGGAGTGCTGGAGCCGGTGTAATTAGCGGGCAATCCATTGAAGAAAGATGCCTTTGATTGGAAACTGATAGTTTTCAGCGCACTGGCTTTTGCCGTTGCGTATTTCCTCCTGCCCGCGCGTATTTCCCTTTCAGGCAACGATATTCCCAATAAATACCATTATAGCGTTTCAAACAGGCGATCCGGTATTCCTGCCAGGATCGTAGCCGTGGCAATCGACGATTATTCCCATAACCGCATGGCCCAGCGATGGCCCTGGAACAGGTCAGTGTATGCCGACCTTATCAGGGTTCTTGACCGCGAGGGCGCGCGTACCATCGTCTTTGACCTTGTCCTGAAGGGTGCGTCCTCGGACGCTCAGGACGGCCTGGCTCTTGCCGAGAGCATGCGTCAGGCCAAGGCATCAATCGTCCTGGGCTATGATTTTGATTTCACGAGCATGGCTCCCGGTTCATTGGCCCCTTAGATTCCGCAGGACTCCTTCATCCCCGCGATGCTCAACACCCTCGTAGATGAGGACGGTTTTATCCGCAAATTACGGGTTTCGGCCCGGGTGAAAGACCGGACGTATTATTCCCTTTCGGTCATGGCCGTCAGCGCGTATCTGGGTAAGGAACCGTCTGCAGTGGCCTCGGATCTGCGCATGGTTATCGATACGCGCTTTCGGCGGTATATGGATTTCGAGGACAGGTATTTTTATATCGATTATAAGGTCAGACAGCATCAGCGGGACAGCGCTGTTCCCGTTGTGAGTTTCTATGATGTTTTGCACGATATGGAACGGGTCAAGGCCGGCCGTGGCGCGGATTTATTTAAAGACAGCATCGTCCTCGTCTATCCAGCAGCTGAGGTAGGCCATGATATACATCTGACTCCGCTGGGCAAGATGCCTGGGGGGTTCGTGCATATCAACGGCATTATCAATATCCTTTCCGGAGGGACCGTTGACAGCCCAGGCTATATCCCGGTCGTCCTTCTGTGCGTTGCGGCGGCGGCTTTGTCGTTCGCGGTGCGCACGGACAACGTGCAGAAAAGCATTCTGATATTCACCGCGGTAATCGGATTCAATATTTTTGTGCCGCTGGTTTTGTGGAAATTCCATATCAAGGCCGATTTTGTTCAGGTTATCGTGTTTTCCTTTGTTTTCTTCGCTAGCGCCGGTATATACAGGGTGGCCGATTTTCTTGCGCGGCTGTCAGCGATCAAGGATCGAGCTACCGTCGATCCTTTGAGGGGCGTCTATACGCTGCGGTATTTCCGGTACCGGATTGAGCTGGAAGCCCGGAGGCGGCGCCTGCAGGCGATCATGGTGCATCTGCGTGATTTCAGGGCGCATACCGATGATATGCCCATCGACCGGCTAAAGGAAATATGGTCCCGCATACATGGCCTGCTGTCTAACGTAAACTCCTTCTGGGCGATTTATTCCCCTGAGGAGGCAGTCGGTTTCTCGGCACAGCGCAGGGAACGCCTTGAGGTGGTTCTGGTATCCCTTCAGGAGCGCCTGACACGGCTGTTGCGGGAAATGGGTCTCGGGGTCGAAGTCAAGATCTGCGCCGCAGAATACACCAGGAACAGCAATCCTTTTGATTCGCTTGCCGCACTGGCAAGACAGGCCAGGTCATTGGCTGCGAATGTCCTGATGTCGTCTGACATACCCCCCCCCGGAGAGAAACCGGACGCCGGCCAGCCGTCAATGGCTCAACCCCAGATTCTTGACAGTCTTGCCGAGGACATCGAAGAGAAGAACCGGCAGCTCTTGAGCCTTTATGAAAAACTGAAGGATGAGCACGATAAGACCAAAGAAGCGTTCTACCAGATCATCACATCGCTTGTCAATGCCCTTGAAGCCCGCGACCCCTATACGCAGGGCCACTCCCTGCGTGTCGCGGAGTATGCCCTTCTCGTCGCTGACAAACTCGGCTGGCCGCCTGACCAGAAAGAGAAACTTCGCAAGGCCAGCCTGCTGCACGACCTGGGCAAAATAGGCATTCCGGACGCCATCCTGCACAAGAAAGGCCAGCTTACTGACGAGGAGTTCGGTTTTATAAAGCAGCATGAGATATTCGGGGTTAATATCCTGAAGCCCTTGAAGGAGATCGAGGACATCCTGCCCTGGATCCTTTATCATCATGAGAAATGGGACGGCACCGGCTATCCCCACGGCCTTGGAGGAGACGCAATACCCATTGCGAGCCAGATAATTGCGCTGGCTGACGTCTACGACGCGCTCACGACCGGCCGTGATTACAAGAAATCCCTTAACAGGCAGGAAGCCGTCGATATCATTGTCAAAGGCAAAGGCACTCACTTCAGCCCGCAACTTGTCGACCTTTTCGTGTCGGTCATCTAAAATGTGGGCCGGTCCCCATAATTTGATTTACTTTTAATGCAGGCTATGATATACTAATTCAAATTCTTCGCATCCACCGTCCTATTAACCGCCAGGGAGAACATGGACAAAAAACTCTGCATTATGCTTTTGTGCTGGGGCTTGTTTTTCAATGCTGCGGCGCGGGCGCAAACAGTTTCGCAGCCGGATAACGGGCCGGCCGGGGCATCCGGCCAGGATACAATCGTGACCGCTATAGAGGTTAAAGGCAACACCTCGATCAGCGCCAATACAGTTTTGTCCAAGCTAAAAACGCGCATCGGTTCGCCGTATAATGACAATGTCATCAGCGACGACATGAAGCGCCTGTACCTTCTGGGGTATTTCAGCGATATAAAAATCGATACCGAGAAATACATGGGCGGCATGAAGGTGATAATAACCGTCGTTGAACGGCCTCTCATCGAGAAAATATCGTTTTCCGGCTCCAGGCGAATCGGCATGAGCGAGGAAAAGCTCAAAGAAACCCTTAGATCGAAGGAAACGCAGTATCTTGACTACACCGCTGTTGCCGAGGACGTAGAAACGCTCAGAAAGATGTATGAGAAAAAAGGGTTTACCCAGGTCCAGATCGAGCATACGGTGGATATCGACGAGAGCTTGAACAAGGCCAGGATCTCGTTCAAGATATCTGAAGGCAGGAAAAAGAAGATCCGCATGATCTATGTGGAGGGCAACTGGAACGTTTCGGACTCCAGGATCCTTAAGATTATCAAGACCAAGCGCGCCTGGCTGTTCAACTCAGGGATACTCAAGGAAGACGTGCTTGAGGAGGATATCGAGCGGGTAAAGGCATATTATCAGCGAAAAGGATACATGGACGTTTCGGTCGAAAAAGAGCTTAAGACCGATCCGCGCGGCCGGTTCTGGTATATTACGCTCAAGGTGGCCGAGGGGAAGAAATATCTCGTCGGAAATGTCGCCATCCAGGGCAATGCTGACGTCAATGAGGCCGATATACGGGCAAAGATCAAAGAGTGTAAACCCGGCAACGTGTTCAGCCAGGAGGCGCTGAAGGAAGATGTCATGGCGGTCCAGGGCGTGTATTTTGACCGGGGCTATATCGCGGCAAAGGTCCTTGACACCACGTCGCTTAACACCTCAACCGGCAATATTGACATAGTGCTGTCCATCGAAGAAAACGAGGTATTCTACGTCGGTCAGGTTAAGATCAGGGGCAATGTTAAGACCAAAGACGTGGTCATCCGCCGGGAAATGAGGATATACCCCGGCGACCGGTTTGATGGGGAGAAACTGCGGCGCAGCAAGGAGCGCCTGCAGAACCTCGGCTTTTTCGACGAGATCAGTTACGATACCGAGGATTCTGATGCGCCGGACAAAAAGGACCTTGTGGTGGATGTCAGGGAGTCTAAGACTGGGGCGTTCAGCTTTGGCGGCGGCTATTCGAGCGTTGACCGGCTCGTAGGGTTCATTGAGATCTCGCAGAAGAATTTTGACTGGAAAAACTGGCCGTATTTCACCGGAGCGGGCCAGGATTTGAAAGTCCGCGCCACAATGGGCTCGGTCACCGAGGCATATGACCTGAGTTTCACCGAGCCGTGGCTTTTCGATTACCCGGCGTCGTTCGGCTTCGATCTGTATAAGCATACCCATGACCGGGATTCCGATGTGGGCTACGGGTATAACGAGGACATCACCGGTGGCGATATCCGCCTGGGCAAAGAGCTTTCCGAGTACGTGCGGGGCAACCTCACCTACCGCCATGACACGATCAAGATATCCGATGTCGAGGTAACCGCGAGCCAGGACCTCAAAGATGAGGTCGGCACCAACGTCGAAAGCAGCATGGAGTTCGGCCTGACATATGACAACCGGGACAATGTGTTCGATCCTACGCGGGGCAATGTTCTGGGCGGCTCCATTCAGGTTGCCGGAGGCCCTTTCGGCGGGGATAGGAATTTCTGGAAATATTTCGGCAATGCCGCGCATTATTTCGGCGTAGGCAAGGCGGTTATCGATATGCGTCTGCGGGCGGGAGTGGCAGATTCATATGACGATTCGAATAAAGTTCCGATTAATTCACGGCTTTTCGCAGGAGGCGCCTATACCATCCGGGGGTACCGCGAACGCAAGGTCGGCCCAGTGGACTCTGTGACGGGAGATCCGCTCGGCGGCCGCTCATTGCTCGTAGGGAACGTGGAATACCTGTATCCGCTGTCCAGTTTTTTCAAGCTGGCGCTTTTTTACGATATCGGCAACGTATGGCCCAAGGTCAGCGATATCGGCTCGGGCGGATACCGTGCAGGGACAGGGCTTGGTTTCAGGCTCAAGACGCCGATCGGTCCGGTTATGCTCGATTACGGGATCCCTCTTGACAAGGAGTCCGGAGAGACAGAACGGGGCAATGGCCGGTTTCATTTCAGCATGAGCCACGGTTTTTAAGGCATCGTAAACATTATCCTCGCAGGATTCAAGCCCTCTGGCGTGCCGACGGCGGCACGGTGGCGGGTCTTGCGTCTATTCGCAGGATCAAGGAGAGGAAGAAGATGAAAGGAAAGGCGTTTCTTGCGTGTTTGCTCGTTGCGATTATGTTCCTGTTCGCGGGTCAGGCGTCAGCAGCCGACAAGTTCGCGTATGTTGACCTGACAAGGATATTCAGCGAATACTCAAAGACCAAGGATTATGACAAGGTCCTCGGAGATAAGCAGAGTGCGTATGAACAAGAACGGGAGAAGATGGTCAACGACGTCAAGGCCGCTGAAGACAAGATGAAGCTCTTGAGCGAGAAAGAGAAGGAAGCCAAGAAAGGCGACCTTGAGAATAAGATTAACACGCTGCGCGAGTTCGACCGCGCGAAGCAGACCGACCTGCGCAAAGAGCAGGACGACAAGATGAAGGAATTGCTTAAAGATATCAATGATGTGATCAAGCAATACGCGGAGAAAGAAGGGTATTCCATGGTCTTCAACGACCGCGTCCTTGTATATCAGGATAAATCCATGGATATCACCGATAAGATCATCGCAATACTGAACAAAGGCTCGAAGAAATAGGACGAAGGATGCCTCGAACCCTTAAAGAGATCGCGCAAGTGGTTTCCGGCGACGTCACCGGAGACGCCAATGCCGTCATAACTGGGGTTGCCGGTATTGAGGACGCGCAGGAAGGAGACATAACCTTCCTTGCCAATCCGAAATACCAGGCGTTTCTTCCTCGAACGCGCGCGACCGCGGTCATTGTCGGCCGGGACGTGCGCGATGCGGCAGGCAAAACGCTCCTTCGCGTCGACAATCCGTCTCTTGCGTTCACCAGGGTCGTATCATTTATACACCCGCAGGATATGCGGCATCCGTCCGGGGTACATGCGGCGGCTGTCGTATCTCCGGGTGCGGCCCTGGGCAGGAACGTTGGGATAGGCGCCTGCGCGGTAGTCGAAGAAGGATGCCGTATCGGGGATAATACAGTCATTTATCCGAACTGCTTCATCGGCCGAAACGCCGTGATCGGCAGCAATACGATCATCTATTCCAACGTCTCGGTCCGGGAGGACGTCAGGATCGGCAACAACGTGATCATCCATGCCGGGACCGTGGTTGGTTCAGACGGGTTCGGTTTTGTCACGGTTGACGGCACGCATCATAAGATACCCCAGACCGGAACCGTCGTCATCGAGGATGACGTCGAGATAGGCGCCAACTGCGCCATAGACCGCGCGCGGTTCGATAAAACTGTCATCGGCAAAGGCACGAAGCTCGATAATATGGTCCATATAGCCCACAATGTCGTGACGGGAAAGAACTGCCTTATCGTCGCACAGGTCGGAATCTCGGGCAGCACGACCATAGGCGATAACGTGATCCTCGCCGGCCAGGTCGGGGTTGTCGGCCATGTCACGATCGGTAACAACACGATCGTCATGGCAAAATCAGGCATCAGCAAGAATGTCCCGGAGAACAGCGTCTTCTACGGCGTTCCCGCGCAGCCTGTCAACGAGGCAAAGAAGCTTCACGCGTATGTCAACAGCCTGCCGAAGATGCATCAGGCCTTGAAGGATCTGAAAGAACGGGTAGCGAAACTGGAGACCAAACTTTAATACGATGGGCAATCAACAAACAATCGCCAAGTCGGTTACCATAAAGGGGACAGGGCTGCATACCGGCAGGCAGGTCAGCGTGACGTTTAAACCGGCTTGCGTCGATGCCGGGATATCGTTCGTCCGGACAGATCTGGCATCGAAACCGGTTATACGCGTAGGCGTCGAAAGCCTGACGCACCGTACCGGCAGCTTAAGGTGCAACTGTATCGGCAAGGATGAAAGTGCGATACAGACGGTGGAACATCTGCTCGCCGCGCTCTCTGGGCTCGGGATCCATAATATCGAGATAGAGATTGATGGGAATGAAGTCCCCGGGTTTGACGGGTCGAGCATCCCGATCTATGAGGCGCTCCTGGGCGCAGGCATTAAACAGCAGGATAAGGCCTGCCTGCCGATCGTGGTGCGCACTCCGATCATTATCCACGAAGGGCCCGCTTCTATCATGGCGTTCCCAGCGCCTGAATTCAAGATTTCGTATACCCTTTGTTATGACCATCCGCTTTTGAAGGATTTTATGGAGTTAACGGTAAGCCCGGAATCATTCAAGAAGGAACTTCTCGGAGCCAGGACTTTCTGCCTGGAAGAAGAGGTTGAGCAGCTGAGGTCCCTGGGATTCGGAAAAGGCGCCACATATGAGAACACGCTTGTCCTGGGCAAGGACGGCGTGATCAATAACAAACTGCGGTTTAACAACGAGTTTGTCCGTCATAAGATCCTTGACTTGACCGGCGACCTTTACGTGCTCGGAAGGCCGATCTGCGGCCATATAATCGCGCTCAAGAGCGGCCATTCCCTGAACCTTCAGCTAGTTAAGAAGATCATGGAGCAGCAAACGGGCCCCGTTACCGGCGATGTTAATATCGAGCCGGGCAAGGGCCTTGACATCACGCAAATCATGCAGATACTCCCGCACCGTGACCCGTTCCTGTTCGTTGACAGGATCCTGGAGATCGAGCCGGGCAAGCGCATCATAGGCATCAAGAACGTCACCGTTAACGATTATTTCTTCCGGGGGCACTTCCCGCAGAGACCCGTAATGCCCGGGGTTATCATACTCGAAGCAATGGCGCAGGTCGGCGGGGTCATGATGCTCTCAAAGCCTGAGAACAGGGGAAAACTTGCTTTTTTCATGCTTATCAACAACGCAAAATTCAGGAAGACCGTCGTGCCTGGCGACCAGCTCGTATTCGAGGTCGTATCGGTCAAGATCAAGTCAAAGACCGGACAGGTGCACGGTACCGCGACAGTGGACGGAACCGTAGTCGCTGAAGCGGACCTGATGTTTGCATTAGACGAATCAACCACATAAAGGCGCGTCATATGAATATCCATCCCACAGCGATCGTTTCGAAAAAAGCGAACCTTGCCACAGACGTCAGTATCGGGCCGTACACGGTTATAGAAGATAATGTGACCATAGGCAAGGGGTCCAGGATAGGGGCGCATTGCGTCATCACCGGCCACACTACAATCGGCCATGACTGCGAGGTCTTCACCGGCGCGGTCCTCGGCGCCAGACCTCAGGATATGAAGTTCAAGGGCGAGCGATCGTATCTGGAGATCGGCGATTACAACACGATCAGGGAATATTGTTTCTTCAACCCGGGCACCGGCGACGGCGGCAAGACGGTAATTGGTTCGCATAATCTCTTTATGGCGTTCGCGCACGTCGCGCACGATTGCGTTGTCGGTAACCACTGCATCATTGTCAATAACGGAACGCTCGGCGGCCATGTAGTCATGGAGGATTACGCCATGATCAGCGGTTTGACTGCGGTGCATCAGTTCGTACGCCTGGGCAAACTTTCCATCACCGGGGGCGTATCGAAAGCCGTGCAGGACATCCCGCCGTTTTCGACATGCGACGGCCATCCGGCGCGCGTTTTCGGCCTCAATCTCATAGGTCTCAAGCGCCACGGCGTCAACCTCGAATCGGTGCGGTGCCTGAAAAAGGCGTTCCGGGTCCTGTTCCATTCAGGGCTGCCGGTTAAACGCGCGATCGAGCAGCTTGACCCTCAACTGCTCGCCAATCAAGAAGTTTCCTACCTTGTCGATTTCATACGGAATTCCGCGCGGGGCGTCGCGCACTCTGCCAGAATAGATAACGAGATCGATTCAGAAGAAAAAGTAACCGTTTAGATTATGGAGAGAATCGGCCTGATAGCCGGAAACAGGCGTTTCCCGATCCTGTTCTGCGAAGCGGCGCGGGAGCGCGGCGTTCATGTTGTCGCCGTTGCAATACGGGGAGAGACTGACCGCAGGATCATTCGCCTGGCGCAGACGGTGCACTGGGTGTCATTGAGCGAGTTCGAGCGGGT
>Ga0116184_10002199_pt1 | contig 17351 bp, 19 predicted proteins | sample AD_JPNNA5_MetaG_FD_89886 | JGI IMG/M metagenome (GOLD analysis project Ga0116184, IMG submission 89886) | Active sludge microbial communities of municipal wastewater-treating anaerobic digesters from Japan - AD_JPNNA5_MetaG | ecosystem: Engineered > Bioreactor > Anaerobic > Digestate | place... | reverse complement strand
CGTATCCGTCATCTGCAGCGATGGTAAAGTTCACCGAGCTTCCGGGCGCTGCCGCGACAAGCCCGGCTGGTATGATCGAACCACCCGGTCCGGACGTCGCGTTGATGTAATACTGGTCTTTTCCAGCATCAATGGCTTCAAACGACGCTGATATGGTGTGGTTCGCTGCGATGTTCGTGAACAGATACGTTCCATCAGGTTCCGATTCAATCCCGTCAACAAGGACCGACTGGATCGCGTATCCGTCATCTGCAGCGATGGTAAAGTTCACCGAGCTTCCAGGCGCTGCCGCGATAAGCCCGACTGGTGTGATCGAACCACCAGGTCCTGAAGATGCGGTGATCACATAGGAGTCGGGCTGTTCATCCTGTATTCGCAGGGAGAGATCGGTCACTGCGCCGGCAATGAACGGGTACGTCATCTGCCAGGTGCTACCAGAGGCAACATCAGAGACCTCTGCACGCCTTCCATCGACATAAAACGATACTGGGGCACCATTCTCGATAATCCCCTGGACAATCAGCTTCGGTGCGTCTTCATCGCGTCCTCCGTAGATGCCTTCCTCTGTGGTGACGAGATAATTGACCGCGTCAATCCCGCCTGTTACTTGTACCGATATAGTGGTCTGCACAGGAGCGGGTGAGCCATCAATGGTAACGTTTCCATAGAAGGCATGGGGGAGGTTCGGAGGATTCGGGGTAACCTGAAAGACTGCCTCACGATAGACATCATCAATCGCCGCGTTATCCAGTGCAGCGGCCAGTGCCTGTGTTGCTTCCTCGCCCGTCAGGCTCCCTTCACCCTGCAAGGTGAAAAGGGTGGCTCCCGGGACCGGGGAAGTCCCGATAACGGCGTCACCCTGGCGGATCACATCGAAGATGTCATTCCCCATGGGGTGCTGGACCAGTACATGGTATTCTCCCGTAGCCATCCCTGCTGTAGTGGAATCAGGGATGAGGTATTGATAGGTCCCGTTCCCATGGATCGGCGCTGAGACGACACTGGTGAATTCCTCACCGAAGATCCAGATCAGGACACCCGGTGACGGTGTGCCCTGCACAACGCCACTGAGAGCGATCTCCTGACCCGGTTTGATGATTGCGGGAGAGACCGAAAGGGTCAGGGGAGGAGATGCGAGGGGTAATACAATGCTCCCATGCGATGTGTCTTCGAGGTTGGTTATCGGTTTTGGACCAGATACCGCATAAATCGTGTAGGTTCCTTCTGAGAGGGTGAGACCCTCGGTCTTCCAGAGATACCCAAAGCTATTGTCGGCGAGAACCGTGGTCGTGGTCCATCCCCCGCCATATACCGAGACATTCGGATTATGCAGGGGAGCTCCCTCGGGAGGAAGACCCGGCCCGGTGAAGAGAAGGTAGACCGTGGTGCCCCCTGTGCTGCTCCCCATCAGGGGGATCTCATCCCCAAGGTAGTACTGACCTTCTGGGAGGGTGAGGGTTACTGTATCCTCTGCCAGTACAGGGATGATAAAGAGTCCCAGCACTGCCATTGCTATAAATAATATCGATAATTTCCCCGTCATTTAAATCGTTCAATGGTAATAATTTCAATAAATAAAAATCTTTTGGAGGATTGAGGGATTCAGAGGCTCATTTGAGTCATAAGAACCCCTATTAATTGGATTTACATCGGCTGCGACGGGCTGAGATTACGTCGGCAGACCCCCAAAAAAGGACGCTCCGGTCCAATCCCGGTCCCTCTGGATTTTCCTGCCAGATCGCGAGGTGCCGCAAGGCCTGGAAATGGCCAGAGCGTATTGTCTGCGACCAGGAACTCTTCCTGATCCAGAAAGGCGAGTGGTGATTGACCCGCATGGTATGCCCACCAGCACGAGCCTCATGGGGTGTTATCCCAATAGGGATAAAGTCATACTCAGCAGGTGATGTGAAGGAGAGCCACAAACGATCGCTTTTCTTCCTCAATTACACGGATGATCTCGCTGGTTGGCAGGAGCACGGTGATAAATGAAGAGAGGATCTCTTCTGCTTCAGCCGTGACGGGAAGACTGCCATACTGCCCGGTCCCGATATACACCACTTCGGGTTTTTCATCGCTCAAGAAAGCCGAGCTTGAATTCTGAAAGAGGAGTATGACCATAGTCTCCTTTCATCCCCTTGGAGACCTTCTTCTTCCTCTTCGATACCGAACCATCGGTATGGATGATGATATCATGGGGGTAGGTTCTCTTTCCCACTTCGATCCAGCCAAATCCGGTCTGCATCAGCGATCGTTCCCCTCCCCGGTGTCCAATCCGATCACCCCTCTGTCCCAACCCTCGCTATCACTCTTCCGGTTATGAAAGGGGAAGGATATCATCCCTTCGCTTTTGCCAGGGCAAGGTTCTCTTCCACCCTGAACCGGACCATCTTCCTGACAAGGTCAAGGGGGATCGCTTTGTCAAGGGGAAACCGGATCGAGCCCTTTGCATGGGGATAAGGTCTCAACTCCTCCTCAAAAGCCCGGATTGCAGAGGGAGTGGGATAGAACCCGATATGCTGCTCAAACGCTCCGAAATGCACGAGAGTGCCATGGAACATGAAGGTGGGTATGCCATATCTGATCGCTTCCTGTGCACCAGGTGCACTCTCATGGATTACCTTTCGTAATTGTTCGAGGATCACGCGGATGTCGGCGGGAAAGGTACTGATATACGCATCAACTGCCCGGGTTTCTCCCCTCACTGTGACGGGCTTATCCTTCCTGATCATACGATTCTCACTATCTTCACGTGATACCGTCCCTTTGTTCCAGGATATAAAGGCTCTTTTGGGTCATTCATTTTTTTTCCTTCGGAGAATCATCCTGATGAAAGGGAGCATGAGCTGGGTACGAATTCCCCCAAGCGTCCGGTTGACTTTTTTCAGCTCATCAGGGATGGGAATCTTCTGGGGGCAGACCTGGGCGCACCTCCAGCAGTTACGGCAGAGTGAAGCATCGGCACGTCCCCCGCCCTGGCCGCCCATAAGCCGCATCCCATACCACCCCCGGGTGATGAGTCGGGAATCTCCCCGATAGTAGTCATTGTACAAGGAGAGGCAGTACGGGATATTCACCCCGAACGGGCAGGGCATGCAGTACGAACAGCCGGTGCATGCCACCTTTGTAAGACGGTTGTACAGTCCCGCCACGTTCCTGATCGTCTCCAGCTCCTCATCGCTCATCGATCCGGGGAGCGCATCGTTGCAGGTCTTCAGATTCTCAGCGATGTGCCCCTCGTCGTTCATCCCTGACAGGACAACCGTCACTTCGGGGTGGTTTAAGACCCAGCGTATTGCCCAGGCAGCAGCTGAACGCCGGGCAGGGGACCGTGCGTATTCCTGCCTTATCTTTGACGGGAGATTACGGGCAAGCATGCCGCCCCGGAGCGGTTCCATCACCATCACTGCAATCCCCCTCGATGCTGCATACCGGAGACCTTCGGTCCCTGCCTGGTTCTGTTCGTCAAGGAAATTGTACTGGATCTGGCAGAATATCCAGGGATAGGCATCGATGATCTCACGAAACGTCCCGAGATCGCCATGGAAAGAGAAGCCGGCATTCCGTATCCTCCCCGATGCACATGCCGAGTCAAGGAATTCCAGGGCCCCAAGATCCCAGAGTTTCTTCCACTGGAGGGCATCAAGCGAGTGGAGGAGGTAATAATCAATGCAACCGGTCCGGAGTTTTTCCAGTTGTTCTCCGAGAATCCTGTCCATATCTCCGCGTGTCCGGACTTCCCAGGGGGAGAGCTTGGTAGCAAGGAGCACCTTTTCCCTATACCCGTCGGCAAGGGCTTTGCCCACCACCTGTTCGCTCTCACCGCCATGGTAGGGAGAAGCAGTATCGATGTAGTTCACTCCGCTATCGATGGCACTCCGGATCTGGCGTATTGCTCGCTCCTCATCGATCCTCCCCATCCGTGTAGGAAGCCGCATCGTACCATATCCCAGGGTGGACAGGCGATCACCATTCTTTGGCACAGTCCGGTACTGCATGGACTTCATCCTGTTGCACCTGGATCGATTCCCGGTCAGGCAGGTACAAGTAGCTCAGGAATTCGGCAGTGATATCAAAAAAGACTGTGCTATCCGGAAAGGGGAGAGAGGATCAACTATCCCTGCTCCTGCAGCGCTCCTCTCCTTTCCAAGAGAGGCCTGTCGGCAGCGATTCGGCCTCGATGTAGACACGATTGGTCTCCGGGTAGGCACTCCGGAGATCTGCCTCGATACGGCGTATCGACTCGTGCATCTGCTCAGCCGTGGTGCCTTCAGCAAAACATACCCCCATATTCACCAGCAGATCATGGGGCCCCAGGTACATCGTCAGGATATCTCCCGCCCGTTCGACTGCAGGGTCCGTTTCAACGCGCCGCCGGATGTCCGCAAGCTGTTCGGGATTCACCCCCTCCCCCATCAGCAGGCCCATGGTCCGTGATGCGAGAATCCAGGCAACGCTCATCAGCAACAGGCCGATTGCTATTGAGGCAATACCATCGAGATATGGATTGTTCAGGAGGTGACCAAAGAAGATCCCAAGGAAAGCAAAGATCAGCCCGAGCATTGCAGCGCTGTCCTCAAGGACGATGGTATAGAGACTGGGATCTTTCGACTGCCTGATGAATTGCAGGCGCCCAGGTCCCCCTTTGCATGGAGGAACTGTTTGAGGGCTACGGTAAAGGATCCCCCCTCCACAAGGAGCGAAATGCCAAGGACAATATAGGCTGCCGCAGGGTCACCCATCTCGGCTGCGGGCGCAACATGACGGATATGGGAAATGCCCTCATAGAGCGACATGCCCCCTCCGATACCAAAGATGGAGACTGCGACAATGTGGGTCCAGAAGTAGAGCGATTTTCCGTAGCCGAACGGGTGGCTCTGATCAGCAGGCTGCCGGGCTTTTTTCATCCCGAGAAGCACGAGTAATCCGTTCCCGGTATCGACAAGTGAATGGATCCCCTCAGATATCATCGCCGATGACCCGGTAATTGCTGCAGCAATAAACTTGATGATCGCAATGATCAGGTTCCCGGCAATGGCGGCAACCACCGCAATTTTTGAACCGCTCTGTGTTGCCAATGAATTCCTCCCCGTTTGAGTGTCTCCCGTCTAACACGTTCCCCTCCAGATTCCAGGGGATGACGGAAAGCACCGCATCCATGAAATAATCCACACACTGGTGGATCATCCTTGATTATGTTACTATTCCCGGTCGCAAGAAAAAAAGAGAGGAACTGCTCTTCGCTTGATATGTGACCGTGATTCTCTCTTCCGGAATTGGTCATTGTGTCATCCGGTATCCGAAGTATCAGGATCCCGATTTCCCGATTAATTCCATGAGGTGGTGATACTGCCACTCCCGTTCTCTCAGTGTGGCGCCCTCCTCATCCCCGGTGGCAGCAGCATCCCTGAACGCGGTTGCGGCATATATCGCAGCAGCGATGGCATGTGTTGGCACATGGGCGGTTGCCATCGCCTGGCCGGCAGCACGGGCAGCAGAGCGGGCCGCATCATACCCCTGGACATCACGGGCTGCAGCATGGGCGTCAAGGGCAGTTCTCCGCACATCCGCCATCCTGAACACCCCGCTACGGACCCACTCCCGGAGTGCTTCAATCGCTCTCCGGGGACGAGGGTCTCCAGGATATCGTTCTTCAAAGAGGGGGAGGGCTCGCTCTGCACAATCAGCAGCCCAGAGTGCAAGGATCCTATGGTTAACGCCAATGGCAAGATCCACAATAGGTTTGTCAAGGCTGCTCACTGCCATCTTCCGTCGCTTCATGGTATCAATACACTACTGCCTGATGGGAACCGTCAGCATCACATTATCATCCCCCGGGTAAAAAACCTGACCCAAGAATTATCCGGTGGGAGGAACAACGGCTATCCGCTGCCAGGGCCTTTATCCATCATAATATTCCGGGAGATTCGCCGTTAAAGAGAGAAATACTATTAAGAGACGACGATAAGCTGTTACCCATGAACGATAATGCTGTTATCCTTGTTATTGGTGCTCTCATTGTCGGAATACTTGTTGCAGGCTGCACAACACCATCCCCGCAGACAGTACCGGTCACCCCGTTGCCTACTACAGCCATGCCGGTAACCATGCCAGAGGAGACCACCCTTACCGGGACCTGGACCCTTGTCTCAATCCTTGCCCAGGGGAGGGGGACGAGCATGGTCCCTCTGACCACCATCACGACAACCTTCACCGAATCGGGCCTGGGCTTTGGATCTGCAGGGTGTAACCGTTATGTCGTCACCTACCAGGTCAGCGGTGACAGGATCGCGGTAGGTAAACCTGCGGTCGCGAAGAACGAATGCAGTAGTCCCATCGGAGTATCGGACCAGGAGACGATCTACCTTTCAAATCTCAAGGCAGCAGAACGGTTCACCATCGATGGCGAACGTCTCACCTTCTATGATCTCAAAGGGACCGTCCTTCTTATCTATGACCGGTCAGCATCCCAGGAATCTTCTCTTCCTATCGCAGGTATTCCCTGGATCCTCCAGTTGTACCGAATGGAATCGGGAGCGAACATGCCTGCCAACCTGGATACGGAGGTAACCGCCCTCTTTGGCACTGATGGAACCCTCACAGGATCGGCCGGTTGTAACGCATACAACGGCACGTACACCACCAGCAGCGGGACCACGATCTCAATCAGCGAACCGCTGGTAACAACGGAGAAGTATTGCATTGCATACGGTGTCATGGACCAGGAGGAGGACTACCTTGCCCTCCTGCCTTCGGTGGCATCCTACGAGGTAACGAGCGATGGCATCCTTTATCTGATGGATGAACACTCCACCCCGCTCATCCGGTATTCGATCTGAAAAGGGACTCTCTCATTTTTTTCCTGCGAGGACCCCTCCTGCAGATCGCACTATACCATCACAGGGAAGGTGTCTGGCATCATCCAAAGGCTGTTCCAAAAGAAAGCATGCTGTCCTCGACAAGGAAGTCAGGGTAAGGAAGGGCATGCAGGCTATCATCTTTCAGCCCCTTTTATGGTGTAGTGCTGGACGATGCTGGAGAGCGACCACGCTTTTTTCGGAACAACAGGTTTCTGGATAAGTTCGGGATACTCAACTCTGCCTCACCCTTCTATGAGGAAGGGACAGGATCCTGGAATCCGGATGACCCCTTCTCAACACTCCTTCTGAACACTGAATGATCCCTTCCCTTGAGCAGGGCAGGGCATTACAGGAAGAACGGCCGGGGACCAGGGGGAAAAATATTCCAGGGATATCGTTATCTGGTCCCGTCACCAACGGCTCTCCTGTATGGCACTCCATACAGAGGAACGAGGCACTCCTGGCGAACACCGGTTCCCGCTCGACATGGCCCCGGAAAAAGGGAGATGGGTGCTTGTGATCCTTGGCATGGTCATCAACCTCTGCCTCGGCACCCTTTACTCGTGGAGTGTCTTTGTCGAGCCCCTCATCGCATATTTTTCCCTGGGGCTTGGACAGGCAGTAACGGTCAACGATGTGCTGATGCCATTCTCAGTATTCATTGCGGTTTTTGCAATCACGATGCTCCTTACCGGCAGATACGTTGAGGAACTCCAGCCGCGGATGGTTACCATGATCGGGGGAATCTTCTGTGGGCTCGGCTGGCTGCTGGCCTCGACTGCAACCTCCCTGATGATGCTCACCCTTGTATTCGGGGTGATCGGTGGTATCGGTGTCGGCATCGCCTATGGAGCAACGATTGCTGTTGCTGCACGGTGGTTCCCGGACAGGAGAGGGCTTGCAGTCGGGATGACAGTGCTTGGAGTCGGCTTCTCTGCGGTCCTGACCGCGAACCTGGCAGGGTTCCTCATTGATGCTTACGATGTCATGACCACCTTCCTCTTCTTTGGCATAGGAATTCTCCTGATCACGGTCCCGATGGCGCTCCCCCTCACCTTCCCCCCTTCCGGGTGGAGACCGCGGGGCTGGAAAGCCCCGGTTCACGGTGAAAGAGGGCATGTGGCGTGCGACTGCAACAGAGCGGAGATGGTCAGGACCCCGGCCTTTTACGGCCTCTGGCTCTGCTACTTCATCGGCAGTGTAGCCGGCCTGATGGCGGTCTCGATCGCAAAACCAGTCGGGACCGATCTGGTACACCTGGAGACCGGGCTTGCCACCACGCTCGTGGCGTTCTTTGCCCTCTTCAATGGCGGAGGGCGGCCGGTATTCGGGATTCTTACCGACCGGATCAATCCCCGGAACACCGCCATGCTCTCATTTGTCCTGATCGGACTGGCCGGTCTCGTGATGTGGCAGTGGCCGGTACCTGCGGGGTATATCGTTGCCTTCGCCCTGCTCTGGGGATGCCTTGGCGGCTGGCTTGCCATTGCACCGACCGTCACCGCAACGTATTTCGGAACCGTGGATTATCCCCGTTGTTACGGGGTCGTGTTTCTCGCGTATGGTGCTGGAGCGATCGCAGGTCCCCAGCTCGCAGGATATGTCGAGACGACCACCGGGAGCTACCTCGGTATCTTTCCGGCTGTGCTGCTCCTTGCGGTCATTGGATTCCTGATTGCATTCGGGATGATGAAGCCACCGGGGAGGGAGGGATGAGGTGACCTAATCGGGGGTAAACCCCTTCTCCGGGAGCACCCCGCCTCACCAGCACTTGCCATGGTGCAAACCAGAAATGCACGTCTGATGAAAAACCTTATTCCTGCTTTCTGCCTCCGGGAACCATGGGGTATGCAGCGATGAGATGCACACCGTTGAACAGATAACATATCCTTTTATCGGTTCACCTGTTATAGCTGGTCGAGTGACTATGTTTCGACCAGAGAAAGACCACACCTATCTGATGCCCGCCCATTTTGGGGGCAACCTCTTTGATACTTCGTATAAGGCGAGCCAACGGGCAACAATGCTGAGCGTGAGCTTTGAGACCGATCGTGCAGAACTCGAACGCTATATACCCGAAGAACTGGAGCTCCGTATCCCTGAAGTGCAGGTGGCCCTGAACCAGTTGACCGAGATCAACTGGCTGGGCGGGGGGCATTACAACCTGGTAATGGTCTCTGTCCCTATCCGTTTCAACGGGAAGAGGGATCACGTCGATGCCGCCTATCCCCTGGTCGTGTGGGAGAACAGGACGGCCCCCATCCTCACCGGGCGGGAGCAGACCGGGGTCCCAAAAATATTTGCCGATATCGAGGACCTGCATGTCTACCGGCCTCATTATGCCTCGTCTATCAGCTATGAGGGAAACACGTTCCTTTCGATGACCTTCGAGGAGAAAAGCCCGGTCACGGGAAATGACCTGGAACGCATGAAAGACCAGATCAGGTCCCTTGATCTCATTGGATGGAGATACATCCCCAAGGTCGGGGCTCCGGGAGCCGACCTCTCGCAGTTCATCTATTTTCCGCAGTGGATGGAGCTCGAGAAAGTACACACGGGAACAGGCATCCTCCACTGGACAGAACTGTCCGTGATGCAGAATCCAAGACAGCACCATATCATCAAGGCTCTCTCCGCTCTTCCCGTGAAGAAGAAGGGCCAGTCCATCCTGGCAGAGGGGCAGGTCATCCTGGATACCACCCAGGCACGAGTACTCACATGAACGAATGGGAACAGAGGACGATATGATCGGGAACGACTATTTCAGGGACAAGATCTGTCTTGTGACCGGGGCAAACTCCGGTATCGGGTACGCATTGAGCGAAGAGCTCCTGAAGCGGGGAGCAACGGTCTATCTGGCAGGACGCGATTCAAAAAAAGGGGCAGATGCCGCAGCAAAACTCTCCGTCTTCAAAGACAGGGTACACACCATTGTCATGGATGTGACCAAACAGGAACAGGTGCAGAGGGCGATCGAGCAGACTGCTGCAGAAGCTGGCCGGCTGGACCTGCTCTTCAACAATGCCGGGATCCTTCTCATGGCATTGTTCGAGAGAGCAACGCTCGAAGAGTGGAAGGTGATGATCGATACCAACCTCTGGGGTGTGATCTACGGAGTGCATACCGCCGTGCCGATCATGCTCATGCAGGGATCCGGGCATATCGTGAATGTTTCATCTGTCGGCGGAATTATTCCGTACCCGATGCAGGCTCTCTACAATACTACGAAGTTCGCGGTTACCGGTCTTTCCGAGAGCCTGCGGTTCGAATATGCCGAGAAAGGGCTTCACTTCTCCACTGTCTTTCCCGGCCCTGTGGCGACCCCGATCTATGAGAAACGGCTCGGGAAGGCAGATCCCCTGATGAAGGTTCCCGGCGATGCCATTCCCGCTGACTCCGCTGCAACCTTCATCCTCGACCGGGTGGCTGAACGAAAAGCGCTCATTATTGTTCCCGAAGGATTTCACGATCACCTCTGGAGAAAGTATGTGAGTAGCGATCCTGAGGCAGAAGAGATGCTTCTGGCCCATGCCCATAACCGCAGGCTGGCTCTGGAACGGGGCAATCCGGCAGCCGCGGCAGCAGCACCGATGCATCGGTAAGATGCGGAGGAGGATGATCTCCCCATTCCCTTCCTTCCGGTTCTGTCTCTTCATCACCTCATGGATTTATCCATGAGACGAAACCGTAATGATGACCCGGGTGAAACTGCGGGTAAGATAGTATCAATGAAAAGGGAGATCCGGGAATCATATGAAAACCATCATCCTTATCGGCCTGCCCGGTGCCGGGAAGAGCACCATAGGCGTTATCCTTGCAAAAACCCTTGGGATGAATTTTATCGATACCGATATCGTGATGCAGGAGCGTACCGGAAGACTCCTGCAGGAACTCATCGATGATGAAGGGATTGATGCATTCCTGGCTATCGAGGAGGACACGGCACTCTCTCTGGATGCTGACAACACGGTGATTGCCACGGGCGGTAGTGTTGTTCTCAGCGATCGGGCAATGAAACACCTGAAATCGAAAAGTATCATCATTTACCTGATTATCTCCTTTGAAGAGATGGTGCGAAGGCTCGGGAACATCACGACAAGGGGGATTGTCCTTTTTCCGGGCCAGAGTCTCTCCGAAATGTACGACCAGAGAATCCCGCTCTACGAGGAGTATGCCGATATCCGGATCGGTTGTTCTGATGGTGATTTCGAGAGAATTCTCGAAGCAGTCGTCTGCGAAATCCGGGAAAGCATGCGGTGACTGACCTCCCTCCATTCCACCCCCCCCGGAAATGTGGAAGGAATATTCCTGGTAAATGAGCCCACTTCGGGAGGCGGTCCCGGTGCCCTGCGAGAGATTCTGACGATTGACAGGAAAAAGGAGGAGGATATTCCTGATGGATGATCACGATTCAGGGCGCGGTTTCAGCGCCCTGCTGGAGTTTCTGGGTAACTGAAATGGTAATCAGCGTCAGGAGCCCCATGGTGATGATGAGGAGCGGGATGAGGACTGCATACGCGATCATCCCGAGCAGGTTTGGGAGCAGGACTGGTGCAATCGTGTTGATACCAAACAGGATGGTCACGATCCCGGTGATCGCAAGGACGAGAAACAGCCGCTTTATGATCGGGGGAAGCACTACCGGTTCTGCCGGGGGATGTCGTATTCCGTAGAGGGTCGGGGCTATGATCTGCGTTCCAAGGAGCAGGACCCCGGTGAGGATGTTCTGGAGCCCGAGGAGCGGCTGGATCAGTCCGGCAAGGATCCCCGGGACAATGCACGAGAAAATACCTGCCGAAGCACAGAGCAGCCCGAAGGAAACCACCAGCCAGGACCGGGTCACCTGGCTTCCGACGAACTGACCGAGGGCAAGCAACTGCAGTGAAGTGAGTACCAGCAGAAGCCCGATCTGGCCATCCGAATTGAACGAGGGGTAGATCCCCAGGGTGATGAAGAGCACAAGGAACCCGAGGAGGATCATAAGCACCCCCTGGTAGGCATTGAAGGTATTCCCCATGGTCAGGGAGGCCTCTTTTAACAGGCAGAATCCGCTCGGTGAGGGAGGGGTTGTGGTCGCTTCCTTCCCGTCTCCCGGGGGGTATTGTCTGTGTACCATATGGATGCACCAGGCGAGGAACAAGAGGGACACCCCAAAGATCAGACACAGGATGGCTGTCAGCAGAGTGGGGATGATGCCGGGAAGGAGCGTGATAATCCCCAGCACCATCTCGATCCCATACACCAGGATACACGCAATTGTCAGCTGCTGCAGGATCCCGGGAACCTTCATCCACACCCGGGCTTTGTCTTTTGCAGTGAACAGCTGCAGCAGCCCGAGGACTCCCGTGACAAGGACGATCAGGCCCGCAAGGACACGGATCGTCACGGCCAGGTATCCGGGGTAAAAGATTGCAAGGGTCCCGAGCATTGCCGTGAAAAGGCCGATCATCACGACCAACCAGGAACGGAGAAGATCGCCAAAAGGGGTCTTTCCCATCGTGATGATCTGCATCGAGACGAGGATGACAAAGAGTCCGTACATGCTCCCCTCGCTATAGGGAAGCATCCCCCTGTCAATCATGAACAGGAGCGCCCCGAAGATGAGGAAGAACAATCCCCCGACCACCAGCAGGACTACCTCGATGGAGAGGTCTACTTCGTGCCGCTTTTCCCGATATTGCTGCAGGTGCTCCTGACCGGGGGGATTTTCCTGCGTCGTACCGTTCTTCATGCAGGTTCACCACCAGAGCAAAGAGCATGTGATCCTGACACGAAGGGGAGGTCTGGCGTATTTTTTACTCCATTATTGCCCAATACAGAACAATTCACAATCTCTCCTCCTTTTGATAAATCACAGGAACCGTCCCTCTTTCTCGAAACGGATCCTGTGATCATGGGCATGCTTCAGCAGGAACTCCTCCACATTTTTATCTCCAAGGACGTATCCTCCGTAAATCAGGTGGTTGGGCTCATAAGGCACAATGATTCGCCCGTCTCCTTCCGCGAGGTGATCAAGGATATAGGATGCAGCCCTGTCCACCGGATAAGCCTCTTTGGGGATGGCGGCTCCCTGGCCCTTGCTGTCAACGAGTTTGGAGAAGATGGGAGTTGCGATATCCCCAGGGCAGATTACCGAGACCCTGATCCCTTTCTCTGCATATTCATACCGCAGGCTTTCTGAAAGCCCGACGACCGCATACTTCGTAGTATCATAGATCACCTGCATCGGGTAGGGGACGAGCCCGGCAAGTGAAGCGGTGTTCACGATATGGCCGGAACCCTGGCGGATCATGAGAGGGATGGCAGCATGAACACCGTAGATCACGCTCCACAGGTTGGTATCAATCATCTCTCTCCAGTCGTCGATGGTTCCGTGCTCGAACAGCATGGGCTTGAATATCCCGGCATTGTTGAAGAGCATGTCCAACCCGCCCGCCTCGGCTGCGGTATCTTCAATGGCCTTCTGTACCTTGTCCTGTCTGGTAACATCAACCACGAGCGTGCGAACATGATCCCTGAACGGGGAAAGCTGCCCGGCTGCTGCTGAAATCTTCTTCTGGTCCCGCCCTGCCATGTAGACGGTCGCTCCTCGTTTGAGGAGCTCTTCACTCATGGCGTATCCGATGCCGGAGTTCGCCCCGGTCACGAGACAGATCTTGTCCTGGTAATATGCCTTGTGCTCCATATCTATCCTGTATTCCTTTTCGGTGCGGTTATTCAATCGCCCGGCTCGCCATCCGATCGAGGACAACCATGCCCTCGGCAAGGATCGCCCGTGTGACCTTTCTTATGGGGAGGGCAGCGAGGCTGTTGACGATATGGTTTTGCGTAGGATGCTCCAGCCAGGTCATCTCATACCACTGCAGGCTTCCCGTTCCCGCAAGAACCGTCTCTACCTCCATCCGCTGCGGGAACAGGATGAACTGGGAGAGGTCGGCGCCAGGGCCATTGATCTTCGGGATATATCTCCATCCCAGGGTATTCATTGACCCCAGGGCAGCTTGTATCCTGTCCCTCTCGCCGCCTGCCATCGGACCTGTCGCTTCGAAATGCATGGTAAGGAAACGGGAGCCTTCGTAACTGGCAGTCGTATGAAAATAGGAGCCCATCTCATGAAGGTCCTCGATATCCGCATAGATCTTAGGGATTCCGGTCTGTTCCCTTCCTCTGAGGATCGGTTCAGTCTTATTCTCCCACGTCACGAGGGTATAATCCCCTTCAATCTGATCTTTCTTCCCCTGAAACCTGACCGGAGCGGAGACGTTGATCAGGTTATAGCAGGAGCCTGCCAGCCAGTTGATCCGGGAGAAGGTACTGAACATCACCTGTACTTCTGGTATACGGAGCTCGAATTCCCCGGGAATGTAGCGTTCGAGCTCCTCGCGGGCGGTCTCATATCCGATAACAAGGGCAGTTGCCCGTTGTGTTGCAACCGTGCCGGGAACCAGCCTGACTCCCCCAAAATGGACGGGCATATTGTAATCGAGATTGTCCTGTATCCGAAACATAAAAGCCTCCGACAGTGTGTCCAGCCGAGAGGGGGATAAACGTGTCGATCCTGATTTGATACAGGACAAGACACTGCGATTGATGAAACGTTATGTCACGTTAATCCATGGACAATCCCTGCTGATCAAGCCTGTCCCGTGGGGAATTTTTTTATCTTAAATGAGGATGATGTAACAAGGATGCGCTATGAAGACAAAGTTCGGCTACAGTCCCAGCATCGAGCGGTCCAGACCGGCGGATGCCCTGAACCAGGCGGTACTGGCAGAGAAGATGGGATTTGGCTCGGTCTGGGTTGATGATCATTTCCTTCCTGTGCCCCACATGACCGAGTGCGGGTTTGCGTGGACCTGGATGAGTTCTGCCCTTGAGGCTACAGAACGGGTATTCTTCGCCACAGCGGTAACAGCCCCGATCATGCGGTACAACCCGGCGATTGTTGCGCATGCCTTCGCCACCCTGGGATCGATGTACCCGGGACGGGTGGGGATTGGGGTCGGTTCTGGGGAAGAACTGAATGAAACGGCAGTGGTAAGGGGTGCATGGCCAACGCCGGGAAAGCGGCTTGAGATGCTTGAAGAGGCACTTAAGGTCATGTCGCTGCTCTGGGGGAGTACCGGGCCGATCACTTTTGAGGGTTCATACTATTCGCTCACCAACGCCACCCTGTTCACCCGGCCTCCGAAGCCGATTCCCGTGTACTTCAGCGCAATAGGTCCACGGGCATCAAGGATGGCAGGTCTTTTGGGGGACCATCTGATTACTGTAGCGAGAGATCCAAAGATCCTTAAAGATGTCATAATCCCGAACTTCGAGGCGGGAGCAAGGGAGGCCGGCAAGGACCCGGCGACAATGGAGCGTGCCCTTGCTGTCCTTTACTTTTATGACCCGGAACATCTCGTCGATCCCGAGGCGATGAAGGTCTCTGCCTCGGAGGCGAAAATCGAGGTCGCGGGGGAGGGATCACAGATGGAGCTTTGGCACAGTCCCGAGGACATCATCGGGAGGATCGAGGAATGGAAGCGACTGGGATTCGATCACCTCATATTCGGGAACTTCAGTGCTGACTGCGATGCGGGACTTCGGGTATTTGACAAGGTCCTCCCGCACGTGGACTGATAGGGTCATCAACTCCTTTTTCGGGGGATTTTTTTCCCTTCTTTCTCTGTATCACGCTTTTTCTCCATCAGGAGTACAACCTCTAATACTATCGGTAGGGACCCGGCAGGTCCAGGGAGAAATAGGGAAGAGTATCCGGCTCTGTCACCTTCTTTTCACCATGGTCTCACTATCATTTACAACATCGACAAAGGAGGAATCGCCTGGGGAGCCTTTCCCTGTTCAACTTCCTTCCGGCGGAGGTGGGCCATAGTGAACATGAATTTCTCAGCCGCGGGATCTCCCACGGCAGATCGTCTCCACATCGTTGTGAACGGCTCTTCTGGAACAACAATGATACCGTGCCGTTCCGCAACCCTGTCAAGGCAGTACGATGCCGCCTTGTCTGCCGGGTAGGCCCCTTCCGGTATCTTCTCGGCGCCGACACTGCCGTCAAGTCCCTTGTTGAAAATTGCTGTCGCGATGAAGGCAGGACAGAGCGTAGAAAAACTGATTCCTTTCCCGGCATACTCATACCGCAGCGATTCGGTCAGCCCGGTGACCGCGAACTTCGTAGTATTGTAGAGTGACTGGAACGATACAGGGATAAGACCGCCAATGGATGAGGTATTCACGATATGACCTGTTCCCTGCTTCAGCATGATCGGCACCGCCGCATGAATACCATAAATAACACTCCAGAGGTCAGTATCGATCATCACCTTCCAGTCAGCAAGGGTGTCCTTCTCGTAGGGACCGGTATGGCCGATTCCGGCATTATTGAACAGCATGTCCAGCCTTCCGGCCTCTGCTGCCGTGTCTTCGATTGCCTTCTGGACCTGCTGCTGATGTACCACGTCAACGATAAGGGTTCTAATCCGGTCCCTGTACATGGCGAGGTGCCCGGCGGCCTGTTCCACTTTCGCTGGGTCGCGTCCTGCCATGTAGACCGTTGCTCCCCTTTTGAGGAGTTCTTCGCACAGTGCATATCCGATACCGGAGTTCCCCCCGGTAACGATACAGATTTTATTCCGGTAATAATCCGTGGTATCCATGCTGTATCCTTTCCTGTTTCAGCTGCAGAAGTGCAGGAGACCCGTTACAGTCCCTTAGTGTTCCGAATGCCGATAGTTCCGCTCTGATGCGTGTTTATATATACCTAACGATATTCCTGCTCCCCCTGCATCATCGTCCTATGGTGCATATCATAGTCTCACAGCCGTGTAATGGACGAGAGCCATGCTCTGGATCCTTCCTTTCTCGTACGGCTCTCAAAGACTGCAGCCTGGATCCCGTTGATCCTCCATCCGTCCGAAAACGAATCTTGTATCTCCTGCTTCGTAATCCGGCGGGGACCGTATCCGGCCGGTTCCAGGTCGCTGAACGCAAGCATGAAATAGCTGCCTCCCGGCACCAGGACCTCATGCAGGTTCCTGACAAACAGGAGACGTTCATTATCAGAGAGCGTATGGAACAAACCGGAATCGATGACAGTATCGAATGTCCTGCCGATTTCACGAAGAGACAGGATTTCTCCCCGAATGAATGTTGCAGAAAGACCACGTTCGTCTGCCTTCCTCCGGGCAGCCTCGATCGCCCGCTCGACCGAATCAAGACCGACAACGTCATGACCACATCTTGCCAGGAAGAGGACATTATCCCCGGTCCCGCATCCGACATCAAGCACGGTGCCGGTGATCTGCCCCGTCTCCTCGAGACGGACGATCTCCTGCTGCGGCCTTCCGATATCCCAGGGCGGCCTCTCCTGATAGGCCTTTTCAAAGAACTCCATAACCGTGAGGCGATTTCCTTTCAGAGATAATGATGGTATTGGATGTATCCCACAGTGTCAGTGGGATACGCTCCTCAATGTTGGCTATGAAAAAATGT
>Ga0116184_10002194_pt1 | contig 17404 bp, 11 predicted proteins | sample AD_JPNNA5_MetaG_FD_89886 | JGI IMG/M metagenome (GOLD analysis project Ga0116184, IMG submission 89886) | Active sludge microbial communities of municipal wastewater-treating anaerobic digesters from Japan - AD_JPNNA5_MetaG | ecosystem: Engineered > Bioreactor > Anaerobic > Digestate | place... | reverse complement strand
GAAGTAATTGTAGTAGTTATAGCTGTGTTTGGTGCAGCTTATTTCTGGAATCAAGGTAAAGATCCTGCATCAATTGTTTTATTAGCCGCCAAAGAAATGGTTCCATTACCAATTGGTATACTACTACTTGCTGCCGCTTGTGCTGTTGTTATATCAACCGCTATGAATTATTTGCTTTCACCAACAACAAATGTTATGCGTGATATCTATCAAAGATTTATCAACCCTCATGCTTCTTCAAAAAAAATGGTTACTATACAAAAAATTGTAGTGATCATTTTTGGTATAATTGCCTTTGTTGTTGCAACTCAGTTAGTTTCTGTATTAGAGATGAGTTACTTCGCATATACAATATATGGTGTTGCAATTACACCCGCTTTAATTGCTGCCTTAGCATGGAAAAGAGCTACTAAATTAGCAGGATTATTTTCTATTATTAGTGGGACTTTAGTTTGTGTTATCCTGAAAATCTCAACTTACATTTTACCACAAGAATTAGTGCCTGGTGGTGATCCTTTAGGTATTCCGCTTATATATCCATCTTTGTTTATTTCTGTAATATCATTAATAATTGTAAGCTATTTAACACCAAAACCAAACTATGAAGAAATCAAGCAATTATTTCCTGAAAAATAAACTTATTTTAAAAAAAGTTTAAAAATTCTAGAAATAGTATGAAAAGCTAACCCATGGGAAAAAGGGGTAACTATCTCCATTAATTTCTGTAAAACGCGCAAAACCTAAATCACCTGATATTTTTTTGCTGAAGAACCTAAAACCTAAAGAAATAACTGAACCTTCGCCTTTCATATTTATCCAATTTTCTGTAATTATTTTTATATTTTCTGAACAAACAATATCTCCACCAATAATAATTAAAGGATCATTAAATATTTCCTCTTTTGAATAACGAAAAATAATTCCCGCAGTTAACGAAGCCTTTTTATTACCATAAGTCCCCAATCCATAAAATAACCCAGCACTTCCCGATGAATGTGCTGAATAAATTCCACCAACAGCAACACTAAAATTTTCACTTTGGTAAGGTGTTATTTTTGGTGCTAAGTAAATAATCTGATTCTCAAAATTTGGAATAATAGACATTCCTACAGATAATGTCACAATATCTTGAATTCCTATCGATAAATTCGGAAAGTATAATTCATATATTGAAAAAGACACATCACCCGATTTCATTGGCTTTGCAGTAGGGAATAAAAATAATCTTGAACTACTTGGATCTTCAAAATACTCCTCATCTTCAACCGTTTTTTCTTCAATAACTACTTTGTCTATTTTATCAATTTTATCTATTGCATCTTTGTCAATTATTTCGATAGAACTAATCTTATCTTTTGGAATAATGACAATAATACCGCTTAAAGTTTTAAATTTTAACCCTGATGTATCTTGTTTAATCAACTCTCCAATTATAGTAGAGCCATCTTTAAGAGATAATTTGTAAATATTAGATATTGTAGAATCCTTCTGAGAATATGCGGTACCGATTGCTACAAATAAAAGCAGCAGAACAAGATATTTCATAGATACCCCTTTTTTAAAATCTAAGAAATTTATTAATTATATAATAATTAAAAAACTATTGTAAAACAACACTTTTAATTTGAGAGGATTCTCCTTTACCAAAAATATTTACCCTACGAACTTTGAAGAAATATTTTATTCCTCTTTTAAGATTTGAGAAAGTATAAGAGGTTTTTATCTGATCTGTTATGCTAACTGCAAGCCCTTTGTTGTTTACCAAATCTAATGAATCCGTTGATCTATACAAATCATATCTTGAAAATAATTTTAATTCTTCTTCTTCCCAAATAACTGTTATATTATCTGATGATACTTTTAAATCAAGAATTTCTACAGCAGGTGGTATTCCGTCTTTAAAAGCATTGAATCCAACAGGATTGCTAATAGCATAATCAAGATATTTATCGTAAACAATAATTTTATAAATATACCCTTCACCCCTTTTTAAACCGGTAACAGTTATTGATGTATCAGATACATTTGTAAATGTAATTAAAAGATTTTTACTTGAAGGTGTAAATTCGGGATCTGCTCCAAGATGCAATGTATATTTTTGAAATTCGGGATCATTTGATTTTTGCCATTTAAGTAATGCAGAATTTTCAGTAATATTTTCTGCCTCGTAGAAAATCACTGGTTTGGGTGGCTCATTCAAAGTTCTAGCATATATTGCTGAAGATTCTCTATACTTACCAAGAGAATTATATACCCTTAATTTGAAATAATACCCTTGCTTATCACTTAATCCAACGACCCTGCCTTCATCGGTATATATTAATTTGTTTACTAACACTCGTGTAGAATCATTACAAGGGAAATTTGAAGTTGTACCCATAAATACTTCATATCTATCAAAAGGCACAGCATAAGAATCTTCATAAGTAGACCATTGCAAGAGTACATAATTATAACCGTAATCTGAAACTACAAATTTTTTAATCGTTGAAGGAATATCACTAAAGGTTTTTTCAGACTTTATATCGGTAATCCAATACTTGCCATTTTTATCATATACTTTTACATAAAATTTATATTCTGTATCAGGTGTTAACCCTGATACAGAAACAAATACTTGCTTTTGATTAGGTATAGTTATATACAACTTATATTCTTCTTCAAAGTATTTTTTATAATAAATCTCATATCTATCAAAATTATCAATATCTGCTTCATTCCAGAAAATATCAATTGAAGAAATGCTTTTACCTATAACTTTTGGTATTTCTGGATTATATATAATTGGGGGGTCATTTGGTTCTTCACATGAAAAGAACATTATTAAAACAAAAAGTATGTATAATATATAGGTTCTATTCTTCATTTGTATGTTAAGGCTTAATTTCAGTTGAATCTACTCTAATTGCACCAAATACTCCATTACCAAAAATTATGTTAGAATAATTCGGTCTATCTAACCTAACCGAGTAAGGATCGGAATACCCTTTATATGACATAATATATTCATATAAATTCCAATCATAACTAAAAGAAAATATTTTTATTTTTTTTATATCTTTACTCTCAATATGATATCTATTAATGATTTTTTGTTTGGTATAAACAATAGCATTATAACCAATAATAACTTCTATACTTTTATTTTCACTATAATCACTCTTTTCTACAGCTGGATAAATTTCTGTTGTATCGGTACCATTTACAGAAAATTTTGATGGTATTTCCATCATATCGCTTGTTGTAATACCATTATCTACCCTATCAAAACAGACAAAACTTTTTACCAGCACACCTCTTGAAGAAGCAGATTTTGATATATTTATTTTATAATATTCATTAAAAGATGATACATAAATCAATTGAGGGGCTCTGACAGTAACATTAGACCATGCATACAATTTATTGCCGCTATTTACAAATAATGAATAAGTTCCCTCTTTTAAATCCAAACTATCCACAAATAACACATTAAAATTATTTACACCATTTAAAACGGTATCCTTAAAATAATGAGCTACTCCATAGGTGTCTATTAATCTAACAGATAGATCCTTTAAAACCTTATTATTATCATTTAAGCCTACATCATTTTGCAGTTTCTGGATTTTTATTATTTGCTTATCTGCTCTATTATCCAAAACAAGAAATACAACCAATTGCTCATGATAATCTTTTACAATATCAAAATCATCGTTGCAACTTGTAAAAAATAAAATAATAAATAAGATCGATACAATCTTTTTGATCATATCTCTAATCCAACAAAAAAGGTAAACATAAAAGGCAACATATATACTTTTTCACCAGTATCTTTATTTATATAAAAAATATTTTTCCTATCATATAAATTTATTAAGTCTACTTTAAGGTTTAAAGCAAATGAGTTATATATTGTAAGACTTTTAGATAAACCAATATCTAATCTATGATACCATGGCAATCTTGATGCGTTTTTACTACCTAAAACACCATAAGAAGATCCTGTATCATAATAATAATTATTAGATGAAAAATCTTCAAGATCTAATCTATCAAAATAACCTAAAACAGGTGTAAAAAGCGTTCCAGAAGCTAATTCCCATTTCAAGTTAAAGTGAATATCATAAGGTAATCTATAACTCGAAAGTATATTTATGATGTGCCTTCTATCATACTTTGGTGAATATTTAACTCTATCAGATTTTCTCTTCGCCCAACTCAATGTATAATTAATCCATGTATATAATGATTCATCTTGATACTTCAGAAAAAACTCATAACCATAAGAGCGCCCTGTGCCTGAAGAAAAATCAGGATCAGAACTATTTTTTTTCTTCAAATTGTAACCTAATAAATTAGTAAACCTCTTGAAATATCCCTGAAAAGAGAAAGACAAATTATCACTTAAATCAGTTTCTAATGCTCCAATATATTCATCACATCTCTCAGGATAGTATGGCTTTTCCACTGGCAACCAAATCTCAAATAATGGAATAATATCATCTTCATTTGAAGTAGTAATCATTGTTTGATGATACCTTCCATAAGAAGCTTTTAATGTTGCAAAATGAAATGGCTGATAGGTCACTTTTATTCTTGGTTCAAAAGCGTAACTTATATTCTCTGCAATAAATTCAAAATTTGATCTAATACCAACATCAACCCCTAAACCTTCAATTCTACCAAACCTATACTTCACAAAAATTCCTGATTCTTGTTGATCAAGCTTATTCTTTACTACTAGACCAGAACTATTTTGGAAGCTATATTCAGTCCTTGGCAATATGAAAGAAAATCCATAAGATAAAATATCTTTTTCAAATAGATAAGATTCTGCTTTTGCATCAAAAAATATATTTGAAATTCTATTTTCTGAGTTTTGTCTACCCTGAAAACCTTTATAATCCACATAAGCCTTAGAGAAACTGAATGATAATGCTACATCTAAATAATAATCTTCAATTGAAACTTGTACATTTGTACCAACTGCTGCATTTTGCCATAAATAATTCGGTGATGAAATTGCACTTTGATTTATATTATCTCTACTAATTATTGCACTGAACGAAAATTTACCTTCGTTTGCAATAGGAAAAGTAAGCTTAGAGTTTATATCGTAAAAATCTAAAGGTATATTTTTACCTAAAAACTTCTCAAATACATTATTGAAATAACTTTTTCTTGCAGATGATATCAATGAACCACCTAAAATTGGACCTTCGACTAAAGCTTGAGCACTGGAATTACCTATATTTAATTTTCCAGAATATTTATTGGAATTCCCATCTTTAGAAATTATGTTCATAACTGAAGATAGCCTACCTCCATACTCCGGACTGAAGCCACCCGTCATCATCTCAGATATTTTTATCACATCGGTATTAAAAATCGAAAACATACCAAATGCATGGAATGGACTATATATCATCATATTATCATAAAGAATCATATTTTGATCACCGCTACCACCTCTTACATAAAATTGACTCGTAACATCACCAGTTGACGAAACCCCAGGTAGTATTTGAATTAATTTGAATATATCCTTTTCCGAAGTAGATGGAATTATTTTTAACTCTTGTTGTGATAATGCTTGTACACTAATTTCATTTTTATAAGCCTCTTTCATTCTTTCTGAGACCTTAGTTACACCCTGCAATTCTATAGGAATCGGTTCAAGTTCAAAAGATAATGATATTGTTTCACCCTTTTTAATATCAACTTCAATTGTTTTTTTATTATAACCTACTGCTGTTGCTGTTACCTTAAATTTTCCATCGATTATTCCTTTTATAAAAAAGAAACCATTTGTATTTGCATAAGTACCATACTTGGTATTCTCAACAATTATTGTTGCAAAGGGAATAGTTTCACCTGTTTGTTTATCTTTTACTATTCCTTTGATTGAATTACTTTCTATACAAAATAAAGTTACTTTTAATAAAGCAATAATAAGTAATATTTTTAAAATGTTTTTCATATTGATTTTATGAATATAAGAAGTAATTCATATTTTGTCAAGAAAATAATAACGAAAGTTCACCATTAAAATTATATAAATGACTTTGACATATCAATTCAATAATTGGTTTAAAATATTTGAAAATTTTTTAAATAAAAATAATTATAAAATGGAAAGATAACTATAATATAAAATCAAAAAAAAATATGAAGTATGTTGATATGTTATTTTATTTTAATATCTAAAACCACCTCTGTACCATCAGTCATAGAATTTATTTTAAAACCATCGACTAAAGAACGAATTATAAAAATTCCTCTACCACTATCTTTAGTAAGATTTTCTGGAAGTAAAGGATTTGGAATATTACTCAAAATAAAACCCTGACCTTCATCTTTTATTCTTATTTCTAATACATCATCAAAAACTATGGAATGAATATTAACATGTTTATTTTTATCTGATTTATTTCCATGTATAATAGCATTATTTACAGCTTCAGTTACTGCAATCATAATAGAATTAATAACATCTTCAGATAAAGGCAAATTATCAATAACTTCCCTTATGTGATCTTCAACCTTATGAATGTTTTTAGTATCACTGGCGATTTCAAAAAAATATTCTTTCATTTAGTAATCTCAAAATAAATATAAAAAGTCTATAACAATGTTTTTATTTTTTGACCAGATATTATTCTGATATTCAATATATTCTAACCATCCACTCAAATTTAAGCTAAAGTAATCAGAAATTCTATAGCTAAAATAAGCAGTAGGTCCAAAATTATTTTGCTCGTAATCTTTCACTTTTCTATTATTTTCATACAAAAACCTTGTTTGTGTAAAAGATTTATAACCAATCCCAAAAGCATATTCCATTCTTTTATACCAAAAAGTAATTGCATAAGTTTCATCTATATAATAATCAGCAGGCTTTTCCTTAAAAGTATCCCAGAAAAGTTCACCTCTTTCAGAAAACCTAAGATTAGCAAACAAATCGAGAAAAATATATTTTGTTAAAAAAACCGATGCAGAATCAAAAACCTGAAATTGTCTGAAAGAAAGATTCTTAAGTGATAATATTTTATCTTTATAATCATAAACTGTATAATTGGCTAGTACTTCAAATAAGGCTTTAGTTTTAAAATAATCATTATAAAAATACTGTGTATAAGTATAAAACTTTAAAATATTATTTGATTGATTGTTTGCACTTCTTTCACTAAAAATAAAAATTGTTCTATACTTATTATATTCAAAATTTAACACAAGGCTTAAATTATCCTGAAATCTATGTTCATCGTTAACACTTAAAAGAATTTGTAACTCATCCCTATCATCATAATTATTTTCGCTTGGTGTATCATATCTGAGTAGTTTATATATTCCTTGAAGAGTAAGTATGTTTTTAGAAGAAATCAAGAAATAATTAGATAATGCAAGAATACTTGAATTTGAAACGTTATCTTTGTAACTTTCTGCTTTTGATCTGGAAATAAAATAATTTTTACTAGCTCCTTCAAAATAATCTAGTGTATGGTTTTCTTCTCTTTGATTAGTCCCAAATTTAAAGTTATTCTTCATCCAACCAAAATCTGTAGAGATTTGAAAGAGCATATCTAGTTTAATTTCATTAATTTTTGTATCAAATATGCTTGACGATAAATTCTCTAAAGATTTATATTTTGTGCTTCTATTTACCTTTTTATTTAAAAAAAATGTATTCAAAGAAAACATAATTTGAGGTAATGGTCTATAACCTATCTCATTACTAATAAATACATTCAATTCACTTCTTCTTTCAATATTTTGCTTAAGTGTGGAGGCATCATTAACATAAAAATCTTTATCAAATTTCCTGTAATAAAAAGTTAAATTACTCCATGCTTCACCAGAAAATCTCTTTTGAATATTTAGGTTCATCTTCTTTTGATTATTAATTCTTGGATTCAAGTAATCAATATTCCATTCAGCTTCTAAATTTGAAAGGTAACCACCTAAGTCATAATTATTAATCTTTGAATTTAAAAGAAATGAAAAACCTTCATCTTTATTTCCCATTTGATTATCAAGCGAACCACCACCATAAGATGAAAAAGTGAAATAATCAACAGGATTAAAAATTAAGCCTAATAAACCTGTATGAGTATATGCGTTGCTTATTCCTATCGATTTGTTATCAGAATAAATACTAGAATTTAGAACTAATGAATATTTTAAATCATCAAAAAAATTATTTGATACATTTAATTTTAGATTTTGATAATCTTGTATGTATTTTTGATTGGATTCAACAATATTGGAGTTAAACTCTTCAATTAAAGATAAATTAAAATCATTTTTAATAAAATCATATCTACCTTTTCCTAACCAATAATAAATATTTCCATGATGATCAAACTTTGATGTAAAGTTATTAGGAAATGGCATTAAATAAAGAGAATCTTTATCAATTTCATTTATAGTTTGAGATACTAATGTAGAATTGAGTAATACAAAAAACAACAAAATATTTAATTCCGAAATACTTTTTCTTAAGATTTTAAAAAAATAAATCATTCACTATAAACAAAATAAAATGTTTGAGGTTGACTATAAGAATTCAAAACACTGCTTTCTTTTGTAAAAGCACATACTTTCCAATAATAATTTTTTTTATATATCAACGGATCTCCATCATAGTTAACTTCATAAGTCACCTTATTAGAGGAATATACTGTTTTTTTCCAAATCTCAGTCCCATATTTTGAATTCATTAAAACTATTTTATAGCCATTAGCATTTTTAACTCCGTTCCATTTAAAAGTGACGTAATCACGGACGGTATAATTATTAATTGGATAGATAAGAGATACTGTATCTAAAATTAGATCCGATACTGGAGTACACATAGCACTTATTAAGCCACCTTTATCTACAGCTGCAATTCTATAGCTATAATTCATATTTAATACTAATCCAATTGTATCAACATAATAATTTTCAGTTGTTTCAGCAATTTTTACATAATTCGAACTCTCATCTCCTTTTAATCTATAAATATAGTATTTTGCTAAATCGCTTTCAGTATTTTTTGCCCAGGATAGATTCATACTAAGAGCACCCTCATAATTTAAACCTGATACAGATAAATAAGAAGGTATCATAGGTGGATTTTTATTCACCGGTTTTGTAATTATAATATTTGAAAAATCGCTTTCATAACCATTATACCATATAGTTACTGCAACATAATAAGTACTATCATAACTCAGGTTTTTAATCGTAAAAGAGCTTTGAGTCGTTTCACCCACCTTCCTATAACTACCAATTTTATCTGAATTCGAACAATATATAATAAATTTTGTATAATTTAAATCGTAAGAATACCAACCAATTTGTATCATTCCATCACCTGAGTAGTATAATGTTAAAGTAGAAATAGGCACAATAGTTGGAGTTATAACATTAGTACTATTATCAAGATCTCTATGACAGGAATTAAAAAATAAAACAGAAAAAAGAATAATTAGTATTCTATAAATAAATTTCCTGTCCAGGTTCAGGGATTGTAATGTTTGAAAAACCAATGCCTTCAAGACCCTCCTTAAAACTTAATTGAGTATCATAATCACCATGAACAACAAAAATACCTTTCATATCATTTCTATCTAAATGAGCAATATAGCCTAATAACTCATCCCTATCTGCATGAGCACTAAAGTTTTCTAAAACTACAACTTCTGCATTTAAACTATATTCGTCACCTAATATCTTTAACCTTGGTTGTTTTTCAATAATTCTTCTCCCAAGAGTATCTTGAGCACAATAACCAGTCATCATAATTGTGTTCTTTTCATTTTCAACATTGTTTGCAAGGTGATGAAGTATCCTGCCAGATTCACACATCCCTGATGCTGAAAGAATAATACAGGGTTCGGTAATGCTATTCAAACGTTTTGATTCCTCTACATCAACAATATATTCTAACCTTTCAAAACCAAATGGATCTTTTTGAGTAAGTAATAGTTCTCTTGTTTCAGAATCATAACATTCAGGATGATTTCTAAAAATAGCCGTAACATTGGTAGATAAAGGTGAATCAACATATATTGGCATTGAAGGAATTTTGTTTTTTAATGTTAATTTGTGTAATTCAAAAACAAGTTCTTGAGTTCTACCTAAACTAAAAGCAGGTACAATAATTTTACCTCCTCTTGCATAAGTTCTATTTATTGTATCCTCTAACATTCTTAATGATTCTTCATCATCTTTATGATATCTATCCCCATAAGTACTTTCAGTAATTAAATAATTAACATTACCAATTAATTGTGGATCTCTTAGAATCGGTCTAAATGGCCTACCTAAATCACCAGTAAAGGCAAGTCTTGTTTCAGTTCCATTTTCTTTAATATTTAATACTGTAATAGCAGAGCCTAATATATGACCAGCATCATAAAATATAAATGAAATATCAGGGGATAAGTGATATTCTTTCCTATAAGGTATGGCCTGAAAATGTTCAAGAGAATCTAGCACATCATCCACACTATAGATTGGTTCAAATGGATTTTGACCTCTCTTTAAACGTTTTTTATTGACAAATTCAATTTCCTTCTTTTGAACATAAGCTGAATCTAAAAGCATGGCATTAGATAAATCTCTAGTTGCAAATGTACTAAAAATTGTTCCACTAAAACCTTTTTTTACAAGTAAAGGTAAATTACCGCTATGATCAATATGCGCATGAGATAAAATTACATGATGAATCTCACCTGGCTCTATATAATCTAGTCTTCTATTTTTCTCAAATGCTTCTTTACGTTTTCCCTGGAACATTCCACAATCAAGAAGAATATTCATATGTTTAGTTTTCAATAAATGCATAGAACCAGTTACAGTTCTTGCAGCACCAATAAATTGAATTTGCATATTTTCACCTAATAATTTTTCAAATTATAAATAATTAATCATAAATATTTAAAAGAGCAATTGAATAATTTAAGACAAAAATTCTTTGTAAAAAAGAAATTATTAAAAAAATTATTTCAGATATTAAATATTTTATTTGAAATGTTTTTTCAAAAAACAATTTATCTGTTTTTGCCTTTGATGTTATTTTTGTTATCGCTTTATTTCACTTTACAATATTTTAAACTCACCTGATTTTCTTTCCACAATGAGGGCAAACTTCTTCACATTCTTTTTTATCCAACTTATTTGATAGTTCGCTTGAAAATCCAGAAGCTAAGATGCCTGCAGGTAAAGCTACCATACCTATCCCAAGAATAGCTATAAAAGCACCAAATAATTTTCCTACAGGAGTTATTGGATAAATATCACCATAACCAACAGTAGTTAATGTAGCAATTCCCCACCACATCGTTGCAAGAATAGAAGAAAATGCATTCGGTTGTGCTTCGTGTTCAACATAGTACATCACACTACTTGAAAAAATTAGCAAAAATATTACCATCATCAATGAAGTCATTAGTTCAACTTTTTTAAGTTTTATTACATTCCCAAATGTCTGTAAAGTTTCTGAGTATCTTACAAATTTAAAGGCTCTAAACAACCTAAATAATCTTATACTTCTAATAAACCTCATATCAGGAAAAAACATTGGCAAATAAAAAGGTATGATTGCAATAAAGTCTACAATAAGGAGAGGTGTTAAAGCAAATTTTATCCTACCAATAATAGGTCTAGAGTATAACGGGTTAACTGTACAAGCCCACAACCTTGAAATATATTCTATTGAAAATATATAAACAGATATCTCATCAAATATATCAAAAAAGTATTGATATTTTTGATATAGCCAATGTTCAGTCTCAAGTATAACAGCTATAACGTTTAGAACGATTAACACTATCATAAAAATATCAAAAAAATCATAAATTTTTTTCTTTGAACCTTCTTCATAAGTCATTTCTGTAAGACTGTAAATCTTCTCTTTTAACGATTTCATAACACCATCACCTCTATAGTTTTGTATAATATATTCATAAAAAAAATAAATTTCAAAAAAATTATATATTCTTTCAGTCATTTATCTTCAAGTAATTAACATTTTTAAAAAATATAAGAAGTTTTACCTCTACACTCGTTTTGAGAAAGGAGTTTCTATTCAATTAAATTTTATTTAAAGTTTTTCACTTGAAATTCATTATTACCTTGTTTATATTGCTATTATTAATAAATAATATATTGTGGATATCGTGATTAAAAACAATATTTTAGATGTTATATTAAGGTTTGAAAATAAACGAATTGCTATAATCGGTGATTTAATGTTAGACAGGTACTTATGGGGAAGCGCTATTAGAATTTCTCCAGAAGCTCCTGTACCTGTAGTAGATATTGATCAGGAATCTAATAGGTTGGGTGGTTCTGCAAACGTTGCAAATAATATTATAACTTTGGGAGGTATTGCTTACCCTATTGGTTTAATTGGTAATGACCACAATGGTAATATTATTTTAGAGCTAATGAACTCTGATAAGTTTATTACTGATGGAATAATTAAAGACCCGAATCTACCAACAACTGTTAAGACTCGCGTTATTGCAAACAATCAACATGTTGTTCGTATAGATAGAGAAAACAAACATACAATTTCAGAAAAATCATATCAATTGCTATTCAATTTTATTGAAGCCAATATTAAATCATTCGATGCTATCATTTTCGAAGATTACAATAAAGGTGTAATAACAAAAGAACTTATTAAAAATGTGATTAACCTTGCAAAAAAACATAGCATTCCTGTTACCGTGGATCCAAAATTTGATAATTTTTTTGAATTTGTAAATGTTGATGTATTTAAACCAAACAGAAAAGAAGCAGAGGAAGCAATTGGTCAAAAAATAAAATCGGATGAAGATCTTTTTAAAGTGATGCAGAGCATTCAAAGAAAAATTAACTGTGCCAATTTATTACTTACCAGAGGTGAAAAAGGAATGGCTTTAATGGAAAAAAATGGTGAAATTACTCTTATAAGTACACGTGCAAGAAATATTGCTGATGTTTCTGGTGCAGGTGATACAGTAATTTCAACTCTTACTATGGCTCTTGTAAGCGGTGCAACCCCAAAAGAAGCTGCTGTAATCTCAAATTTTGCTGCTGGTATAGTATGCGAAGAGGTTGGTGTAGTACCAATAAGAAAGGATATATTAATTAACAAAATACAAGAAGAGTTAACAAAATAAAGGCTTTAATGGGTATAATATTAACTATCGATGAACTAGTAAATATAAGAAAAGCAATAAAAAATAATAACAAAAAAATAGTTTTTACAAACGGTTGCTTTGATATTCTTCATAAAGGTCATATTGATTACTTGAATGAATCAAAAAAATTAGGCGACTATTTAGTAGTAGGGGTTAATAGTGACGCCTCAGTTAGAAAAATCAAGGGACCTAAAAGACCTATATTACCTCAGGAAGAACGCGCATTTATTTTAAGCAATTTACTTTCTGTTGATTTCGTATGTATATTCGAAGAAGAAACACCTTTAAAATTAATTGAACAGGTATTACCCGACTATCTTGTTAAAGGTGCTGATTGGCCAATTGATGCTGTTGTTGGTAAAGATGTGGTAGAGAAAAATGGTGGCAAAGTTATGACTATTACTTTAACACCTAATAAATCAACTACAAATTTAATTGAAACTATACTTAAAACTTATAACTCTTAATTTTTATTAGCAAATAATGCTAAAAAAATTAATACGTTTACCAATCCAGATCTTTGTCTTTGTCCTGTTTCTAATTGTTGTAATATTATCTTTAGCACAGCTTCAAATTGTAAAGGATAGGATAAGAGATATTCTTGTTTCAGAACTAAATAAAAGTCTGAATGGTAAAGTATATATTGCAAATATAACTGGAAACTTTATTACATATCTTGAACTCTCTGGTATAGGTCTTAAAGTTGAAGATGACTTTCTAATTAAAGCTAATGGTGCATCAATAAAATTAAATCCATTCGCTCTATTAGATAATAAATTAATAATAAAAGAGTTCCAACTTTATAACCCTCAAATAAATATAAAAAAGCTTTCAAATGGTAAATGGAATTTTGAATCGTTAACAAAAGGCGAACCAGATACTACGCAAACAAAATCAAATCTAAGTTTTGATCTTTCAGGTATAGAAATAATAGATGGCAAAATTAATTTTAATACTAACTTAAATAATATCAATTCCAATACTTTTGATTTAGAACACTTTAAGTTAGATAATTTTAACCTATCTACTAATTTCTATCTCGATAGTTCTTACAAAAAAATTGAAATTGGCCATCTGAGTTTCGTTTATAATAACAAAAATGTTTTAAAAGAATTATCCGCAAAATTTTATCTCGATAAAAACAATATAAAGATTGACACTATAAATTTAGAATACAATAATACTTTCATATCCTTAAGCGGATTTGTAAAAGGAATTGATATAGATAATGATACCCTTACTATTGATAATATTAAAAACAAACAAATTGGTTTAACCCTTAATTCTTCAAATGTTGATATCAATGATATAAAGTTTTATGTGCCTTCAATTGATCTTTTATCAGGCAATTATAGGCTAAATTTACTTGCCAATGGAACGTTAGAAGAATTAAACATTTATAAAATGAATTTAATTACTAATAATTCAAATATAAAATTATATGGAAAAATAAAAGAATTATATAACCCTGATCAAGCGGTATTTAATATTAAATTATATGATAGTGATTTTGATTTTTCAGATTTAAAAAATAATTTTTCAGCTTTAAATTTACCTGATTATTCATCAGCTGGAAAAGTAAAGCTCAACGTTGATTTTGATGGAGAAATAAAATCTTTTAACTCGAAAATAAATATTAATGGTAATTTTGGGAATTTATCAGGAATAGTTGAACTTGATAATAAAGAAAATAAAAATAAATATAAAGTAGATTTATCTGGGACAAAACTAAATCTTGAGCCATTTTTAGGCCCTTCCTTCAATTCGAGACTTAATTGCAAGATTATTGGTTCTGGAACTGGTTTTGAAGTTGAAAATATAAACACAGAGTTTAATATCACAATAGATTCATCAAGGTTTTTAAACCAACCTATTGATAAATCAAAAATTTCGATCACTTTTATTAATAAGCATTGTAATGCATTAATTGCTTTTTCTGGGGATAACACAAAAATTGGTTTAAATACAGAATTCAATTTAAATAAAACTTCAAATCAATCATATAATTTAAATTTATCAATAAACAATCTTGATTTATCAAAATTTACAAATGATCAAAATCTTAGATCTAATATAAATCTTTCTTCATCAATAAATGGTGAGGGAATTTCAATTAATAAAACAAAAGGAGAAGCATTATTATATCTTTTCCCATCAAAATTCAAAAATGATTCAATTCCAGAAATATCTTTAAATATTAAGTATAATCAACTTAATCCCGATGATAGAAAAATATATCTTTATTCTGACCTCCTGGATTTAGAAATAAAAGGTAAATATCAAATTGATAAGGTATCAGAAATATTTGGTAAAAATTTTAATACTCTAATAGAAGAAATTTCTTCTTCATTCCCATTTCCAAAAACAGAAGAAAAAATAACACCACAAAAAATTAGAAAATTATGGATTGTAAAAAAACCCAAAAAGCCTATTCTCCAAGATACGATTGATATAGATTATTTCATTCATCTAAAAAAAGTAAATGTTCTCAAGGATTATTTAAAATGTAAAGATCTCAATTCAAACATAAAAATTGACGGGAAAATTAGTTATTTAGATAGTATAATTACTCTTTCAGGAGATATTGGCATTGATAATTTATTTTACCTCTCCAAAACTAATAGTATATTAATTCAAGATTCAAAAATAAATTTTAGTTTTTCAGGTAAAGAAGGCAAAGACATTTTATTCGATATGAAAAATAGATTATCAATATCATCACCTATTATTTACTTTAATAAAAACTCAATTAATAATATAAATTTAAATTTGAAAACGGAAAAGAACTCTACTAATATTTCCCTATCATCAGAAATTGATAAAAAAACTTTTGTTAATATAAATGGAAATATTAAGATTGGTAAAGAGGAACACAATTTAGAATTTTCAAAATTATATTTAAAACATCTAAACTATGAATGGAAAAATGATGATAAAGTTTCTTGTTTAATTAAAAAAGATGGGGTTGATATTAACTCTTTATCACTATCTCATGCTGATGAAAAAATTGTTTTAGAAGGAAGTATAAATAAAGAAGGTGAACAAAATTTATCATTACTTGTTAGTAATCTCAGAATTGAAAACCTTTTATCACTTATATCATCAGACACATTATCAGAACCATCTTCAATTTTAACAGGAAAAATAAATATTAGCGGCGAAATTTTTGGGACAGCAGATGATCCAATAATGAATATTTTCTTAAGAACTGATAGTCTTTCTACTAACCATAAATATCTAGGAAGTTTATTCGGTAAAGTTCATTATGAAGAGTCAGAAATATTTACTAATATCCAATTTCAAAGTTCTGGCATTGAATCTTTAACAAAATCAGATCTTGTTTTAATTGGCACAATACCCATTAACTTCTCATTAACAAACAGTACCTCACTTTTTCCTGATGATGAAGAAATCGATTTATATTTAGTGACAAATAAACTACCTCTGCGTTTGGTTAGTCTAGTAATTCCAGAAATAAGTAATAGTACAAATACTGCTGATATTAACTTTCATGTTTTTGGTACTGGTAATGCACCTGAAATTGAAGGATATTTAACTCTAAACAAAGGTACTTTTACTCTACTACCAAATGGTATTACATATACCACTCAGGGCAGAATAGATATATCAACAAAAGAAATAAAAATGGCAATGAATATCGAAAATTTACAAGCTGATAGAAAAGATGGCAGAATGGATATATACGGAACCATAAATTTAGCTGATTTAAAATTAGAGAGCATAGATATTCGTGCTAAAGGTCAACTTCAAGTTTTACAAAAAGAGAAGAGAAAATCAAATAAAGAGTTATATGGAGATTTGCTTATTTCAACATCTGGTGATGGAATAAGATATAAACAGAATTTTAAAACAAAAACAGGCAATATTTTATCTGGCAATATTCTAATTAAAGATGCTAATTTGTACTTGCCACTTACCACAAGTAGTTCCAGTAATTTAAATAATGAGAATGAATTCAAATTTATCATAATCGATGATACTTCTACAGTTAAAATAGATTCCAGCGTGATTAGAAAACGAATGATGAAACAAAGTTTTGATAAATACATTTCTGAAAACAACTATATTGTAACCTCATCACCTTTTTCAAAATTAGAATTTAGATTCGATGTTAAAACACTTGGAAACGCAAAAATTGAAATTGAAATGGACCCACTTTTAGGTGAAGCACTTGTTGCAGAAATTGGTGGGAATGTATCAATAGTTAAGACAGGAGAAAATAT
>Ga0116184_10002193_pt1 | contig 17414 bp, 15 predicted proteins | sample AD_JPNNA5_MetaG_FD_89886 | JGI IMG/M metagenome (GOLD analysis project Ga0116184, IMG submission 89886) | Active sludge microbial communities of municipal wastewater-treating anaerobic digesters from Japan - AD_JPNNA5_MetaG | ecosystem: Engineered > Bioreactor > Anaerobic > Digestate | place... | reverse complement strand
GGCCGGCTGCTGGCGCGGCTGCCAGAGGCCGAGCTGGCCGCAGCGGTGGACCGCGTGGCGACGCGCCAGGAGGATCCTTACTCGGCGGCCGAGACTCTGATCGCCCGGGTATCCTGACCCTCACAGGAGCAGACAAGTGACCATCAATGGCACCAGAATCCGGCTGCGTCGTATCGAGCGCAGCGACATCCCGACCTTTGTGCGCTGGTTCAATGACCCGGAGGTGCGCCACGGGCTGTTGATGTACCTGCCAATGTCTCTGGCGTCCGAGGAACAGTGGTTCGAGCAGCAGCTCGCGTCGGACCGGCTCATCTTTGGCATTGAGACGCTCGCGGGCCAGCTCATTGGCAACCTGGGCATCGAGCAGGTGGACTGGAAGAACCGCAATGCCGAGATCGGCATCGTGATCGGGGAAAAAGAGTACTGGAATCAGGGCTATGGCACCGAGGCCATCATCACTGTGTTGCGCTTTATGTTCACCGAGATGAACCTGCACCGGGTGATGCTGCGCGTGTTTGACTTTAACCACCGCGCCCAGCGCTGCTATGAAAAGTGCGGCTTTAGGCTCGAGGGGCGGCTGCGCCAGTCGTTCTATCACCAGGGGCAGTATTGCGACGAGCTGGTGATGGGCCTGCTGCGCGACGACTATCTGAAGGACCACCCGCTGGCATAGCGGGTTTGCCCGATCCCTGGGAGGTGCATCGTGGCGGTTACATTGTACGGGGAGATGGCGCTGATCGGCGGCACTGGCAATCCCGAGTTGGCCAGCGAGATCAGCGCGCATCTCAAGACACCACTGGTCGGCCGCGAAATCATCGACTATCCAAACGAGAACATCTTTATCCGGCTGGAACGCAGCGTCCGCTCGCAGGACGTCTTTATCATTCAGCCAACCTGCTCGCCGGTGAACCGCAACATCATGGAACTGCTGATCATGATCGATACGGTCAAGCGGGCCTCGGCCGGGCGGATCACCGCGGTGATCCCTTACTATGGCTATGGCCGTACCGACAAGAAGGACCAGCCGCGCGTGCCCATCACCGCCCGCCTCATCGCCGATATGATCGGCACGGCCGGCGCCGACCGGGTGCTGCTCATCGACCTGCATGCCCAGCAGTTGCAGGGCTTTTTCAGCATCGCTGTCGACGAGATCAGCGCCTTTCCCATCCTGGCCAAGTACTGGCTGGAGAAGCGGCTCAAGAACGCGGTGGTGGTCGCCCCCGACGTGGGCGCGGCCAAGCGCTCGCGCAACTTTGCCGAGGTGCTCGACGTTCCTCTGGCCATTATCGAAAAGCGCCGCCTGAGCAACCTGCCCGAAAGCAAGGCCTTTAACGTCATCGGCCACGTGAAGGGCATGCACGCCATTATCTATGACGACGAGATCGATACCGCTGGAACGCTGATGGAAGCAGCCCATGCGCTGCGCAAGCGCGGCGTGCTCAGCGTCTCGGCCTGCGTGACCCACGCCGTGCTCTCCCCGCCGGCGATAGAGCGCATTCGCAAGGCCCGACTGCAGGAACTGGTGGTGACCAACACCATCCCGCTCAAGCCGGAAAAGCGCCTGCCCAACATCAAGGTGCTCACCGTGGCCGGGCTGGTGGGCGATGTCATCGACAGCATCCACCGCGGCCAGTCCGTGGGCACAGCCATCGACAAACACGAAGAGGCCTGCGGCCTGCCGGCAGTGAATGACGACTAGCGGTACACCAGAGCGGGTCGGGTGGCGCTTCTGAGCCAGAGAGCACCCTTCGTTCGGCTACAACCGTCCAAAGGGCAGAGCGGTCACGCCCTCGCCCAGAGGCAGGGTGATGTCGCCGGTGTGGATCACCCACCCGGGCTGAATTGCTTCGCCCAGGTCCCGCCTGAGCGCGGCGATCTGGTAGGCCATATCCGGTCTCGGCGTGGCCGATGCCTTGGCTTCGATGGGCACCAGCCCGGCCCGGGTCTCGACCAGCAGGTCCACCTCTGAACCCATCGCGGTGCGCCAAAAGTGCAGCGCTGGCTGCTCTCCGCGGTGCCACAGCGCCTTCCATACCTCGGCAACGACCAGGTTCTCCAGAATGGCTCCGGCCATCGGCCCGGCCGCGGCATGCTCCGGATCGCGCAGGCCGACCAGGTAACACAACAGCCCCGAATCCGTAAAGTACACCTTGGGCGTCTTGACCAGCCGTTTGCTCAGGTTGGCAAAGTAGGGCCGCAGTACCAGCACCTGAAAGGAAGCCTCCAGAATCGACAACCAGTCCCTGGCCGTGTTGACGGAGACGCCCACGTCGCGCGCCAGGCCGCTCAGGTTCAAGAGCTGGGCACACCGGGCCGCCAGTGCACGCAAAAAGGCCTGGAACTGGCTCAGGTCGCCCACGTTGCGCAGGTTGCGCACATCGCGCTCGAGGTACGTCTGGACATAACTGGCCTGCCACAGCCGTGCCTCCCTCGTCGGGCTGGCCGCCAGCTCGGGATAGTAACCGCGCAGGATCTGCTTCCAGAGAGCCGGTGCAGTCTGGCTGTGTGCCGAAGGCATGGATTGACCCTCCCAGGGCAGGGGGCGTTCCGGCTGGCCGACGAGCTCGCGGTTTGAGAGAGGCAGCAAACGCAGCACCGCCGCTCGCCCTGCCAGGCTCTCACTCACACGCTCCATCAGCAGCAGGTTCTGCGAACCGGTCAGGATGTACTGCCCGGCGGCGCTGCGCCTCTGGTCGATGCGCTCCTTGATGTAGGGTAGCAGGTCCGGCGCATACTGCACCTCGTCCAGGATCACCGGAGGACGATGCAGCTCCAGAAAGCCGCGCGGGTCGATGCTCGCGGCGGCACGCACGTCCGGCGGCTCGAGCGACACGAGCCGCACGCTGCCTCCGTACAGCCTGTGCAGGAGGGTCGTCTTGCCCGACTGGCGCGGGCCAACCAGGACCACAGCCGGGAACTCGGCCGCTGCCTGACGCACCACCGGCTCGAGACTGCGCGGGATATAGTTGCTCATCGGTTGACCTCCAGTCTGTGCAATTGCGCAATTGTACTGCAAGTTTGCACGATGTGCAAATGGATCTTGACACCGGGCCCACGCCGGTGCCCACCAGTGGCAGCTTGGCCTTCGTTTGCACCCTGTGCTATAATCGCCCCATGCTGAAAGAACTGCTTGGCAAGATCGTCGGCGACGCCAACGAGCGCGAGATCGACCGCATGGCGCCGCTCATCAAGGAAATCAACGACCTCGAAGCGCAGTACCAGCCCCTCACCGACGAGCAGCTACAGGCCCTCACCGCTGGCTTTCGTGCCGAGGTGCGCGAGGCTACCGCGGACCTGGCGGCGGACGTGGCCGACCTGCAAGCGCGTCTGACCGCCGAGCCGGATGCCGATGACCGCCGTGCGCTCGGTCTCGAGCTGGAGACGGCTCGCAAGAGGCTGCGCGACGCGGAGGAGGAGGTGCTGTCCGAAATCCTCCCCCGCGCCTTTGCCGCCGTGCGTGAGGCAGCCCGGCGCACCCTCGGCGAACGCCACTTTGACGAGCAGCTCAAGGGCGGCATCGTGCTGCACCGCGGCAAGATCGCCGAAATGCGCACCGGGGAAGGCAAGACCCTCGTCGCCACCCTGCCCCTCTACCTCAATTCGCTCCTCGGTCACGGCGCCCACCTGGTCACGCCCAACGACTATCTCAGCAAGTTCGGCGTGCAGTGGATGGGCCCGGTGTACCACTTGCTCGGCGTGTCGGTAGGGGTCATCCAGTCGGCAGCGGAGAACCCGATGCTGGGCTCTTTCGTCTACGACCCGGCCTATCCGGCAACGGACGACCGCTACCAGCACCTGCGCCCCGTACAGCGCCGCGAGGCCTACCTGGCTGACATCACCTACGGCACGAACAACGAGTTCGGCTTTGATTACCTGCGCGACAATATGGTCTGGGACCTCAACCAGTGCGTGCAGCGCGAGCTGTTCTATGCCATCGTCGATGAGGTCGACAACATCCTCATCGATGAGGCGCGCACGCCGCTAATCATCTCCGGACCGGCCGAAGAGTCGGGGCACGAGTACTCGCGGCTGGCCAGCATCGTGCAGAGCCTCAAGCAGACCCACTTCTCCGTCGAGGCGCCCCACGCGTTCGAGATCGCACCGGGCAAGTCCAGCGAGATCAGAATCGAGTTCGCGCCCAAGATCCCGGGCAAAGTGTCTGGCACGCTCGTTATCCACTCCAACGACCGGCGCCTATCGCACATCGAGATCCCGCTGCGCGGCGGGGATGCCAGGTCGAAGGACAGGAACACCGGACACGAGGCCGGCCTGGTGGCCACAGGGGCCTGCATTCGCGTCGACAAATCGCCCATCGACTGGGGCGTGGTCCGGCCCGGCGGCAGCGAGTCGGTCTACCTGCGCATCGATAACGTCTCCGAAACCGAACCGCTGCGCATCACCTCGCTCGAGACGGGCGACTATGTGGTCGACGAAAAGGCCCGCCAGGTGACGCTCACCGAGGGCGGCATCGAGCACGTGCAGCGCCTGCTCAATGTGGGCGACCTCTACCAGGACGGGCAGACCCACTGGCTGGCCGACCTGGAGAACGCCCTGCGCGCCAACGTGCTCTACCAGCGCGACCGCGACTATGTGATCAAGGACGGCCAGGTTATCATCGTCGACGAGTTCACCGGCCGCCTGATGTACGGCCGCCGCTACTCCGAGGGCCTGCACGAAGCCATCGAAGCCAAAGAGAGGGTGGACGTCAAGCAGGCCAGCCTGACCCTGGCCACCATTTCCTTCCAGAACTATTTCCGTATGTACAGCAAGCTCGCCGGAATGACCGGAACTGCGGCCACCGAAGCCGAAGAGTTCCAGCGCATTTACTCGCTGGATGTGACCACCATCCCCACCCACCGGCCGATGATCCGCCAGGATATGCCCGACCAGGTCTACAAGACCGAAAAAGCCAAATTCCGTGCCGTGGTCCAGGAGATCAGAGAGCTGAGCGATTCGGGGCGCCCGATCCTGGTCGGCACCACCTCGGTCGAGACTTCGGAAATGCTCGCCGGCCTGCTGGACCGTGAAGGCATCAAGCGCTATCAGGTGCTCAACGCCAAGCAGCATGAGAAAGAAGCCATCGTGGTGGCCCAGGCGGGCCGCTCCGGCGCCGTGACCATCGCCACCAACATGGCCGGCCGCGGGGTGGACATCCTGCTCGGCGGCAAACCCGATGGTCTGGCTCGCGAGACGCTGCGCAAGCAGGGCGTCGACCTGACCCAGGTCGATCCCGAGGTCTGGCAGCGCGAGCTGGAGAAGGCTCGGGTGGCCTGCGCTGAGGACAAGGAAAGGGTCGTGGCCGCTGGCGGCCTGCACGTCATTGGCACCGAACGCCACGAAGCGCGGCGCATCGACAACCAGTTGCGCGGCCGCGCCGGCCGGCAGGGTGACCCCGGCTCGTCGCGTTTCTTTGTCTCGCTCGAAGACGACCTGATGAAGCGCTTTGGCGGCGCCACCGTGGCCGGCCTGATGGACCGCCTCGGCGTCGACGAGAGCATTCCCATCGAGCACTCGCTCATCAGCAGCTCCATCGCCAATGCCCAGGTCAAGGTCGAGGGCTACAACTTTGACCTGCGCAAGCACCTGCTCGACTATGATGATGTGGTCAATGAGCAGCGCCGGATCATCTACGAGCAGCGCCGGCTGGTGCTCACCTCCGACCGCCTCAAGGACACCATTCTGGAGATGGTCGAAGGCGAGCTGCGCGCCGTGGTAGCGGCGCACACGGCCGGCGACCCGAGCGAATGGAACCTGCCCGGCCTGCTGCAGGCCGCGCGCACGATCCTGCCCATCGCTGAGAAGGATCGCCCGCAGTGGCAGGACCTGAGCAGCGCCGAGATCGAGGCCCAGCTGCTCGAAGCGGCTGCCAGCTACTATGAGCAGAAGGAGCAGCAGCAAGGCGAGGCGACGATGAGGCAGCTCGAGCGCCTGCTGATGCTGAACTCGATCGACCGGCTGTGGGTGAGGCACCTCACTGCCCTCGACGAGCTGCGCGAGGGCATCGGCCTGCGGGCCATCGCCCAGCGCAACCCGCTGGTCGAGTACAAGCGCGAAGCGTTTGATATGTTCGAAGAGCTCAAGGCAGCCATCTCTAGCGAGGTGGCACACCGCGTCTACTTTGCCTCCCTGGTTCGACAACCTGTGCGCCGCGAGGCGGCACAACCGGCGCGCCGGCCCGGGCAGAACGCCCGCTCCGGCGCTGTGCCGACGCGCAGCCCTCTGGCCGCCGCGGCCGCGCCGGCGCGCAAGCCGGCCGCTGCCGCCACGGTGGGCCGCAACGATCCGTGCCCCTGTGGCAGCGGCAAGAAGTACAAGAATTGCTGTATGCGTCACTGATTCGGTTTCGACATCCGTTGTAGTGGGAGAGAAACTATGACCATTTCGTCGTTCGTCGAGCTGATGGCCGAGGCCAAAAAGGCCGGGCCGCGCATGGTGGCCATCGCCGCGCCCCATGAGGAAGAAATCCTGCGCTCGGCCGTGGCTGCCGAGGAGGAGGGCATCGCGAACTATACCCTCGTCGGCGACCGCGAACGCATCCGCAGCGTGGCCGCGGACAAGGGCCTCGACGTTTCGCGGATGATGGTCATCAACGAGCCAGACCCGCGCACGGCCGCGCGCAAGGTGATGGAGCTGCTGCGTATGGGCCACGCGGACCTGGCCATGAAGGGCAAGATCGAGACGGGCGACTTTTTGCGCGCCGCTCTGGACCGCGAGATGGGCCTGCGCGTCGGCCGCCTGTTCAGCCACGTGGCCGTGTTCGAGATCCCCGGGTTCGACCGTCTGCTCTTTGTCACCGATTCCGGCGTGGTGGTGGCGCCAACGATGGAGCAAAAGGTCGAGATCGTGCAGAACGCCATTTCCGTCGCCCAGCGCCTGGGGGTCAAGCAGCCCAAGGTGGCCATCCTCGCTGCCACCGAGATGGTCAATCCCAAGATCCCCACCACGATGGATGCGGCCAACCTGGCCAAGATGGCCGACCGCGGCCAGATTCAGGGCGGCCTGGTCGACGGCCCCCTGGCCCTCGACAACGCCATCTCGCCCGAGTCGGTGGCCATCAAGGGCATCAAGAGCGCGGTCGCGGGGAGCGCCGACATCCTGGTCACGCCGGACGTCGAAGCAGGCAACATGCTGGCCAAGGCCATCACCTACTTTGCCCGCGGCAAGATGGCGGGAGTGGTCGTCGGCGCCAAGTCCCCGCTGATCGTGGCCTCGCGCTCTGATCCGCACGAAACCAAACTCATCTCAACAGCTCTGGGAGTGCTGCTGGCCTCTTGAGCGCAGGCTGGCCTACCCGGACGAGCTGCTCAGCCAAGGGAGGTCCAAGGTGATCGAGGTTCGAATTCATGGGCGCGGCGGCCAGGGTGCCGTGATCGCCTCCAAGGTTCTGGCCGACGCCATCTTTCGTGAGGGCCGCTACGTGCAGTCGTTCCCCTCTTTTGGCGTCGAGCGCCGCGGTGCGCCGGTAGCTGCCTTCACCCGCATCGACGAGCGGCCCATTCGCCTGCGCTGTCAGATCTATGAGCCAGACCACGTGATGGTGCTCGACCCGAGCCTGATGCAGGTGGTGGACGTAACGGCCGGCCTGAAGGACGGCGGCTGGGTGCTCATCAACAGCCCGGAGGATCCGGCCTCTTTTGCGCTGCGCCAGGGGCTGCGCGTGGCCACAGTCGATGCCAACGCCATCGCCATCAAGTACCATCTGGGGCCGCGCAACGCACCCATCGTCAATACCGCCATTCTGGGGGCCTTTGCCCGCGTCACCGGGCTGGTTACCGTCGACACGGTGGCCAAAGCGGTGGAAGCGGCAGTGCCCACCAAGCGCGAGGACAACGTGGCCGCCACACGCGAGGCCTTCCAGACGGTCCGTTTCAGCTAGCCAGGCGCTGGCCCGAGGTTACTCAGCAAGAGTCAGGAGAGTTGCCCTATGTCCCACATCATCAACTTTCGCTCCGTGTCGGAAATGCCCGATGTGGCCATGTCGCTCGGCACGACGCGCTACAACAAGACCGGGTCCTGGCGCTACCTGCGGCCGCTCTACCGCAACCGCACCTCGCCCTGTTTTGCTGCCTGCCCGGCGGGGGAGGACATTGCCCAGCACCTGCGCTGGGTGAAAGAGGGCCAGTACGAACGGGCGCTCACCCGCATCCTGGAGGAGAACCCCTTCCCCGGAGTGTGCGGCCGCGTGTGCCCCCATCCCTGCGAGGCCGAGTGCAACCGTGCCGAGCTGGGCGGGGCCGTCGCCATTCACCACGTCGAGCGGTTCCTGGCCGATCTGCCCATCGCCCGCTGTCTGCCCGTGGTCCGTCCCATCGACCCCGACGCGCCGGCAGCGGCGGTCATCGGTTCGGGGCCGGCCGGCTTGTCCTGTGCCTACCAGTTGGCGCGGCTGGGCCGCCCGGTGACGGTGTTCGAAGCGCTGAACGAGCCCGGCGGCATGATGCGCGTGGGCATTCCGCCCTACCGCCTGCCCCGCGCCGTGCTCGACGCCGAAATCGAGTCCATCGCAGCCCTTGGGGTTCCGATTCGCACCAACAAGCGCCTCGGCGACACGCTGAGCTGGGACGAGCTCAAGCCGTTCAAGGCGCTCTTCCTGGCGTTTGGCCAGCACGTGAGCAAAAAACTGGACATCCCCGGGGAAGAGCTCGCAGGAGTGGTTGCCGGGCTCGACTTTTTGCGGCAGGTGAATCTCGGCAAGAAGGTGAAGGTCGGGCGGTCGGTGGCCGTCATCGGCGGCGGCAACACGGCGATGGACGCGGCGCGCTCGGCCCTGCGCCTGGGCGCGCAGAAGGTGACCATCCTCTACCGCCGCTCGCGCAACGAGATGCCGGCCATCGCCGAAGAGATCGAAGAGACCCAGGCCGAGGGCATTCACTTCCAGTACCTTTCCGCGCCGGTGCACGTGCTGGGCGACGCGGGCCACGTCACGGGCCTGCGCTGCGTGCAGATGACCCTTGGTGACCCGGACGAGCGCGGCCGCCGCAAACCCATCCCCGTCTCCGGCTCGGATTTCACCGTGCCCGCCGATATGGTCATCACCGCGCTGGGCCAGGACGCGGACCTCTCGCCGGTGGCGGGCAGCGTGGATATCCGCTCCGGGCTGCTGGCCATCAACGAGACCGGCCTCACCTCCTGTCCGACGGTGTTTGCCGGTGGCGACTGTGCGACCGGTTTTGGCACGGTGGCCTGGGCTGTCGGTTCTGGCAAGCGCGGCGCCCTGGCCATCGACAAATACCTGCGGGGCGAGGCGCTCGAAGGCTTTCCACCGCTGCGCGAGCACGGCAGCGGCGGCAGCACCGTCCTGGCCGCCCCGCGCGAGGTGGACCCGGCGGTGGTCACCTTCCAGGACATCAACCAGGCCTACTTCGAGTCCGAGCCGCGTGCGGTGCAGCGCCAGAAACCGGTTGGGCGGCGCGTCAAGTCCATGCGCAGCGAGGTCAACCTCGGCCTGAGTGAAGCCGATGTGCGCTGCGAAGCCGAGCGCTGCTTTAGCTGCGGCACCTGCAACGGCTGCGACAACTGCTGGGTCTACTGCCCGGACGTGGCCATCTCGCGCCTCAACCACGAGGACTATGTCATCGACTATGACTTTTGCAAGGGCTGCGGGCTGTGCGCCGAAGAGTGCCCGCGCGAGGCGATCGCCATCGAGGAGGAGCTCAAATGGAAAAAGTGATGATGGGCAACCACGCCATCTCCTATGGCGTGCAGCTTGCCCGGGTCCAGGTCATCGCCGCTTACCCCATCACCCCGCAGACGCAGGTGGTCGAGATCCTGTCCGAGTTCTGTGCCGACGGCCGCCTCGATGCCAAGTTCATCAAGGTCGAGTCGGAGCACTCGGTGATGGCCGCGGTAGTGGGCGCCTCGATGGCCGGCGTGCGCGCCTTCACCGCCTCGTCGTCTCACGGTCTGGCCCTGATGCACGAAGTGCTGCACTGGGCCTCTGGCGGCCGCCTGCCCATCGTGATGGCCGAGATCAACCGGACCCTCGGTCCCGGCTGGAACGTGTGGACCGAGCAGACCGACAGCCTGGCCCAGCGCGACACCGGCTGGATGCAGTTCTACTGCGAGACCAACCAGGAAGCGCTGGACAGCGTGCTGATGGGCTACAAGATCGCCGAGAAGGTGCGCCTGCCAGTGATGCTGGTGCTGGATGCCTTTGTGCTTTCCCACACCGAAGAACCGGTGAACGTGCCCGACCAGGCCGCGGTCGACGCCTTCCTGCCGCCCTACGAGCCCAGGTACAGGCTGCAGCCCGGGGCCCCGGGCGTGCCCGGCGAGCCGCACTCTTTCTTTGGCCTGGTTGGCCCGGAACACTGGATGGAGCTGCGTTTCAAGATGCAGCAGGCGATGGAAGAGGCAGTGGACGTCTCGCGCCAGGTGGGCGCCGAGTTTGGCCGCACCTTTGGCCGGCCCTACGACCTGCTCGAGTCCTACCGGATGGACGGCGCCGAGCTGGCCCTGTTTACCGCGGGCAGCATCACCGGCACCTCGCGCGAGGTGGTCGACGAGCTGCGTGAGCAGGGCCTGTCGATCGGCCTGGTCAAGCTGCGCATGTTCCGCCCCTTCCCCTACGCCGCGGTGCGCCAGGCACTGGCCGGGGTCAAGAAGGTGGCCGTGATCGACCGCAACATGTCTTACGGCTGCGGCGGCATCTTTGCCTCCGAGCTGCGCTCGGCGCTCTATGGCAGCACTTCTCAGCCAGTAGTCTTTCCGTTCATCATCGGCCTGGGCGGCAGAGACGTCACCCCGCAGTCCATTCGCGACATCGTGACTCACCTGCGCCAGCACGACCGGCCCGAATCAGAGACCATTTGGATGGAGGTCAAACGATGACCCAGATCCTCACCCCGCAATATGGTGTGTCACCAAAAGTGCGCAGCCAGCACGACGCGGTACCTCAAGACGAATGGATGACCCCCGGCCACGTGGCCTGCCCTGGCTGCGGTGCGCCGATGGCCGTGCGCTACGCCCTCAAGGCCCTCGGCGAGAACACGGTGGTGATCATCGTGGCCTCCTGCTGGTCGATCATCGCCGGGCCGTTCCCTTACTCGGCCGTTGAGGTGCCTCTCTTGCACACCCTGTTCGCCACCGGCGGCTCGATGGCCTCGGGCGTCAAGGCCGGGCTGGAAATGCGCGGGCTGAAGGACACCGCCGTGCTCACCGTGGCCGGCGATGGCGGCACCTTTGACATCGGCCTGCAGGCCCTGTCGGCCGCGGTCGAGCGCAACGAGGATTTCATCTATATGTGCTACGACAACGAAGCCTATATGAACACTGGCATCCAGCGCAGCTCGGCCACCCCGTGGGGCGCCTGGACCAGCACCACGCCGGTCAAGCACCCCAAGGACCAGCCCAAGAAGGATATGGTGGCCATTATGGCGGCGCACCGCATCCCCTACACCGCCACGGCCACCGTCGCCTACCCCGAAGACCTCATTGCCAAGGTGCGCAAGGCGAACAGCATCCGCGGCAGCAAGTTCCTGCACGTGCTGGCGCCCTGCCCCTCGGGATGGAAAACCGAGTCCAACCAGACGGTCTACCTGTCGCGCCTGGCCGTGGAAACGTGCCTCTTTCCGCTGTATGAGGTCGAGCACGGTGAGGACTATCGCATCACCGTCTGGCCGAAGCAGAAGCAGCCGGTGGAGAAATACCTGCGCCTGCAGGGGCGCTTTGCGCACCTCAAGGAGGACGCCATCGCCCAGATTCAGGAGAACGTCGACCGAGAGTGGGCCAGGCTGCTGAAAAAGGCGGGCGCAGCACCAGGCGGAGGTGCCTGTTGAAAAGGGTCGGCTCGGTCGAGCTCCACCTGCTGAGCGACGGCCAGTTCGCCGTCGATGCGGGCGGTATCTTTGGCCTGGTGCCCAAGCTGCTGTGGGGCCCATTGTTTGCGGTTGACGAGTCCAACCGCATGCCCAATGCCCTGGCCTGCCTGTTGATCATTGACGGAGGCCAGCGCATTCTGGTCGACACGGGCCTGGGCACCAAGCTGTCGCCGCGCGAGCTCGAGCTGCACGGCGTGTCGCGCCCCAAAGGCGGATTGATCGACGACCTGGCCCGCCACGGCCTGCGCCCGGCAGATATTGACATCGTCATCAATACCCACCTGCACTGGGACCACGCTGGCGGCAACACCCTGCTGAAGGACGACCATCCGGCGCCAGCTTTTCCCAACGCCCGGTACTGGGTGCAGCGGCTGGAGTGGGCCGACGCGATGTACCCCGACGAGCGCACGCGCAACACCTACTATGCGGCCAACCTGCTGCCCGTGATGGAAGCGGGGCAGCTCAAGCTGCTCTCGGGCGATACGCGGGTCACGCCGCACGTGCGCTGCGCGGTCACGCGCGGCCACACGCGCGCCCACCAGAGCGTCTACATCGAGTCGGAGGGCAAGAGCGCCATCTTTCTGGGTGATATGGCGTCAATGGCCATTCGTATGGAACGCCTGGGTTGGATCTCGGCCTTTGACACCGAGCCGCTGGAGACACTCGAAACCAAGCGCGCCGTGCGCAACTGGGCCCTGGAGAAGGATGCCCTGCTGTTCTTCCAGCACGACGTTCAGGTGCCTGCCGGGCGCCTGGCCAAACGGGGCGAGGGCTGGCACGTCATCCCGGAACAGGTTTAGCCGCCGGGCATAACAAAACGGGGGAGGCAATGGGCCTCCCCCGTTTCTGTTTGCTGCGTGTTGGCCGCGCTCAGGGCGTCGGGTAAGCGACCGGCGTCTGCGGCGGCATCGTCGGCAGGGGCGGGTAAGCGTCGGGGGTTCCGGGTGGCACCGGCGTGGCGGGAGCAGCCGTAGGGAAGGCCGGATAGGGCTCGGTGGTTTCCGGCTGTGGTGCAGGCGGCACGGGGGTCGGCGGAGCGGCCGTGGCTGCTGGCTCGGTTGGCGCTGCCGTCGTTGCCGCTGCGGTGGCGGCTGGCTCCACAGTGGCGGTCGGCGTGAGGGTCGGCGCCTCGGTCGGGGCGGCTGGTGTCACCAGAATCACGCCCGAAGTCGGCGTAGGAACCACGGTCGGCGTAGGCGTGGGATTCTTGGTGCACGCGGCCGCGGCAATCACCAGCACAAGGCACAACAGCATCATCACCAGCAGCCTTGTGTCACTGCGTCTCATCAGAAACCTCCTTCAGTAGCAAACTGGGCCGGAGTATAACACAGTCGAGCCCCGCGGCCAAGCCGCCCCTAGGCAACGAACACAATGCCCACGGTCATGGCCGTGGTGATCTCTTTCTGCATGGCATAGGCCGCCCAGCCGGCGCGGTACACCAGCGGCATCACGTCGATGCCAATGGCCTCCATCGACGGCCGCGACTGGTACGGATGGCGGCACTCGCCACGCTCCATCACCTGGCACGGCTCCCCGCCGCACAGGTCGTCGCGGCACGAGCCGCCGCCAAAGGCCATCGCCAGATGGTAGCCGTCGCGAAAGGCCAGCCGCTCCAGCTCTTCGACCAGTTGGTTGCCCTTGCTGTGAAAGGCGTGGCGGCCTTCTTTTGGCTTGCGCGAGGGGGCCTTCGCCGGGTCGAATTCGGCCACGTCGACGTCGCACTTGATCAGGATGGCCCACTGATAGCGGGCCAGTGCCTTGCGCACCAGCTTGAGGTCAGGGGCGTTGGGCGGGCAGTTGGGCGTCTGCCCGGCCCGGTTGCAGCGCGGTGACAGGCACTTTAGTCTCACCCGCTCATCGACCTCGATCGAAGCCACGGGAACGGCCACTGCGCCGGACGCGCCCAGCTCGAGCGCTTTCTGCTGATAGTTCTTCAGGTCTTCCTGAAGCTGCTCCTGGTCGACCGGTGCACCGAGGATACGCGGTTTGTCTTTCATCAGGTCTCCTTAACGTGGCAGAATGCGGCCGGCGCGCCTCATTTGCACCAGCGCCTTGGCCAGGATCGCCTGCTCGTCCAGGTGTAATAACTCGCGGTGCCACATCAGCACCTCGCCGTTCACCAGCACCGAGTCGACATCGGCTCCTTCCCCGGCATAGATCAGGTTGGACAGCAGGCGCTGCTCGTCGATCAGGTGCACCTGCGGATAGTTGATCACGGTGATGTCCGCCTTGTGGCCGACGGTCAGCTCGCCCACCGTCTCGCCCAGGCCGATGGCCCTGGCGCCGTTGCGCGTGATCATATCCAGTACCGTCTCAGCCGGAAACGCGGCGGCGTCCGCCGACAGCCCCTTGCCGAGCAGCGAAGCGAGCCGTGCTTCTTTCAGCAGGTCATAGCTGCCGCTGCTCGACTGGCCATCGCAGCCGAGGGCGATGTTCACCCCCAGCCGCTGCAGCGGAACCATCCGCGGCAGGCCGTCGGTAATCTTTAGATTCGTCGACGGGCAATGCACCACGTGCGAGCCGCGCTCGGCGATGAGCTGCCGGTCGCGGTCGGTGAGCCACACGCAGTGCACGAGCTGCACGTCCGGCCCGAGCACGCCGAATTGACCCAGTGCCTCGACCTCGCTGCAGCCGAACCGCTCGTAGGCGTTCTGGGTCTCGGCCTCGCCCTCGCAGCAGTGGGTGTGGATGCCCACGTCCAGCTCGTCGGCTAGGGCGCGTGTGCCGCGCATCAGCTCTTCGCTGCAGGCCGGCAGCCCCACCGGTGACAGGCGCACCGTGATGCGCCCCTCGTGGCTGTTGTGCCACTGGCGGTGCAGGCGCCTCATCTCGTCCAGCACGCCCTTCGCGTCCAGCGACGGTTCGGGGTTGTCGCCCTCGCGATAGTCACCCAGGCACGAGCTGACTACGCCGCGCAGCCCGCAATCGGCGATGGCCTGAACGGAGGCATCGACGTTCACGCCCAGGCTGGTCATCTCGGCCACAGTGGTGGTGCCGCTCTTGAGCGCTTCGATGCAGGCCAGTTGGGCTGCGGTGTAGGTCTCGTCCTCGTCCAGGTGCAGGTAGCGGATCATCGTCCACAGCCACTGCGTCAGGTGGCGATTGTCATAAATGCCCCGGCCGTAGGACTGGGCCAGGTGAGTGTGGGCGTCGACGAACCCGGGCAGCAGGAGCCGCCCGTTGAGGTCATAGACCCTGGCGCCCTCCGGCGCGGGAATCTCGTTGCGGCTCACCGCCGCAATGGTGTCGCCGTCGACCAACAGGTGCATCGGTCCGACGGTCCGGTCCGGCCCCCAGAAGCCGATGCCGTTGCGGATCAGCTTGAACACGTCGCTGCTCCCTTGCCCGGCCCTGCCTTGGCCAGCAGGACAGCCGCATCCAGCGTCACCCGCGTCACCTGACCCAGCAGGTCCATCATCGCGTCGGCGAATATCGATTTCCTGGGAAAGTGGTGGTGGCCGCCCACGGCCAGGATGGTGCCCGAGCGGCAGCCGCGCGCCGTGGCCAGCGGGAACAAGAGCGACGACTCGTTCTCCGTGCACAACACGTTGCTGTCTATCCACACCTTTTCGCGAGCGAGATAGTCGCCCCGTGCCAGCATCGACTCCATGTAGAACGCGTCGTGGCCGCGAATGATGCCTACGAACGGCTTGAGTCCGTGCGCTTTGGCCGCCTGCTCGAGCGCCTCGACCACTTCGAGGCTGGCCACGGCCGGGTACTCCAGCGGAAAGTACTCGCGGCTGGTGCCGTCGCCGCGCACGGCCGCCGTGGCGATGATCACGCTGCCCACCGGGATGTGCTTCTGCAGGATGCCGCCCGTGCCCAAGCGGATGAACGTCTTGCCGCCCACGCGCACCAGCTCTTCCACGGCGATGGCCACCGCCGGGCAGCCAATGCCTGGGGCCAGCACGCTGATGGGCGTGCCCTGGTAGGTGCCGGTGTAGGTGACGTACTGGCGATTCTCCGCGACCAGGTGCGCCTGGTCGAAAAAGTCGGCGATGAACCTGGCCCTCTTTGGATCTCCAGGCAAGAGCACGATTTCGGCTACGTCGCCCGGGGCGAGTCGAGTGAACGGTTGTCTTTCCATCAGTGTTTTCCCTTCTTCAGCTAGGTATTGAGGTGCCGGGTGCGCACGCGCCGCTGCAGCCGGATGGACGCCGGCCAAGGCTCTCGCCCCATCTGCTGCTGGTAGAGGCGCAGAGCTTGCCACGCCGCTACCCCGCCTCCCGGCGTGCGTGGGACGGGTCCTGTCGTCGCCTGGCCCGCGGTTGGACGGGCAGGCGATGGCCGGGCACGTCTCCAACTGGCCTGATTCTGATGCACTGTCCTTACTCTGTCAATCACCGCTCTGGAGCCGCTCGTTGATCCTGGAACCAAACAGCCTGGAGCTGCTGGGTGCGTTGCCGGTAACGATGTTCCCGTCTACCGTCACTCCGGGGCCGGTGTATTTCGCGCCCTGGCCCTCAATCGTTCTGGCCTCGGTTCCGGCCACAGTGGCCTGCTTCCCGCGGAGGATCCCCGCATTGGCCAGGATCACCGGGGCGAGACAGATGGCTGCCACCACGGCCTGCCTTTCGTTCATTTCTCTCGCAATGCGCAGGGCGTGTTCATTGTGGTAAAGCAGTTTGGAGCCGCCGCCGCCCACGAATACAACGGCATCATAGTCGCTGGTCTGAACCTCCGCCAGCGTCAGCGTGGCCGTTGCCGAGCCGCCGCGGGAGCCGGGGCAGACCCCCTTCACGGTGCTGGCAATCACAATGCTGTGCCCTGCCTTTTCGAGTTCTTCCCGGGTGACGAACAGTTCCTCATCGCGGAATCGTTCCGGCGCAATGATCATCAGCACTCTGGCCATCGCTCGCTCGCTTTCACGACGCAGTTGGGCGTCAGCGGGTCCCGCGGCAGGGGGCACCTGCTCGGACCGCGCCGGCTCAGTGCCGCTGGCCTACTCGGCCAGGCCGCGCTCTTGCAGCAGGCGGGCCGCCTCGATGCCGGCCAGCAGGAGCCGCTCCGACTGGTCGGCCGGCAGCATGGCCGTGCCCTCGCCGACCGGCTCCTGGGCCAGCAGGAGGGCTCCGGCGCGAAAACCGGACATGCTGGCCACCACCAGCACCACCGACGTCTCCAGGTCGACCGCCAGCACTCCCAGGTCGACCCACGGGTGGATGCGCCCCTCCCGGCCGCTGCTCCCGGGGGCCTCCAGGTAGTAGGCGTCGTGGGTGCGCACAATGCCCGTGTGGCAGCGGTACTTCAGGTTGCGGCAGGCGTCCGAAAAAGCACGCACCAGCCGGTAGTCGGCCACGGCGGGGTACTCTTTGTTGATGTACTCTTCGCTGGTGTGCTCATCGCGCACGGCGCCAGTGGCCACGATCAGGTCGCCCGGGCCGATGCGCGACTGGATGGGCAGGCAGGTCCCCAGGCGCAGGATGTTCTTTGCGCCGATGTGCCACAGCTCCTCGACTCCGATGGAGGTGGCGGGACTGCCCATCCCGGTAGAGGTGCAGGAAATGGGCAAAGGGCCTTTGCGGCCGGTCACGGTCACGTACTCGCGCTTTTCTGCTACCGGGTGTGCCTCGTCCAGCAGCCCGGCGAACTGTT